>FWWM01000351.1_pt1 | contig 155493 bp, 131 predicted proteins | sample 2228351 | NCBI WGS metagenome assembly FWWM01 (sample SAMEA103939774, study PRJEB20133) | metagenome
TCTTGCCGCCGCTTTATCGTCTTTTTTGACCATGGTTCGGCACCCTGTCCCAACTCATGTCTGAACTTCAGGTTTGTCTCGAAGCTTCGACTAGAATTGAACTTGCGCGTGTTTTACGACGAGGCAGTGATCACGGTGAAAGGCGGGCGTGGCGGGGACGGGGCGATGAGCTTCCGCCGAGAAGCTTACGTGCCGCGTGGCGGTCCAGACGGCGGCAACGGCGGCAAGGGCGGAGACGTGATCCTGGTTGTCAATCCGCACTTAAACACGCTGCTGCGCTTCCAACACCAGCGCCACTTTGTAGCGGAGGATGGTCGCCCAGGCGGCGGCAAAAATATGACCGGACGCAGCGGCAAGCCGTGTCGAGTGGAGGTGCCTCCAGGCACAGTGGTCTACGACGCTGACACAGGAGCGTTGCTAGGCGACCTTGTCTCGCCAGGGCAGCGCCTCGTCGTCGCGCGCGGCGGGCGCGGGGGACGCGGAAACGCCGCCTTCGCCACGCCCACCAATCAGGCGCCGCGCATCGCCGAGAACGGCGCGCCTGGTGAGCAGCGCAAGCTGCGCCTAGAGTTGAAGCTCATTGCAGACATCGGCATCGTGGGCTTGCCCAACGCTGGCAAGAGCACGCTGTTGGCTGCCCTCACTGCGGCGCAGCCGAAAATCGCAAACTACCCGTTCACCACCCTGCGCCCCAACCTTGGCGTGGCGCAAGTGGACGAAGATCGCACGGTGGTGATCGCCGACATTCCAGGCTTGATCGAAGGTGCGCACTTGGGCGTTGGGCTGGGCATTGAGTTCCTCCGCCACATCGAGCGGACGCGCGTCTTGATCCACCTGATTGACGGTCTCAGCGAGGACCCCGCGCGCGATTACGAAATCATCAACCATGAGTTGCGCGCCTTCGGACACGGTTTGATCGAGAAGCCGCAGATCGTCGCACTGACCAAGATGGATTTGCCCGATGCGCGCGCCGCTTTTGAGTTGTTCGCCCGCGACGGTTTGCGCGCAAAGGACCCACTCGGTGAGAAAGAGATCACTGTGCCAGTGATGGCGATCTCCGCCGTCAGCGGCGAGGGGGTGCGCGCGCTGCTTCGCCGCGCAGTGCAGGCGCTGGACGCGCTGCCCCCGCCCCAACCTCTTGCCTCCCAGTCCACGCTGAACGGACCTTCTGAGTCTGTGGAGGCACCGTTTACGATTGTGCGCGAGCCAGGCGGTTTCCGCGTCTCCTCTACTTACCTGGAGCGCAAAGCACAGATGACGCGCTGGGACCTGGAGGACTCGGTGTTAGCATTTCAGCGCGCGCTGAAGCAAAGCGGCGTCGGTCCAGAGCTGGAGCGAATGGGCATCCAGCCTGGCGACACCGTCTTCATCGGCGACTTTGAGCTAGAGTGGACGGACTGAGGGCGAGTTGCCTATCATCTTCGCGGGGGGCTTCATGACTGAGCTGTTGCTGTTGTTCTTTGGAGCATTGATCATCGCTATCTCGTTGACGCCGGCGAGCAAGTGGTTGGCACCGCGCATTGGGGTGATCGCGTATCCGCGCAGCCGGGACATTCACACCACGCCTGTGCCAAAGCTGGGCGGCATTGCGATTTTGATTGCGGTGTTGCTGTTCGCAGTGATCTTTGGTGAGCAACTGCAATTCCAGCAACTAGCCGTGATCTTGCTCGGAGCCACGTTCATGTCCTTTCTTGGCTTGATTGACGACCGCTTTCAGATCAGCGCCTATGTGCGGCTGCCACTGCAAGTGGCAACTGCGCTGGCAGTTTGGCTGGCAGGCGTGCGTGTGAGCTTGTTTGCCACACCTACACTCGACGCGGCGCTCACCATCATCTGGCTCGTGGGCATCACAAACGCGATGAACTTTTTAGACAACATGGATGGGCTGCTAGCGGGCATTAGCGCTGTTATCTCCGCGTTCTTTCTGGTGCTGGCAGTGCTGAATGGTCAGTATCTGGTCGGCTTGCTCAGCGCGGCTGTGCTAGGCGCCTGCCTGGGCTTCTTGTTTTGGAACCTCAACCCAGCGAGCGTGTTCATGGGCGATTCGGGGAGCATGTTTCTTGGCTTTCTGCTCGCCTGCATCGCTATCAAGCTCCGCTTCGTCGGTCAATCGCCAACAGTCTCATGGCTCACGCCAGTCATCGTGATGGCGTTGCCCATATTCGACATGACGCTCGTGGTGATCTCGCGTTTGCGGCGCGGCAAAAATCCGCTCACCACACCAGGCAAAGACCACACCTCACATCGCATTCTGAATCAAGGCTTCACCCGCCGCGAGACAGTGATGATTCTTTACCTGGTGTGCACTGCGCTGGGTATTACCGCGATCATCGCCTCCGTGGCAAACGTGCTCTCTAACGCAATCATCGCCGCGTCCCTGATCGGCATCGGCGCGTGGGCGTTGTGGCTAATGGAGTTCGGGCCGTGGAAAATCAAGAGCTGATCAAACTCACCCCCGCCGACCGGCACCTGCCCGACCAGCGCGTGGCTGTGATCGGACTAGGCTACGTGGGCTTGCCGCTCGCGATCGCGCTGGCAAAGTCGGGCAAACACGTACTGGGCGTGGACGTGGACGCCCGGCGTGTCTCTCAACTCAACGGGGGCGCCAGCTACATCCCCGATGTGCCGCCCGAAGACGTGCGCGCTGTAGTGGAAGGGAATCGCTTCTTCGCCACCACAGACTACAGCCTGCTGCGCGACCGTCAAGTCATCTTCATCTGCGTGCCCACACCTTTCGACGCCATGCGCGCGCCCGATTTGTCTTACGTCGTGGCAGCCGCAGAGGGCATCCAACCCCACCTACAGCCTGGTCAGCTCATCATTTTGCAAAGCACCACTTATCCTGGCACGACTGAAGAAATCGTGCTGCCCATCCTGGAGCGCAGCGGCTTGACAGCGGGCAAAGATTTCGACCTCGCATTTTCGCCAGAGCGCATTGACCCTGGGCGCCGCGACTGGGTGGTCTCCAATACACCCAAAGTGGTGGGCGGGCTTACGCAGCAAGCCACTGAACGCGCCGCCGATCTGCTCGCTGCGTTGGGCGCGCCAGTGCATCGCGTCTCATCGCCGCGCGTTGCGGAAATGACCAAGCTGCTCGAAAACATCTTCCGCTCTGTCAACATCGCATTGGTGAATGAACTGGCGCTGCTGTGCGAGCGCATGCGAATCGACATCTGGGAAGTCATCCAGGCTGCATCCACCAAGCCGTTCGGCTTCATGCCATTCACGCCAGGGGCTGGCGTCGGCGGTCATTGCATCGGCGTTGACCCATATTACCTGTCGTGGAAGGCGCGAGAGTTTGACTTCTACACCAAGTTCATCGAGCTAGCCGCCGAGGTCAACCAAAGCATGCCTTTTCACGTCATAGACCTCGTGGAGCGTGCGCTCGACATGGTGCGCACCACGTTGCGCGATGCGCGCGTGTTGGTGCTGGGCGTTGCGTTCAAGCGCGACGTGGACGACCCGCGCAATTCACCCGCAGAAAGAGTGATAGAGCTGTTGCTGGCGCGCGGTGCCATGGTCGAGTACCACGACCCATACGTGCCTCGATTCCAGGTTGGAGGCGACGTTTTCTGTCGCCAACCGAGAACTCTGCTCTCACAGCCGCTCTCGGAGGCGCTGGTGCGCGCTGCGGATTGCGTGGTGATCGTAACGGGTCATCGCGCTGTGGATTATTCTTTCGTCGTGCGCCACGCGCGCGCAGTGGTGGATTGCTGCAACGCCACCGGCAACGTCACAGGCGACAAGCGGCATGTGATCCGCCTCGGCACTGGGGATGGGCGGTGAGGGAATCGAACCCCCGACCTACTGCGTGTAAAGCAGCCGCTCTAACCAGCTGAGCTAACCGCCCGCTACCCCAATTCTATCTCAAGCACTCGCAACCCATCCCGGCGCGGGATACTTGCTAAAGCTAATGATTAGTGCACTTAATATCTCAGCGTCGCTTAATGTGAATCCCCTATCGTGAGGATACAAAGTTAACACGCGAGGTCACGCAAAGTATGAAGCTGTCGAAAGCAACGCCAAAACGCTTGATTTGTGGAGCAGCACCTTTGGTCGCCGCAAGTTTGCTGTTGACGGCATGTGCCCCACCAAGCAGCTCAACGAGCACAACCGCTGAGCGCACCGCTACGCTCGCGCGCGGCACGTTGACCGCCACTGTGAGCGCAACTGGCAACGTGAAGTCCGAGGCTGAGGTTCGGCTCACTTTCCAACAAGTCGGCACGGTTGCCGAGATTCTGGTGAGTGAGGGTCAAACTGTGCGCAAAGGAGACGTGATCGCTCGACTGGACACACAAGACCTCGAGCTAGCGCTCTCTCAGGCACAAGCCGCGCTGGAACAAGCCAAGACAGCGGCTGAGCAAGCGACGATTGCTGTTGAAAATGCCAAAGTGCAGCGCATCATCGCCACCGCAAACTACAGCCGCACAGTGGGCAGCGTGCGCGCTTCGGACATCGCAGCAGCCCGTGCAGCATTGGCAGCAGCAGAAGCCAACCTGGAGAAGCTGCAAAGCGGACCAACACCAGAGGACCTCGCAGCAGCAGAAGCAAACCTGAGAAACGCAGAAGCTGCGCTGCGCCAGGCACAAAGCGCTTACGACCGCGCATTTTCGATGAACCCTGCTGGCATCGGCGCCTCGCCACAAGCTTTGCAGCTCGAACAAGCCACGAACAACTTCAACGCGGCAAAGGCGCAATATGACCGTGTTGCGAAAGGCGCCGACGAGGCACAGATCAAGGCAGCGCGTCAACAGGTGGAGTCTGCCCGTGCCAACCTTGACAAGTTGTTGAATCCTGTGCGCGACTTTGACTTGCAACAGGCTGAAGCGCAACTTCAACAAGCTGACATCGCCTTGAAAAACGCCGAGCTGCAGGCAGCAAACGCGCAAAATCAGGTGCGCCTGGCAGAGATTCAACTGAAGCAGGCTCAGCGACGGCTCGATCAGGCGTCCTTGAAGTCTCCAATTGACGGCGTGGTCTCCAGCATCAACTTTAAGGTTGGCGAGCTGGTGGGCGCTCAGTCTGCGGTCGTCGTGGTGGACACTTCTCGCTACTACGTGGACATCACAGTTGACGAGGTGGATGTGGCGCGCGTGAAGACCGGTCAGAGCGTCAACATCACGCTGGACGCCTTGCCTGGCATCACGCTGGCGGGCAAAGTGACCAGGCTCTCGCCCACCTCACGCATTGTGAACGGCGTGGTCTCTTACGACGTTCGCGTTGAGATGGACCCCACCGATGTGCCGCTGCGCAGCGGCATGACCGCAAACGCTTCCATTATCCTGGAGCAGCGCGAGAACGTGGTGCTGGTGCCCAACTGGGCAGTGCGACGCGACCGCGAGACTGGAAAGACGTTCATCACCGTGCGCGAGGGCGATCAAACGCGCGAGGTGGAAGTGCAACTAGGCTTGCGCAATGATGCTTTCAGCGAGGTGATCTCCGGCGCCGACGCTGGCATGATCGTGCTCCCACCACGCAGCCCAGGTCTGTTCGCTCAGTAAGCAAGGAGGAAGTTATGGCGCTCGCTGCAATTATCCAAGAGCATCAAAAGAATGGCAAAGACTCGACTCACGAGCAGGTGCCAGTGATTGACATACGCGACATCACCAAGACCTACAAGATGGGCGATGTCGAAGTCCACGCGCTGCGCGGCGTGTCGCTCAAAATCTACAAGGGTGAGCTGGTCGCCATCATGGGTCCGTCTGGTTCGGGCAAATCCACGTTAATGAACATCCTGGGTTGCCTCGATCAACCCACGTCTGGCACATATCGGCTGGACGGCGTGGACGTGGAGCAACTCAGCGACGATCAGCTTGCCGAAGTGCGCAACAAGAAAATCGGCTTTGTCTTCCAGGCGTTTAACCTGCTGCGTCGCACCTCAGCAATTGACAATGTGGAGCAACCGCTCATCTACGCGGGCGTCCCCGCTCGCGAACGGCGAGAGCGCGCGAAGGCAGCGCTGGAGGCGGTCGGGCTGGGGAATCGTCTGCACCACCACCCCAGCGAGCTTTCTGGTGGTCAGCAGCAGCGTGTAGCCATTGCACGCGCGCTGGTGAACAAGCCCGCCATCATCCTCGCCGACGAGCCAACAGGCAACCTGGACTCCAAGTCGGGCGCGGAGATTATGTGCATCTTCCAGCGGCTGAACATGGAACAGGGGATCACGGTGGTCTTTGTGACGCACGACCCGCGCATTGCAGATCACACGCGCCGCGTGATCCGCATCGCAGATGGGCAGATCGTCAGCGATCAACCAGTGGAAGACCAGTTGATCGCCTGTCCCGACGAACCACTCCACGGACACCCTAAGCACGATTACTTCCTGTGAGTTGCGCATGAACATCGGCATCCTGGAGGTTTTGCGCTTATCGTTCGTCGCGCTGAGCGCAAACAAGCTGCGCACATTTCTGACCATGCTGGGCATCAGCATCGGCATCGCAGCAGTGATCGCGCTGCTCGCCATAGGCACGGGCGTTCAGGAATACGTCAACCAGCAATTTGCCAGCGCAGGCACCAACCTGATCGGCATCGTGCCAGGGCGAGTTCAACGCGGCGGACCGCCATCGGGATTTGGGCAACAAGCCACACTCACGCTGGGTGACTACTTCGCCGTGGTGAACAGCGTGCCCGGCATCGCAAACCACGCGGCGGACTTCACCTCCGCGGGGAACATCGTGTTTGGCTCACGCACCTCGCAGGTGCAAGTGTCAGGTGTCACGCCGAGCTTCTCAGAAGTGCGCAACTGGTCCGCGTCAAAAGGTCGCTTCATCAACGAGACGGACATGTCCGCGCGCGCAAGGGTGATCGCTCTCGGCACGACAGTGGTGAAGGACCTGTTCCCCGACGAGGACCCGATCGGACAAATCGTGCGGGTGAACAATGTGCCCTTCCAGGTGATCGGCGTAATGGAGTCCAAAGGCTCTTCGTTCCTCGGAGACCAGGATGCTGTGGCATACATTCCACTCAGCACAGCGCAGGAGCGGCTCTTCCAGGCGCTGGCGCAATCTAAGAGCGGCGAGCGCGTGATCTCAACAATTTACCTGCAGGCGGAAAGTGACAACGACCGACCATTCATCGAGTCGGCTGCGCGAAACATCCTTCGTGAACGTCACCGCCTGCGTCCCGATGACCCGGACGACTTCTCAATCATCAGCCAGCAAGAACTGCTGGACACATTCGGCGCAGTCACCGGCGTGCTCACGATCTTTCTAGGCGCAATTGCAGCGATCTCGCTGCTAGTGGGCGGCATCGGCATCATGAACATCATGCTGGTGAGCGTCACCGAGCGCACACGCGAGATCGGGCTGCGCAAAGCCATCGGCGCGAAGCGCGGCGCCATCCTCAGCCAGTTTTTGTTCGAGGCTGTCGTGCTGTCGTTGGCGGGGGGTGTCCTGGGCATTTTGATCGGCGTCGGGAGCGCGGTGGGCATCAGCAATGCCGTTGACTTCCGTCCCATTGTTCAGCCGAGCGCCATCGTACTGGCGGTGGGTTTCTCCATCGCAGTAGGTTTGTTCTTCGGTATTTACCCTGCACGGCGCGCCAGCCAGCTCAACCCGATTGACGCGCTGCGTTACGAGTGATTGCGTGAAGCAGAGGAGTCTGCGCGAGGTTTCATCATGCTGCTGGTTGAAAACATCAAGGTCGCATTACGGGCGCTCGCTGCAAACAAGCTGCGCAGCGTCCTGACCACGCTGGGCATCATCATCGGCGTCACAGCCGTGCTAGCACTGGTCTCACTGGGGAACGGCGTGCAGCAGTTCATCAACGATCGCTTTGAGTCGCAAGGCGCCAACTTGGTGTTTGTGATTCCTGCCAGGGTGGAGCGCGGCGGCGCGAATCGTTCTGGCGTGCTGGCTTTTCAGCCGGGTGCGCGCACAGGCGTGGCGTTGTCTTTGACTTTCCGAGATGCCAACGCGCTGCGCAATCGCGTGGCTGATGCACGCATCGTCGCGCCACTGGTGAGCGGCACGGGTCGGGCGTCTATTGGGGACCGGCGTTATGAGACTCGCGTGCGCGGCACCGTGCCGGAGTATCGCGAGCTGAACGACGCGCCAATACGCTACGGTCGTTACCTGACCGCCGATGAAGTGAGCGGAGCAGCGCGTGTAGTCGTGTTGGGCGATGTGCCCTATCGCAAACTTTTCCCCGAAGGTGGCGACCCGACCGGTCAGGAGATCCGCATCAACAACATCATGTTTCGCGTGGTGGGCGTGATGAAGCAGCGCGTCGGAGGTGCGGAAGGCAGCGACGATGACGTGCTGACGGTGCCCATCACGACCGCGCGCGAGCGGCTCTTCCCTCAGCGCAACGCGCGCGGCGAACCGACTGTCGGCTTCATTCTGGTGCAGGCAATAGACAAAGAGCGCCTCGATGCTGTAGCCGAACAGGTGAGGCAAGTGCTGCGCGAGGAAAACAACCTCGACTTCGCTGGCAGCGAAGACAACTTCACTGTCTCCACACAACGCGAGCTACTGCAGACTGTTGGCGCCATCACGGGAGCCGTCACGGCATTTCTTGCGGCAGTGGCGGGTATTTCGCTGTTCGTGGGCGGCATCGGCATCATGAACATCATGCTGGTAAGCGTCACCGAGCGCACGCGCGAGATCGGTCTGCGCAAAGCCATCGGCGCGCGCAAGCGCACTATCCTGCAACAGTTCCTGGTGGAATCTGTGACGCTCTCGTTGCTGGGAGGTCTGATCGGCATTGTGCTTGGATCAGGTCTTGCTTCACTCGTAGCGTTGTTCTCTCAAGGACAATTCAGCGCCGTCGTAACGCCCGAAGCAATTTTGCTCGCGGTGGGGTTTTCTGCGTTCGTCGGTGTGTTGTTCGGCGTGTATCCTGCCTGGCGCGCGTCTCAGCTCAACCCCATCGAAGCCTTGCGTTACGAATAGCCCCGCATGTGCTATTCTCCCTGCGGGAGAATAGCACATGCTCACCGCAATTTTGATCGCTCCGCCCACCCTGTTTTATGCCTGGTTGGTGCGTCGCATTGATCGGTTCGAGAAAGAACCGGCGAAGTACGTGTTCGCAGCATTTTTGTGGGGCGCTGTGCCTTCCGCGGTGCTGGCGATCATCGTTCAACTCGTCTTTTCTGTGCCCACTACCCTTCTGCTAGGCGACGTGCTGGGGAATGCCATCGCCACCGCCCTCTACGCCCCTGTTACAGAAGAGATCATTAAGGGTTTAGCAGTGGCTGCGATCTACTTCTGGCGACGACGTGAGTTTGATGGATGGGTGGACGGCATTGTGTATGGGTCAACGGTGGGCTTTGGCTTCGCCTACATCGAGAACATCCTGTATCTCGAATCCACCTCCACACCTGAGGAGTGGGTGGAGCTGTTCTTCTTGCGCGTGCTGGTGCTTGGCTTCATGCACGGCTTTTGGACATCGCTGACTGGCCTCGGTTTTGGCTTTGCCAGGCACGCCAAAAGCAGCGCAGCAAAAGCGCTTTTCATTCTAGGTGGGCTCAGTGCTGCTATTGCAGCACACGCCATTCACAACGGGTCGCTTGTGATTGCTGACATGACAGGTGACACCGGCTCGCTGCTCATCACTGCATTGAACTATGGCGTTCTCATCGCGCTCATGTTGGGTTTAGGTGTAGTGGCTCGCGCGCATGATCGCGAGATGTTCCAAGATTATCTTAAAGATGAAGTGCCCACCTACATCTCCGAGGCTGCGTATCAAGCTTTGAGCAAGGGACAATACAAATCCTCAGCCCTGCCCAAACCCGCGGCGGCGTTCTGCCAACTGGCTGCAGAATTGGCGCAACGCAAATACCAACAGCACAGACACGGTGAAGATCATCAAAGCGAGGTGGATGTGCTGCGCGCCAAGCTAAAGGTGATCAGCTATCCACAGCTAAGAGAACAATCGTGAGCAGCGCAGCTTCGCGTGCTCACCTCCGCCTCGCAAATTGCTAGTGCAAGTAGCGTATCATCGCGTGTTGTGCTAAGCGTATCTTCCCCGTCCGAGCGCAGAAACCTCTTCGCGTTCACAAGCGACATCGCGCTCTTCATTGTTGCGACCTACTTCATACCCGCCACCACTGTTTTGGTGGGTTTAGCCTCGCAACTGACCAACGATAAAACCTTGATCGGGGTAGTGGGGATGACCTGGTCAGTGACCTGGTTTTTGCCTCAGCTCGTCGCTGCGCGAGTGGTGCGGGGCAAAGTGCCACAAAAGCCTTACCTTGTCATTCCGAGCTTGATTGGACGCAACGCGTTCCTGATCATCGCGCTTTGGCTGCTTATCACGAGAGCGTCTGACCCGCTGCTGACCATCTGGATTTTGATCGGCAGCATCGCGCTTTTCAATCTTTTCGACGCGCTGGCGGGGGTTGCATGGTTCGACATTTTGAGCCGCTCACTTTCGCCACGACTGAGGTCGCGCGTGATTTCGGTGGGGCAGTTCATCGGAGGCGTGCTGGGGCTAGGCGCTGGCGCCATCGTCGAGCGCATCCTATCTCCAAGCGGGCTGCCCTTTCCGCAGAACTACGCGCTGATTTTCGTGTGCACATGGGTGTGCATGGCTATCTCGCTGGTGGCGATCCTGTTCATCAAAGAAAGTGTGTTAAAGCCCAACGAGCAAGCGCAAGCCCAACAAGAGAGCTTCTTGAACAACCTGCGCAGCTCGCTGAGGAGCGACTCCGTCTTTCGGCGCGCGCTGGCGGTACGCGTCCTCACCGGCATCGAACTGATGGCTGCTTCTTTCTATCTGGTCTTTGCGACAGATCAGCTTGGGCTTTCCAGCTCAGCAGTCGGCGTTTTTAACGTTGCCTTAATTCTCGGCGGCACGGTCGGTGTGTTGGCGCTGGGTTGGCTGGCTGAAAGGCACACATCGCTCGCGGTGCTGCGTGTATCTGCAATTGCCCAGCTCATGGCGCCGGCGATTGCGTTGGTTTTCACCATTCTGAGATCGCTGCTCGGAGCCATATCTGCAGAAGCGGTGTACGTTGCATTTTTCATCATCTTCCTCATGCGCGGTGTGATTGAACATTCATTCATGTTGGGCATTCTGGGCTATGTGATGGACCACGCCGCAGAAAGAAACCGCGCTACCTACGTAGGTCTGATCAACACCGTGAGCGGTGTGGTGGCGCTCTCACCCCTGCTAGGCGGGATCATCATTGACAGCATGAGTGCGAGCCAGCAGCCCTTGCCAGGCTATGCCGCTGTGTTCAGCCTAGTGGTGAGTAGCGCTGCGGTCGGTTGCTGGCTGAGTTTGAAACTCCCACGACACAGTCCAGTGATTGTGCGCTCCAGTCGGGAGTTGATCCACGAGGAGACGCTGCCAGAAGCCAGAGCGGCTCAGCCGTGAATGACGTGCCTCGGAGAACTTCCTCAAACGCGCTCATCTGCGGCTATACTGCTGTTCGACGATGCTATCTCACGCAGCGCAAGACTATCTGAAGGCGATTTACGAGCTATGCCAGCAACACCAGCGCGTCTCCACAGGAGCACTGGCGGCACATTTGAACGTCACCGCTGCATCCGCCACTGGCATGTTGAGACAGCTTGCTGAGCTCAACCTGGTGGTGTACGAACCATACCGCGGCGCCATTTTGACAGCGGACGGTCGCAAAATTGCGCTGGAGATCATCCGGCATCACCGCCTGATAGAGCTGTACCTCACCCAGGCGATGGGGTACACCTGGGACAAGGTGCACGAAGAAGCAGATCGCCTGGAACACGCGATCAGCGAAGAGTTCGAGGACCGCATTTCCGCGATCCTGGGCAACCCCAGCCACGACCCTCACGGCGACCCCATTCCCTCTAAAGATGGTGAAGTCGCTTCCGTGTCGTACTTGCAGCTCATTCACGCCCCGCTGCAGGTTCCTCTGCGCATCGAGCGCGTGCGGGACGAAAGCCCCAGCGTGCTGCGCTGCCTGGCAGAGATCGGCATGTTGCCACACACGATCATCACGGTGATCTCTTCCTGCGATGGCGAAACCGAAATTCTCAAACAGGATGGCACTCGGCACTTGCTAAGCGCGGAACTGGCTGCGAGCGTCTTTGTCGTTCTGCAGGACGGTAGAGGTAATGAAAGCCAGTCGCACAGCTATCCGACAGGTCTACCTTAAAAAGCTTAAAAAATCGCCAGGCGCTCTTGACAAATCAACAGGAATCAAGATAATCAAGCGCGTTTCAAAGTAAATAGCCTTCTTGGCGCTCTCTTATCCAGAGAGGTGGAGGGACCGGCCCTGTGAAACCTCGGCAACCTGTTCTCGGACAAGGTGCCAATTCCGGCAGAGCAATCTGGAAGATGAGAGGAGCACGAGCTAAAAAGCTTACCGCCCTCTTGTCAGCCAGCGCAAGAGGGCGGTTTACTTTGACGCTCTGGTGCGCGCCATTCGACGGCAGCGGCCGCGCACAACAGGGCGGGTGAGATCGTCCGCTGCCAAATTCGCACAAGAGGAGCACACGAAATGACTGATCAACACAAGTTTCACTTTGACACGCTGGCATTGCACGGTGGCACACGTCCTGACCCGACAACAGGCGCGCGCGCTGTGCCGATCTACCAGACCACGTCCTACCAGTTTCGCAACACCGAGCACGCCGCGAATCTGTTCAGCCTGAAGGAATTCGGGAACATCTACACCCGCATCATGAACCCCACCAACGACGTGGTGGAACAGCGCATTGCAGCGCTGGAAGGCGGCGTGGGCGCGCTGGTGGTCAGCTCTGGTCAAGCAGCCGAGACGTTCGCCATTCTCAACCTGGCTCAGGCGGGCGATCACATCATTAGCTCCGCGTCGCTATATGGCGGCACGTACAATCTCTTCCACTACACGCTGCCGAAATTGGGCATCGAGACCACCTTTGTCGATCCCAGCGATCCAGAAAACTTCCGCCGCGCGATCCGACCGAACACGAAAGCGATCTACGGCGAGAGCGTCGGCAACCCAAAGTTGGACATTTTCCCGTTTGAGGAAGTGGCGCGCATCGCGCATGAGAACAGCCTGCCGCTGATCATTGACAACACCACCCCCACCCCATATCTTGTCAGACCAATCGAGTGGGGCGCAGACATCGTTGTGCACTCCACCACCAAGTTCATCGGCGGGCACGGCTTGTCCATCGGCGGCGTCATCGTAGACGGCGGCACATTTGACTGGAAGAATAGTTGGCGGCACGACGCCTACTTCAACCAGCCCGACCCCAGCTATCACGGATTGGTGTACTCTGATCTCGGACCAGCCGCGTACATTTTGAAAGCGCGATTGACGCTGCTGCGCGACATCGGCGCGTGCCAGGCGCCCTTCAATTCCTTCCTCAACATTATCGGCTTGGAGACCTTACACGTGCGTATGGACCGCCACATTCACAACGCCAACATCATCGCAGCACACCTGGCACAACATCCGCACGTGTCGTGGGTGATCCACCCCAGCTTGCCAAACTACCCGCAGAAGCATTTGCTGGAGAAGTACGCGCCCAAAGGGCTGACCGCGCTGATCGGCTTCGGCATCAAGGGTGGGCGCGAAGCGGGACGCCGATTCATTGACAGCCTGAAGGTGTTCTCACACCTCGCCAACATCGGAGACGCCAAATCGCTCGCCATTCACCCAGCGACCACCACCCATTCACAGCTCACCCCTGAGGAACAGCTCAGCACAGGCGTAACCGATGACTTCGTTCGCCTAAGCATCGGCTTGGAGGATGTGCGCGATTTGATCTGGGACCTGGATCAGGCTCTGGAACAGGCTGTGGCAGTCGCTGGCAATGGTCATCGCGTCACTGCGTGAGAGACTGATTCATGCTGGTTCAGACTCAATACTTTCATTACGACGGTGAGATCGCGTTGCAGAGTGGCGCCAAACTGGGGCCGCTGACCATCGCTTACGAAACCTACGGGCAGCTCAATCAGGATCGCAGCAATGCGATCCTGATTTGCCACGCCTGGAGCGGCGATGCGCATGTGGCTGGGCGCCACTCGCCCGACGACCCCAAGCCAGGCTGGTGGGATGACGCCGTCGGGCCTGGCAAAGCATTTGACACAGATCAGTACTTCATCGTCTGCTCGAACGTGATCGGTGGCTGCGGTGGTAGCACTGGACCCTCGTCAATCAATCCACGCACGGGCAAGCCATACGGCTTGTCGTTCCCCATGATCACCATCGCAGATATGGTGGAGGCGCAGCGCCTGCTCACAGACCATTTGGGCATTCCGAGCTGGCTCAGCGTGGCTGGCGGGAGCATGGGAGGTATGCAGGCGCTGCAGTGGACGGTGTCTTATCCGCAGCGCGTGCGCAGCGCGATTGTGCTCGCCTCAACCGCGCGGCTTTCGCCGCAGACAATCGCCCTAAATGAAGTGCCGCGCCAGGCGATTTATGCCGACCCGAACTGGAACCACGGCGACTACTACGGCAAGACGCCACCCAACGCTGGTCTGGCAGTGGCGCGCATGATCGGGCACATCACATTTCTCAGCGATCAGTCCATGCGCGAGAAGTTCGGCCGCCGCCTGCGCAACGGCAACAACGGCTACGGCTACAGCTTTGAACCAGAGTTTGAGGTGGAGGGATACCTGAACTACCGCGGGCACTCCTTCACCAAACGCTTCGACGCCAACTCTTTCCTCTACCTCAGTCGCGCGATGGACTACTTTGACCTGTCCTACGGGCTGCCCTCCCTAGCTGACGCCTTCCGCCACGTCACTGCCAAGTTTCTGGTGGTGAGCTACACCAGCGACTGGCTGTATCCCTCCTGGCAGTCGAAGGAGCTGGTGCGCGCGCTGTTGCAAAACGACATTGACGTCACCTACGTCGAAATCGAGAGCAACTATGGTCACGACGCTTTCCTGTTGGAGGTGGATCGCCTCGCTGAGCTGACGCGCGATTTTCTCAAGCGCGTGTGACATCACTCGCAAAGATTGATGGCAGAACTACAACAAGCACGTCGCAGCAGCGCAAAGCTCAGAACGGGCATGACTCATTTGGTGGAGCGCCCAGATTTTGAGGCGATTGTGGAACTGGTGCACGAGGGCGCTCGCGTCCTTGACCTCGGATGTGGTGACGGGCGACTGCTCGCCCGCCTGGTGGAGACGCGCCACATCTACGCGCGCGGCGTCGAGATCAGCGAAAGCGCCGTGCGCACTTGTGTGGCGCGTGGCTTATCGGTCAGGCAGGGCAACATCGAAGAGGGGCTGTCCGACTATCCCGATCAAGTGTTTGACTTTGTCATCCTGAGCGAGACTATTGCATTCCTCAATCGCCCCGTCCCGCTGGTGCAAGAAATGCTGCGCGTCGGACGGAGCGCGATCATCAGCTTCAAAAATGCGGGTTATTGGCTGTGTCGCTGGCGCATGTTGCGCGGACAGGGCTTTGGCGCCCCGCTGGTCTCCAACGAGCCGCGCGAACGCGCCATCACCCTGAGCGACTTTTACGCTCTGTGCGACCACGTGGGCGCAACAGTGACACACGCGATCTTCCTCAACGGTCAGCGCCGCGTGCAACACCTGCCCCAACTGATTGCGCAGCTCGCAGTGTTTGAGATCACCCGCGCGCTGCCATGATACGCTTGAAGCCTAATGCAAAATGGCACTGGCTATCGCCGCATCGGTCGCAGTGATTTGATGGTGTTGCCCCTGTGCTTGGGCGGCAACGTGTTCGGGTGGACAGTCAACGAGCAGCAAGCCTTTGACATTCTGGACGCATTCGTCGCCGAGGGCGGCAACTTCATTGACACAGCCGACATGTATTCGACTTGGGCGCCAGGCAACCAGGGCGGTGAGAGTGAAACGATCATTGGACGCTGGATGGCAGCGCGCGGCAATCGGGATAAGCTGATCATCGCCACGAAAGTCGGGCAGCCAATGCCGCACGGGGGAGGGTTGAGCGCCGCGTGGATCGCGCGGGCAGTGGAAGATTCGCTGCGCCGTCTGCAAACGGATTACATTGACCTCTATCAGGCGCACATTGATGACCACCCCACCCCACTCGAAGAGACGCTCGCCGCATTCGACCGCTTGATCCAGCAGGGGAAAGTGCGATACATCGGTGCGTCCAACTACAGCGGCGCGCGATTGAGGGAAGCACTTGAAACTTCCGCGCGGATGGGCATTGCGCGTTACGAATGTTTGCAGCCGCTGTACAACGCGGTTGACCGCAACTTCGAGCAAGATCAGCGCCCCGTTTGCCTAGAGCACGAGCTGGGCGTGATCCCTTACTACGCGCTCGCCAGCGGCTTTCTCACTGGCAAGTACCGACAAGGACTGCCGTTGCCCAACAGCCCCCGTGCAAGCGGCGTGCAAAAACGCTACTTCAACGCACAAGCGTTCGCTGTGCTGACTCGTGTGGAACACATCGCTCGTGAACACAACGCCACCCCCACACAAGTTGCACTTGCCTGGTTGATGCAACAGCCCGCGATCACCGCCCCGATCGCCAGCGCTACTAGCGTGGCTCAGGTGCGAGAGATGATGGGCGCACTCAGATTGCAACTGCCTGATGGCGCATTGGCATAACGACGCGAGCGGCTTCCTGAGCGGCGTTGACCTGACCGAGAACCGCATCACGCGCGCGTGTCGCGCGTTGGCTGGGCGTTACGTTGATCTCACCGTCAGCAATCCCACACATCAAGAGTTGCTATTTCCAGCCGACGTGCTACGCAACGCCGCAGAGCGCTACTGGCAGCAACGCCGCTACGACCCTCACCCCAAAGGCTTGCTGGCAACGCGCGAAGCCATCGTCGCATATTACGCGCAACGCCAGCCCGCGCTCCACATTTCGTCCGACCATGTCGTGATCACAGCCAGCACCAGCGAGGCTTACAACCTGCTGTTTGCGCTCCTCGCCGACCCAGGAGACAATGTGCTTGCCCCACAGGTCACCTACCCGCTGTTTGAGCATCTGGCTGCGATCCATCGCATCGAATTGCGCCCCTATCGTCTGATCGAGGAGACTGGCTGGCGCATAGACGAAGCGTCGCTGCTCAGCGCAGCAGACGCACGCACGCGCGCCGTGTTAATCGTCTCACCGCATAACCCCACGGGCGCGGTCGTCAGCGAACCATTGCACGCGCTGGAGCGTCTCGGGCTGCCGATCGTATGTGACGAGGTGTTCGCCGACTTCCCTTACCGCCTGTCGTCCGTGCCACCGCTGGGGGCGCTCCATCCTCACCTGCCCATCTTCCACCTGAACGGCATCTCCAAAATGTTTGCGTTGCCCGACCTCAAGCTTGGCTGGATCGCCATGACTGCGCGTGCGGCAGACCGTTTCGGCGAGCGCCTGGAGATTTTGAACGACGTCTTTCTGAGCAGCAGCACGTTAATTCAGACCATGCTGCCCGCCTTGTTCGCGGGCAGCCGTGATTTTCAAGCCTCTATGCGCGCACGCATTCGCAGCTCGCTGGATAAAGCGTTGGAGATGCTTGCACAGAGCCAGACTCTTCGCGCCTATCCGCCAGACGGGGGCTACTACCTATTCGTCCGCGTGCTGGGACATGAAGACGAAGAGGCGCTGGTGCTGCGTTTGCTGGAACGAGGAGTGTTCGTGCACCCAGGATATTTCTTCAACTGTGAGCAGGGCACGCACATCGCCATATCCGCGCTGGTTGAGCCGTCAACACTGGAAGCTGGTTTGTCGCGCCTGATAACAGCGCTGCGGGTATGATCAGCTCGCTCAAAACACTGTTGTCAATCACCATGAAGCTCGAAGTTATCCCTACTCCCCTGAGCGGTCTATGCGTAATCGAGGTTGGCTGCTTTTACGATGAGCGCGGCTTTTTTTACGAGAGCTGGAACCAGCGCGACTTCGCTGCCGCAGGGCTAGATGTGCAGTTTGTGCAAGATAACCACTCGCGCTCAACGCGCAGCGTGTTGCGCGGCTTGCACTACCAGGACAATCGGGCGCCGCTGGGCAAACTGATCCGCTGCACGGTGGGAGCGATTTTTGACGTGGCTGTTGATCTGCGCGTTCGGTCGCCAACCTTCGGCAAGTGGTTCGGCGTCGAGTTGTCGGCGGAGAACAAGCGGCAGCTCTATGTGCCCGTCGGCTTTGCGCACGGCTTCGCGGTGCTCACCGACGTGGCTGAAGTGCAATACAAGCAAACCGGCTACTACAACCCAGCCGCAGAGCGCGTGCTGGCGTGGAACGATCCAGACGTCGGCGTGGCGTGGCCCATCGCACGCCCTATCCTCTCTCAGCGCGACCAAAACGGCATGAGCCTGAAGGAGTATCTGGCTGCGCCAGACTTCATCTACACAACTGGATGAACCATGACGCCGACGCACATCTTGATCACGGGCGGCGCGGGCTTCATCGGTTGCAACTTGGCAGCACATCATCTGCGCCGGGGCGGACAGGTCACCATCTTTGATAATTTGAGCCGTCCCCGCACCGCGCACAACCTGGCATGGTTGTACGAGCTGTTCGGCGATGCACGCCTGCACTTCGTTCGAGGCGACATTCGGGATTTTGCCCTGCTGCATCAGGCTGTGTCTGCTGCACAGCCCAACTTGATCGTACACCTGGCAAGCCAGGTGGCTGTGACCACCTCCGTCAAAAACCCGCGCGAAGATTTTGAGATCAACGCGCTGGGCACGTTGAATGTGTTGGAGGCTGCGCGTGCGCAGCCAAACCCACCCGCCGTCTTTTATGCCTCGACAAACAAAGTGTACGGAGGCATGGAGGACGTTGAGGTTGTAGAAGAAGCCACGCGATACCGCTACAAGCACCGCCCAAACGGCATCGCGGAGGATCAACCGCTGGACTTTCACTCGCCGTATGGGTGCTCCAAAGGCGCTGGCGATCAGTATGTGCGCGACTACGCGCGCATCTACCACATGCGAACGGTCGTCTTCCGACAAAGTTGCATTTATGGGGAGCGCCAGTTTGGTGTTGAAGATCAGGGATGGGTAGCACATTTTGTGATTGCAGCCGTGATGGGCAGACCCATCACGATCTACGGGAACGGCAAACAAGTGCGCGACTTGCTGCATGTCGAGGACCTGATCGCCGCCTACGACGCCGCATGGGAACAGATCGAGACAGCCAGCGGGCACATTTTTAACATCGGCGGTGGAGCCGACAACAGCCTTTCTATCTGGGCGGAGTTTCGACCCATCCTGGAATCACTGGCAGGGCGCCCCATCGAAGCGCGCTATGCAGAGTGGCGACCTGGCGACCAGCCCGTGTTCATCAGCGACAACCGCAAAGCGCAGCGCCTGTTGAATTGGTCGCCCAGAATAGACGTGCAAACAGGCATTCAGCGTCTGTGGCAGTGGGTGGTGGACCATCGCCATCTGTTCGTGTAGCCTGGCTCGCCTGCCAGGCGCGCAAACGCGAAGCAAGCAACCCTTGCCAGAGGGCAGCGTCCGTAGCTACAATCAGCGTTGCATGAACCCATACTGGCAAGGTTTTGTGTGCAGCGTTTGCGGGAAGATGTTCGCACCCGACGAGGTGGAATACACCTGCCCTCACGACGGCGGCAACCTAGACGCGGTTTACGACTACGCCACAATGGCGCGCGACGTCGATCCGCGTTGGATCGCCTATCACAGCAACCGCTCCATCTGGCACTACGCGCCGCTGTTGCCGCTGAATGGTTTAGCGCATTGCCAGCCGCACACTCCGCTGGCGAGCGTGGGTTGGTCGCCCCTTTACCGTGCTTATCCGATTGAGGCACGGCTGGGCGTGCATCGCATCTGGATCAAAGATGACAGCCGCCTGCCCAGTGCATCATTTAAGGATCGCGCCAGCGCGATGGTGATCGCGAAAGCACTCACGAGCAACAAGCGCGTGATTTGTGTCGCCTCAACTGGCAACGCTGCGGCAGCGCTCGCCACGCTGTGCGCGGGCACGTCTTTGCAGGCAGTTATCTTTGTGCCCCGCGGCACACCAGAGGCGAAGTTAGCCAGCATCGCTATTCATGGCGCGCGCGTGTTTCTGGTGGATGGCAGCTACAACGATGCGGTCGCGCTGGCAGCAGCTTGTTGCGAGGCATTCGGTTGGTACAACCGCAGCACTGGCTTTAACCCTTTCACACGCGAAGGCAAAAAGACCGCTGCCTTTGAAATTGCTGAGCAGCTCGCTCGCCACGATGAGCGCGAGTCTCGCAATTTGCCAGCGTTTCGCGCGCCCAACGTGATGGTCGTGCCAGTGGGCGATGGCAACATTATCAGTGGGTTGCACAAGGGCTTCCGCGATCTGCACGCACTGGGATGGGTTGATCGCGTGCCGCGCTTCATCGGCGCCACAGCCGCGCAGGCGCCCTCGCTCTACCGCGCCTGGCAACGCGGCGATGAGACGTTTGAGACCATCCCATCCACCACCATTGCCAGCGGCATCAGCGTGGATCGCCCTTGCGACGGGGTCATGGCGCTGCGCGCCGTGCGAGACACAGGCGGGGCGCTGATCAGCGTAGAAGACGATGAGATGTTGGCAGCTATGCGCACGCTGGCTGAGTCAGTGGGCGTCTTCGTCGAGCCAGCGTGCGCAGCGGCGCTGGTGGCGCTGGAACGGGGAGTGGCAGAAGGGTTCATCCATCCCACAGAAGAAGTGGTGCTACAAATCACAGGCAGCGGGTTCAAGGACGTTCGCTCCGCGATGCAAGCTGCGCGCGCGCCCGTGGTGGTGCAGTCGCTTGCTGATGTGGCGTCGGCAATGCAAAGCCCGTCACTTATCTAGCAGATTGCATGACGACAATTCTCATCTGGTACGTCTGTCTCCAGGCGTTCGGAGCAGGTGGGTCTGTTCTCGCCTCCCGTTGGCTCGGTGAGCTTGGCGATCGGGGTTATGCAATTGGCAAGGCGCTGGGACTGGCGCTGGGCGCGCTCCTCTACTGGTATGCAGTGCTGATCGGTTTCGCGCCCAACGGCGCGGGCGCGTCGCTGCTCGCGCTGGCTGGTGTATGGGTGTTGGCGATAGGTTTGCCGCTGCGCCAGGCTCCACAGTTCCCTCGTCCTTTGGTGGTGCTGATGGTGGAGGCGGTGTTTGCGCTGTTTTACCTTGCTGGCGCGATGCTGCGCGCGTACCAGCCCGACATCACACCCGCTGGCGGCGAGAAATTCATGGAGTCCATGATGATTCACGCAATCGCGCGCAGCGCCGCGTTCCCACCAAACGATGCTTGGCTGTCGGGCTATAGCCTGAGCTACTACTACTTCGGCTACGTGCTTATCGCCATGCTCGCCCATCTGAGCGGAATCGCGCCGACGGTCGCTTTTAACTTGAGCAGCGCTGCTTTCATTGCTTTAGCCGCTTGCAGCATTTTTGGGGTGAGCTACGCGCTGGGTTGCAAGCTGGGAGCATCCACAGCAGAGCGCAGCGGCTTGTTCGCGGGGATGTTGTCCGTCGTGGCGCTGATGCTTATGGGGAATCTGGGCGCTGCACTCGGAGCACTCTACTGTGCTGGAGCCTTACCCCGTAGCTTCTGGGAATGGCTGGATGTTCGCAACATCGCCACGCAGAGCTTTTCGTGCGATGGTTTCGTTCCTGCGTCATTTTATGGGTGGTGGTGGAACTGGTCGCGCGTGGTGCAGGACATAGCGCCAGATGGCAGACGGCTTGAGGTCATCACGGAAACGCCAATCTTCAGTTTTGTGCTGGGCGATATTCACCCTCACGTTATTCATTTGCCATTCGCGCTGTTCATCCTGGGCGCAGCGCTTGCGACAGCACACGAGCCGCCCCTGAGCTGGAGGACCCTCCGCAGCGCAGACAGCTACCTGCGGATTGGGTTGCTGGGCGCTGTGCTGGCATCCACGCTTTTTATGAACGCCTGGGATTTCCCAGCCGCCATGCTGACGCTGCTCGCCGCCTTCCTACTGCGCCAAAGGCAAGAGAAACGCTGCGATGTGTGCTGGGCGGATTGGATGTTCCTCGCCTGTGCCCTGCTGACTGGGTTACTGCTGAGCACACCCTGGCAGATCACGTTTGACTCTCAGGTGCGCGGCGTTGCGCCCAATGTGTTCTTCGCCACCCGGCTGGCGCATTTCGTGGCGATGTTTGTTCCTTTGCTTTTCGTGGCTGTTTTATTCGTGGCGTTCACGCTTGCACAAGCGCAACTGCCTATACGAAATGTCGTCGGGTTCTTCCTGACGGGACTTGCTCTCCTCCTGCTGGTCGTGCTAGGGAGCGTGGTCGCCGGCTTGCTCAGCCCAGACATACGCGAGCTAGTCTTCGCTGTGGCGCGCGGTGAGCCAGCGCTCGGTTTCAGCGCGGATCAGTTGCAGCGCGCGCTGGTCCGGCGCCTGCTCAACCCGTGGACAGCGCTCACCTTGCTGGTGCTTGCAACTTCCTCCGCAGTAATCCTCGCAAGCCGGCGGCTTTCAGCAGCGACACGATTCACCGCTGCTTTGCTCGGCACCGGTGCGGTGCTTGCATTAAGCGTCGAGTTCGTGTTCGTGCGCGATCTGTTCGGCACACGCATGAACACGGTGTTCAAGCTCTACTACCAAACCTGGTGGCTGTGGGCTGCTGCCAGCGGCGGTGCGGTGGTGTGGTTGTGGCAGCGCAGAAGCATCGTCGCCGATGTCAGCATCGGTGTGGCGCTGGCTCTGTTCGCTCTCGGCGCGCTCTGGGCGCCAATGGCGGCGTATGCGCGCACAGAGGGTTTCCAGCGCTCCCCCACCCTCGATGGCATTGCATACCTGCAGCGATCTCATCGCGAAGACGCTGCGCTGATCCGTTGGCTGAACGCGCACGTCGTGGGCGATGCGCGCATTGTCGAAGCGTCCACTTTAGGCGCATATGAACACACAGGACGCATCGCCGCCTTCACTGGGCTGCCGACCGCGCTCGGGTGGGGCGGGCACCAGCATCAGTGGCGCGGCGACATCACCCTGGCGCGCGAGCGACATGCGCTGGTGGAGCAGATTTACCAAACCGAAGACCCTCAAACGCTGCGACGCTTGCTTCAGACGCTGGACGCCAAGTACGTGATCGTGGGTGAGTTGGAGCTGACGCAATTTGGAGAGGCAACGCACACGCGCATCGCCGCTGCCTGCGAGGCAGTCTTTCGCTTCGGCAGCAGCGCGATCTATCGCTGCGCGTAAGCGATTATGATCGCCACATGGCTTTCTTCGACCTGCCCCTCGAACAACTGCAAAGCTACTGCCCTTCACGCGAAGAACCTGACGATTTCGACACCTTCTGGCAGGCCACCTTAGCAGAGGCGCGATCACACTCGCTTCATCCTCGGTTCACACCGGTGGACGTTGGTCTGCGCACAGTCGAGACGTACGACGTGACGTTCAACGGCTATGGTGGTCAGGCTGTGAAAGGTTGGTTGTTGTTGCCGCGCTATCGCAACGGCAAACTGCCCTGCGTGGTGGAGTTCATCGGCTACGGTGGTGGTCGCAGCTTCCCCACTCAGTGGCTGCTATGGAGCAGCGCAGGCTACGCGCATCTTGTGATGGACACGCGCGGGCAAGGCAGCGGTTGGAGCCGCGGCGACACACCCGATCCCGAGCCAGCAGGCAGCAACCCGCATTCGCCTGGATTCATGACGCGGGGCATTCTGAGCCCGCACACCTACTACTACCGTCGCGTCTTCACCGACGCCTGCCGTGCTGTCGAGGCGGCGCAATCACACGACGCAATTGACCCAGAGCGCATTGCGTGCACTGGCAACAGTCAGGGCGGCGGCATCACCATTGCTGTCAGCGGCTTGATGCCGCACGCGGTCAAGGTGGCAATGCCAGATGTGCCGTTCCTGTGTCACTTTCGGCGCGCGGTCACCCTCATTGACAGCAGCCCTTACCTGGAGATTCAAAAGTTTCTCCAGGTTCATCGAGACCGCGTGAGCGACGTCTTCCGCACGTTGAGCTACCACGACGGCGTGAACTTCGCAGCGCGCGCAACGGCGCGCGCGTTGTTCTCGGTTGGGCTGATGGACGAGATCTGCCCGCCGTCCACCGTCTTCGCTGCTTGGAATCACTGGCGAGGTCCGAAGGATATTCGAGTGTACGAGTTCAATCATCACGAAGGAGGCGGGGAGTTCCAAGCGGTTGAGAAAGTGCGATTTTTGCAGTCTGTCTGGTGACGCGCTTGCGATGGGCACTTCTGGGCAAAACGAGGCGAATGAATGCACGGCAAAGCTGCGCAAGGCGCGCGCGCAACTGCGCCGCGTACGCAGCGAGCTTACCGCGGTGCGCGAGATTTTGATCAACGTCAACGCATTCACCGACGCGCGCGCCATACTGGACAACATCGCGCAGACCACCACGCGCATCATGCGCGTGGACTCCACCTCCATCTACCTGCTAGACAACTCCTCGCAACGTCTCATCTTAAAAGCCACCACTGGTTTGTTCCCCAGAGCGGTGGATCACGATTCGTTGGAGATGGGTCAAGGGCTTACTGGCTGGTCAGCTCAACATCGGCAGATGGTGGCGGTGCGCGATGCGCAAGCGGACCCGCGTTTTTACGAGCTGCCCAACACGCGCGAGCGATCGTTCCGTTCGTTGATGGCTGCGCCGTTGGTCAGTCAAGACCGCGTGGTCGGTGCGCTCAACGTGCAAACAGTGCGCCTGCACACATGGACGAAAGGCGAGAAGGAGTTTTTGTTGCTGATCAGCGAGATGGTTGCGGGGATTTTGGAGCGCGCGATCTTGCAGGAGCAGACAGAACACCGGATGCGCGAGCTGCAAGCCGTCGCCGAGGTGAGTCGTGCGGCGATCTCGCCGCTTTACCTGGACGAGATGTTGCGCGTGGTGGCGGAGATGGGTGCTCACGCAGTCGGCGCACGGCACTGCTCCGTCTTGCTGCTGGATGAAACACGCGATGTCTTTGTGCCGCGCGGGGTGTGGGATCAGCGAGGCGACGTAGAAGCCGAGCCGATCTGGTCACGAGATAGCTCGCTGCTGGCGGAATGCTGCGCGTCGCAGAAGCCGCTGATAGCGCAGATAAACGATCACGGGCTGCCAGAGGCGCACACGCGCTGGGCGATCAAGTCTGGCCTATATTGCCTGATCAGTGTGCCCATGATGGTGCGCGACCGCGTGATCGGCTTGCTCAACATGTGGAGTGACAGGCAAACTGCTTTCGCCAAACATCAGATCGAGCTATGCGTGACGCTTGCAAACCAGATCGCGCTTTCCATCGAGAACGCGCACCTGATCGGGAACGCCGCCATCATCAAAGAGATGAATCACCGCGTAAAGAACAATCTGCAGAACGTGGTGATGCTGCTCCAAATGCAGCTTTATGAGATTCAAAACAACCCCAGCGCGGCGCGCGCGCTGCGAGAGAGCATTAGCCGCATCATGAGCATCGCTGCCGTGCACGACGCAATGGCGCAGGAAGGGTTTCGCCTGGTGGACGTGAAGGACGTTGTGACGCGCGTCGTAGGGTTGACTCACGCAAACATGACACGCCCCGATCTAAAACTGAGCATCCACGTGATGGGAGATTCGCTGCGCATGAACTCGCGCGCAGCGACAGCGCTGGCGTTATGCGTCAACGAGCTGGTGCAGAACGCGGTCGAACACGCTTTCGTTGGGCGCAGTCAGGGCACCATCACCGTGAGTTTGGCAAACAAGGGCAACTCGCTAGAGGTTGAAGTGCGCGATAACGGTGTGGGCAGCGACGTTGACCTGTCACAGAGCAACAGCCTCGGGCTGAGCATCGTCAAGACACTAATTCAGGAAGATTTGCGCGGCACGTTCACTTTGGAGAGCACTGCGGAAGGCTCAGTAGCCACGATTCGCGCGCCGTTTAGCTTTGGCTACGCAGAGGCAACATATTGAGATGCTGTCTTGCCGTTGGTGACCAGGGGGCGGCTGGTTGCCTCAATTAAGTGACCATCTCTCAAGCGCAGCACACGGTCCGCAATACCGATCACATCCTCGCTGTGCGTCACCATGATGAGATTTTTACCAGCGCGTCGGGTCAGCGTGTCCAACAGGTCGAGCACCACTTGCCCTGTTTCGTAGTCGAGATTGCCCGTAGGCTCATCCGCCAACACCACGAGGGGGTCGTTGATCAGCGCGCGGGCGATAGCGACACGTTGTTGCTCGCCGCCGCTGAGCTGATCGGGGAAGGCAAACATGCGATGGGTCAGGTTCACCTGCTCCAGCAACGACTGCGCACGCGCGCGCGCTGAGGCGTCGCGCCTGCCGGATAGCTCCAGAGGCAGCATCACGTTTTCGATCACGTTGAGCGTCGGGATCAGGTTAAACGCCTGAAATACAAAGCCGATGTATCTGCGGCGGATCAGCGTGCGCTCGTGATCGCTCAGGCGTGTGATGCAGTGATCGCCCAACCATATCTCGCCTTCTGTAGGGGTGTCAATGCCACCAATCAAGTTGAGCAAGGTGCTTTTGCCGCTGCCGCTCTTACCGAGCAGCACCACAAACTCGCCCTGGCACAATGTCAACGTCACGCTGTGCAACACCACACGACGCGCCTCACCTTCGTCGTACGCTTTCATGACGCGATCCAGGCGGATCACGGGCTGACAATCGCTCATAGTGAATGGGATGCTAACTGCTGGCACTAAGCCGCAGATGAGAGCGGCGCTGGCGCAAAGCCTCATACAGCATCAACGCCGCGCTCGTGGCAACGTTCAGCGAATTGATGCGTCCGAGCATCGGTATGTGGGCGGCAACATCAGACTGGCTCAACCAAAAATCAGACAAGCCATATTTCTCTTCGCCGACCACGATAGCGCAGGAAGCAGTCATCTCCACATGTGTGTATTCGCGCAGCGGAATGCCGGCAAGCGGGTTTGGTGTGGTGGCGATGATGCAGGCGCCGCGCTCACGCAGCCATTGCAGCGCCTCCTGGCTGCTGCATTGTGCCACGGGGACGCTGAACAAGGCGCCCTGAGAAGCGCGCACGACGTTGGGATTGGTCAAGTCCGCCTTTGGGTCGCAAAACAGAAAGGCGTCCGCGCCGACCGCATCGCAGGTGCGCAACATCGCGCCGATGTTGCCAGGTTTCTCCACAGACTCCGCCACCAGCACCAACAACGCGCGGTTCGTCAAAGCAGATAGATGCAGATCAGACAATCGAAAGCGCGGGCGTTCCACCACCGCGAGCCATCCATCAGGACCTTCTCGATACGCCATCTTCTCAAAGACGGCGCGTGTTGTGGTGATGAGCAGTGGCGCTGCGGACTGCACACGGCGCAATAAGCGTTCGTGGGCGTTAGGGCTGTGAGCGGGCTTGAAAAGCTCTGGGCAAACATACACCTCTCGCAGCCGCACACCGCACTCTAGCGCCAACATCAGCGGATCGAATCCCTCGACCAGCATCAAACCTTCCTGCTCACGCTGCTTTCTGTCTTGAAGTGCCACCACGTGCTTCACACGTGGGTTCGTTCGGCTAGTGATGTGCATGTGTCCATGATGTTATCCTATAGGTTCGCGCGCAGCCTGTTCTCCGAACAGCCGCGCGCGAGGTTTTCAGCACACTCTTGCAAAAGCAGGCTTTGAAGTCATGACAGACGCAGAACTACCCCCAGAAGTGCAGACCACGCGCGAACAGATCGCGCGCATCGGCAGATTGCTGTACGAGCGCCGCCTGACAGACGCCGCCGGCGGAAACATCAGCGCGCGCGTCGGCGACTGGATTTGCATCACACCACGCTACAGCGGACAACGCCGCCGATGGCAGCTTGCCCCAGATGACGTGCTGGTGACCGACCCGCAGGGCAACGTCGTCGCTGGCGATGGCGAAATCTCGCGCGAGAGCAAAGTGCATTTGCGCCTGTATGCAGATTATCCTGAAGGCAGAGCTGTCATTCACGCGCACCCTCAACATGTGTTGGTCTTCTGCGTGGCGAGACAACCTATCGTGCCTGTGTTGGAGGCAACGCTGAAGTTTGGGGTGGTGAATGTAACACCGTTTGCTCCCGCGCACAGCAGCAAGCTGGCTGATTTCGTTTCAGAAGCGCTGCGCGGACAGGAGGCGCGGATGCAGAAACAAGCAGCAGCTGTGATCGCCCCATGGCACGGCATCTTCTGCGTGGGGCGCGACCTGGATAGCGTCTTCGACGCGGTCGAGCGCATTGACACAAACGCAAGGCTGATCCTAATGGCGCGCGCTGGATTCGGCGATGCGGCGCTGGAGGCGTCTCGGCGTGCGCTGCTCGAATCTGTTGAGCAGTGGAGCAAGGGATAAAGGCTGCTTTGATTTGCGTTTACACTTTTCTCGCTTATGGCGACCGTTTGGATCCCTGCACTGCTGCGCAAGTTCACACAGGGGGCAGCAACTGTGCAAGCCGAGGGCAGCACAGTGGGTGAACTGATAGACAATCTGGAACAGCGCTACCCTGGCATCAAGGCGCGCTTGCTCGCTGGCGAGCAACTGAAGCCGACTATCGCCTTGGTGGTGGACGGCGAAACCAGCAAACAAGGGCTGCGCCACCCCGTGCAAGACTCCAGCGAAGTGCACTTTGTGCCCGCCGTCAGCGGCGGCTGACATCACACGTAAACCTGATGACCGAGATACCCCAAAAAACCCGCGCCATACCCGAAGCTGAGCCTCGCAAGGCGCCAGACAAACGCGCGATACTTTCGCTGGCGCTGGCGGTTGCGATCAGCGTCGGTGTGTTCGTCATCACGACACACTTCCGCGACGTGCTCAGCACACTGCGCGGGCTTGGTCTGCTTGGGGTTTTTGTGTTGAGCTTTCTCGGCAACGCCACCGTGCTGGTGCCGGCGCCGGCGTTCGTGATTGCTTGCGCCAGCGGACCGCTGTATGGTGTCGTCTCAAGCGGGGTGGTTGCCGGCATCGGCTCATCGCTGGGCGAAGTCACGGGCTACTTGGCGGGATACGGCGGCGGCGCGTTCATTCCTCACAGCAAGACCTACCAAAAGTTGCGTCAGCTTGTGGAAAGATTTGGGGGATGGATCATCTTTGCGCTATCCTTGTTGCCCAATCCGCTTTTTGATGTGGGCGGCGCCATTGCTGGCGCGCTCAAAATGCCGCTGTGGATTTTCTTCCTCGCCACCGCAGGCGGCAAAGTGATGCGCATGCTCATCATCGCCTGGGCATGCGCAAACGGAATGCACTGGATAGGTGGAGCTTTACAGCAGTAGAACTTCTTTATCATTGCACTTGCGATGATTCAGCATCTGCACTTTGACGACATCCACTTAACCACCCAACACGACGCAGACCAGCCCTACATCCTCGCAGGCAAACGCGCTTACGCGATCGGCATGATGAGCGGCGCCACGCCACGTGTTGGCGACGAGCATCTGGTGGGCGAGATGGGCGGGCTGTGGGCGCAACCATTCAAGATGCTCGACAGTTGGGGCGCTTACATCAACGGAGAACTCGGCGAGGTGATCGAGTTCAAAGGGATGTTCTGGGGGATCGAGCGCGTGAAGCACGTGGGCAGCTTGATCGTTCGAGAAACCGAGTGGGTGGACGAAGAAGAGCCAGCTTTCTTCGCCCTGGTGACCGTCGCGAATCCCGCAAACCACGCGCAGCAAGTCCACATCGCATATCACGCCATACCCCATCTGCGCCCGTGCTGGATGAGCACCCTGCTGAGCGGCAAAACCATCACACGTGAAAGCGCCACCGCGCTGATCGCGTTTGATTCAGCGCATCCAGAGCGGGCAGTGGCAATGGTGGCGGAAGGCGGCTTGCGCCAAAGCGTGACGCTTGAACCGGGCAGTGAGTTCACCATGCGCGTCGTGGCATGTGCCACGCGGTCTGGTGGCGAACACTGGGCGCACAAGCACGCGCGACAACTGCTGCAAGACATGCACGCACGACAGGCTCATAAGCGGCAGGCATACCATCTCGCTTCGAGACCAGACCGTCAACACGAAGACGGGTTGGAAAGCGCCTATCGTTGCGCGCTGCTCAACATCAAGCTGCTGGAAGCAGATTTTGACATCGGGCATTACCCGATAGCTGGACTGCCAGAGTACCCCAACCTGTTCGGCTGCGACGTGGCATATAGCGTCGGTGGGCTGTGCATGGCTGGGCGTAGTGACCTGGCGATGGACGCGCTGCGCGCGCTGCGACAGGTCATGCTGCGGCAGTGCGGTCGAACGCCGCACGAAGTGCTGCCCGACGGCAATATCTTCCACGCTGGCAACACCCAAGAGACACCCCAGTTTGTGAGCGCCGTGCGGCGCGTCGCCGACCTGATCGAGGACACCGGCACGTTCGCCAGAGAAATGTACGCCGCCTGCCGTGCTGGCATGTTAAACTACCTGCGCGGCGCGTTCACCATGCCCCATTCACACTTCCCAGATTACCCCTTTGGCAACGCGATGGTCGAACGCGAGGGCATGGCGCCACTCAAGCTGGACACAGTCTGCTACACCTGGCGCGCGCTTCACGACCTGGCGCACCTCGCCGAGCAACTGCAAGCAACCGACGACACCTTCGACTACGCAGCCGACGCCGCCCAAGCGCGCGACTGGGCAGATCGCATCGCCGCCCGCTTTGAAAACGACTGGTGGATTGAGCGCGCCGGGCTTTATGCCGATTCGCTCGACTGGGACGGACGCCAACAGCTCGACAGGCACTGGACGCAAATCGTGCCGCTGGAAGTAGGACTGGCACACCCAGAACACGCCCGACAGGTGCTAGACACCATCATCGGCTCGTGGTTAAACGAGCACGGGATGCCGCACACGTTGAACGTGGACGAGCGCGTGTGGACACTGCCGACCGCACTTGTGGCAAAAGTGGCTGCTGCTTGGGGCTACCGTGAAGTTGCCGAGCGCCTGCTGCACAACATTGCCTCTACGATCATGGGCAGCGGTCAACTCGGCATGTTCAAAGAGCTTATCCCGCACGGGCTGTGTTTCATTCAGCTTTGGTCAGCAGCGCTGTTTGTGGAAGTGTACGAAATGCTCCAAAACTGAAATTGCTTCAGGTAGAAGATGAAGACCTTTCAAGACTTGATTTTGACCCTGCAAAACTTCTGGGCATCGCACGGATGCCTGATCTGGCAACCACACAACCAGGTGGTTGGCGCAGGGACAATGAACCCAGCCACCTTTCTGCGCGTGCTAGGTCCAGAGCCGTGGCGGGCAGCCTACGTCGAGCCATCCGTGCGACCCGACGACGGGCGATTCGGTCAAAACCCCAACCGCCTATACACGCACACTCAGTTTCAAGTCATCCTAAAGCCATCTCCAGAGCGCTCACAAGAGCTATACCTGGAAAGCCTGCGCGCCATCGGCGTCGACCTGGGCGCGCATGACATTCGATTCGTTGAGGACAACTGGACGCAGCCAACCATCGGCGCATGGGGGCTTGGCTGGGAAGTGTGGTTAGATGGGCTGGAGATCACCCAATACACCTACTTTCAACAAGTGGGCGGTGTCACGCTGGACCCCACCTGCCTGGAGATCACCTATGGCTTGGAGCGGATCGCGATGGCGCTACAAGGCGTGCGGCGCGTCTTTGACCTACGCTGGGATGCGCATCGGTCGTATGGCGATGTGCGCCTGAGCGATGAGCAGGAGCGCAGCACGTACGCCTTCCACGTCGCCGACGTCGCCACCTTACAAACACTGTTTGAGCATTATGAGCGCGAATGCCGCCGCGCGTTGGAGCAGAAGCTGGTGCTGCCGGCGCATGACTATGTGCTGCAATGCTCGCACACGTTTAACCTGCTGGACACACGCGGCGCCATCGGAGTGACCGAGCGGCAGCGCTTCATCGCGCGAATGCGCGACCTCGCCCGCGAGGTGGCGCTGGTGTACATCGCACAGCGCGAAGCGCTCGGTTTTCCCTGGCTGACGGCAGAAAGCGCGCCAAAGTCGCTGGATCAGGTGGAAGACACACTGGACACGCCACCCGCCCCAGAAGCGCCAGCCGCGCTGCTGGTGGAGTTAGGCGTTGAAGAGCTGCCCGCCAGCGACGTGCCGATGTGTGAATCGCAACTGCGCGACCACTTGATCCGCGCGCTGGACGAGGCGCGCATCACACACGGCGCACCCATCACCTTCGCCACTCCGCGGCGAGTCGCTGTGCTCGTTCCAGACGTCGCCCCGCGCCAACAAGACGTGGACACATGGGTCAAAGGACCTCCAGCGCGCGCTGCGTTCGACAGTCAGGGCAACCCCACACAGGCTGCGATCGGGTTCGCACGGCGGCTTGGGCTGAGCGCCGACCAACTCGTGGTCAAGGAAGACGCCAGCGGCGCATACGTGTACGGGCGACAGTTTCAACGCGGCGCAAGCACACTCATGCTGCTGCAAACGCTCATCCCTCGCGCGCTTGAGCAGATCAACTTTGAAAAAACCATGCGCTGGAACGCCAGCAACGTCGCCTTCGCCAGACCGATCAACTGGATCGTGGCATTGCTGGGCGAGCACCTTGTGCCAGTGCAGTTTGCTGGTGTGCGCAGCAACCGCACAAGCTGGGGATCGCGAGGCGAAGGTTCCCCCCGCTTCGACATCGCGCGAGCCGAAGACTACCCCGCCTTACTCCAAAGACACCACATCATCGGCGACGCTGCCGCGCGCAAAGCCGAGATTCGCCGACAGGCACAAGCGCTGGCAGCACAGGTCGGCGCGCAGATCAGCCCAGATGAGGAACTACTGGAAGAAGTGACGCACCTGGTCGAGCAGCCTGCGGCGATCCTGTGCAGCTTCCCAGAGGAATACCTGCACATGCCCGCGCCAGTGCTGATCAGCGTGATGCGCAAAAAGCAGCGCTACTTCACGTTGCTGCGCGCTGATGCGCCTGATCGCTTGCTGCCTTTCTTCATCACCGTGCGCAACGGACCGCCTGAGCACAGCGAGCTAGTGCGCAAGGGCAACGAAGACGTGGTGAACGCCCGCTTCGCCGACGCGGCTTACTTTTATCACGAAGACCTGCAAAAGCCGCTGTCAGCATACCTGCCGCGTCTGGACACGATCACCTTTCAGGCAAAGCTCGGCAGCATCGGCGACAAAGTGCGACGCATCGAGCAGCTCACCGCACGGTTGGCGGACCTGATGCAGATCACCAACCCTCACCTGCGCCAGATCGCGCTCAAAGCGGCGCGGCTGTGCAAGGCTGACCTGGCAACGCAGATGGTCATCGAGATCACCGCGCTGCACGGCGTGATGGGGCGCGAGTATCACCTCCAGACCTCTTCGGATGGCGACCGCCAGGCTGTAGCGGAGGCGATCTTCGAGCACCTGCTGCCGCGCTTCGCTGGCGATGCCACGCCGCAAACTGTGCCTGGTCTGCTGGTGGGGTTGGCAGATCGGCTGGATAGCCTGGCTGGGTTGTTTGCCGCAGGCGCAGCACCCAAAGGCAACGCCGACCCCTTCGCACTGCGCCGCACAGCGATTGGGCTGATCCAGTGCCTGATCGCGCACAATCAGGATTTCTCGTTGCTGGAAGGGCTGCGGCTGGCGGGCAGCCTCTTGCCCATCCCCTGCAGCGAAGAGACGCTTCACGCCGCGCACGCTTTCATCCTGGAACGCGAGCGCCAAAGCTTCCTTGAGGAGGGCGTTCGCTATGATGTGGTGGAAGCCATCTTGAGCGCGCAAGGCGATAACCCCGCTCGCGCACATCGCAACCTTGTTCAGCTCAACCAGGCGGTGCAACGCGAGGACTGGTCAGCGATTCTCACGGCGTACGCGCGCTGCGCGCGCATCGTGCGCGGGCAGACCATCAACATCACGGCTGGCACGGCGGACAACGCGCCAGCCGCCCAGGCGCTGCAAGCAGCGATACAAACGCAACCCACGCCGCATGACGTGAACACGCTTGTGGCAGCGCTGGAGCGGCTGATGCAGCCCATCAACGCCTTCTTCGACAACGTGATGGTGATGGCAGAAGACGAAGCACTGCGCAACAGCCGCCTCGCGCTGGTCGCCCAAGTGGTGCACCTGGCACAAGGCATCGCCGACCTCAGCAAGTTGGAGGGATTCTAAAGACATGTCCGACGCAGACTACCGCTCAGAAGAAGAGCGACTGAGCCGCTGGCTCGAGGAGCGGCACAAACAATCGCTGCGAGAGAACATGCAGCGCGGCACACAGCTTCTCGCAGAAGGCAAACCCCTGGAGGCACTGCCTCTGCTGCAACGCGCACACCGATTAAAGCCCGACGACCCAGATATTGCGCTCAATCTCAGCGGAGCATACATCCTGGCTGGCAAGCACCGCCACGCCATCCCCATCCTGGAGGCAGCCGTGCAACACTTTCCGCGCAACGCCCGCTTGTGGATCAATCTCGGCGCGGCGTATCTGGGCAACCCCGTCACAGCGACGGAGGAACGCCAAATGCGCGCGCTGGAAGCCTTTCAGCGCGCGCTGGAGATTGACCCGCTTGCGCACAGCGTGGCTTACAACATCGGCTTGATCCACCGCGACCGCGGCGAGATCACAATGGCTATCGCCGCGTTCCGCCGCGCGGTGCTGGCGGACCCCTCCGACCACGACGCCCGAATGCTGCTGGCGCAACTGGAACAGCTCATCTCTTGATGCGAAGAGCTACCAGATCCGCGTTGCGAAAGGCACAATTCGATTAACATGGACCCCATGAAGCTTTCAGGGAAAATCGCGCTGGTCACGGGCGCTGCACACCGCGTGGGCAGGGAGATCGCGCTGGCGCTGGCGCGCGAAGGCGCAGACATCGTGCTGCACTATGGGCGCAGCGCAGCAGCCGCGCAGGCGACCGCACAAGAGATCGCGCGCCTGGGACGTCGCGTGATGTTGCATCAAGCAGACCTGGGCAACTGGGACGCCGCAGTGGAGCTGGGTAAAGCTGCACTGGCGCACTTCGGGCGCGTGGACGTGCTGATCAACAGCGCGTCGAGCTTCGTGCCAAATGACTACTTCTCAACCAGCGAGGCAGATTTTGACCAGGCGTTCAACGTGAACATCAAGGGACCCTTTGCACTCAGCCAGGTGATCGCGCAGGCGATGATCGCAGGCGACGGCGGCACGATTGTCAACATCGTGGACGAGGGCGCCTTTTACCCGTGGCGCAAGTATGTGGCGCACGGGCTATCGAAAGCAGCGCTGCTCGCCCTGACCCGGTCGCAGGCGCTCAATCTCGGTCCGAAAGTGCGCGTCAACGCAGTGTGCCCCGGACCAGTGCTCAAGCCGCCCGACTATTCCGACGCGGAATGGGAAGCGCTGCGCGAGACCAACCCCCTGCGCGCGCTGGGCAGCGCTGAGCAAGTCGCTGAGACGGTGCTCTTCCTGGTCACCGGACCGACGTTCATCAACGGCGACTGCATCATGCTGGATGGCGGGCGCATGTGGCAGCACCAATAGCGCAGCCACACTAGCTTTACAACTTGGAGAGGCTATGGAACTGGAGAGACTTACCAGCCTAGTGCAATATCTGGACGAGGAGCGCCGTAAGGACCGCGCGCTGATCGCCCAACTACAAGAGCGCATGGACAGCATGGCGCGCGAGCTGGAGGCGCGCGCCCGCATCATTCAGGCGACAGAAGCGGCGATCAACGAGCTGCGCGTGCAGCTCACCCGCGCGATGGGCTGGACATCCGCCACAGAGCAACTGCGCGCCGAGTTGCTGCAGGTGATCGAGCGAAACGAAGAGCAACGCGCCAAGTCCGAGCGCGAGATGATCCGCAATCGGCAAATTGAATTTGAGTCCGTCACGCGCCAACTGAGCGAGCTAAAGAAAGAAGTCAAAGCCCACGCGCGCTATGCAGATGAGCTGGAGGCGCGCCGCAGCGAGAGCGCTCGCCTGAACGAAAACTTGAGCCGTCTGCAAGCCCAAGTGCTGGAGATTGACCGGCGCCTGGAGCTACCCGGCACGCAAATCTCATATATCGAAGAACAACGCCGCCAGGACGCCAAGCGCATCAACGCGCTGGAACAAGAGACCAGCGCCATCAAGCGCCAGATCGAGACGTTCCCGCCGCGCCTCTTGTTGCTGGACGAGGCAGTTCGTCGCAAGCACACGGAGATCGAGGAAGCCGTGCGCACGCTGGAGGCGCAGAGCCAACTGATCGAGAATCAGCGCGTGGCGTTTGTCCAACATGAACGACAAATCGCGGAATACAAAGAGGCGATGGAAAAGATCAAAGCGCGCGCCGATGAACTCTCACAGCAAATCACCGGATACGTTCAGATGCGCGAGGAAGTCAAACGCGAGATCGTTCACCTGAAAGACTTTGAAGAGCGCATTGAGGCGCGCATTCACGAGCTGTTTGAGCTACAACGCGACGCTGAGATCCGCGTGCAGCGCAACTACGAGGCGTTTCAAGCAAAGCTGGAGAAGAGCTGGAGCACATTTGCGACGGAACAGCAGGAAATGTGGCACGAGCGCGATCGGCGCATCGCGCAATATGAGCCGCGGCTGTCTGTGCTGGAGGAGGAACTGCCTCGCCTGCAACCCCAAATCTCCGCCATTTACGAGATGCTAGATTCGTTTAGCAAAGCGCTGTTCTCCTTCTCGCGCGACTGGCTCGGCGAGGCTGGTCAACGGTTGGACCGGGCTAAGCTCAACGTTGCCTCGGACATTAAGCTTTCCCGCCGCCAACGCCGCAAGATGCAGGCACAAGTAGAGAAGCAAGCGCCGGATTCGGCTGAGCCAGGCGCATCTGCCGATGCGGACCTGGTGACGTAGCCTGTCACGATGGCTGAGGCTGCTGCAATAGCTGAAGCTCGCCAAAGCCGCCGTCTCGCCCTTCGCTGCCTTCGGTGAGGCTCAGCTATCGGAGTTAAGGCGCGGCAGGACAGGACACCTCAGACGCCAACACCACCACCAGGTCACCCTGCAAGCGCACACGCCACATCACCTCGCGGTCCGAGCCCGCCATCGCGCGTGCCTCGAAGGGCAGGCGTGCGATCACACGACTGTTGGGCGAAAGTGTCGTGCGAACGGGAACTGCCAACAGGTTGGGCGTCACTGGCGCCTCAGCCACTGCTTCGGCGACGCTCACCGCCACACGCAACGGCACCGCGCGAAAGCTGCCCTGTCCCTGCGTCTCGCTGATGGTCACACGCGCCGGCAGCTCAGACCGAGCCACTTCAGAGAAGAGCGACATTGGCTGGTGCCAGCCCAGCGCAGCGAATCCCTCATGGGTGGGCGCTACACCGCGCAGCGCCATTAACCACGGCAGCAGCGCGCCCGGCTGATACAAGCCCTGAGTGGCGCGGTTTAACAGCGGCGCGTCAGGGTCATCGCGCAGCGTCTCCCAGTCTGCGTCCAGCGCAGCAGGGTTGAAGTAAGGCAGGCTGCCCAACGCATGGAGTTCGCCACTGCGCCAATCAAGCGCGACCACCGCGCCGCGCGGCGCGTCATGTGCTGAGCAGCGCGACATGCTGCGCAATTCGCCGAGCAAGCGGCGCTGCAGGGACAAGTCCAGCGTCAGTGTGATCGGTGCGCCCGCTTGAAGTTGGTGCATCCATTCTTGCCACCAGGTGCGTGAGCCGCGCAGCGTGTTGTCCGCAAATGCTTCAGCTCCTGCCAGCCCATAACGCAGGGAATAGTAGCCCACCACATGCGCTGCTTCCGGAGCTGGATATGACCGCGTGTAAACATGGCTAGGGGGTGTTGTCGCACAGGGCGTCATCGGCGGCGCGTTGTTGTAGCAGGCGCTATATGCCAGCAACTCCGAATGGCGGTCGTAGATCGCCCCGCGAAAGATCGCGCGCTCGGCAGCGATGCGGCGCGGGTTATCTTCACGGGCGCGGAGCGACGGCGCTGCAAGCAGACTCCATGCCAGCAGCGCTGTGGTGAGCACAGCAACACCGCCGAGCATCGCACTCGCCAACATTCGCGCAGCGCGACACAGTCGCTCCGGTTGCAGCACGACGACAGCTGGCTCAGCGCGTTCGGCGGAGAGCGCGACTACCAGCGCAACGCCGAGCCAGTTCACCAGCAGCGAAGTGCCTCCGTAGCTGATGAACGGAAGCGTCACACCCGTGATCGGCAGCACAGCCATGTTGCCGCCCAGGATCACCAGCATCTGCAAACCCATCGAGAGCGCGATACCGCCGGCGAGCAAGCTGGCGTATGCCGACGCAGCGCGCAGGCTCACGCGCCACATCCGCACCAGCAAAGCCCCCAGCGCAATCAGCACCACCACGCCTCCCAGCGCGCCCATCTCCTCCACGATCATCACGAAGGGGAAGTCCGTGTGAACCGCCGGCACATAATCGGGGCTGCCTTGTCCGATGCCTCTGCCAAACAAGCCGCCTTCAGCCAGCGCGATTAACGACTGGCTGATCTGGAAAGAAGCGCCGCGCGGATCCAGCCATGGGTTGACCCAGATGGCGATGCGCTGCATCACGCGCGGGGAGAGCAGTGCCGCAAGGCTCATCGCGCCAACAAGCGCCAACAACGCGATCACAATCCAGCGCACATGACCACCCGCCAGCAGGAGCATCCCCAGCGCAGAAAGCGCCAGCAGTGAAGCGGCGCCCAAGTCCTGCTGTGCGAGCAGCAACACACCCGAAAGCGCAACCACAAGCGCCGCCACGCCCAGCGCAGTTCTATCGGCGATAGCTGGCGACTGCCTCGTCAATTGGAAGCCAGGGGCGAAATGAGCAGCAAGAAACGCCACCAGGCACAGCCGCACCAGTTCTGAGGGTTGCACAAACAGTGTTCCGCCCAGGTTCAACCACAGGCGCGGTCCGCTGCTGGATGGGTTCACGCCAAACATCAGCGTAGCGGCAAGCAGCATCAGCGCCACTGCAAGCCAGATGTATTTGAAACGCCGCAGCCAGTACAGCTCTCGCTGACGCAGCGCAACGACAACACAGAAGGCGATGCCCGCGAAGAGCACCCACAGCATCTGGCGAGGCAGAAAATTGGGCGCTGTGCGGCTCAGCGCGATCAGCCCGACGGATGTCAGCAACAACGCCAGCGGGAAAATCAGTCGGTCCCGATCAGGGGCAAAGCGACGCAGCCACCACTGCCCAAGCAGGGCAATCGCGCTCATCAGCATGGCTGGCAGCAAGAGCAGCAGTTGCGCCCGCTGCAAAGCAAGTGAAAGCGCGCTGATCCAGGCGATGAACAGCGCCAGCGCAATCAACAGCCCATCGGGGCTTTTGTTCAAAAAAAGCAGCGCTCGCAGCACATGCGCGCTCAGGGAACTCACAGCGCGTCGGGTCGTGTCAGCCAACATTCGCCTCACGATGAGGAGCACAGCGCCTGCTGGAGACGTTGCTGGCGCGCCGCGAGTGGGAGGGATTCTCCGCGCACCATCTGCTCAAGCAATTCACTCAGCGCAGCATTCACAGGCGTCGGCACGTTGACACGCTGCCCCCAGAAAACCACAGCGCCGTTGAGTGCGCCCACCTCGGAGCGCCCGCTGCCTCGCACCACATCGTCATGCAGAGACGGGCGCTTATCGCCTCGCGCGCGGGCAAAGAAGCGGCGCAGCACCATTCGCAACGCCGCATCTGGCAGCCAGCGCAGCGCCAGTGCAAACCAGGCGGCGGGCGCACCAGGCAAGTTCACAGGCTGCACCCCGAGCGCGCGCACGACATGCTCCGCTTCCCTTAACGCGCGCAGCTCAACGTTGACACCCAGCGGGTCGCGCAACAATGTCGGCACATCGCAGCCCAGCACTGCCCCCGAGGCATTCCCCACCAAGTTGAGCAGTAACTTCGACCACTTCATCGCCTGCCAATCGGTGTAGGTGCGCACGTGCCAGGAGGCAATGCTGCGCAGCGCGTTCAGCAGTGCGCTTCCGCGCTGATCAGCGCGGTGGAGCAACGCCAAGCCTACGCCGCCTCGCCGCCGCTGTACGTGCACACGGGTTTTGCCGTCCAGCGCCAGCGGGACAGTCAGCGTGCCTGCGATCACGCGCACTTCACCCAGCGCGTCTGCTGCGACAACTTCGCTGCCAATACCATTTTGGAACGTCACGACGCGCGTGTGTGATGCCAACGCCCTGGCGCGCTGTATCTCTTGACATGCAGCCTGCACGTCATATGCCTTGACACACAACAGCACTACATCCTGCCCAGGCGGGGCGTCTTCCACGCGGGTCACCACATTCGCCGCCGCGATATGCAGAGAGCGCCCATCGGGCTGTTGGACGACAAGTCCATTCTGGCGCAACAAAGTGGCGACTGGCGGGCGCGCCACCCAGGTGACTTCATGACCTGACTGTTGCGCGCCCGAGCCAAGCCACAAGCCTACTGCCCCCGCACCCACAACGACGATTCGCACGACAGGCGAATCATACGCGCGCGCGCAATTGCTCGCGCAACTGTTGCTGTCGTTCGACGAAGGTGAGCACTGCGAAGGCTTCCTGGATGTCTTCAATGCCGACTAGACCGAGATAATCATTGCCGTCAAACACTGCCACGACCCGTGTGCCATTTTCTGCCATGACGTTGCGCACCTCGTCCAGAGACTGATTCGCCTGCACCCGCAAAATCTCGCGGTTCATGATCTCGGTCACATAGCAGTCGTCAGCGCGGCTCGCTAGTGCGCGCATCACATCTTCGCGCGTGACGATGCCAATGATGCGGCTGCCTTGCATCACCGCAAAGTCGGGCTGATAGCTGGTGAGCAGGTAATCCACCACGCGCCCGATGCGGTCACCGACTTCCAGGCTAAGCGCATGTCGGTTGTAAGCATCGCCCACGCGCTTAGTGCGCAGCACGGTCTTGGACATCGCCTGGGCGTTTTCCTGTCCTGCGCCGAAGAAGATGAACACTGCAATCAGCATCAGGATGAAGTTGCCCGAGATGAAGCCGAGCAAGCCCAGACCAATCGCTGCAATTTGACCAATCGTGGCGGCAATGCGCGTGGCGCGCGGGAAGCCCATGAACGCCGCTAGGATCGCGCGCAGCACACGCCCACCGTCCAGCGGGAAGGCGGGGATCATGTTGAACGCCACCAGTGTGATATTCGCCGCCATCAACCACAGCAGCAGCGCTTCGAGCGACGGGCGCATCAGCAGATCGCCCAACATCCCACGACCGTCGAGCAGCAGTGCGCGCAACGTCGCGCCATTCACGAAGAACAGCACGATGGCGATCACCACGTTCACCGCAGGACCTGCCAGCGCGATCACCAGCTCGTGCAGAGGTTTTTCCGGATTCTTGCTGATCAATGCGACGCCGCCGAGCGGCAACAACACAATTTCGCGCACGGGGATGCCGAAGAATTGCGCCGCGATACTGTGACCCAGCTCGTGCAGCGTGACGCAGGTGAAAAGCAGGATCATCAGCACCACGCCGAACAGCGCGCCGTCCGCCGGGTTATCAGGCGTGCTGCCAGACCATTGCAAAGCTCCCAGCAACAAGATGAGGAAGAAAGTGACGTGAACCTTAATGTCTATGCCGCGCACGCGGGCAATGCGAAAGGACCAGTTCAATGCAAGACCTCCTCTGTTGAAGTGCTACATCTCTTTGACCTGTGCCAGTCCACAAGATGCGCTTTGAAGAGCGTAAGACAAAGTTGTGAACGACGACAAAGCGCCATCGCTCCTTCACAGCGAAACCTGATAAGGGTGCAATAGTTCGAGCAGGCGGCCAGGCACGCGCCCAGTGATGAGCACGCTGCGCTCCTCTGGCAACTCGCTCTCGACCACACCCTCGCGCCGCAACAGCGACATCACATCGCCAGCCGCGTAGGGCAAGCGCACGGAGATGGGGACCAGGCGCTCGAACAACACCGCCTCCACTTCAGTCAGCAACGCATCTATGTTCAACCGATGCAATGCCGAGATAAAAATGCCTTCGCTCAGTAGCCCGCTGGCTGCGCGCCGCTTAGCAGGCTCGTCCAGGCGATCAGACTTGTTCAGCGCGATGACCATCGGCTTGCTGCTGGCGCCAAGCTCGGTGAGCGTCTCCAGCACTGTCTGCGCTTGCTCTGATGCGTAGGGATGTGAAATGTCCACCACGTGGAGCACAGCATCCGCTTCGGTGATCTCCTCCAGCGTCGCACGAAAGGCGGCGATAAGCTGCATAGGCAACTTTTGGATGAAGCCCACTGTATCAGTGAACAACACTTGATGCCCGCGCGGTAAGCGCACCCGTCGCGTGGTCGGGTCAAGCGTTGCAAAGAGTTTGTCCTCTGCCAGCACATCGGCTTTGGCAATGGCGTTCAGCAAGGTGGACTTGCCAGCGTTCGTGTAGCCCACAATGGCGACGACCGGCACCTCGCTGCGCTTACGATGCGCACGCGCCGCCGCACGCTGACGGCGCACCTCCTCCAGCTCGCGTTTGAGCCGGTGGATGCGCTCCTCGATGCGGCGTCGGTCCACCTCGAGCTGTGTCTCACCAGGACCGCGCAGCCCTACGCCACCAGTGCCGCTGCGCCCGGCACCACCACCTGCCTGACGCGCCAGGTGCGTCCACTGACGGGTGAGGCGCGGCTTGCGATACTCGTATTGCGCCAACTCCACCTGCAGCGCGCCTTCGCGTGTGCGCGCGTGTTGTGCGAAGATGTCCAGGATCAGTGCAGCGCGGTCAATCACCATGACCTTCTCGCCGAGCGCCTCCTCCAGCTCGCGCTGATGGCGCGGCGAAAGCACGTCGTCAAACACAAGCACGTTGAAGTCCAGCGTGCGCTGCCAGGCGACGATCTCCTCCAGTTTGCCAGGTCCGATAAACGTGTTTGGATTTGGGCGCGGCAGAATCTGGTAGGTCTGTCCAACCACCTCCAAGCCAGCCGTCTGGCACAGGAGTGCCAGCTCCTCCAGGGATGCGGAAAGCGTCAGATGCGCGTTTTCGGAGCGCCAGCCTGGCTCGCGAATCTCAACGCCAACCAGAAATGCGCGCTGCTTTTCAGGTTCTGTCTCGTATCGCATGAAAGCTCGGCAAATCGGAACAGCGGCTTCGTAGGGGACAAGCCCGCTCCGCCCTAGATGATACGCCATCCCGAAGACTTTCGCTGGGCACAGTGAGAGGCGGCTTCAGGCGACAGCGCACGAGTTCGCGGCTCTCCTATAATCCTTGCACACTGGAGGCATGACCAGCTCGACAGCCCAGACCGACCTGGCAAACACTCGTGAGGCGCTCGCGCGCATCCGCAACTTTTGCATCATCGCGCACGTCGATCACGGCAAGAGCACCCTCGCAGACCGCCTGCTGGAGTTCACCGGCACGGTCAGCAAGCGAGAGATGCAGGAACAGTTGTTGGACTCAATGGAGTTGGAACGCGAGAAAGGCGTGACGATCAAAGCGAGCGCTGTGCGGATGTCCTATCGCGCGCTTGACGGCAACGAATACGAGATGAACCTGATTGACACGCCAGGTCACGTGGACTTCACCTACGAGGTCAGCCGCGCGCTCAACGCCTGCGAAGGGGCGCTGCTGGTGGTGGATGCCTCACAAGGGATCGAGGCGCAGACACTGGCGAACCTGTATCTGGCGCTCGATGCTGGGTTGCACATCATCCCCGTCATCAACAAGATTGACCTGCCTCACGCGCGACCCGACGAGGTGGCGCAGGAAGTGGGCAACTTGCTGGGCGATGACCCTCAGCGTGTGTTGCGCATCTCGGCGAAAGAGGGCATCGGCATTCAGGAACTGCTGGAGCGCATCGTCCAGGAGGTGCCACCACCCAAAGGTGATGGAGATGCGCCGCTGCAAGCGCTGATCTTTGATTCTCACTACGACCCCTACAAAGGCGTGATCGCGTATGTGCGCATCATGAACGGCAGCGTGGGGCAGAAAACCAGGCTGCGCATGGCAGCCACTGGCGCCACTACCGAGCCACTCGAGATCGGAGTCTTCACCCCGCGCATGACGCCAACAGGTTGTCTGCGCGTGGGAGAAGTGGGCTACATCGCCACTGGGCTAAAAAGCGTGCGCGAATGCCGTGTGGGCGACACCATGCTCGACGCTGCCAAGCCAGCCGAGCCGCTGCGGGGCTACAAGCCCGCCAAGCCGATGGTCTTCGCCAGCATCTTCCCCACCTATGCAGACGACTACGCACTCCTGCGCGACGCGCTGGAGAAGCTTCAGCTCAACGACGCCTCGCTCACATTCGAACCAGAAAACAGCTCCGCGTTAGGCTTCGGCTTCCGCGTGGGCTTTTTGGGGCTGTTCCACATGGAGATCATCCAGGAGCGGCTGGAGCGAGAATACAACCTCGATGTGGTAATCACTGCCCCCAGCGTGGAGTACGAAGCGGTGCTCAGCGACGGCGAAGTGATCAAAGTGGACCGACCCGCCGACATGCCGGACCCCTCGCGGGTGCGCGAGATGCGCGAGCCGTGGATGAAGATTGAAATCTTCACGCCGACGGAATACATCGGTCCGATCATGGAGCTGGTGACAAAGCGGCGCGGCGTGAGCGAGTCTATGGAATATCTTGACGCGAATCGCGTCGTGCTCAGGTACTCGATGCCGCTGGCGGAGCTGATCGTGGATTTTTACGACCGATTGAAGAGCATCTCCAAAGGTTACGCCTCGCTGGATTACCAATTCGACAGCTATCGCCCTGGCAATCTGGTCAAACTGGACATCCTCATCAACGGCGAGCCGCTGGACAGCATGGCGATGATCACCCACCGCGACGACGCCCAGCGGCGAGGGGCGGCGTTGTGCAAGAAGATCAAAGACGCCATCCCTCGCCAGATGTTCGAGGTGCCCATCCAGGCAGCGATTGGCGGCAAGATCATCGCCCGCGAGACCAAGCCGGCGCTCCGAAAGGACGTGCTGGCGAAGTGCTACGGCGGCGACATCACCCGCAAGCGCAAGCTGCTCGAAAAGCAAAAGGAGGGCAAGAAGCGCATGAAGATGTTCGGCACGGTGGAGATACCCCAAGAAGCCTTCATGGCAATGCTACGACTGGAGGAGTGAAGTAAGCCATCAGTTCCACTCAACCATCCAGAACACGTCCTGATGCATCTCAGCACACTTCGCGCCAAACTGGACAGACTCGACGAGCAAATCGTCGCCCGGCTCAAGGATAGGTCGTGGTTTGCGTTGAACGAGGCTGTTTATCAACCGGGCGCAGTTGCTATCGCTGGGCGACCAGACATCTCGCTGATGGAGTGGTCACTTGAAGGGCTGGAGCAATACCACGCTTCGCTCGGCAGGTACGACGTTCCCGACCAGCAGCCGCTGCTTCACCAGCAGCGCAGCCCGTCGCCAGTGCAGCGTCGCATCGAGCACGTGCAGTTGCCGGTGATCGAAGCTCCACCGCGCGATCAGCTCATTCAGTTTTACACCAATCTGGTGCGCGATTTGTGTCGCCCTGGTGACGAGCCACAGTACTACGGCGAAACTGTTTACACCGACGCCGATCTGCTTTCGCGGATCAACGAGCGCATCTACTTGGGCGCCTTCATCGCTTACTCCAAGCTGCAAGCCAACCCCAGCATCGTGGCGCTGGCGGAAGACCCCACAGCCTTGCGTGCCGCGCTCCACGATGCCGAACGAGAAGCTTGTGTGTTGCAGCGCGTGCATCACACTGCGCAACGCTACGGCGTGTCGCCAGAGATCACACTGCGGCTCTTTCGCTGGATGATCGAGCAGACGCTTGACTTGGAAGTGCGGTTCCTGCAGCGCATCGCCCACATGAATCGGTAAGCTCAGCCTATCAGCTCAGCCAGCACAAGTCAACGCGCACTGCTGCACCCTGATATACACTCTTGCTCGGAGGACATCATGTACGAACCCAAGCCAGAACATCGCTTCACGTTTGGATTGTGGACGGTGGGCAACGTTGGACGTGACCCATTTGGCTTGCCGGTGCGCGATCCGCTCTCACCAGTTGAGATCGTGCATTTGCTCGCAGAGGTAGGTGCGTATGGCGTGAACTTTCACGACAACGACCTGGTGCCGATTGACGCTACCCCTGCCGAACGCGATCACATCGTGCGCGACTTCAAGCAGGCGCTGAAGGACACCGGTCTGGTCGTGCCGATGGCAACTACCAACTTGTTCAGCGACCCAGCATTCAAAGACGGCGCGTTCACCAGCAACGATCCCAAAGTGCGCGCTTACGCGTTGCAAAAGACCATGCGCGCAATTGACCTGGGCGTTGAGTTAGGCGCCAAGGTGTATGTCTTCTGGGGCGGGCGCGAAGGCACCGAGACCGACGCCTGCCGTAACCCTGTGGACGCGATCAAGCGCACCCGCGAGGCGATCAACTTCCTGTGCGAATACGTGATTGACCAGGGCTACGATCTCAAGTTCGCGCTGGAGGCAAAGCCCAATGAGCCACGCGGCGACATCTACAACGCCACCACAGGTCACATGCTGGCGTTCATCGCCACCCTCGATCACCCTGAAATGGTGGGCGTGAACCCCGAAGTGGCGCACGAACACATGGCTGGCTTGAACTTTCTGCATGGCGTTGCTCAGGCATGGGAGGCTGGCAAGCTCTTCCACATTGACTTGAACGACCAGTACGCTGGGCGCTACGACCAGGATTTTCGCTTCGGCTCGCGCGACATCAAAGCGGCGTTCTTCCTGGTGAAGTTTCTCGAAGACGTCGGCTACAGCGGCTCGCGCCACTTCGACGCGCACGCATACCGCACGGAGGACTACGAGGGCGTGAAAGACTTCGCGCGCGGCTGCATGCGCACTTACCTGATCCTGAAGGAGAAGGCGCAGCAGTGGAACGCCGACCCAGAAATTCAGGCACTCCTGGCGGAGATTCAACAGGACGATCCGTCGCTGCAACCTTATTTTGGCGCGTACACTGCCGCCAAAGCAGCCGCGTTGAAAGACATGTCGTTCGACCGCGCGGCGCTGGGCAAGCGCGGGCTTCACTACGAGCGCCTCGATCAACTGACGGTCGAGATTTTGCTGGGCGTGCGGTAGCCGACCTTCGACAACCAGCGCACCACACACTTATGAGCGCAGCGCGCCTGCCTGCGCTCATTTTTGTTGTGATAATCCAGGCTATGCGCGCGCTCGTGGTTGAGGCAGAACAACACTTGCGCTATTGCGAAGACTACCCCACGCCCACGCCCGCCCCTGGCGAGGCGCTGATCCGCGTCACCCGCGCTGGCATTTGCAACACCGACATCGAAATCCTGCGCGGGTATTTCGGCTTTCGCGGTGTGCTGGGTCATGAGTTCGTCGGCGTCGTCGAGGAGATTCGCCAAGCTCCCTGCAGCGGCACAGCGCCTACGGTGCACGTCGGCGACCGCGTGGTGGGCGAGATCAACTGCGTGCCATGCGACTCACCCTCGCGCGATCACGCAGACCGCGCCCAGGACCCACATCGCACAACGCTAGGCATTGACCGCCGCGACGGCGCTTTTGCAGAGCACGTCGCCCTGCCGTTAGTGAACCTACACGTCGTGCCGGACAACGTGAGCGATGACGAGGCTGTGTTTGTCGAGCCTTTAGCCGCAGCGTGCCAGATATTGGAACAAGTGCACCTGCGCCCTACACATCACGTGGCAGTGTTGGGCGACGGCAAGCTGGGATTGCTGTGCGCACAGGCGATCAGCGCTGGCACTCCATGCGAGGTCACTGTGATTGGCAAACATGAAAGCAAGCTGGCGCTGGCGCAGGGCTGGGGCTTGCAAGTGCGCCAGGTCGCTGAGCTTGCGCAGCCGCCATCGCGCGACTTCGACGTGGTGATAGAGTGCACTGGCTCGCCTGCCGGCTTCGAGATCGCGCGCGCGCTGCTCAAGCCGCGCGGTACGCTTGTGCTCAAAAGCACTTATCACGGCTTGCCACAGGTCAACCTGACCATGGTTGTAGTAGACGAGATCACAATCGTCGGTTCGCGCTGCGGACCGTTCGCAGCGGCGCTGCGATTGCTCGCTCAGCACCGCGTGGATGTTCGCTCGCTTATCCACGCGCGCTATCCGCTCTCGGAAGGCGCGCGCGCTGTGCAACACGCTCAAGCGCCGGGTGTGCTCAAAGTGCTGCTGGACGTGTCCTAGACAGTCAAACAACTTCTGCTTGCGGCAGCGGCTCCAGATCGATCATCACCATTGGCTTGCGTTGTCCGCGCAAACGCGCCAGCAACGCAAAAAGCTGCCACTGCAAGCCATACTTGCGCTTGTAGCGTTCCAGGATGCGGGCATATTGCGGGTCGCCCTCGCCGATCAGTCTCGCGCTCGCGGGGAGAAACGCTGTAAGCGGCCTGCCGCGCACGTCGCTGGCGGCAACTTGCGCTCGTCCGTTGGCGCGGATGCGCTTCACCTTGCCGCTGTCCATCTGTGTGAAGACGTATAGCCTGCCATCTGCCTCAACGAACCACACCGGCGTTGGCACAGGAGTGCCGTTCTTGCGAAATGTGGTGAGGTTGATATAGGCGTGGCGTGGAAACAACTGTGTTGACATGCGACAACCGTACCACGCCTGCGCGAAGGCACGCAAGCTTCTCAATCGTGGATAATGCAGCTTTGTAAGAACCATGCAGAAGTTCACAACCGTCACCAGCAAGGTGGTGCCACTCCCAGCGGAGAACGTGGACACCGACCAGATCATCCCAGCTCGATTCCTGAAGGTCACCGACAAAGCGGGGCTTGGCGAGGCGCTGTTCGCCGACTGGCGATACAACCCCGACGGCTCCCCAAAAGCCGACTTTGTCTTGAACCAGCCTGAAATGAAAGGCAGACAAATTCTGCTGGTTGGCGATAACTTCGGCTGTGGCTCGTCGCGCGAGCATGCGCCGTGGGCGTTGGTGGGCTACGGGTTTCGCGTGGTCATCAGCACGTCGTTTGCGGACATTTTCCGCAACAACGCGCTCAAGAATGGGCTGCTGCCTGTCATCGTGGACAAGGAGACCCACGCCCAGCTCTTCCAAGCTTGTCAGAACGATCCTGACCTGGAGCTGACGGTGGACCTGGAGTCGCAAACGGTCACACTCCCCGATGGTCGCAGCGTGACCTTCCCGATAGACACTTTCAGCAAGACCTGTCTGCTGAACGGAGTGGACGAGATCGGCTACGTGTTAGGCTTGCTGCCTCAGATCACTGCTTACGAGGCTGCGCATCAAAAGTGAGGGCGCGGCAAACGCCACGCCCTCTCTCAGCCCCCCAGATACGCCTCGCGCACGCGCGGATCGCTGGCAACCTGTTGCGCCGATCCTTCCAGGACGATGTGACCTGTCTCGATCACGTATGCGCGATGGGCAATGCTCAGCGCGATGTGCGCGTTCTGTTCGACCAGCAGGACAGTTGTGCCCTGGCGGTTGATGCTCTGGATGATCTCGAAGATTTGCTCCACGAGGATCGGCGCAAGCCCCATAGATGGCTCATCCAACAGCAACACGCGGGGGCGGCTCATCAAGCCTCTGCCGATGGCGAGCATTTGCTGCTCGCCGCCAGAGAGAGTGCCGCCGCGCTGATTGAGCCGCTCGCGCAGGCGTGGAAACAGCGTCAGCACACGCTCCATGTCTTCTCTGATGCCGTCCACATCACGGCGCGCAAACGCGCCCAGCTCCAGGTTTTCGCGCACGGTGAGGCGCGCGAAGATGCGCCGACCTTCTGGCACATGCGCGACACCCAGGCGCGCCACTTCGTGCGCCGGCAAGTGGTCAATCCGCCGATCTTCAAGCAGGATTTCCCCCTGACGCGGCGGCAACACGCCGCTGATGGCGCGCAGCGTCGTGGTTTTGCCGGCGCCATTGCTGCCGATCAGGGTCACGATCTCGCCGGCGCTCACGCGCAACGAGACACCCTTCAACGCATGGATGCGGTCGTAGTAGGCATGAACGTTGTTCAACGTCAACATGATGTCCTCTCTGGCGTCACTGGTGAACTGGCGCGCCGCCCAGATAAGCAGCGATGACATCTGGATTGCGGCGCACTTCTTCGGGCGCGCCCTCGGCGATTTTCTGACCGTAGTTCAGCACACTCACCCGCTCAGAGATGCCCATCACCACCCGCATATCGTGCTCAATCAACAACACTGTGATGCCCAGCTCGTCGCGGATGCGGCAGATGAGTCGCATGAGGTTCTCGGTCTCGCGGGGGTTCATACCAGCAGCAGGCTCGTCGAGCAGCAGCAGGCGCGGGGCGCTGCCCAAGGCGCGAGCGATCTCTAACAGTCGCTGATCGCCATAGGGCAGATTTTTGGCGACCACATCACCCTTGCCAGTGAGACCTACAAACGCCAGCAGCTCTTTCGCGCGCTGTTCTGCGCGGCGCTCTTCGGCGCGCGTGAACGGCGTCTGAAAGATAGCACCAAGCGGCGTGGAACGCAGGCGCACGTGTTGACCCACGAGCACATTCTCGATGGCTGTCATCGCCCCAAACAGGCGGATGTTCTGATACGTGCGAGCGATGCCCAAAGCCGCGATCTGATCAGGGCGCAAGCCAACCAGGGCGTGATCAGCGAATCGAATCGTGCCGCTCTCTGGGCGATACAGACCGGTCAAACAGTTGAAGAACGTGGTCTTACCTGCGCCATTCGGTCCGATCAGGCTGACGATGGAGCGGTTGGGGATGTCAAAGTCCACGTTGTTCACGGCGACCAGCCCGCCAAACACTTTGGTCACACCGCGCGCTTCAAGCAAGGTGTCCGCACTCATCAGAGGCGCCCTCCTTCGCGCGAAGCAAGCTCTAGCGACGATGGCTCGTCTGCGAGTGTTTCTGCTTCAACAGCCTCAGCCTCGTGCAGCTCGCGCTGGCGGCGCAGCGACGGCAAAATCCCCTCTGGGCGAGCGACCATCATGATCACCAGCAGCGCGGCGAAGGTGACAATGCGGTATTCATCCACGCCACGCAACACTTCAGGCAGCCCCTTCAGCGCGATGGCGCCCAAGATGACGCCAGGGATGCTTCCCATGCCGCCCACGATCACCAACGACAACGCATCTATGGAGACGAACAGCGTGAAGTTATCGGGGAAGATGTTCGTCTGGCGGGCAGCGTAGAGTTGACCTGCGACAGCGGCAAACATCGCGCCGATGGCGAACGCCAGCAGCTTGGTCTGCACCAGGTTGATGCCAGTGGCGCGCGCCACGTCTTCATCTTCGCGCATGGCGATCCAGGCACGACCGAGCCGCGAACCTTCCAGACGATGTGCGACAAACGCCACCAACCCCGTGCCAAGCAACGCGAGTATAAAAATATCGCGCGGGTTGCCCAGGTTGTAATCGAAGATCGTGGGTGGGGCAATGCGGAGCAAGCCGCGAGGTCCGTTGGTCAAATCGGCAAGGTTCAGCATGAACAGGCGGATGATCTCGCCAAAGCCAAGCGTGACGATTGCCAGATAGTCGCCCCGCAAACGCAGCACAGGGACGCCCAACAACACGCCGCCAATGATGCCGAACAACATCGTCAACAGGAGCGCCACCCAAAAATTGAGCAACGGACCACTCGTCGGCACGCCCAGCGCGGCAAGCTGCTGAGACAACCACGGCGAAGAAAAGGGCGCCGACACAAACGCATAAACGTAGGCGCCGATGGCGAAGAAGGCAACGTAACCGAGATCGAGCAAGCCCGCGAAACCAACCACGATGTTCAGCCCCAACCCCATCATGACGAAGATGAACACGATGCCCATAACGGCATTCTGGAACTGGTCAAGCGTGAAGGGCAACAGCGCGATCCCGCCGAGCAGCGCGAGCGTGAACAGTTTATAAGCGGTGCGCTGTGCGCGGCTTGAACCAGCCAGGTCGGTCTGTGCAACGCGAAGCGCAAACAATCCGGTTGCGATGGTGAACAACACTGCAAGCAAGCGCAACGTGCCTTTGTTGTTGCCTCCTAATGTCACAGTGGGGTCACCCAGCCACAGCACAAATGCCAACAGCACAAAAGGCAATGGGTAAATGAGCCGACGCAACACACGCCCATCACCAGATCGTCCCTCGCGGAGTTGCCTGAGGGCGCGGGCGAGCAAGACAAGCACACCGCTCAACATGCCGCCCAGTCCGAAGCCCAACGCTACGCGCAGCCAATCCACGACACCCAGCCCAGCCTGGACAATCACCTGCGGCTCGACGCTGTAAAACGCAGCCACGTTAGGCGGCACCATTTTGTCGAACACGGGCTGGACGCGCACGCCGCTGCCGATCAAGGTGGCGAAGAGACCGACAAAGACTGTCATCAGCGCGCCCAGGATCACACCGGCGACTGCCCCTTGAAACAACACCAGCGTTGGGGGGCGTGTGTCCAACGCGCCGCGGAGGTTCACACGCCGCAAGCCGAGAAAGAGCACCACAGCGGACGCCAGCGCCAACACCCACAACGCCAACTCGCCCAGACGTGCGGGCAAGCCGACCAGAGTCACATATGCCATCACTGCGAAGGTGATCAGCGCCAGGCGCAGCGAACGGGAGAACGATGCAGCAACCATAAGACTACGCTTTCTTCTCGCTCAGCACTTCGCCGAGCAAGCCCGAAGGGCGAAAGATCAACACCGTCACCAGCACGGTGAAAGCGATGATGTCTTTGTATTCGGTGGGGATGCCCAGCGCGCTAGGACCGATAGCCTCCACCACGCCCAGCAGCAGCGCACCAAGCATGGCGCCAGGGATGTTTCCGATGCCGCCCAGCACTGCCGCTGTGAAAGCCTTCAAGCCGGGGATGAAGCCGCTGTTGAACTTGATGATGCCGTTGTGAAAGCCCAGCATCACGCCTGCTGCACCTGCCAGCAATGCCCCCAGGGCAAACGTGAACACGATCACCTGATTTACGTCAATGCCCATCAGCGCTGCGGTGGACTTATCTTCGGCAACCGCGCGCATGGCTTTGCCCAGTCGCGTGCGCTGCACGATGAGATACAGCATCACCATCAGCAAAATCGAGGTGACGAAGATCACCAAACCTGTGTACGGCACGAAGATCGGTCCGATGCGAAATCCACCTGAGATGAGGGCAGGCTTGCGATAGGTGAGCGGCGCCACACCGAAGATCAACAGCACGGAGTACTGCAAGAAGAGCGATGCACCGATTGCGCTGATCAGCGGCACCAGCCGCGGGGCGTTGCGCAGCGGACGATACGCGACGCGCTCAATCGTCACGCTGGTCAACATCGAAGCCACCATGCCGATAGCGAGGATGAGCAGCAGCGCCAGCGCCGTCATCAGCGCAGATTCGCCGATCCAACCCAGCGCAGTGAATAGCTGCAAAGCGAAAAAGCCCGCCACGCCGCCGATCATCATGACTTCGCCATGAGCGAAGTTGATCATCAGCAAGATGCCATACACAAGCGTGTATCCGAGCGCAACCAGCGCATACACCCCACCCAACACCAAACCGTTGATTAACTGCGCTGCCCAAAACGACAGCGGGTAGTTCTCCGCTGTGCCGACGACGATGGCGCGCCAGAGCACGAGCGCGATCAACGCCAATCCGACGCCGCGCACCAACCAGCGGCGCAGTACAGCACGGGGTAATGCAGGTAGCGCAGAAGAGGGGCTAATTGCAGACATGGCAAAGATAGCGCGCAGACCTGACAGTATGACGCTGTCAGGTCTGCGCACAAGATTCGGACTAACTCAGCGAGATGTTACAAGCCAAAGCCGAACACCTGCTTGAAAGCACCGTTCTCGACGACGAACACCTGCACACCACCCGCGCCGCACTCGCCGATGGGGTTGCAGGTGAGCGTGCCAGTGATGCCTTTCAGGTCCTTCGTGGCGCGGATCGCCTTGACCAGCGCCTCGCGGTCAATCACCAGATTGCCGCTGGCGTCCTTCTGCGCCACAGCCTTGATCGCCTCGGCGATCAGAATCACCGAGTCGTACGACTGCGCATGGAACGGACCCAACTTCTCAGGCTCAACGCCAAACTTCGCCACGTACTTGGCTTTGAACTCTTCGTATTTGTCTTGCTGCGTGTCGCCAGCCACTGTGGACATGTAGGTGCCTTCAGCAGCGTCGCCCGCAGCGTCGAGGTATTGCTGGGTGTATGCGCCATCGCCGCTCATGAACTTGGCGTTCTCCAGTCCAGCCGTCTCGCGCATTTGCTGCGCGATCAGCGCTGCCTCTGTCGCGTAGCCGCCGAAGAAGATGAACTCTGGGGCATTGGCGCCGATCTTGGCAAGCGCCGCGCGGAAGTCGGTGTCGCCCACCTGAACGCCCTCGAAGTTGGTCACTGTGCCGCCCAGCTTCTCAAAGGCGTTCTTGAAGATCTCCGCCAAGCCCTTGCCGTAGTCGGAGTTGTCGTGCATGACGGCGACTTTCCTCAAGCCGAGTTGATTGAAGACAAAGTCTGCATCCACCTCGCCTTGCAGCGCGTCACTGAGCGCGACGCGGTTGCACACATCGCAGTCTTCGCTCACGACGGCGGGATTAGTGGCGCTGGGCGAAACGAAGGGAATGCGCGCGTTTTGCAAGATCGGTCGCAAGCCGAACGTCTCGCCAGAGCACGTGCCGCCAGTGACAGCCACGATGGTTGGGTCAGCAGCAAACTTGTTGCCCACCACCGTGCCCTGATCGCCAGAGCACGCGCCATCCTCCGCGACCAGCTCGAAGAGGAAGCCCTCGATACCGCCTGCGGCGTTCAGGTCGTCAATGGCGATCTCCGCAGCCTGGCGGATGTCTTTGCCGGGGTCTGGGATCGGTCCGGTCAAGGCGAACGAGCCGCCGATGCGGATTTTGCCACCGGGGGCAATCGCCACCTTGCCAGTCATGTCCATCGCAGGCATAGGCGCTTCTGTCGGTGCAGGCGCAGGGGCTTGCTGCTCTTGCTGCGACGGTGCAGGCGCAGGGGTTGGCTGCTCTTGCTGCGACGGTGCAGGCGCAGGGGCTTGCTGCTCTTGCTGCGACGGTGCAGGCGCAGGGGTTGGCGCTGCACACGCTGCCAAGATCGAAGTAACGATGAGCAAAGCGGGTATTCTGCTCAGAGATTTCATGGGATTCAATCCTCCTTTCACGCGACTCCTTTCTCGTCTTGGTTATTCATCTGCTCCGCGGGGTGCAACGCGTGCTCTGCCATCACCTCGCGCGACCCAGAGGAACAGTTGAAGGAAAGCATACCAGAGATTCAGATTTTGAGGCGCGCAGAAAGTGTGCAGTCGCTCCCTCAAGATAGAGGACACAGAGGAGACTGGGCTACAATGCGTTGTGATGTCTGGGCTGGATCGCCTGGCGCTGTTCTTACAGCGCCACTGGCTGGCGGTGATGGTGGGTCTTCTGCTGGCTTACGCACTGCTTCCATTTGCAGCACCACTGTTGATGCAAGCCGGTCTGCCCAGTTTTGCGCAAGTCATCTACGCGCCTTACAAGCTCACCTGTCACACGTTTGGATTTCGCTCGTTCTTCTTGTTTGGCGAGGCGTTCGCCTACGACCGCGCCTCATTCGAGCAGCTCAGCGGCATCAACACAGCCACGCCGCAGGGCTTGCTGGCGGCGCGCGATTTTCTCGGCAACGCGCAGATGGGCTACAAAGTCGCGCTATGTCAACGCGATGTAGCGATCTACTCAGCGATGGGGCTGAACGGCATGGTATATGGCGCGATGCGCGGTCGCGCGCGACCACTGCCCTGGGCGCTCTTTGTGTTGATCGGGGTGCTGCCGATCGGATTAGATGGGCTATCACAACTCCTCAGCCAACCGCCCTTTCAGCTACTGCCATACCGTGAGAGCAACTGGGCGCTGCGACTCGTCACAGGCAGCTTGTTCGGCACAAGCGTAGCATGGCTGGTGTTCCCGATGCTCGATGGCATGGTGAGCGCGCCAGCAGTCGTGCCCACATCTGTTCATCCTTCAGCGAAGAGCGTGTTGAAATGAAGCGACATATCCCGCTCAACCTGCTTGCGATCATGGTCATTTCTGCGCTGATCGGCTTTGGGCTGGCTATGTTGGTGCTCAACAGTAATTTGTTCAGCAGAGCTGACCAGCGTTCAGCGCCAGCGCTGATCCCACTCTCACAGCGCGCACTAGCGCGTGAGGGCGCGCCCGCGCCAAACTTCACACTAGCAGACTTCAACGGTGCATCCGTGAGCCTTGTCGATCTGCGCGGTCGCCCTGTGCTGATCAACTTTTGGGCATCGTGGTGTCCACCTTGCTTGAAAGAAACACCGGCGCTGATCGAGGCATACGAAGCGCTAATCCGTGAGGGGCGGCAGGTCGCCTTTGTCGGCATTGGCACGAGCGATGAGAGTGAGAACCTGCGCCGCTTCGCCCGCGAATACGCAATTCCTTACATCGTGCTGGAAGACCTGGATGGCAAGGTGAGCGACGCTTACGGCGTGCGCGGCATGCCCACCACGTTCTTCGTGGACAGCAACGGCATTGTGCGACGCATCTGGAACGGCGAGCTGCGTAAAGAGCAGGTGTTGCAATTCATGCGCGAGCTGCGCTAGCGCATTTGGGGTGGTGATTGCGGCGCGCGCGATCTCCAACCGCGCGCCCATTCTTTCAGTCTGACCCAGGCCCAGGCGAGCGAGCCGCGCACCACATGTCCGTTGATCAGCATCAGCAGCGCCTCCAACTTCGGCAAATCGAACGCACCGTTGCTCATCAGCAGGCTGCGCATGGGCATTTCGGCGATCATGCGGCGGATCATGCGTCCTGCGGGCGTGTGCTCCTTTCCGGCAGCCATTTGCATCATGGCTTGTTCCAGCGCGCGAAAGAGCCGCTGACCAATCGGCGAATCGGTCATCTCACTGAGCGGCGTGTTGAGCGTGTAGTGTCCCTTGCGCGGCTTCTTGTTGGGCGGGAGTGGGTATCCCAGCAACGCCTGAAAATCCGCCTGGCTGAAGCGTCGCTCGACAGAAGGCGCGTAATACGCCATCAAGGGCGACCTGTCCAACGGCAAGGGCGTGCCCGTGCCAGGATGAAAGATAACGCCCCACAGACGAATATCCCGCGACGAAGCGCCCACCAACACTTCAAATTCACCCCTCTCTACGACCCAGCGCCGGGCGGGCACGTCGTAGAAGGCAAACGCGCGCGGTCCCAGCGTCACCTCCACTGTCTTTGCTTCGCCTGGGGCAAGTTCAACTTTGGCAAACCCCTTGAGTTCTTTGTCGGGACGGAAGACGGTGCTCTCTACGTCTCGCACATAGACCTGCGCCACTTCTTTGCCAGCCCTCTGACCCACGTTCTTGACCGTGAAACTCACCACAATTGCATCATCCTGCTGCCGCAGCGCGAGATCGCCGTAGTCAAAACGCGTGTAGCTCAGCCCATGACCGAAGGGGAACAACACATCCACGCCTGCGCTGTCGTAGTAGCGATAGCCGACGTAGATGCTTTCACGATATTCCACTGTCATCGGACCGCCGGGGTAAGGTTGCGCGGGCGTGTCCTCAAACCGCAGGGGGAAGGTCTCGGCGAGCTTGCCGCTGGGGTTCACGCGACCTGTCAGAATGTCTGCCAGCGCCGCACCGCCCGCCTGACCGCCCAGGTAAGCCTCGATCACAGCAGGGACTTTGGCAATCCAGGGCATCTCAACAGGCGCGCCGTTGCTCAGCACCACCACCAAATTGTGGTGTTGTGCGGCGATAGTCTCGATGAGCGCATTGTGCCCATCGGGCAGGCGCATGTGCTCGCGGTCAATGCCTTCTGTCTCATCTAGCTCAGTCAAGCCAGCGCAAATCACGACGTAGTCCGATTGCGCTGCCACCTTAAGCGCTTCGGCGAGGAGGGCATCGCTCGTCTCGCCCAGCTCAGTGTAGCCCGGCGCATATTGCACGCTGGCTTCGCCGATCAACGCGCACAGCGCATCGTAGAGGTTTTCCAGGCGTGTGGGGTTGACGAGCGAGCTACCAGCGCCCTGATAGCGCGGCGTGCGCGCGAAGCGCCCAATGAGGGCAACCTTTGCACCTGGCGGGATCGGCAGAAGGTCTCCCTCGTTTTTCAACAACACCATCGCCTCCGCTGCTGCCTGGCGTGCCAGCGCGTGATGCGCGTCGGGGTCATATTGAAAGGCGCGTTGCAGCGCAGGCTTCGCCTTCTCGATCAAGCCGAGGATGCGCTCCACCGCGCGATCCAACACTGCTGATGAGAGCTTGCCCTCGCGCAACGCAGCGCGGATTCTGTCATCATTGCCGTTTGGTGCGCCGGGCATCTCCAATTCCACGCCCGCGTTCAGGGCAGCGACACGGTCATTCAGCGCACCCCAGTCCGTCATCACCACCCCTTGGAATCCCCACTCTTCGCGCAATATGCGGGTCATCAGGTCGTAGTGATCGCTGGCATACACGCCGTTGATCTGGTTGTATGCGCACATCACAGACCACGGCTGAGCTTCTCGGATAGGGATCTCGAAACCAGGCAGATAAATCTCACGCAAGGCGCGCTCGTCCACGATGGAATTGGTGGTCATGCGGCGCGTCTCTTGGTTGTTCGCCGCAAAGTGCTTGATGCAAGCGCCCACGCCCTGGCGTTGCAGTCCGAGAATGAATTGTGTTGCCAGCTCACCGGTCAGATAGGGATCCTCGGAGAAGTACTCGAAGTTGCGACCACACAACGGCGAGCGCTTGATGTTCACGCCAGGGCCGAGCAGCACGCTCACTCGCTCCTGTAAGCATTCCTCACCTAGCGCGGCACCAACCTGATACAACAGTTCACGGTTCCATGTGGCAGCCAGCGCGGAAGCGGTGGGAAAACAGGTAGCAGGTACGCTCTCCGTCAGGTTGACCTGGTCGGCTGCGCCTACTTGCTTGCGCAAACCGTGCGGTCCGTCGGTCACCATAATGGAGGGTATACCAAGACGCTCGACACCTTTCAACCACCAGAAATTGAGACCTGAGCACAACGCCACCTTTTCTTCAAGGCGCAACTGGTTCAGCAGCGCACGCAGCTCGCTCATGCTCACTCAGTGTAGCGGCATTTGCAAAACCCAATTACACTCACGCCATGCGCTTCGACACCCTCGCTGTTCACGGTGGGCAGCATCCTGACCCTGCCTACGGCGCCGTGATGACGCCGATTTATCAGACTTCGACCTACGCGCAGCGCCGCATCGGCGAAGCGGAGTACGACTACGCGCGCACCGCCAACCCCACACGCACAGCGCTGCAGCAATGCATCGCTGCGCTGGAGGGCGCCAGGCATGGGCTGGCGTTCGCGTCGGGCATGGCGGCAATTGACACCGTGCTGCGGCTGCTCAAACCTGGCGATCACTTGCTCGCCAGCAATGACGTGTATGGCGGCACATATCGCATTTTCAAGCGCGTGTACGAAGACTACGGCGTGCGCGCCTCATTCGTGGAGATGGGCGACCTCGACGCCGTGCGCGCGGCGCTTGAACCCCACACGCGCATGGTCTGGGTGGAAACACCGACCAATCCGCTGCTCAAGCTGGCAGACATCGCCGCGCTCGCGGAGCTGATTCGCTCGCGCCCCGCGCCACGCCCAATGCTGGTGGTGGACAACACCTTCGCCTCACCATTCGTACAACAGCCGCTTGCGCTCGGCGCGGACATCGTGGTGCACAGCGCGACAAAATACCTGGGCGGACACAGCGACGTAGTGAACGGCTTGCTCGTGCTGAACGACGACGAAACACACGCGCGGCTGAAGTTCCTGCAGAATGCTGTCGGCGCAGTGCCGGGACCGCTGGACTGCTTCCTGGTGCTGCGGGGCATGAAGACATTGCACTTGCGCATGGCGCGCCACTGCGAGAACGCGCAGCGCATCGCCGCCTGGCTGGAGAGTCACCCTGCAGTGGCGCGCGTGATCTACCCCGGCTTGCCATCGCATCCACAGCACGCGCTGGCGCGCCGACAAATGCGTTGCTTCGGCGGCATGATCTCCTTCGTCGCGCGCGACGGCGCCGCAGCCGCGCGACGCATCGCCGAGTCCACTCAGCTCTTCACGCTGGCAGAATCGCTGGGCGGCGTGGAGTCGCTGATCGAGGTGCCGGCTGCCATGACCCACCTGAGCGTGGCGCAGTCACCGCTGGCGGTGGACCCTGCGCTGGTGCGGCTCAGCGTGGGGGTAGAGGACGCAGACGACTTGATCGCGGATTTAGAACAGGCGCTCGCGCGAGTCGCCAGCTAATCTTGCTCGAATGGCTTGCCCAGCGCGGCGGGTGGGCTGATGCGCAGGGCTTGCAACAGCCGCCGCCGCGTTGTGGGCGGGAAGTAGGACGCCAGTCGGTCCAGCCATCCCGCAGAGGTGAGCACCAGCAACACGATCATCAACACAAACGGCGCGACAGTCAACACCTGCGTGGGGACGTTCTGAAATTGATCCTGCGCCACGCTCGCCAACGACTGCAAGATGCCGAAGAGATACGCGCCCAAAGCAGCGCGCAGCGGGTTCCAGCCGCCGAAGATGACAATTGCCAGCGCGATCCAGCCATAGCCTCCCGTGTGGCGGTGGCTCCAGCCCGCCTTGAAGTCCAGCGAAAACGCCGCGCCGGCAATGCCCATTAACGCGCCGCCAAGCATCACGTAAAGGTAACGCAGCCGAACCACATCCGCGCCGCGTGCGAAGGCTGCATTAGGCTGCTCGCCAATCGCGCGCAATGTGAGTCCCGCGCGCGTGCGATAGAGATACAGCCACGTGAGCGCAATCGCCACATAACTGAGATACACCAGCACGCCTTTGCTGAAGAACAGCGGACCGAGCACAGGTATCTCGCTCAACCCAGGCAAAGGGAAAGGCGGGACAGTGGGACCAGGCACACGCACGATGGGGTTGCCAAGGAAAGAGGACAAATCGCTGAGCAGCAACGCCAGCACAAACCCAACCGCAATCTGAGACTGGCGCAAGGTGATCGCACAAAAGCCCACCACCAGCGCTGCCAACGCGCCGATGGCGGCTGCTGCGGCGAAGCCCAACACCACGCTGCCCGTAGCGAGCGCCGCCGCAAAGCCTGCCATCGCGCAAAACATGATTGTGCCTTCGGCAGAGAGGTTAATCACCCCAGCGCGCTCTGAGAGCGTCTCCCCTAGCACTGCGAACACCAGCGGCGTAGCAGCAGCGATAGCAGTCGAGAGGACGATGATGAGTTGTTCGCTCATCTCACGCTCCTTTGTTGATCCAGACCGCGTCCGATCAGCGCAGAAAGCACCAGCGTGCCTTGAATGACGCCAGAGAGCGTCGAATCCACCTTGCGCAGCACAAGCGGCAACTGCAAGCTGCCCACGTTCAGGGCGCTGAAGAAGAGCGCCACGGGCAACACAAACCACGGGTTGAAGTTCACCAACATCACCACCAGCAAACCCAAAAAGCCCAAGCCGCCAGAGATGGTGGGAATGAGGCGATGAAAATTGCCCACCACTTGCAGCGCGCCGCCAATACCAGCTAGCGCACCACAAATGGCGAATGCGCTGAGCAACTGACGGGTGGCTGGTATGCCCAGCACATACGCCGCGCGTAAGTTCAAACCAACCGCGCGCAGCCGCAGACCGAAGTACGTGCGCTGCATCACCAGAATGGTGAGCACAAGCGCCACCAACGCGAGCGCCACGCCGACTGGCGTCGCCTCAGTGCGACCGAATGTGCCCAGCCAAAGCTCCTCGCGGAACGGCTCTGTGCCGCTGGTGGAAGCCACGCCAGGTCGCTTCCATGGTCCGAAGATCAAGTAGATAGCTAAACCTTGCGCAACGAAGTTGAGTCCCAGTCCGGCAAAAATCTCACTCACCCGCCCGTACACCTTCAACACCCCCGCCAGCAATCCCCACGTCACGCCACCGATCGCGCCAAAGGCGATGCCGAGTGCAATCACCAGTGGCGGCGGCAGAATGTCTCCCAGGACGCGCAACGCAAACGTCGTGGCAATTGCGCCAATCGTAATTTGCCCCTCAATGCCCAGGTTGTACAAGCCAGCGTTGAATGTGAACACCAGCCCAGTGGCACATAACAACAGCACCGTCAACGTGTTCACCACGCGACCCACCTGGTCCGCCGTGCCGAAAGCGCCGCTGAGCAATGCGCCGAACACCGCCATAGGCGACTCGCCCGCAACGAACGTGACCAGCACGATAAAAGCGAGCGCCGCCACCAGCGCGCCGACACGGTATGCTGCGCCAAGCGAGAGGGTCGGAGCAGGCGCAGGAGAGGTGGAAGGCTGTGAAGTTGCAGTCATGGCTTTTCAAAACTTGCCACCGATCATATGCCCAAGCACATCTGCCGTCAGGCTGTGAGCATCCAGCGGCGCCGACACGCGCCCGCCGCTGAACACCAGGACGCGATCGCTGTAGCTGGTGATCTCGTCCAGGTCGGACGACGCAAACAAGATGGCAGTGCCTTGCTGACAGCGCGCAATCAACAGTTGCCATATCCACATGGTGCTCTCGATGTCCAAGCCTCGGGTGGGCTGCTCCATGCAGATCAGGCTGAGCGGGTCGGGCATCAGGGCGAGCTGCGTGCGCTGCTGATTGCCTCCGGAGAGGCGCTCCACGCGCGTCGTGGAGCGCCCGCGAATGTTAAACACGCGGATAGCCTCTTCCGTCAGTCGGGTATTGAGTGTCTCGTCGAGAAAGAGTGAGCGAGCAGGTGCGCGCAACGCCACATGTTCCCGAATGGTCAAGCCGCTGATCAAGCCATCGCGCAGGCGATCTGCTGGCAGATAGCACACGCCTGCGCGCATAAAGTCGTGATATGGGCAATGCGCCATATCTCGGCTGTTGATGCGCAGTGAGCCGTGCCGCAGCGGAATCAAGCCACTGCAAGCAGCGAGGAACTCCTGTTGACCACTGCCTTCCAAGCCAGCCAAGCCGATCACTTCACCTCGCCGCACCACCAGGTGGGGGATGTGCAAGTCGAAGGTGCCGGTCTGAATCAGCGCGTCGTGAAGCTCCAGTACAACCTCTTCGCGCACAGTCGGCGGCTTCACTGGCGGCGCGAGCGGCTTGCCGAACATCATCTCCACCAGCCGGCTAGGGGGGCACGGGATGGAGACGTTGCCCACCACCCGCCCCTGTCGCATCACAGTGACCTCGTGGCACAGCACCTCTACATCCTCCAGCTTGTGCGAGACGAAGATGATAGTGCGCCCTTCCGCGGCGAGCCGTCGCAGCGCCTCGAATAGCTGCGTCTTTTGCATGGCAGAGATGCCTGTGGTCGGCTCGTCCAGGATCAGCACCCGCACGCCCAGCGAGAGCAACCGCACGATCTCCAACTGCTGACGCTCACCGACAGTTAACTCGCTCACATGCGCATCGGGATCGAGCGAGAAGTTAAGGCTCTCAGCGACTTCGCGCAGGCGACGGCGTGCCTGGCGGCGATCCAGCCACATGCCGCCCGCATTGCCCGCCATGAAGTTCTCCAGCACGGTGAGCGGGGGGAAATCCAACGGGTCTTGGTGCAACATGCCGATGCCGTGCCGAATGGCATCGGTGGGCGTCTGGATGTCCACAGGCTTGCCATCCAGCAAGATGTCGCCGCTGTCGTGCTTAATGTAGCCGCTCAGGATTTTGACCAGTGTGCTCTTGCCGGCGCCATTTTCACCGAGCAAGCCGTGAATCGTGCCTCCGCGAATGCTCACGGAGACGTCATCGTTGGCGCGCACGTCGCCAAAGCGCTTGTGGATGTGGAGCAGCTCAACGTTCATTGAGTCTCACACGAAGACGGGATCGGGGCAACCTGGCGAGTCACCCCGATCCCATGCTGTTGCCGCGCGAGAGCGCAGCGAAAGCTCAATTGGTGGGCACGCTTTGCCCTTCCATGCCCTCCAAGAGTTGGGGCAGATACCAGATTTGTACGTCTGTGGCGCGCTCGCCTTCTTTCAGGAAAGATGTGCCGTCCTGGAAGTTGAGCGGACCTTTCCAGAGGTCAATGCTGCCATCGCCGAGACCAGCGATGAATTGATCGAGCAGCTTGCTGTTTTCTTCGCTGAGAGCCTTGCCTTTGAAGTACAACAGCGCGCTGGATTCTGGGTCGTTCCAGTTCTTCCAGTCTGCCTCTGCCCAAATCCAGTTCTTGCTCACCTTGCCGGTCTCCATGACCTCTTTCACGATGTTGAGATACCCCAGTCCCCAGTTGTAAGAGTGCACACCGATGCACAAGTCGGCGGACAGCTCGCAACCGCTCGGGTGGTCGTAGTGGTGATATTTGGCTGGCTTGCCGCTGTCAGCTGCCTTGCGCGCCTGCACGGCTGCCTCGGGGGTGTCAATTGCGTTCATCACCACATCAAAGCCGCTGTTGAAGAAGTCGTCCGCCACTTTGGTGGGATCCAGTGTGACGCCGGGGATGTTGAACCAGAAACCGATCCAGGTGACCTTGAACTGGAGGTCTTTCGGATCGCGCTTCTTATAGTTCTCCCAGCAATACTTCGCGCCGAGATACGACGAAGCCGCGTAGCGGCGCGTCTCTTCGTTGATGAGCGGACCGACTGTGCCGATGCGACCAGTCTCGCTCTCCAGCGCCGACGCACAGCCAGCGATCATCCAGCCTGGTTCCATTTTGACCATGTAGTTGACCAGGTTGGGCTGGTTCTTGAAGTTCTTGCCCTCAGGCCAGGCGTAATCGCCAGAGACGTGCACCACTGTCACGTCGGGGTGCTTCTTCGCGGTCTCCAGCGCGTCGTCTTTGAAGTCGTCGGAGTTGAAGATCACCAGCTTCGCACCGCGGGCGATCAGGTCATCTGCCACTTGCGCGCCTTTGACGTTGGGGCGGTCAGCGGGGTTGACCTTGTCCACGATGTCGAACTTGACGTTGGGCATCTTCTGCATGACGTACTTTGCGCCGTCTACATGCGCTTCGTTCCACCCCTTGTCGTTCTCTGGTCCGACCACCACCATGCCGACGCGAAACTCTTGCGCAGCAGGCTGCTCAACAGGTGGCTGCGCCTGTGGAGCAGGCGGCGGGGCGGGAGTGGGCGGGGTGGCACAGGCGCTCAGCGCGATGGCTAATGCAGCAACGCTGCCGACAAGAAGAGAAGAGTGCAGGTTCATACGTTCGAGACCTCCTGATGAGATGAAGATAGTAACCTCAGCCAACGTTGCACGTTCCGACGCGACTACTGCCATGATAAGCAAAAAGCGGATCCCGGCTTCTCGAGATCCGCATCGCGACGGCTTGCACAAGTGATTATAGCGCCCGCGCGCGCCGCCATAGCCTCATCCACCCGCCACGCGCAGGTGGGCGGCGCAAGTTAGCTTTTCGCGGCGTCGCTGTCCTCGCGGTTGGCGCGGTCAGCGGATTGATGGCTGGGGAACATGAGTCGGCGCATCTCGTCTGGCTTGAACCAGAAGTGCTCGAACATCTCGATGACGTAGGGCAAGTGAAAGGCGGGCAGGCTGACGAACAGCTCGCCGCTCGTTAGGCGGTTGAACCCACGCCCCCCACCTTCGCCCAACGTGAACACGGTGTTGCGCGTGTGCCAGGGCGCAGCAAACAACGACGAGCACGAGGACGGACCCAGCTCGCCGTGCGGGAATGTGCCCTCGCGGACGCTTGCCGCGCCAGCGAGCTGCATCGCCTGCTGCGCATCTGCGATCACGCACAGCAAGTCGAGCGGCACCTCTGGCGGTAAGTCGCGCAACGGCGCTGCGGCAATCGCGCGGATCGCGCCAAAGGGCAGCGTGTGGCTTTGGTGCTTGTTGCGCTTCGCCGCGATAGGGGTGAAGAAGCCTTGTGCCATCGTCAGGTATTCGCCATCGCAGATCAGGCTGCCAGCTTCTTCATGCGCCAAAAAGCCGAGGTGATACTGTCCGACGTAACAGTCGTGATTGTGCGCGTCCACGAATATGCGCTTGCCTTGCTCGGCGTGATACAGCAAGCTGCACACGGGCACGCGAGCGGGGGTGTAGCCCGGCGGCGGATCGCTTTCACAGTAGGTGATCGCCACCGGCTCACGTTTGATGCGCATCTTGTGCTTCAGAATCTCGTACAGGCGCGCCCGATCCACCGCCTGGTTGTTCAAAGCGCGCCACGCTTGCAGGTTCATGATTGCCTCCTCGAACAGGTTTAGAATACGAACGGCAAGAAGCGCTTGGTGCGCGACATGTAACTACGGTATGTCTCGCCGAGTTGCTCCAGCAACAACGCTTCTTCCCTCGGCACGCGCACCACATACGCCCACACCAGCATCGCGCCGCTGATCAACGCGCCCAGCCACGTGCTCAGCATAAGCCCAAACCCCACCGCGCTGAGCACGCCGCCCGTGTATGCGGGATGACGCACCCAGCGGTAAGGACCGCTCTGGACCACCTGGTGATCGCGCTGCACAGCGACCTCACCAGTGAAGTACTTGCCCAACGCTTGCTGCGCCCAGAAGCGAACGCCCCACCCTGCCAGCACCATAGCAGCGCCGAGCCAAACCAGCGCCTCGCGCCACGATCCGCCGAATGTGCCGATCTTCAGAAATCCACACACCAGCCGCGCCGTCAACCCCATCAGGATCGCCAACCCCAGCGGCGGGAATGCGCGCCCGATGCGGCGTGCGTCGTGCGGCGCAAGCCGACGCCGTCGAGACTCTGTCGCCATGAAGCCGAACTGAAAGACCGTGAAGAGGACCGCAACAAGCTCGGATGGGAAAACGCCCTCAGGACCGATGAAGTACTCGTAGCTCATCTTGCGTATGCGTTATAGGTTGAAGCTGTGCTTCAGCACTCATACAGCGCCTGTTCCACCACTTCAGGCGTCACTTCGCTGATCTGGTGTTGCACGGCGTACACCTCCACCTGCGTGCGCAGCTCACGCATGGCGCTGATGCGGCTGATCCAGGGCACGTCCTCCAGGTGCAGCTCCAGTTGTGCGCGCGCAGCTTCGCTCCACACCAGCTTGTTCGCCGCTGTGAGCGGGTTGGAGATGTCTCTGAGTTGACCACTTGCCGCCACGTTGTCGAACGGCAAGAAGTTAAACACCAGGTCGTAGTAGCGGTTGACGATCTCCTGGACGATATACACCGCGCCGCTGTAGCCCATGAACGGCGTGCCCAAGGCGCGGCGCACCACTGCGCCCGGAAAGGCTGCGTGGACGAAGTGGGTGGCTTTCGCCTGCGCCTCGGTCAGGTAAATCTTCTCGTTCAGGCTGCCGAAGATAAAGGCTGGCTGTTTGCGGTGTAAGGTCTCGCGGATCTGGATGTTGTTCATCTCGCCAGGCAGGCGCGGACGACCGCTGGCGAATTGCAACTTCATGCCCAGCTCGTCGGCGAGCAGGCGCACTAAACCTTCCGTGTAAGTGCGACCGGCGACCACAGCGAAATCGGTCGTGGCGAACCAGTCGCCCTGCGGACCGCGCCACAGGTCCCACAAAGCAGCCAGCGTGGTGCGCTTCTCGCGGCCAATGAACGCATCAGCCTGATCGCGCGTGCCGAGCAAATCACCCAGCTTTTGGATGAACTCGGTCGTCTCGCGGATGCCCATCGGCGCGAACAGATACGGCTTATCCAGCGCCCGCGCCAGCGGCTCGCCGAACTCGCGGTACATCACCACGTTCACCGCGCTATGCGCCAGCCGCGGCGTGTCTTTGAGCGTGGACTCAAACGGATAGACCAGGTTTACCTCGCCGCCTGCGCCTGTGATCAACCGCTTCAACTCGTGCAGGTCGGAGGGGGAGTTGAAGCAGCCGTACGTCGGACCGATGATGTTGACCCTGCGGGCGACGTCGGGCGGCGACGGCAGGGCGCGGTCGCGCCCGAAGTGTTCCCACAACCAGAGCAGCACGCGGTCGCGCCCTTCCCACTCGTCCCCTTCCAGCGATCGGCTCCAGAAGAACGGCACCGGCGGGTTCATTGCGCTCAGCCACTCGCTGTGATCGGAGGAGATCATTTCGCTCTCAGCCGTGCTGACGACGATGATCTCCTTGTCGGGGTGCTGTTGGCGCAGCGCCTCTACGGCTTTGCGCACTGCGCCAGCCGTGCCCAGCATGGTCACTTCTTGTTCGCGCATCACGCTGGGGGTGATGTTGTGAATGTGCGGGATGGCGTCGGTGTAATCGGGCACGGCAGTGGCGACGAGATTGAAGCAGCCGATGGGCGCATCGCAGATCACATGCACATCGGGCATGGTGCACATCGTCCACACTGCCGCCCAGTAGCCGCTGGTGCTTTCGAGATCGCGGATCAACTCGATGGGCGCATGCTTTTTGCCGCCGGCAGGGATCGCCTCAAGCGTTTCTGGCAAGGTCATCTCAACACCTCCTTCTTCAGTTGGTGGTGTCAACTGGCGCAGGCGGCGCGGCGGGTCGCTCACCCTCGAAGAACTCGCGCATCCACTCGTAGCGGGGTGCGCGTTCCAGCGCCTCGCGGATGAGCTGGATCGTGCCCGCCAAGCCCGCGCTGAGGAAGAGCGGTCGCACGCTCAGCATGTTGGTGTAGTACATGGCGGGGATGCCGCGCTGCTTGGCTTCAGCGCTCAGCGGCGTGGTGCCGAGCACCAGATCGGGGCGGTATTTGTCCAGCGCGCGGATGTCTTGCTCCAGCGTCTTTTGATAGACGATCTCGCGCGTGCCGCGCGCGCGCAGCCAGGCTTCATCTGCCGCGGTGTAGAGCGTCTTCTGGATGCTGGTGCTGATGTAGGGCACCTCCGCGCCAGCCTCCACCAGCAGACGGGCGTAGAGCAGCTCATTGCCCTCGTAGCCGCACACGTGAATGCGCCCTTGCAGCGGGAGCTGACGGATGATCGCCTCACACTTTTCGCGCTCCTCGCGCGCCACCTGGTCAACGGTCGCGGCATTTAGCTTGAGCGCTGCGCCAATTGCCTTGATCCAGTTGTAGCTCGCCTCAGGACCGACAGGCGCGCCGCTGATGATCGGCACGCCCGCCGCGCGCAACGTGGCGACGCAGCCCGTGTAGAACGGATGCACCGCAGCGATAGCGCCCACACGGCGCGCCACTTTGTAGTCCTCCAGGTTGCGCGATGGCAAGTTCGCCAACAAGCCGCTGCCAATGCGCTTCAGCACGGCATCCACTGAGATCGGGTCAGCGGGGAAGACTTCGCCCAGCATGATCACTTTGCGACGCACGTCTTCCTCGTCGGCATTGCTGCCGTCGTAGGTGAGCGGCTTCTCAACGCCAGCCTCGGTGGTCTCCATGCGCGGGGACGCATAGCGCTTCAAGATGGCGTTGATCGCCACATCTTTGGCTTCAGGATGTGAGTGAATCGCGTAAGCTGGCACACGCACCAGCACCACGTCCACACCGTTGACCTGAGGCGGCAGCATTTCCTCCGTCAAGCCGGCGGTCTCTGCCACACACAGCGAGATAGCCGCCACCAGCTTTGTGCCGGGCATCTTGCTCGCTTCGATGCACGAGGCAAGCGCGGCTTCCGCCACATTGCCCGCCACTAGCTCCTTCGTACCGAAGGCAGGTGCGGCGATGCTCTTGCGCGAAGCGTAGAAGTGCGTGACGAAGGTCAAGCCATACAGGCAGCCTGTATCCGTGACCATCGCAGTTTGCACGCCATCAATGCGCGTGAGCACGCGCAAGCTGCCGAACGCAGGGCACATCGTCTGTGGGGTTAAGTTGTGATCGGGCGAGACGCTGTGCCCAGTATGAGTGCGCATGGTCTCGCTATCGCTGTTTTTACGCACTTCGATAATTTCGGGCGTGATCAGATTTCCCTCGGGTACGCTTGTGGACATAGTGAAGACTCCTTCCTCTCCGATGTAAGAGGATTGTGGCACACTCTGGTAGCTTAAGTGTATTCGGTTTGTCAGCACCGCTCAAAGGTCGTGCAACTGTTACATGCAAGGCACAGCCGCTAGCAGCCGAAAGGGCGCTTCCCTTCCTCGGCGCGGATCGTGATCTCCACGCCATGCTCGCGCGCGTGATGCATGGTCACCTCCGCCCAAATTGGCTGCAGGTGAACGAAAAGGTCATCGAGGATGCGGTTTGCCGCCGACTCCAGCGAAATTGGCACGTCCTCGAACGACCGCAGATAGCTCAGCAGATCGGGGAAGTCATATAGCAGCCGATTCGGCGCATAGGTGATCGTGAGCGTAGCGAAGTTCACCTTGTCTGGCTCCATCTCGTAGCGGCAGCGAAAGGCGCGATAGGTAAACGTCACCGCGTATGTGCGCAGGCTCGATGTGTTGGGGATGGTTTTAATGGACTGCTGGATCATGGGTCAGGCATGGGTTTGATGGACAAGTTAAATGTCGCGCGGGTCATCGGTCATCATCACCAGGCGCGGGTGAAAACGCGCCACGACCTCGATCAAGTCGGACTGCGCCGCGATCACTTCATGGATGTTTTTGTAGGCTTGAGGCGCCTCATCCAAGCCACCACCCAGCAGGATGATGCCACGCTCGCGCAAGTACTCGTTGCGCTCGTGCTTGCTGATGCGCTGGAAAGCCTGGTTGCGGCTGAGCCGTCGCCCTGCGCCATGCGAAGCGCTGTTTAGCGCGCGCGGGTTTCCCTTGCCGCGCACCACAAACCCTGGATCGCCCATGCTGCCGGGTATAACACCCAGCACGCCACGCTGAGCGGGGGTGGCGCCTTTGCGGTGCACATACACCTGTCGTCCGTCGGGCAGTTTCTCCAACCAGGCGAAGTTGTGGTGATTTTCCACTGTCTTGATCACGTCCAAGCCGGCAGCGCGCGTGATGAGGTGATGGATCACGCGATGGTTTGCCGCGGCGTATTTGCCCGCCAGGTTCATCGCCAGCCAGTATTCCTGTCCTGGCTCGCTGTCCATATCCAGCCAGGCTAAATGCGCCAGGTCCTTGCCCAGCTCCGGATGCAACATCCGCGCCAGATGGCTGTAGTGCTCCGCGATTTGATAGCCCACGCCGCGGCTACCGCTGTGCGAGAGCAGCGCCAGGTAGCGCCCTTGAGGGAAATCTTCGCCAGGCTGTATCACCTCCAGCTCGCCAAACTCGACGAAGTGATTGCCGCTGCCAGAGGTGCCGAGCTGTCTCGCGCCTTTGTCCTTCAGGGCGCGCAGGATGGGCAGCGCATCCCAGTCGGGGTCATCCATGACCGGGTCTTGCTGGATAGGCTTCCACTCCGCGCCCGCGCCGAAGCGCGTGTTCTCGCGCAAGATTTTCTTGAAGCGGTCTAGCTGCTTCTGCAACAGGCTGGGCGGCGCGTCGAAGACGCTCAAGCGCATCCGACATGCAATATCCACCCCCACTGCATAGGGGATCACCGCGCCTTGTGTGGCGACCACGCCGCCAATCGGCACGCCATAGCCGACGTGAGCATCGGGCATCAGCGCGCCTGCCACCGTGATAGGCAGGCGCATGACGTTGTCCATCTGGCGCTTTGAATCCTCATCCACCAGCGATTCGCCCCAGATCGCGTACGGCGAGGGGGCAACTTCTGGCACGTCAGCCTTGTTCTTGGTCATCTCGTCAGTAGAATACAGGGCGCGGCAGACTCCATGCCGCAACAAACAGACACTTAATCCTATAGCAGGAGAATAGATTGCATGTACATCGAATCCGTCGTCGCCCGCGAAATTCTCGACTCGCGCGGCAACCCCACCGTTGAAGTTGAAGTGCTGCTTGAAGACGAGACCTTGAGTCGCGCCAGCGTGCCCAGCGGAGCCAGCACTGGCGAGAACGAAGCAGTGGAACTGCGCGATGGCGACAAATCGCGCTATGGCGGCAAGGGCGTCAAGAAAGCGGTCAACTTTGTGAACACCGAGATCGCCGCAGCGTTAGAAGGATGGTTTGTCGCAGACCAGGTGGGCATTGACCGCTTGCTGATCCAACTGGACGGCACAGAGAACAAAAAGCGCTTGGGCGCGAACGCGATCTTGGGCGTCAGCCTGGCAGTGGCGAAGGCAGCCGCAGCCAGCCTGCGCATGCCGCTGTACCGCTATATCGGCGGCGTGAGCGCGCGCGTGTTGCCCACGCCGATGATGAACATTCTGAATGGCGGCAAGCACGCCGACAACAGCACCGACTTTCAAGAGTTCATGATTCTGCCTGTCGGCGCGCCCTCGTTCGCCGAGGCGCTGCGCATGGGCGCCGAGTGCTACCACGCGCTGCATCATGTGCTGAAGGCGAAAGGCTATGGCACCAACGTGGGCGACGAGGGCGGCTTTGCGCCATCGCTGAAGAGCAACGTGGAAGCAGTCGAGGTGATTCTGGAAGCCATCGTGAAGGCTGGCTACAAACCTGGCGAAGACATCGCTCTGGGACTCGACCCCGCCACCAGCGAGATTTACGAGAACGGCAAGTACCATCTGGCAAAAGAGCGCAAAACGCTCTCCAGCGACGAAATGATCGCCTACTGGGAATCGTGGGTGCGCCAGTATCCCATCGTATCCATCGAAGACGGCTTAGCCGAGCACGACTGGGAGGGTTGGCAACGCTTCCACGCCGCGCTGGGCGACCGCGTCCGCTTGATCGGCGACGACTTGCTGGTGACCAACGTGAAGTTTGTGCAGCGCGCGATTGCCGAGCGCGCCTGCAACGGCTTGCTGTGCAAGGTGAATCAGATCGGCACGCTCACCGAGACGATTGAAGCCGTGAACATGAGCTTGCGCGCCGGCTGGGCGGTGGCGGTCTCACATCGCAGCGGTGAGACAGAAGACACCACCATCAGCGATCTGGTCGTGGCGCTCAACACCGGGCTGATCAAAACGGGCGCGCCAGCCCGCGGCGAGCGCACTGCGAAATACAATCAACTCTTGCGCATTGAGCAACAGCTCGGCGAGGTGGCTCAGTACGCTGGTCGCATGGCGCTGAAAAGTTGACACGTCGAGTGTGAAAGCCATGCTCCCGCAACACGTGGAACGCGCGGGCATGGCTTTCGCAACGCATGAAGCGCGAAGGCACAGCTTTCGCACATACAAGAGGTGAACCGATGGCAGACGTGTTTCAGCGAACGCACCTGACACGCCGCGAGATATTGAAGTGGACCGCCCTGGGGGTGGCAAGAGCACTGCTGCCACCTTTGCCCGACCCCTCACAGGGCGAGCCAATAGAGACGTCTCGCCCGGACGAGACACGTGCAGGCAGCAGTTTCACCTTTGGGCGCGTGCTCTTCGCAGGGGCGCGCATCTACGCTGAGCCACACCGTCGCGCCACCAGAGTGCGCAACCTTTCGCGCGACGAAGTGCTGCTCATCAAAGGTGAAGTCGCCGGCGAATCAGTCAGTCGTCACAACGCCATCTGGTACGAAGTGGAGGAAGGCTTCGTCCACTCTGCGGCACTCCACCCCACCCCTTGGCAGCTTCACACACCCCGCACCGATGCTGGTGAGACAGGCTTTTGGGCGGAGGTGAGCGTGCCGTTCACCCCTGTGCGCGTGGGTCCTTCCCTGCAAGCGAGACGTTCACGTTATCGCTACTACGGTGGCTCGGTGTTTAAGGTGATCCGCGTCTGGCAGTCCAGCGATGCCCACAGCGACGCCATCTCGAAGGAGGCGCTGCCCTTCGGCGGCGAGGCGCGATGGTGGTATCAAATCGAGGACGAGATCTTCCCTGGCGCCTACTACGTGCCCGCCGAGTACATGCGCCCACTCCTACCGCAAGAATTCGCCCCGCTCTCGCCTGACGTGGACCCGCTCGACAAGCGCATCGTGATTCACCTGAGATCGCAACAGCTTCACGCTTACGAGCGCGATGTGGAAGTGTTCTCCTGTCGCGTCGCCACCGGCACTGTGGTCACGCTGAAGGAAAGCGGCGAGAAAGCCGACTTCACCACCACGCCAGGCGAGTGGGTGGTATACCGCAAAACGCCGAGCCAGCACATGCACGGCGGCGCGGTGGGCAACGATGGCGCCTTCGACTTGCCGGGCGTGCCCTGGGTGAGCTACTTCACCACCACTGGCATCGCAATACACGGCGTGTACTGGCACAACGACTTTGGCATTCCCCGCAGCCATGGCTGCGTCAATGTCCCCACAGAAGCAGCGCGCTGGCTGTGGCGTTGGACGTTGCCCATTCACAACTACGATGATCGCTACGTCACGTTGCCACCCAAAGAGCGCCGCGACCCCCAACGCGGCACGCGCGTGAGCGTGGTGCGCTGAACCGTGCGCAACAGAAGCGCAGCTTCCGCGCATAATGGCGCGTATGGGCGGACAAATGGAAGGCAAAGTCGTGGTCATCTCTGGTGCGACGGGCAGCCTGGGTCCTGCAGTGGCGCGCGTGTTCGCACAAGAAGGCGCATCGCTGGCACTGTGCAGCCGCCGCCAATCTGCCCTCAACGCGCTCGCAGCTACGCTCAACATACCAGAGTCGCGTCTGATGATTTCGGCAGTGGACCTGCACAGCGAGCTACAAACGCACGAATGGGCTGCAGAGATACAGCGTCAGTTTGGTCGTGTGGACGCTGTGTTCCACCTGGTGGGCGGATGGCGAGGCGGCTCGCGCATCGAAGACTTCCCCAACGAGGACTGGGAATGGCTGCAACAGGTGCTGGTGCAGACCACGTGGCACGTGGTGCGTGGTTTTGCGCCACTGCTCGCGTCGTATGGAGGACGCTTCGTGCTGGTCTCGTCGCCACAGGCACAATCACCTTCGCACACCAACGCGGCATACGCTGCCGGCAAGGCAGCCGCAGAAGCACTCACACTGGCGCTGGCAGATCAGTTGCGCGGCACAAACGCAACTGCGAATATCATCTCTGTGCCAGGGATCGAACCTGCTGAGGCATCGCTCCTGGAGTCACCGCCAGAGGCGCGCGGCTTAGTCAGCGCAGAGGCAATCGCGCGAACGATGCTCTATCTTTGCTCGCCCGCAGCCACACACATCAGCGGTCAGCGCATTCGCCTGGGAGCGTGAGGCGCAAGCACATCTAGTCCATGCGATAACCCACCCCGCGCACGGTGTGCAGGTGTCTGGGGTTAGCCGGGTCCTCTTCCAGCTTTTCACGCAGCCAGCGGATATGCACATCCACCGTGCGAATGTCGCCGCCAAAGTCGTAGCCCCACACTTGTGAGATCAGCGCCTCGCGCGTGAGCACCACACCGCGGTTGCGCATGAGCACCGCCAACAGCTCGAACTCTTTCGGTGTGAGTTTCACCTCGCGCTCACCGACAAACACACGATGCGCCACTGGATCCAGCATCACCTCCCCGACGCGCAACACGCCGCTGTTGCGCTGCGGAGACCGACGCAACGCGGCGCGAATGCGCGCGGTCAGCTCTGGCAGACTAAAGGGCTTGACCACGTAATCATCAGCACCGCTATCCAACCCGATCACGCGGTCCATTTCGCTGGCGCGCGCCGTGAGCAGGATGATAGGCACGTTGGACTCGCGGCGCAGGATGCGACACAACGAAAGACCATCCAAGCCTGGCAGCATCACGTCGAACACGCACACATCAGGGCGCTCGCTGCGCGCTAGCTCCAAGCCTTCATCGCCAGATTGGCAGACAACTACAGCGTAGCCTTCGCTCTGCAGATGATGAGCGAGGAGGTCGAGCAAAATCTTCTCGTCCTCCACAATCAGGATTTTCGCTGCTTCCGATTTGGTCATACAGCGTGCCGAGAGCAGCATCGGGCGTGCCGCGATGCTGGCTTATGGAGATTCTGGTTTGTAGTCACCCAGCTCGCCGCGCGCAGCGAAGTGGATGCGCTCGCACAGATTCACTGTGCGGTCGCCGATGCGCTCCAGGTTGTGCGCAACCCACAGCAGCATAGTTGCCTGGCTCACTGTGCTCTGATCCTGCATCATGTAGGTGAGCAGCTCGCGCAACACCTGCGTGTAGAGCTGGTCCACTTCATCATCCTGTGCAGCAATGGCGGAGATCGCCGTGTCGTTGAGTTGAACAAAGGCGTCCGCTGTGTTGCGCAACATGGCGCAAGTGATCGCCTGCATGCGCGGGATGTCAATGAGCGGCTTGATCAAGGGCTGGTCGCCAATGCGCAGCGAAATCTCTGCAATCCCTCGCGCATGGTCTGCCATGCGCTCTAACTCCACCGCCATGTGCATACAGGCGACAATGAAACGCAGATCGCGCGCAGTGGGCTGTTGGGTGGCGATCACGCGCAGGGCGCCACGCTCTACCTCGTAGCGCAGCTCGTTCGCTTGCGCATCCGCCTCGATAACTTCGCGGGCGAGCGCCTCGCTGCGCAACTTCAACGCTTGCACTGCGCGCTGAATTTGCAACTCCGTGAGGCTGAACAGACGGAGCACATTGTCCTTCAGCTCCAGGAGCCTCTGGTCAAGTGCAGGGCGTGGGCTGGGGTTGTTGATCATGGTATTGTTCGCTGGACGTGTTGTATTGCAGAGATATTAAGCGACAGTTAAGCGCGGCATAAGATTGCGTGAAGACGACGCGCTGCGCTTATCTCTGTCGAGAGTCACGCTGCCGCGCAGCGTGTCCTGAAAGTGTCAGGAGCGCGGGGCTTCACGCTTCGCTCACAGGTGCCTCGCCCAGCGCTTGCAACTGCTCGCGCAGCTTGGCGCGCGTGGCTTGCAGCGCCTCCAGCTTGCTCTCTTCCTTTGCCACGACCGCCGCTGGCGCGCGCACGCGAAAGTCGCTGGCGAGCAGCGCCTCGCTGCGTTGAATCTGCGCTTCCAGGTTTTCCAGTTCCGCCTGCAAGCGACGGCGCTCGGCTTCCACGTCCACCATCTCGCTGAGCGGCAGATAAACCACTGCCTCGGCGAGCGGCAACGCGATGTTTTGACGTGGGTCAAATTGGGGCAGATCGGTCGCACTGCGCATGCATTGCAACTGGGCGGCGTCTAGTTGCGCCAACGCCACGATGCTGGACTGCGCACGCGTGATCGCCTCCAGGTGATCGCTGATGATGATCGCCGGCAGGCGGCGCTGCGGCGGCACCTTGTGCTCAGCGCGCGCGTTGCGAATCGCGTAGATGATCGCCTGCACCAGCGCGATCTCGTGTTCCGCAGGAGAGAGCGCTGCTTCCATTGGCTGCGTGCGTGGATATGGGGACATCATCACCGCCGGATACTCGAGCAGGCTTTCCGGCACATTGCCGCGTGTGAGGAGCGTTGCGTTCTTCTTCACCGCTTCTTGCAGTTTCAGCCACAACGCCTCGGTGACGTGCGGCATAAAAGGATGCAGCAGCCGCAGCGATCCCTCCAGCACAAAGACAAGCGTCTCCACTGTGCGCAGCGTAGGCGAGAATTTGCTGAACTCCACGTACCAGTCGCAGAAGTCGCTCCAGATGAAGTCGTAGATCAGCCGCCCCGCCTCGCCGTATTGATACTCATCCATGAGGCGACGCACCGTGTTGACCGTGCGCTGGTAGCGTGCGCGAATCCACTGCTCAGCGGCGGTCTCTTCACCTTCAGCGCTGGGCAACGCGCTAAGCTTGCCGAGCGTATAGCGGGCGACGTTCCAAAGTTTATTGGCGAAGTTGCGCGCGCCCTCGATGCGCTCGCTGTGCCACTTGCCGTCGGGTCCGCGCTTTGCGTCCATTTTGATGTCGTTGCCAGGTGTGCCCGCAGTGACCAGAAAGAAGCGCACAGCGTCTGCGCCGTAGGTGTCAATGAGCTCCAGTGGGTCAATGATCTTTTCGGGATGCGACTTGGACATTTTCTTGCCGTCGGCGCTGCGGATCAAGCCATGCAGGTACACGGTGGTGAACGGCACTTGACCGGTCAGCTCCAACCCAAGCATCACCATGCGCGCCACCCAAAAGAAGATGATGTCGTAGCCAGTCTCGAGCATGGTGGTGGGGTAGTAGCGGCGCATGTCCTCGGTGTCGTCGGGCCACCCCAGCACGCTGAAGGGCCACAAGCCCGATGAGAACCACGTGTCGAGCACGTCGGGGTCCTGCACGAGCTGCACGTCGTCGCCCCAATCGCGCCGCGCCACGGCGTAGGCTTCTGCTTCGCTGAGCGCGCAGTATTGGGTGGGTCGCCCATTTGCGGCTTCCGCGCCCTGAACGTACCAGATGGGGATTTGATGCCCCCACCAGAGCTGGCGGCTGATGCACCAGTCGCGGATGTTGTCCAGCCAATCAAACCAGGTCTTCTCAAAGCGGCGCGGGACGATGCGGATGCGCCCACTACGCACGGCATCGGCAGCCATCTGCGCCATGCGCCTCACATCGCAGAACCACTGCAAGGAGAGGCGGGGTTCTATGATGGCGCCGCTGCGCTGACCGCGCCCCAAGCGCACCATGTAAGGCTCCACCTTCACCAGCAAGCCCTCGCGCTCCAGGTCTTCGACCAGCCGCTTGCGGCACTCGAAGCGATCCATACTGGCGTAAGGTCCTGCCAGCTCGTTCATGCGCGCTTGCTCGTCCATCACCTCCACGATGTCGAGGTGGTGCCGCTGGCTCACTTCGTAATCCGTGAAGTCGTGTCCAGGCGTCACTTTCACTGCGCCAGTGCCAAACTGCATGTCCACCGCCTTGTCGGCAATGATGGGAATGGGGCGATTGACGGCTGGCAAGATCGCCGTGCACGCCACCAGGTGGGTGTAGCGATCGTCTTCGGGGTTGACCATGACGGCGGTATCGCCGAGGATGGTCTCGGGTCGGGTGGTGGCGACGGTAATCCATTCAGTGGCGCCCTCTGCCCATTTGCCGCTACCCCACGGATGCTGAGGACCATCCCAGCGATTGGTGCGCAGCGGGTAACGCACGTACCACAAGAAGCCCGGCTCGCCCTCTTCCTTCGTCTCCACTTCCAGGTCGCTCACGCTGGTGAGCTGCACAGGGTCCCAGTTGATCATGCGCTTTGCGCGGTAGATCAAGCCGCGGTCGTAGAGCGTCTTGAAAGCAACGCGCACCGCACGCGAGCGCTGCTCGTCCATCGTGAACGCCTCGCGATCCCAGTCCACGCTGATGCCGAGCGCTTTTTGTTGAGCGGTGATGATCTGGTGGGAGTGTTCTTTCCACGCCCAAGCCTCTTGAAGGAACTCCTCACGGGTCATGTCGCGCAGGTGCTTGCCTTTCTTCGCCAGTTCGCGTTCGACCACAGCTTGAGTGGCGATGCCGGCATGGTCTGTGCCTGGCACCCACAGCGTGCGCGCGCCCTTCATGCGGTGGTAGCGCGTCATCAGGTCTTCGATGGCGCTGGTGAGCGCGTGCCCCATGTGCAGCACGCCGGTCACGTTGGGCGGCGGAATGGTGATGACAAATGGCGGCTCGTTGGGGTCAAGAAAGCGCTGGTTCTCTGGCTTAAAGAAGCCGTTGCGCTGCCACCACTCGTAGAGCGTGGATTCCACTGCTTTCGGGTCGTAGGTCTTGCTCAGATCCATAAACCTTCTTCTCTCGCGCCGACGAAACATAGCGCCTCTGCTCGTTCGGACGAGAGAGGCGCTGCCGTTGCATGTCTCGCGGTACCACCGAACTTCAGGCAGTGCGCACAGCAGGCACAACCTGCGCTCTGGCGCTGTAACGGGCGCATCCCGTGCGGGCTACTTTCGCGGTGATTTCACCTCGCCGACTCGCAGGCGACCTTCAGCGCGTCCGTTTCTGCTGCGCGCTCTCAGCCCATGGCGCGCATTCTCTGTCAGCCGACTGCGCTTACTCCTCCTGGTCGTCGTCTTTACAGAATGTGGCATGTGAGATTATATCAGCACAACGCTTGCATTTAAGAAACGCACGCCACCCACTGCGTGTCGCCGTAGTGAGAAAGTGAAGGCAGTTTGTCAGAGAGGTTGATGATTGCAATTAAACCAGTGTGAAGTTACTTGACAAATGTGCGAACACGTGCTATCTTCAGGGGCGTTTCGGGTGAGTTGTGTGCCGTTGAGAGCGGAGAGGGAACGCCAGTGAGGAGAGGATCGCAGCCCACCTTGCCCAGGTAAGGTTGCGCACCAGCCAGATTACTCTCTCTGAATCAACCAGCGATCACACATCAAATCCGAAGCGAATCACAGCCCGAGGGAGAACCGAGGAAGTGACACAACTGCAATCGCAACGGCGCAAGGCGCCATGGTGGTCTCCAGAGAAGCCTTGGATCTGGCTCTTGCCTCTGGTCATCCTGCTTGTCATCTATAGCCTCTATCCCTTCGTTTTTAACATCGTCATTAGCTTCCAGCGTTTTGATCCAATGGAGAAAGCGTTCAAGTGGAACTTTCCTGCCAATTGGGTCAATTTATTCACCAGCAGCGATTTTTTGAAGTCTTTCCGCATTACAGCCACGTACACTGCGATTGCTCTAGCTGCGGAGCTGGTGCTAGGCATTGCGATTGCTCTGGCGTTCGACCGCAGCCGCGTGAAAATGCGCGGTTTGTGGCAGTCATTGTTCATTCTGCCAATGGTGGTGCCGCCCGTGATCGCTGGCTTGATGTTCCGCTTCTTGCAAAATGCCGACTACGGCATCATCTCGAATCTCTTGTATGCGCTAGGGATCATTGAACGTTCAGAGCCACTTATTGGCGGCACAGGACGCAACGTGCTGCTGGCGATTTTGATCGCAGATATTTGGCAGTGGACACCGTTCGTGGCGCTGATTGTGTTAGCTGGTCTGAAGTCCATTCCGCACGAGCCACTGGAAGCCGCCATCGTAGATGGCGCCAGCCCGAGCCAGATATTTTGGAACATCAAGCTGCCGCTGTTGCGCGGAGTGTTAGCTGTGGTTGTCCTCTTTCGCATCGTGGACCTGTTGCGCCTCTTTGACTACGTCGCCATTATGACGAGCGGTGGACCCGGTGGCAACTCCGAGACGATCAGCCACTATGCCTATCGTATGCACAAGAGCATCGAGTGGGGCATGGTTTCGGTGATCGGCATCGTGGTGTTAATCCTGGCGATCATCATCACAAACGCATACATGCGCATCTTCAAGGTTAAGTTCTGAGATTCCAATCTTTTATGGAGGAGCAGCACGCCTTATGGCAACCACCCATCTGCCCGCTACCAGTCTTGCCCGAAACACGCTGTCACAGAGCGCACGAGTGACACGCGCTCGCCACTTCCGCGAAAGCGTGGTGCAGACCATCGTCGCAGCGGTTATTGCGTTGATCTTCTTCTCGCCCATCGCCTACTGGTTTTTAGTCTCCATCAAGCCACTGCCCTATACGATGTCTTGGCCTCCAGTTATCCTGTCTGAGCCAATCTTCGACTGGTATGAGGTCGTGGTGTTAGGCACCGATCCCAGCGTGGGCGCAAAGACCAGCATTGTGTTCAACGGCGCTGCGGGTGACTACTACGTGATCCCATCGCTGATGAACAGCATCTTAATTGGTGTGTTGAGCACTGCTGTGGCAATTGCCCTAGCCACGCCAGCCGCATACGCGCTGAGCCGTTTCCAGTTCAAGCGCCGCCACAGCCTGATCACCTGGATTCTCAGCACGCGCATGATGCCGCCGGTGGTGGCGATGTTTCCGCTGTTCTGGCTATACACTCAGGCTGATCAGCGCGTTTTCTCTTCCATCTTCGGTCGCAACGTCAGCATTCTGTATGACTCGTTGCTCGGGGTGCTGCTGGTTCACGTCGTTATCAACCTACCTCTTTCCACACTGCTCCTCAAGAGCTTCTTCGACGACATACCCACTGATTTAGACGAGGCGGCGATGGTGGATGGCTGCACCCGCTGGCAAGCGTTCACGAAAGTCGTCTGGCATTATTCCTTGCCGGGCATGGCTGCTGCCGCCATTCTCTGCTTCATCACGTCCTGGAATGAGTTTTTGCTCACACTCACTGTGACGCGCACACAATTCCGCACTGTGCCGGTCTTCGGCTCTACATTTGATGTGTCGGCTGCTGGCACTGAGTGGGGAGCGCTGGCAGCGCTGAGCACCACAGCGATGGTGCCGGTGTTCATCTTCGTGCTGCTCGTCCAACGCAACCTGGTGCGCGGTCTCACGATGGGCGCTGTTAAGGGTTGAAGTTATGCTGTGCAATGCAATCGCATTCCGCAGCTAACGATGTTTGCTCGTTCGAGAGCACGCTCAAACTCGTCGTTTTCCAACCCAACTTCAAGTTCAGTTAGGAGGAATCGAACCATGAACGAACGCGATCGTCAACAACGTCTGTATGTGGCTAAGATGGCGGAAAAGCTCCGCGTCGGGAAGATCAGCCGTCGTGAGTTCATCCGTGCCGCAGCCTTAGCCGGCTTCGGTTTCAGCAGCGCCTGGTATCTGGGCGGCTGCGCCCCTGCACGCCCCACAGCACCTGCTGAGCCTGCACCCGCTCAAAGTCCCGTTCCAGATCGCTCAACTGGCAGCGGCAGCCTCACCCCTCAGCAACAGTTCTTGAAGGAGGTCGGCGGCAAGTTCAAAGGCACGCGCATCAAGATCGTGTCCGAGAACACCTCGCCAGGTCTGGTGATCAGCCGATTGATGAAAGAGGAGTTCACCCCTCTCACTGGTATTGAGGTGGACTGGGAGATCGTCCCGCTCGATCAGGTGCTAGCCAAGACCATCCAGGACACAGTGGTAGGCGCCACAGGCGGCAAGGGGCAAAGTGACATCTACTACTGGGATCAAGCCTGGCTCGGTCGTTTCGTCAACGACTCAATTCCTGTGGATGAGCTGCTGGCTAAGACCGATCTAGCTTATCCAGACTTCGACTTCAATGACTTCTTGCCGCAGCTCGTGCGCGACATCGCCAGCTACAAAGGCACCAAGATCGGCGTGCCGTTCGACATACCAATCTTCATCATGATGTATCGCAAGGACATCTTCGATGAGCTGAAGCTGAAGGTGCCGACCACGATGCAAGAGTACATGGATGTTGTGAAAGCTATCCATGAAGCCAAGAGCGGTGAAGGCATCATGGGCACAGTCGGTCAGTGGAAGTCCGGTCACTACGCGCTGCAGTGCGACGCCACTGCGTGGATGTGGTCGCACGGTGGTGCGCACTTCGACGCCGATGGCAAGCCGATCTACACCATCGAGGAGAACGTCGAGGGCATGCGCTACATGATGGAGCTGGGCAATTACATGGATCCCGGCGTCACTGGCTGGGACTGGGGCGGACAAGGCGACGCCTTCACACAAGGCAAGGCTGGCATCTTCATCTCTTGGGGTGAGTTCTTCCCAGGCTTCGACGACCCATCGCGCAGCAAGGTGGTGGGCTTGGTAGAGCCAGCTGACTGCCCGAAGGAACTCAAGCTGCGTCCACGCGAGCAGTGTGGCTACGATGAGACGCCTGGCATCAGCCACCAGGGTGGCTCATGTTTAGCCATCAGCCGTTACGCGCCCAACCCCGACGCGGCGTGGATCTTCTTGCAATGGGCTACCAGCAAGGACCTCACCGCGCGCGCCAACGCGCAAGGCGCCAACGTGCCCATCCGTGCCAGCAACTACACAGACCCGCGCGTGCTGGAGAACAACAAGGTTGTCCCTGGAAGCACGCGCCACTTCGAGGTCACCCGACGGGCTATCGAATCGCGCATGGGCACTGAGCCGCACCTGCCGCAGTGGGCTGCGCTCTCTGTGGATGTGAACGCCGTGGAATACGGCAAGATGACCACAAAGCAGCAGAGCATTGAGGACACCCTGAAGGCGATTCAAGAGAAGACTGAGAAGGCGCTGCAGGCAATGCGCGAATACGGCGTCGTCTGATTGACCCATCACGCCAATCTGCACCCTCAGTCTCTACGATGGAGGCTGAGGGTGCGTTCATGATGTGCTTGTCTTATGCCCAACACCTTCGTCATCGGCGTAGATAGCAGCACCACCTCCTGCAAGGCAATTGCCTGGGATCGTCAAGGGTGCGCACTGGCTGAAGGTCGTGCCTCGTTTCAACTGATCTCACCGCAAATGGGCTGGTATGAGCAAGACGCCGAAAGCTGGTGGATCGGTCTCACGCGTGCGCTGCAGGAGCTGGGCGCGCAGGTGGACCTGCGCTGCGCAGAAGCGATCTGCATCACGCATCAACGCGAGACGTTCGTGCTCGTGGATCGCGCTGGGCGCCCCATCCGCAATGCCATCACCTGGATGGACGAACGTAGCCGCCCGCAGCTCAACGACGTTGATCGCCGAATCGGCAAAGAGCGTCTGCATCGTATCAGTGGCAAGCCGCTCTCGGTCACAATTTCCATGACCAAAATGCTCTGGCTGCAACAGCACGAGCCAGACGCGCTGCGCAATGCTTATAAGTTGTTGGATGTTCACGCCTTTTTAGTGCATCGCCTCACTGGCAAATACATCACCACCCCCGCCAGCGCCGACCCCACTGGCTTGCTCGACATTGCCCACGCAGCCTGGTCACCTGAAGTGGTTGAAGTGGCGGGTCTGCGTCCTGACCAGCTCGCCGATCTCGCGCCGGTGGGAAGCGAGATAGGGCGCGTCACAGCAGAAGCCGCAGCCGCGACTGGGTTGCCAGCTGGGCTGCCAGTGATAGGGGGATTGGGCGACGGTCAATCTGCTGGGCTAGGTGCAAACATCACTTCGCCAGAACGTGCATACTTGAACCTTGGCACGTGCATCATTGGCGGCTTCTTCAGCCCACAGTATGTGTGCGATTTAGCCTTTCGCACAATGAGCGCGCCGCTGCCTGGCGCTTACTTCCTGGAGCACGCGCTCAAAGGTGGGGTTTTCACCATTAGCTGGTTTGTTGAGAAGTTTGCGCCTGATTTGCGCCATCTCAACCTGCCACTTGTGCCAGAAGAAGTGTTAGAGGCTGCCGCAGCAAAGCTGCCACCTGGCAGCGCTGGGCTGATGCTGGTGCCGTACTGGAACAACGTGATGAACCCGTACTGGGATCCCGCAGCAACCGGCATCGTCATCGGTTGGACAGGGGCGCACGGTCGGGAGCACTTCTACCGCGCCATTCTGGAGGGCATCGCATTTGAGCAACGTCTGGCTGGCGATGCAGTGATGAAAGCCACAGGCGTACAGCTAGATGCATACTACGCCATGGGCGGCGGCAGCAAAAGCAACTTGTGGTGCCAGATCATGGCTGACATCACGCGCGTGCCCGTCGTGCGGCTGGACACAGCCGAAGCCACCTGCTTGGGCGCAGGCATTTTGGCTGCTGCCGCCGTGGGATGGCACACTGATGCGCGCGCTGCTGCCGCAGCAATGACGCACATCAGTCAGCGCTTTGAGCCACGCCACGATGTGTTTGCAGAATACGACCGACTGTACCGCGAGGTGTACGTCCACCTCTTCCCTGCCCTTCGCCCATACGTAGATCGCCTCACTGAACTCACACGGGACAAGTAAACAAGGCACATCCGCTGGAAGATGGTGTAGCAAGATGAAATATTTGCTGTGCACTGCGGACAACACGGTTGCATGTTTGGAAACTGAGATTCCCAGACCAGCACCTGGCGAGATTGTTGCGCGCATGACCGCCTGCGGAGTGTGCGGCACCGACGCGCTGAAGATTTACAACTCCGGCTACCCCAAGCCACAACGACTGGGCCACGAATGCGTGGGCGTGGTGGCTGAAGTGGGCGATGGTGTTTCAGCGTTCTTGCCAGGACAACGTGTGGCATTCGCCCATCACGTGCCAGATTTGCAATCACACTACTCGCGGCGAGGTAGCGAGACAATGGACCCTCAGTTCAAACGCACCAACATTGAACCGGGCGGTTTCAGCGAGTACATTCGCCTGTCGCCGCTGCACGTCCAGCATACAGTCTTCCCCATTCCAGAACACGTGCCAGACTTGCGCGCCATCTTTATGGAGCCAATGGCTTGCTGCCTTCGCGCGCTCGACCGCGTAGCTGTCCATGAAGGCGACACCTGGTTAGTGGTTGGCGTTGGCGCAATCGGCATACTTTTTTTGCCTCTGCTGCAAGCACGCCACGTGCGGGCGATTGCAAGTGATGTGCGTGAGGAGCGGCTGCGATTAGCGCAAAGCTGGGGCGCAGCGGATGTTGCTTTAGCAGGACGCGATGACATCGCCGCCATTTGCCACCAGCGCACAGAGGGGCGCGGCGCCGATGTCGTCGTGCTCACCGCGCTAAACCAAACCACTTTTGAAACAGCACTGCGCGCCGTGCGTGACGGCGGAACAGTGCTGCTCTTTGGCGGCAAACCGAACACCCAACTCGATCTAGACTTCTGGCCGACGTTTCTACGCGAGGTCAACCTGATCACGAGCTACTCCGCAACTCCAGCCACGTTGCGTCGCGCCATGGACTTTATCAGTACGCACGATGTGCCTCTGGAATCACTGGTCAGCCACACATACCCTATCGAGTCCGCAAGTGAAGGCTTTGCGCTCGTGCATAAAGGCATGGCGTCGAAGGTCGTCGTTGTGAACACGTCACATCTGGGATGATAGTGTGGCTATGAAGATCGTCGTGCTAGGTGCTGGCGTGATGGGCACTGCGTTTACAATGCCAGCCGCAGATTCAGGACACGAAGTTCGCCTCGTCGGCACTCACCTCGATGATGAGATCATCGAAGAGATTCAAGAGACACGAGTGCACCCTCGCTTGAAATCGCGCGTCCACGATAGAGTGACGCCACTGCCAGTTGCAGGACTCGAAGAGGCGCTGCGCGGCGCTGATCTGGTGGTTTTGGGCGTGAACTCCTACGGCGTGGCTTGGGCAGCACGAACGCTGGGACCCCTGCTACCGCCAGGCATGCCAGTGATGATGCTGACCAAAGGCTTGCATGGTGATGGGCACTCTTTGGAAATCCTGCCAGACTACTTCCGCAGCAACCTGCCTGCGGATCGGCGCAATGTGCCCGTCATCGCGGTGGGAGGTCCGTGCATCGCTGGCGAACTAGCAGCACGCCGCCATAGCTCCGTGATGCTGAGCGGCAGCGATAATACGCTAGTCAACCAGTTGGCTGCTGCTTTGCGCACACCCTACTATCACATCTGGACCACCACAGACTTGATCGGCGTGGAGGTGTGTGTGGCGCTGAAAAATCTGTACGCGCTAGCGGTAGGGTTGGTGGCTGGGTTGCTCGAGCGCGAGGGCATCGCCGAGAATGGCGCGCACATGCACAACCTCGCTGCCGCCATCTTCGCACAAGGGCTTTACGAAACCGATTACCTCGTCAGGCTGATGGGCGGATCGCCCCAAACTGTATACACCCTGCCAGGAGCAGGTGATCTATACGTCACCTGTCAGGGTGGGCGCAACAGCCGCATGGGGCGACTGCTGGGGCTAGGAATGCCTTACGCCAAGGCTAAGTCCGAATACATGCCCGACGAATCTGTGGAGGGAGCCATGCTAGCTGAGGCGATCGGCGACACAGTGCGTTCCATGATCCGCGGTGGACGCCTGGATGCGCGCCGATTGCCGCTCATGCTGACTGTCATTCGCATAATCTGCGACAACGCTCCTGTCACCATCCCGTGGGACGAGTTCTTCTATGAGGTTTGACACCCATGACCCTACTCGGAATTGACCTCGGCACAACTGCAGTCAAGGCGCTACTCATCAACGAACACGGCGACACCCTCGCCAGCGCCACCGTAGAGTATCCGCTCAGCACGCCCAAACCGCTCTGGAGCGAGCAAGACCCCGCCGACTGGTGGCGCGGCACAGCCGAAGCGATCCGTCAGGTGTTGGCGAAGGCGGGCGTCTCTGGTCGAGATGTGCGCGGCATCGGCTTGAGCGGCCAGATGCACGGCTTGACGCTGCTCGACAGTCACGGCAGCGTGTTACGCCCGGCGATCCTGTGGAACGACCAGCGCACGGCGGCGCAGTGCGAGCAGCTGGTGCAGCGCCTCGGCGGCGCGATGCGCACCCGTGCACTCATCGCCAACATTCCATCTCCCAGCTACACTGCCCCGAAAATCCTCTGGGTGCGCGAGCACGAGCCAGAAATCTACGCGCGCATCGCGCATGTCCTCCTGCCAAAGGACTACATCCGCTACAAGCTGAGCGGCGAGTTCGCCACCGAAGTCGGCGACGCCACTGGTATGGCGCTGCTCGATGTGAAACGTCGTCAATGGTCCGATGAAGTGCTGCGCTTGCTGGACATCCCCCGCGAGTGGCTGCCACTCTGTGCCGAGTCGCATGTGCCGACCGCCCAGGTGAGTGAGACTGCTGCCCGCGAGACGGGTCTGGCGGCTGGCACGCCCATCGTCGGCGGCAGCGGCGATCAGCCTGCAGCAGCCGTCGGGCTGGGGTCAGTGCGCGAGGGCATTGTGAACGTCACACTGGGCACATCGGGTGTGGTGTTCGCCTCTGTGGAGCACTTCCCGCCCATCCGTGACACCGCCATCGAGGTGTTTTGCCATGCTGTGCCCGACACCTGGTTCTTCATGGGCGTGATGCTCTCTGCTGGCGGCAGCTTGCGCTGGCACCGCGACGTGGTGGCGCAAGGACACCCGATGCTGGTCAGCCCGCGCAACGCGCAGGACCCCTACGACGCGCTGCTGGCAGACGCCGCTACCGTCCCTATTGGCGCAGAGGGGCTGACCTTCCTGCCTTACCTGACTGGCGAGCGCACTCCCCACCGTGACCCGCTGGCGCGTGGGGCGTTTGTCGGTATCACGCTGCGTCACACGCAGGCGCATCTGGCGCGAGCGGTGGTGGAAGGCATCAGCTTCGGCTTGCGCGACTCCATCGAATTGATGCGCGAGCTGGGCTTGCAGGTCAACGAAGTGCGCGCAGCAGGTGGCGGCGCAAAGAGCGCCATCTGGCGGCAAATGCTGGCAGACATCTTCCAGGCTGACATCACGCTGGTGAACTCCACCGAGGGTGGGGCGTTCGGCGTGGCGCTGCTGGCGGGCGTGGGCGTGGGCATCTGGCGCGACACCCGCGAGGCATGCGAAGCCGTGATCCGCGTCACTTTGCGCACCACGCCCAGCGACGATCCCGCCACCCGGCGCGCCTACGACGAGGCATACGCACGCTTCCGCGACCTCTACCCGCGTCTGAAACCTGCCTTCGCTGCGCTGGCATGACCTTGCGGCGAAGGCGGCGCGCCGCCTTGTGGCATCGCGCAACACGCACATGAGGGCGCTCCCGTCGCCAGGCGCTCGTCGCGCCCGCTCGCCCCAGCGCATACAATCAACCCATGCGCATTCCTTACGCAGAGCGACTGTCGCCAGAGACGTTGCGATTTTTACAGGCGCAGCCAGGGCGCCTGCTGATCAATGGGCGTTGGGTGGAATCCGCCAGCGGGCGCACATTTGTCAAAGACGAACCTTCCACTGGTGAGGCGCTGTTCACCGCGTACGAGGGCGACGCCGCCGACGTGGACGCCGCTGTTCGTGCAGCGCGTGCGGTGTTCGACAACCCCAGTCATTCTTGGCGCCGCATGACGCCCCACGACCGCGAGCGCCTGCTGCACCGCCTGGCAGACCTGATCGAGGCAAACCGCGCCCAGCTCGCCGAGCTGCTCACGCTGGAGAATGGCAAACCGCTCCCCGCCGCCGAGGGGGAGGTGGCTTCTAGCGTGCGCATGTTCCGTTACTACGCCGGCTGGCCGACCAAGATCGAGGGCGATGTAAAGCCTGTGTCCATCCCCAATCGCCTGAACTACACCTTGCGCGAACCGGTCGGCGTGGTGGGCGCGATCATCCCGTGGAACTTTCCGCTCAGCATGATCGCCTGGAAGCTCGCCCCTGCGTTGGCGAGCGGCAACTGCGTCATTCTCAAGCCCGCCGAGCAAACACCAGTCGCCGCCATCCGCGTCGCCGAGCTGACACAAGAAGCAGGCTTCCCCGATGGCGTGGTGCAACTGATCAACGGCTTCGGTGAGAGGGCTGGCGCAGCGCTCACGGCGCATCCAGGCGTGGACAAGATCGCCTTCACCGGCAGCACAGAAGTGGGCAAGATCATCCTGCGCGCGTCGGCGGGTAACTTGAAGCGCGTGTCGCTAGAGCTGGGCGGTAAAAGCCCGCAGATCGTCTTCGAGGACGCCGACCTGCCTCGCGCCATTGCAGGCGTGTCATACGGCATCTTCAGCAATGCTGGTCAGAGCTGCAACGCTGGTTCGCGCCTCTTCGTGCAGCGCCAGGTGTACGAGCGCGTGTTGGAGGGCATCGCCGAGCGCGCGTCAGCGTTGCGCGTCGGGGCTGGGCTGGAGCCAAACGTGGACATCGGACCGCTCAGCTCGCGCGAGCAACTGGAGCGGGTCTCGCGCTACATCGCGCTGGGGCTGGAACAGGGCGGCGCGGTGCGCGCAGGTGGCACGCGCCCACAGCATGTGCCGCCTGGAGGCTACTTTCTCGCCCCCACCGTCTTCGAGGGCGTGCGCGACGACATGACCATCGCGCGCGAGGAGATCTTCGGTCCCGTCTTGGTGGCAACGCCGTTCGACTCGCTCGAAGAAGTTGCAGCGCGCGCAAACGACACGCCATACGGTCTCGCAGCAGGCATCTGGACGCGCGACATCAGCCGCGCCCACGCGCTGGCGGCGCTGTTGCGCGCTGGCACTGTGTGGATTAACTGCTACAGCCAGTTCGACCCAGCCTCACCGTTCGGCGGCTACAAGCAAAGCGGCTTCGGGCGCGAGATGGGTCATGAGGCACTGGAACTATACACGCAGGTCAAGAGCGTCTGGGTAGGACTGTGAGCCGCTACATCCGAGACGCGAGCGAGATACCCGACGACGATGACGACGACGCCTACCTGCTGGAAGGGTGGTTTCCGCGTCGTCGGCGTCGTTCACGCGCCGGGTTGTTGATCGGCGCGATGTTGATCGCGCTTATCACAGGTGCAGCATTTGTCGGTGCGTCGTTTGTGCTGGATCAGCAAGAGGATGATGCTTTTTGCGTCAGTTGCCACACCCCACAACACCGCACTTACCTGGAACGCGCCGAAGCCGCCAGCGCTGGCGCGCTAGCAGACGACCTCTCCAGCTACCACTACCAGCGTTTGCGCGGCTTGGGGGGAAACATCCGCTGCATTGATTGCCATCGCGGCGACAACACCCCCCGCGCTCATGCGGAGACGCTCCTGCTCAGCGTCGAGATGGCAGCGCGCTGGCTGGTTGCCGCAGACGATCCGCGCGTCTCCAAGACCGCGATCACCACCACCGTGATACAAGGTGTGACCGTCACCGTGCCACAGACCGCCCTGGCGCTGCGTCGTCCACACCTCACCAACGATAGCTGTGTCATGTGTCATCAGGACACGCTACTGCTGGCGGGCATGGACAACCACACGCACAACATGCTGCCCCCTGCCTTCGCGCTATGGCGCGGCGGCGGGCGGCTCACCGCTCCAGCCGACGCAACCGACCCTCAGACGATCCTCGCGCGAGGCTTGACGCTATATCCGACCACGCTGGGCTGCCACGACTGTCATCAAACGCACCTGCAAACCGAGGCTGCGCGCTACTTGAACTGGGGCGAGGTGGTGAAAGCGGCGTGTGAGCAATGCCATCGCGAGGCGGGCGCAGGTCCAGTGCCTGTGGAGTTGTCCGCGCCAGAGGACTGAGCGGCACGGCGTCAATCCACAAACTCCACACGCTCGTAGCCAGCAGCGCGCAACACCCGTTCAACGGCGATCTGCGCGCGCGTGCGCGCCTCTTCCAGGATGCCGCTCTCCAGCGCGGTTTCGCGAATGGCTTGCACGGCTTGCTCGCGCGCCTGGCTCTCCAGTTCTTTGCTCTCTTCGAGGATCAACAAATTTGTGCGGTCGTAAACGCGCGTGGTGCAGCGCTGCGACGCATCATCAATCAGGTAGGTGTCGAGCAGCTCGGCGGGCGGCAGCCGCACGCGCACTGCCCGGCCGTCCTCCAGCGTCTCCACGTCTTCGGGCTGGAGCTGATCGAGCCGCACACCTGCCTTCACTCGCCCACACGCGATCAGCACCAACCGCTCGTAAATCACATCGCCCACGCGCGCCTTCTGCACCTCCACGACGGTGGACATGAGCGTTTGCACCGTCGCCAGGTCGCTGATGCCGCGCACCTGCAAAATGGCGGAAGGGCGCGCCACAATCGTGGGCGTCGCAGCAGGCAGCACGGTTGAAAGCACGCTCGCTGGATTCACCTGCTCCGCTGCCTCAGAAGCCACGCGCGCGGCATCGCGCATCGCAGAGGCAACCAACAACGCCGCGATAACCATCGCCACTGCGACGATAGCAGCGCTGAGACCACAGCCCAACGCGAACGGCGAGATGCTGCGCTGGCTGCGCTGCGGTGGCGAAGGCAGCGCGGGATCAGACATCTACAGCGGCTGACGTCTGCGGAATCAGACCAAGCCTGCGCGCGTGTTCCTCCAGCTTGCGCGTGCTCGGCTCGGTCAATTGTGACCCATCTGGGAAGATGATCGTTGGAATGCTGCGCATCCCGTTGTTTACAGACTTGACGAACTCCGCAGCTTCTTCGTTTTGCTCAATGTCAATCCATTCGTAGGGCACGTTGTTCTTGTCAAACCAGGCGCGCGCGCGGCGCGTGTCGCCGCACCACATTGCGCCGTAAAAGCGCGTGATATTCACCATAGGTTCTCTCTACATCTCCTCTCTGCGATACGTGCGTATGCAGGCTGCATTATATGGGCGTTTGCTTACGCAAGCAGAAGCGTGACTTGTTGCAGAAGCGAGGCTTTTCATCAGCAAAAGCGCAGCCTCCGCGCCCCATAGTGGCATTTCAAGCGGCGATATGCACGCCGTAGAATGCGAGCCAGTCTTATGCGCCCAGGCGAAGCATCCATCGCACCTGCTGAGGAAGAGAGCGCGTTGCGCGCTTCCGATGGGATCGCCCAAGCTGCAACGCTGACCTCGCTCGGCAACCTCAGCAGCCGACTGATCGGCTTGGCGCGCGAGACGGTCAAATCGTTTTACTTCGGCAATGGGCAAGCAGCCAGCGCGTTTGAGCTATCCGCCAACATCCCCACACAGTTTTACGACTTGCTCGTCGGCGGCATGTTGAGCTCCGCCCTGGTGCCCACATTCAGCGCGCTGCACGACAGCCGCAACCCCAACCGCCTGCGTGCCTTCGGCGAGTTGCTCGGCGCCCTGATCGGCTTGATGATGGCTGTGCTGGCAGGGGTGGTGGCGCTGCTCTGGCTATTCGCGCAGCCTATTGCTGTGTTCATCAGCGGCGGCTCCAATCAAGACGTGGAGATGGTCGCCGACTTGCTGAGGGTGACCATCCCGGCGATTTTGTTCCTGAACCTGAGCGGCATCTTGACCAGCGCGCTGCACGCGCAACGGCGCTTCGGCTTCACTGCGTTCACGGCGACCACTTACAACCTGGTCATGATCGCAGCAGTAGTGCTGCTGGAGTCGCGCCTGGGTGTGACGGCGTTGGCGGTGGGGCTGCTGGCTGGCAGCGCCGCGCAAGTGCTGATTCAGTTGCCAGGGCTGCGCGGCGTGCCGGTGCGGCTATCGCTCAACTGGCGGCTGCCTGGCGTGGCGCAGGTGATTCGGCTGTTTTTGCCCGTCGCAGGTGGATTGCTACTGGCGCAGATCGCCGTGCAGGTGAGCTTCATCTCCGCGTCGCGCATCAGCGCTGAAGGACCAGCCACCATGCGCTACGCAGCGCAGGTCATTCAGTTTCCGCTCGGCATGATCGTCACAGCCATCGCGGCAGCCATCCTGCCAGCGCTCTCAGCCGCAGAAGGCGAGGCATTCCGCACGACGCTCAAACAGGGTTTGCGACTGGTGATCGCGCTGATCGCCCCAGCGTCGGTGGGGCTTTATGTGCTCGCCACACCCGTTGTCGCCTTGCTGTTCGAGCGCGGCGCGTTCACAGCGGAGAGCACCGCCTACACCGCGTCCACGCTGCGCGCCGCCGTGCCCGGCTTGTTCTTCGCGGCATTAGACTTGCCGCTGATCTACGCCTTTTACGCCCAACGCAACACGCGCACGCCGACAATGGTGGGCATTGTGTCAAACGGCTTGTATTTGACGCTGGTCGGCACACTCACGTTGCTGGCAGAGCTGGGCGTGCGCACGTTCACACTGGAAGACCTGGTGCTGACCAACTCACTGAAGACCGGCGTGGATGCCTTGCTGATGGGCGCGCTGTTGCATCGGCGAATCGGCGGCGCGATCAATGGCAATCTGCTCGCCTGGATGCTCAAAGTCGCCTGTGCATCTTTGGCGATGGGTTTGAGCGTGCATGTGGCGATGAATATGCTCCTGTTACGCTTCCCGCTGGGCGTGTTGCTCAACGACGCGATCATCGTGTTTGGTTGCGCAGCGGTGGGCGTGGCAGCCTACACCGTGCTACTGCGCGTGTTGGGCATACCCGACCTGACGCACGCCCGGCGCGCCTTGATGCGAAAGTCGCTGTGAGTGAGGCTTACGACCGCTTGAAGCGAGTGTTGGCTGTCAAAGCAGCGCTGGCGGTGGCATTTCTGGTGATCGTCCTGTTCACATTGCGCCATCCGATCAGCCTGAGCGCGGCGGCGCTCGATCTGGCGCTGCTGCTGCCGATTGGCTGGCTGGGGCGACGCAACCCTGCTCTGGCGACATATCTGCTCATCGCACAGACGGCGCTTTTCCTGACGCCGCGCCAGTTCGTGCAAGGCTACGTGAATGGCGTGAACTGGGTGATTTACGTCGTTCTGCCCGCCATCGCCATCTTCGTGTTGCGGTCGCGCCGTGCGGCATGGCTCGGCGCGACGCTCACGCTCATCATCGCGCTGCCGATCATGCTGTTCGCTGCGCTCACGCTCCCGCCAGCGATCACGCGCACCGACGTGCTCACACTGATAGCGTTTGTGTGTGGCGTCACGATCGGGCTAGTCGCGGCGCTGGGGCATCGTTTGAACGCGTAACTCGCAAGCAGCGGAACAGGCGCGCAATCGGCAACCTATAATTGTAAGCAGATGAACGCTTCTGTGAGCGCCCTCTGCCGACAGGCTACGCGCGTGATGTGTGTTTTGGCGCTGGCGGCGCACGGGCTGCCTGCCATGCACGCGCTCGCGCAAGGTAGCGCGAACCTGTTGCGAAACCCCGGCTTTGACTGGCCCGCGCAGACCAACGGCGACGTGTGCGCGTTCGGCTGGCAGAAAGACAACGCCATCACCCCGCATGAGTGGATCCCCTATTGGGCGTGCAAGAGCGGCGATGAGGTGAACCAGGACCGCATCAACCGCGCGCCAGAGTTCAGCATGATGACGGTGGAGATGGCTGCCGACCGTGTGCGCAGCTACCCCACTGCCGCGCGATTCTTCACCTTTTGGGCGCTCAATCGCTCGATGGGGCTATATCAGGTGGTGCGCAACATCCAGCCGGGCGCGCGGCTGCGCTTTAGCATTTGGGCGAACGTGCTCACAACTGATTCGGACATTCTGCCGCTTAGCTCGTCCCGCCAACCTGGCGGCTTGCAAGTGCGCGCTTGCATTCATACCGACGGCACCTTCGCGCTGCAACCCAACTTCGCCGACCCCAACGTGGTGTGCAGCGGTTGGATTCGCCCCTACGATCGCTGGGAGGAGGTGTCGGTCGAGGCGGTGGCGAAAAGCGACACCGTCACCGTGTTCGTGGACTCTACGGCGGAGTATCCCGTCAAGCACAACGACGTGTATGTAGACGACGCCTCGTTGGTGGTGGTGGGCGAAGGCGCCTCCGCAACACCCGCGCCCCCAGCGCCCGCACCCGCATCTGCGCCCGCTGCAAGCGACAGCCTGCCTCAAGTGATCGTCAAGACAGCCACCGCCAATGTGCGCGCTGCCCCCGCGCTCACTGCCGCGATCCTGGCATCTGTGCCGCAGGGCAGCCGCTTCACTGTGCGCGCTTACACGGCGGATCGCGTCTGGTGGCAGATTGAGTACGCCTCCGCGCCAGGCGGTGTGGCGTTCATCCACAACTCGGTGGTGGAACCCAACTCGGCGCTGGCAAGTCTCGTGGGCGGCGCTGCTGCGGCTGCGTCAGCTCCAACAGCACCTGCGCCAGCGACAACAGCACCTGCCATAAAGCCCACCGTCACGGTGAACACGGGCAACAGCCGCCTGAACATTCGCGTCGCGCCCTCGCCCACCGCCCCCGTGCTAACCCGCGTGCGCAGCGGCACCGTGCTGGAAGTGATCGGCGTTTCGGCGGACCGTCAGTGGTGGCAAATCGCTTACCCATCCGCGCCAGGCGGCACAGCGTGGGTGATGGCACAGTTTGTCCTCCCCAACGCAGCGGCGCGCGCGCTGGCGCAGAACTAGCGGCGATAGAGCGCCGCCGAAGCCCCGCGAAAATCGCACCGCAGGATCAGACGAGCGTTTTGATCAGCCCACTGGCGCACCAAGCCGCGCGCGTCCCACATCGCCGGCTCGGTCTCGTACAGCCAAAAGCGCCGCGCGTCGCCCAGCGCCGTCTCCAGGCGCAGCGCCACCTCCGCTGCGCTCATGCCGTGATTCGTAAACGGCGCCTCGATGATCTGTGCTGCATCCAGCACTTTGCCCTGCTGACGGACGTAGTAGGCAAGCCCGTGCTGCCCGTATGGAATCTGGAAGATGACGCGATCCGTCTCCTGCAGGCGGCGCAACACACACGCCGCAGCCTGGCGAATCTCTGGGCGGACGGGATGCGCGATCTGCGCCCACAAACCTAGCAGGCTGACCGCGCTCAAGACGACGATCAGCGCGCCGCGCGCCAGTCGGTTGCGCCAGGACAGCACCACTGCGCCGCCGAGCAACAGATAAAACGCGGGCGCAGTCCAGAGCAGGTAGCGCGGATTAAACAGCGGATAGCGCGTGGAAATCCCATACAGCAGCAACACTGGCAGCACCACCCAGACCAGAAAGCCCCACAGCGCCGCGCGGTGCGGTCGCATCTCTGGCACCAACCACGCAGCAACCAGCGCATAGGCGATCAGCCCAACCGTAACAGAGACCACGAGGAGAGCGCCCCCACTCGCCCATCCCGCAGGCAACGCCTGGGACAGGCTCAAACCAGCAGTCCAGTAAGTGAGCAGCGTGTAGATCATCTGCGGCAACGGCACGAAAGGGTGACCGCTCTCGCCGCCGCGCGCAAGCAGCGGCGCCTGCCAGGCGAGCAGCGGCAGGTAAGGCAACGTCAACAGCCCCAGCGCGACCAGCGCGCGACGCCACTGAGCGCGAAGGTGCGGGCGCGTCCACACCAGCGCTGCCGCCACAGGCACGAAGAGCGGCGAAAGCAAGTGCGTGTAAAAACTCACGCTGGCGAGGGCAACAAACCACACCCAATGCCAACGCTGCTGCGCCCGCAGCAACACATACGCCGCCGCCAGGATCAGCGTCGGCTGAAGGGTGTACATCTTTCCCTCCGCGGCATACCAGATCAGCGTGGGGGAAAGTGCCATCAGCCAGGATGCCGACAATCCAGCGCGCGCGCCCAGCGCGCGCCGCCCAACCGCGTGGGCGAGCGCCACCTGCATCACACCAAAGCACACCGAAAAATAGCGCAGCGCAAACGGCGAATCGCCCGCCAGCGCTAGCCATCCGCGCAACGCCAGCGTGTAGAAGGCGCCGTTCCACTGCTCGCGGACGAAGCTGCCCAGCAGCACAGACAAGGGTTGCAGCGCAAAGCGCACCGAGTCCACCTCGTCCCGCCAGAGGCTTTCATGATGGATGGTGAGCGCGCGCAGCGCGAAGGCGACGCCGACAATCAGCCACGCACTGGACGAGAGGCAGCGGATCATCTGTGGCACATACACACAGGCAAGCCACCTATCGGCGATGCTTGCTCGTCTGCGCTGCAACCAGGGGCGTTCCCTGCAAAAGAAAGCCGCCCGTCTCAGCTTCCCACTTGACAAGCGGGAAAGAGCAACGGGCGCTGTGAGTACTGCGTTTTCGTCACATCCCGTCCTGCTCGGTTTTCAACCGAGCAGGACGGCACTTAAACCTGGTTTTGACGGTCTCCGTCTCAACGCGCGAGCGCCTCGGCGGAGCCTTGCGCGCCCAGAATCAGCGCCAGGATGCCCAGCGCGGAGATCACCGCGGCAATGCCAGCCACCGCCCACATCACGCCTTTGTAAACAGCAGGGCGATGACCGAGATAGTCGTACGCCACCTGTCGCACGCCGTTGATGCCGTGTCCGACCGCCAACACCAGCATCACGGCGTAATACAGTCGGAAGAGCAACTGCCCTACGGTGACGGGCTGCCCTTGCGCACCCCAAAAGGCGACCGTCTGCGCCGTGGTGATGGCGTGCGTGCCGATCAGCAAGTGCTGCACCCAAAAGTGAGAGAGGGCGAGGAAGACCAGCGCCAAGCCGCTGTAGCGCATGAAGAGCCACATCGCGCGCTCAAACCGATTGCGACCTTGCACAATGGGCTGCACGCGACGCACAGTGCGCCCAGAAGTCGTTGTTGTGACCGCCATAGCCAACTTCCTTTAGTGTCCACCACCCATGAAGTGCGACACCGACTTCCACGCCATGATGGCGATTGTCGGCAATGTGAGGGCGAACGTGATGATCAGCGACCAGCGTGTGGCAACCTGTTGCTTCTCCCAGAGCTGGGGGCGCAGCTCCAGGATAGCGACGCGCGTGCCGTTCACTGCGTGAAAGATCAGCAGCGCCGCCAACACCAGCTCGCCCACAGCGAACAGTGGCGTCTTGTAAGCCTCCAACATGCGCTCGTGCAACGCGGGATTAAACGCCGACATGCTCATGCCGAAGATGTGCACCCCGAGAAAGACCACAATGCCCAGACCACTCACGCGGTGCAGCAACCACATCCAGTGGTTCTCGCGTCCGCGATAGCGCAGACTCTCCCGAACAGTGATCAAAAGCGGATTCAACATACGCGACAAGTATAGGTCACTCGCGTGTTTTGGTATGAGTGCTGAAGCGCGGCTTCAGCACTCATACCATCAATAAGACTTGCCGATCAACGCGCGCTCGCGCACCTGCTTGCCGCTCACCACGCATGTCCACTCACCCTCCGGCTGGTCGAGGGGGAAGTTGAGCGTCTTTGCGGTGAGGTTGTTGCGGATGAACTCGTCGTTGGCGGGGTTATCCTCCAGCGGGGCTAGCGCCCAGCCGTCCTCCACCGCCTCCTTCACTTCGTCCCACGTGTTGCACTCGCGGATGTGAGAGTGTAGGAAGTGCTCCGCCTGCTGCAGCAGCGCATCGTGAATCTCCTGGAGCAGTCGGTGAATGCGCTCCGCCAGCCCCTCCTGGGGGACGAACGACTTGCCCTCTTTGCCAGGGCGGTCGCGGCGCGCTAAACCGACTGTGTCATTCGCCACATCTTTCGGTCCCACCTCCACGCGCACGGGCACGCCGCGCATCTCCCAGTCGTTGAACTTGAAGCCGGGCGTCTCCTCGCGGTCGTCCAGCTTCACGCGCAAGCCCGCCGCCTTGAACGTGTGCAGCAGCCGCTCGGCAGTTTCAAACACGGTGGTCTTTTCGGCGTCGGTTTTGTAGATTGGCACGATCACCACCTGAATCGGCGCGATCTTGGGCGGCAGGCGCAGTCCCTGATCATCGCCATGCACCATGATCACGGCGCCGAGCAGTCGCCAGCTCAATCCCCACGATGTCGTCCAGCAGAACTTCTCGGTGTTGTCGCGGTCGAGAAACTTGATGTCGAAGGCGCGGGAGAAGTTCTGACCCAGGTCGTGGCTGGTGCAGCTTTGCAGCGAGCGCTTATCGCCCATCATGCTCTCGACGGAGTAGGTGGTCAGGGCGCCAGCGAAGCGCTCGTACTGGCTTTTGCGCCCGCGAAAGCCGGGCAAGGCGCAGTCCTGGCGCATGTGGTCGTAATACACGTTCAACATGCGCATCACTTCTTCCAGCGCTTCTTCATGGGTGGCGTGGGCGGTATGCCCTTCTTGCCAGTAGAACTCCATCGTGCGGATAAATGGCTTGGTGCGCTTCTCCCAGCGCACGACGCTGTTCCAGCAGTTGATCAGCATGGGCAAATCGCGGTAGCTCTTGATCCACTGCGCGTAGGAGTAACCGATGATCGTCTCGCTGGTGGGGCGCACCACGAGCGGTTCTTCTAGCGCCTCGCCGCCGCCGTGCGTCACCACTGCCAGCTCTGGCGAAAAGCCCTCGACGTGCTGCGCCTCTTTCTGCAGAAAGCTGATCGGGATAAAGAGCGGGAAAGCCGCGTTGACGTGCCCCGTCTCTTTGAAGCGCCGGTCGAGGAAGTCGCGCATGTGTTCGTAGATCGTCCAGCCGTAAGGTTTGACCACGATACAGCCGCGCACGGGGGCGTAGTCGGCAAGGTCTGCTTCGCGGATAACGTCGAGATACCACTCAGAGAAGTCTTGACTGCGGGGAGTGATTTTCGCCATGCGTGCAATCACCGAGATTATACTGAGAGGTGTTGTGGCTGTGCCTCACGCGAGCCGACTGGCGCACGACACGGTGCGCTTTTTGCGCGATCTGATCCGCCTGGACACCTCCAACCCGCCTGGCAACGAGATCATCGCCGCCGAATACATCGCTGGCGTGTTGCAAGCCGAGGGACTCGAGCCAGTGGTGATTGAGACAGCGCCGCGGCGCGGCAACGTGATCGCGCGCTTACGAGGCGACGGCAGCGCAGCGCCCTTGCTGCTCTACTCGCACACCGACGTGGTGCCGGTGGAGCGAGACAAGTGGAGCGTGGACCCGTTCGGCGGTGAGCTGCTCGATGGTTTCATCTACGGGCGCGGCGCGCTGGACATGAAAGGCATCGGCGCAATGCAGTTGGCTGTGTTCCTCGCCATCGCGCGCGAAGTCCTCAGCGGGCAACTCACGCTCGCGCGCGACATCATCCTCGCCGCCACTGCCGACGAGGAAGCCGACACCAACCAGGGGATCGGCGTGCTGGTGCGACGCAGCCCCGAGTTGCTTCGTGCTGAGTATGCGCTGAGCGAGTTCGGCGGTCATGCCACTTGGGTCGGGCGGCACGTGCTCTACCCCATCCAGACCGCCGAGAAGGGCAACATCTGGATGCGCCTGATCGCCACTGGGCGTCCAGGGCACGCCAGCGTGCCCCACGACGACAACCCCGTCGTCACACTGGCGCGCGCGCTAGATCGGCTGTCGCGGTTGCAATTGCCCACCAAGCTGCTGCCCACCACCCGAGCGTTGATCGGCACGCTGGCAGATGCCCTGGGCGGGGCGCAAGGTGTGGCGCTGCGCGCCTGGATGGAGATGGATGCACTGCGCGACATCCCACTGCACCGATTGATCAACGACCCTATGCTGGCGGCAGAGTTGCACGCGGTCACACACACCACCATCGTGCCCACCAGCCTGCGCGCTGGCTACAAGGTCAATGTCATCCCTTCCACGGCAGAAGCGGGGCTTGATTGTCGCATCTTGCCCGGCACGGGGGTGGAAGAGACGCTCTCTGCGCTCAACACAGCGCTGCAGGACTTCCAGACCTTGCGCTTCGAGGTGGACAGCGTGGGGGAGGCGCTGGAGTTTCCCTTCGACACACCCCTTTTCGAGGCGATCAGCCGCGTGTTGCGCCGCCACGACCCGCGCGGTGTGCCGACGCCCTACATGCTCTCTGGCGGCACAGACGCCAAACACGTTTCGCGGCTTGGCGCCGTGTGCTACGGATTTTCGCCAATGCGCTTCGATCCAGGTGAGAACTTCTTCGACCTGGTGCATGGTCACGACGAGCGTGTGGCTGTCTCCGCGTTGAACTGGGGGGTGCAGGTGCTGTATGACCTGGTGCGCGAGTTTTGCGCAAAATCTTAAAAAAGCTTAAATCGCATCGGCGTCGCGCCGTAGGCTCCTCGCAGTAAGCGCCTCTCCGCTCAACAGATACGCCGGTCCGACGTGCTCGATCTTGCGCGCGGCGATCACAGCAGCGTCCTGCGCCGCAGCGAGGGGGGATTTGCCTTGCGCCAACCCCGCCAGCGTCGCACCACAGAACGTATCGCCGGCGCCAGTCGGGTCTAGCTCCTGCGCACGCTCGGCAGGGATCGGCGTGGCGCGGTCACCTTCCACGACAATCGCGCCGCGTCGGTCGAAGGTGATGAACAGCAGCGCGCCGTCGCGCGTGCGCGTGGAGATGCGCCCAGCCACACGCAGGCTGCCCCACAGCCCCAGCGCCTCGTTCTCGTTCATGAAGAACAAGTCGGCTTGCTCAAAAATGGCGCGCACCGTTGCGGTTTCTTGTTGCACAATGCGGAAGTAGGTGCCCGCGCTGATGCGCGGCGCGCGCCGCTCGCGGCAGGCGTGCAGAAATTGCAGCATCTTTTGTGCGCTGCTCAAGGCTGCAATGTGCACAAAGCTGTAGGACGACAAATCGTCGGGCAGCAGGTCTGGCGCGAGTCGCCCCTCCCCACCCCACGACGCGCCGAGCAGTTGCGCTTTGCCCCCCCCGTAATGCGCGATCTCCAAATGCGGCATGTCGTCCTCAGCGATCAGCGGACCGGTCCAGCGCAAGCGCGCTTCCACTGGCTGAAAGGGCAATGGCACTGTCACTGGGCGAGGCGCGAGCAGCGTGACATCCGCGCCGAGCAGGCGCGCCGCCAACGCGGTGTACAGACCAGCGCCGCCGATGGTGTCGTAGGTGCATCCGCCGATGTGAAGTCGGTCGCGGGAGGCGCAACCGATAACCAGAATGCGAGGCTTCATGCAATGCAGCGCATGATACGCCCTGCGCTACGGCTGGTGCGTGCGCGCAGATGCAGCAGCACAGCGCGGCGTGCCCCCTGGCAGACGATGGCGGTTGCGCGCCACCCATCCGTAGATGCGCCTCGCCATAGCTCGGACGAGCGCCAAGCGGTATGCCTGCGCGAACCAGCACCAGGGTGTGCCGATCTCGCGCAGCGCGGCGACAATCGCATCCGCTCCACGATAACGCTGCCCCGCGGCATCCACAAACCAGGCTGCCTCCTGGCATTCCTGCGCTGTTAAGCCGCTCAACTCCAACACACTGGGCGACTGCCAGGCGCACACGCGCACGCGCTGGCGTCGGTCCAAGCGAGCGAGCCAACGCGCGCTGCGTTCACAGAATCCGCAGTCGCCGTCGTAGATCAGCAACGGTGGTTGAAGGAGGGTTTTCATGCGCATCATGTTCAGGTTCAGCGCGCATACACGCTGGGCACGATCTTGTGAAGCACGGCTTGCCCGCTTTCGTTGCTGCGCAAGCGCAAGACGATGCGACCATCCTCGCGGATGTGGTCTGTGCTGAGCGGCATGGCAGCGCTTTCGGTGAGCAGCAGCGCTGATACATCCAGCGTCTCGAACGCGCCACTGCGCCAGTTGAACGCCTGCACAGTGAGCGTATCTGATTCGACGGACAGCGCGTCGAGCCAGGTCACATCCACGCGCACTTCTGCGCTTGCGCTACTGGGCACACGCACCTCGAACCAGGGCTCCAGCAAGAAGACATGATCACCTCGATTGAGCTGCATCCCCTGATCCTCCAGCCAGAAGCCGCTGCTGCTCAGGAGGCTCCAGGCGTAGGCGACGGGGGGCAGCGCAGATCGTGCGACGCCGAAGCGCTGCACAGGCACACGCCAGAGATGTAAGCTGCGGTCCACAAAGTCAGCGTAGTCCACATACCCTCCCTGCGGCACTTCATCGCGCCAGCAAGCGAGAAAGGCGCCGACGCCCACCGGCATATTGCCGAAGATACTGCGCGCCAGTTCCATGCGGGCGACGCGGCGGGCAGATGCGGCAGGGTCGGCTGCGGGCACCTCCACCCACCCCGTTGTTGCAGTGCCTATGTCGAGCGTGCGCTGACCCAGCGGCAAATTGGCGCTCGCTACTGCGGCGTTGATCGCGCGCAGGTCAAACCAGGGCTGCGGGTGATCAGCCGTGAGCGTGACCTGCGCCTGGACGCTCACCTGAGGCGGCAGATCGCCGAGCGCCACAGAATCGTGACCGACCAGCAAGCTGCAATCCAGCAGCAAATCGCTGCCCTGATTGGTCAACGTGCCTTTGAGCGTGGCAGTGTTTGTGGGGTGATCGAGGACAAATTCGAGCCTGCCGCTGACCATCGGCTGGACAGTCGCGCCCGATGCGTACAGCAGCTCCAGTTTCTGGTTCGAGATCAGCCAGTTCGACAATCGCTCTGGGTCGCCGCGGGTGAGCGTGACCGTGAAGGGGACGCGCGCATCGGGCGCGCCAGGTTCGGTGATCGGATACGCCAGCGTGCGGGTAAACGCCAACGTCACGCTCTCTTCGCGCGGCGACAAGCCAGCGTAAATCTCCAACGCGCGCGCATCGCCCAGGTTGACGCTGCCGAGCTGGGTGCTCAGGCGATGCACAATGGGGCGATTGCCCTCCAGGCGAAAGCCCGTGAGCGAAGCCAGCGCGGTGAAAATAATCGTGAGCGCCGGCATGGTGAGCCAAGCCCACTCCAGCTTGCCGCGCGCGCGCAGCACAGCCCAGTTAGCTGGTCCGATGATCAAAAAGTAGGCGACGAAGAGCAGCGCGACAAACAGCGGCGACGGCGATAACCCGCGCGGTAGTGCAGCGGCAGCCTGTTGCGCCGCCCCAAGCGTGTTCTCCGTCAGCCCGATGCTGAGCGGCCAGCCCGCCCGTCCACCCATCAGCAGGGCGAAGAGCGCGCTGCGCCCAGACCAGCTCCGCAGTGGCTCCAGCGAGGCGTCGAAGGCAAGCTGATCCACCAGCCCGCGCCCAAGAGGTTGACGGACGATCAGCGGTGTAGCAGGGCTGCTCGCCAAAATGTGCGCGCTGGCGAGCACCGACTCCAGTGGCGCAGCCAACACTGGCTGATCCGCCTGCACAGACGCGCCGCCAGCAAACGCGGCGATGTGGCGCAGCTCAGCCTCCACCAGGCTGACGCTGGCGCGCGCTGGCGCGATGTCTGCAAACCCGCGCTGGTTGAGCGCAGCGTTCACACCACCGTTCAGAATCACATGCCCGCCCGCCATCACCCATGCGCGCACTGCCTCGCGCTGCGCGCGGCTGAGCGCAGCCGTGTCTGTGTTGAAGATCAAGACATCGGCGGAATCAAGGGCGGCGCTGCGGTCTGGAATCTGATCCGGCGACAGCAAGGCAAGCGCGGTGCGCTCGCTCACAGGGCTGGGCACACTGCCGATAAAGTTGAACGCATCGGGCGCGTCGCTGACGATCAACGCCAGCCGCTCCAGTCGGTCAAGCCGGCGGACGGGCGCTTCAGCAGCAGCAACCACCCGATCGCCCGCGCGCAGGGTGACGTTGAAGTTGCTGACGTCGCCTGGCACATACAGCGTGACCACGCGCCGCCCATTCGCAGGCAGGCTGACTAGCTGGGCGTAGCGCTCACCTACTGCGCGGCTGCTGCGCGAAAGCGCGACCTCCCCCTCCAGTGCATCGCCCTCGTTGACCAGTCGCACGCGCACGGGCACCCATGCTTCCGATTTCACGTATGCGTCGAAACCCGCTTCCACCTGCATCTGCACGCGCAAGGTGCCTGCGTCACGCGATCCACTCGACGCAAGCGCTGGGTACGCCAGCGCCATAGAAGCCAAGAGCGCCGCCAACGCGCAGCGCGTCACCTTCATCGTTTGGAAGTATAGCCCTCCGATTACGATAGCAGCGCAGCCAGTCAAGCGCGGCTTAACCTCCGCGCACGAACATCAAGCCATTCTGCATTCCAGCCGCCTTAGCGCAGGCATGGTTGAATAGCAACCATGACAAGCAGCAGCGAGCAGTGGAAGGCATGGTTGCGGATCCAGCGCGAGGGACGACGTTTCAGCGATCACCACGTGACAGTGCCCGCGCACAGCTACGTGATAGACGCAATTGAGCGCGTCTTCGCAGAACCAGAGGAGCGCCTGGTCTGGCGACATGCCTGCCATCACGCCTCGTGCGGGTCGTGCGGGCTGCGCATCAATGGCGTGGAGAAGCTACCTTGCATCACGCCGTTGGCGGAATACGATTTGCGCAAGCCCATCGTGCTGATGCCGCTCAGCCACCTGCCACGCATCGGCGACCTGGTGGTGGACTTCGCGCCGTTCTTCGCCCGCATGAGGGCGGTTGGCATGTCGCTCATCCGCAGCGACGAGACCGCGCCGCCCGAACAGACACTGCGGCGATTTGAAAATTGCATCGAGTGCGGTTTATGCGTGTCAGCGTGCCCCGCCATGCGCAACCCGCACTTCCTCGGTCCGGCAGCGCTGGCAGCCGCAGAGCGTGTGTTGAGCGAGCCGCGCGGCGCAAACGTGAGCGCAGTTCTGCGCATCGTGGACGACACCAACGGCATCTGGGCGTGTCGATCCTCGCATCAGTGCACAGCGGTATGTCCGATGGGCGTGGACCCAGCGGGCGCAATCATGCGCCTGCGCCAGAGGCTGTGAAACACAACACGCGCGAAATGCGCCCCTTGCAAGCCGTCGAAATTCTGCTATAAACTTCGGAGAGTTCAATCTCAGGAATCTGCCAACACGGAGAAGGAACACATGAGGAATCAAACAAAACTCACCCGGCGTCAGTTGCTGAGGCTTTCAGCACTGACGGGTATCGGCGCTGCCATCGCAGCCTGTGCTCCACAGTCACCCTCGCAGCCTTCACAGCCATCTACAACGGAGCAGCAGCCCACCCCACAAGTCCAGAGCCGCCTGCCGAGCGTGCCCCGCGAGAAGACGCTGATCCTGGGGTGGTCGTTCAGCACTGGCGACATCGGCAATGTGCAGCCATGGACGCAGGGATACACGCATCAACAGCTCAACAACCTGCTCTGGGAGCCGTTGTTTTACTTCGCCATCTTCGCCGATAAAGAAGTGCCCTGGCTCGCCGAAAGCGGCACCTACAGCAGCGACTTCAAGGAGCTCACCATCAAGCTGCGCAAAGAGGCGCAGTGGAGCGACGGCACGCCGATCACCTCCAAAGACGTGGCGTTCACGTTTAATGGGCACTTGAACAACGATAAGCTGAAATATCACGCCGAGTTCAAAGAGTTCGTGGAGTCCATCGAGACGCCCGACGAGCAGACGGTGGTTGTGAAATTCAACAAGCCCGCGCCACGCTTCAAGTTCGAGGTGCTCAGCCAGAAGTTCGACACCGGCATCGAGATCGTGCCAGAGCACGTGCTCAGCAAAGAAGCGGATGTCGTCGCCTTCAAGGGCGATTACGACATGCCGATCTCTGGTCCGTATCGCATCGTGGCGTGGAACGCTGACCAGAAGATCCTCGACCGGCGCGACGACTGGTGGGCGGTGAAGGCTGGCATCGCCACGCTGCCCGACGTGCAGCGCGTGATTGTGGTGAACATCGGTGGCACGGTCGGCACCAACATGCAGGCGGTGGCGCAGCGCCTGGTGAACAACGAGATGGACGCCTCGCTCGACATGCGCGACGCGCTGATTAAGAGCACGCTGGAGAAAAACCCCAAGATCACCACCCACACCGGCAACGAGCCGCCGCGCGGCTACCTGGACTGGTGGCCGAATTCGCTCTGGGTGAACCATGAAATCGAGCCGTTCAACGATGTGCGCGTGCGGCGGGCGATCAGCCTGTCGCTCAACCGCGACCAAATTGACGAGGTGGTGTACGACGGCGCCCAAATCACCACCATCTTCCCCTTCCCGCTTTATCCCGGCTTGCAGGCGTTCGCCGACAGCCCTGGCGTGAAGGCGCTCATCGAGAAGTACCAACCGCGCAAATACGACCTGGCAGAAGCAGAGCGGTTGATGAACGAGGCGGGCTTCACCAAGAACGCCGATGGCTTGTTCGAGAAAGACGGCAAGACGGTGCCCTGCGTGATCAACGGCTTCGAGGGCATCCACTCGGACATTGTGCCGATCCTGGTGGAACAGCTCCGCGCCGCCGGCTTCGACGCCAGCATCAACTTCGGACCCGACGCCTATCAGAACATGGCGGATGGCAAGCCAGGTTTGTACATGTTTGGTCATGGCGCCAGCTTGAAGGACCCGTATGCCGTCTTCTTCCTCTTCACCAAGAAGCCAGTGGGCAACACGGCTGGCGCGAACAACTTCTCGCGCTACAACAACCCAGCGTTCGATCAACTGGTCGCCGAGATGGGTCCGCTGCCAGCCGAAGACCCCAAGTTCCAGGAGCTGGCGGTGAAGGCGATGGAAATCTACTGGCAGGATCAAATTGACATCCCAGTCATCCAGTGGTTGCATCGCATCCCCTACAACCAGACCTACTGGGTGAACTGGCCCACGCGCGACAATCTCGGACCGGGCTGCAACGGCGCGTTCTGGGCTTTCACCGGCATGTTGGTGGTGACCAACCTGAAGTCGGCTGCTTGAGGTTGGAGTCATACTGCATCAACACCTGAACCGCACGGAGCAGAGCGTCCTAGCCTATGACCCGCAGACGCTCTGCTTCGCCATTGTGATTGATTCACCCAAGAGGAGTGAGCAACCTTGACGATTGTTACTTTGATCAAGCGCGTATTGTTCTTGCTGCTGGTGATCTGGGTCGCAACCACGATCATCTTCTTCATTCCGCGTTTATCGCCAAAGAACCCCATCCGTGAGCGTTTCGCCGAGCTGGCACGGACGGGCGGCTACAGCCCCCAGGCGCTGGAGGAGATCGTCGAGTCTTACAACCGCAAATTTGGGTTAGATCGCCCACTCGTCGAGCAGTACCTCGTTTACATGGGCAGCCTGCTGCGCGGCGATCTCGGCGTGTCGCTGAACAAATATCCGAAAACTGTGCTGGAGATGATCGTTGAGGCGCTGCCGTGGACGATCGGGTTGCTTGTGATGACGACCATTCTGTCATTCGTCATTGGCAATTTGCTGGGAGCGCTGAGCGCATGGCCGCGGGCGCCGCGCTGGGTGCGCAGCATCACCATCCCATTCATCCTGCTGGGCGGCGTGCACCCATACCTGCTCGGACTGCTGCTCGTTTTCTTCATCGCTTTCCAACTGCGCCTGCTGCCCATGGGCAACGCCTACACCATCGGGACCGAGCCGACGTTCACGCTTGAGTTCATCCTGGATGTGTTGCGCCACCAGATTCTGCCAGCCTTATCGCTCATCCTGGCATCAGTTGGGGGGTGGGCGCTGGGCATGCGCGGCATGGGCGTGACGGTGCAAGGTGAGGACTACGTGAACTTTGCAGAACACAAGGGGCTTGCGCCGCTGCGCATTTTCTACAGCTACTACATGCGCAACGCCATCTTGCCACAGGTGACTGGATTGGCGCTCGCATTTGGCACGATCATCACCTCTGGCGTGCTGGTGGAGTCTCTGTACGGTCTGCCTGGACTAGGGTCGGTGCTCGGAGGCTCTATCGTGTCCAACGACTTCACCGTGATATACGGCGTGTGCATTTTCATCATCATCGGCGTGGCGCTAGCGATGCTGTTCGTTGACCTGTTGTATCCGCTGCTGGACCCGCGCATCCGCTACGAGAAGAGTTAAGGCTATGGCTGTCGCAACCACACCCGCACCCGCTGCGGACGCTTGGCTGCCCTCTCGCACGACACTATTCCTGCGCTACCTGCGTCGCAACAAGAGCCTGGTCGTCGGGCTGGGCATTGTGCTGTTCCTGGTGCTGTTCACAGTAGTTGGGTCTATCATCACCAACCCTGAGGACGCTTACCCGTTGCGCGTGCGCCCGCGCCAACCGCCAGGCGCAGAGTTCCTGCTCGGCACGGATTGGTACGGCCGCGATTTGTTCGCGGCGATGGTGGTAGGGCTTTGGCAAACGGCGCTGATCGGCGTCATCGCTGGGGGCATGGGCACGCTCACTGGCGTTGTGCTCGGCTTCACCTCTGCTTACTACGGCGGCTGGGTTGATCGGCTGATCACTGGCATCTGTCAGGTGTTGCAACCGATCCCGCCGTTTTTGATTCAAGTGATCATCGCTGCCTCATTGGACAAGCGCTCAGTGACGATCTACACCATGGCAATCGTCATCTATCTGCTCTCCTGGATGACGCCAACGCTCGTCATTCGCTCCCAGGTGCTCTCGCTGCGCGAGCGGGTGTTCGTCAACGTGGCGAAGCTATCCGGCATGGGCGACCTGGAAATCATCTTCAAGGAGCTGTTGCCCAACCTACTGCCTTTCATCGCGGCGGGTTTCGTCGGACAGGTGACGGGCGCGATCTTCGCCTCGTTCGGCTTGTCTGTGCTGGGGTTAGGACCGCTGCGCGAGCCGCTGATGGGCAACATCATCTACTTTGCGCTCCAGCAATCCGCCTTCTTCAACGGCTGGTGGTGGTGGCCGTTGTGGCCCGCGCTGGCGTTCTTCCTCATCTTTGCCGCGTTGACGCTCATCAACATCGGACTGGATGAGGTGGCGAATCCTCGCGTGCGGAGGTCAGAATGAGCGCGCTGCTGCGTGTGATTGACTTGCGCGTCACGTACTACACGGACGCAGGGCGCGTATGCGCGCTGGATGGCATCAGCTTTGAGCTAGGCGCTGGCGAGAAGCTAGGGCTGGTGGGCGAGTCTGGGTCGGGCAAGAGCACCATGGCGCTGGCGATGATGCGCATGATCAAACCGCCAGGGCGCATCGAGAGCGGCAGCGTGATCCTCGATGAAACCGACTTGATGAAGCTGAGCGAGTATGAAATGCGCCGCGCGCGCCTGAGCCTGATCAGCTACATCCCACAGGGCGCGATGAACTCGCTCAACCCTGTGCTGCGCGTGGAGGCGCAGATGCGCGACGCTCTCAAAGCGCACGCCCCCACCATGTCGCGCGGCGAGCAAATGGATCGCATCACCCATGCCCTGCGCTCGGTGGATCTGCGACCGGACGTGGCGCGCATGTATCCACACGAGCTGAGCGGCGGCATGAAGCAGCGCGTGTGCATCGCCATCGGCATCTTGCTCAACCCAAAGCTGATCATCGCAGACGAGCCAACCAGCGCGCTCGACGTAGTCACCCAACGCCAGGTGATGGAGACGCTGGACCACGTGCAGCGCCAGCTCGGCGCCGCCATCATCCTGATCGGTCACGACATGGGTTTGATGGCGCAATTCGTGGACAAGGTGGCGGTGATGTACACCGGTCGGCTGGCAGAGATCAGCCCTGTGCGCGAGATGTTCACCGAACCCATGCACCCTTACGCCCGCGCGCTGATCGAAAGTCTGCCCACGTTGACCAACAAAGGCGCGTTGAAAGGCATTCCTGGCATTGCGCCCGCGCTCTTGCAACTGCCGCCAGGTTGCTCGTTTCATCCACGTTGCGCTTTCGCCAAGCCTGTGTGCCAGCAACTGACCCCCGTGCTGGAGCGCCTGCCCAATGGCAGGCATGTGGCATGTCACCTGTACACTGAGAACGGCGCCGAACACAACACACTGAACGCTTCTTCGGCATACTGAGACAATGTCGCACCTGATTGAGTTCCGAAACGTCACCAAAGTCTATGCGCGTGGGCTGCTCTCGCAAACCACCACCATCGCGCTGGACAACGTGTCCTTCACCCTGGACGAGTCCGAGCCTACTATCATGACTGTTGCTGGCGAGAGCGGCAGCGGCAAAACCACGCTGGCGATGCTTATGCTGGGCTTCATCAACCCCACTTCGGGGCAGGTGTTGTATCGCGGGCAGGACGTGGCGCACTTGAGCGGTGACATGCGCATGAACTTCCGCCGCGACGTGCAAGCCATCTTTCAAGACCCCTTCGCCGTCTTCAACCCCTTTTACACGGTTGATCACTTGCTCAGCGTGCCCATTGAAAAGTTCAAGCTGGCAAGGTCAAAAGTGGAGGCGCGACAGCGCATGGAAGAAGCGCTCACAGCGGTCGGCTTGCGCCCCCAAGACGTGCTGGGGCGTTTTCCGCATCAGCTCAGCGGCGGGCAGCGCCAGCGCATCAACGTGGCGCGCGCGCTGATGCTGCGCCCCAAGATCATCGTCGCCGACGAGCCAGTCTCGATGGTGGACGCCAGCCTGCGTGCCACCATACTGGAGAACCTGCGCGACTTGAACCGACAATACGGCATCTCCATCGTGTATATCACCCACGATCTCACCACCGCTTATCACGTGGCGAACTCGATCATCGTGCTCTATCGCGGCGCGGTGATGGAAGCTGGGAACATCGAGCACGTCATTCGCAACCCGCAACACCCCTACACGCGGCTGCTGGTAGACTCCATCCCCTGGCCGGACATCAACCGCAAGTGGGGCGAGACGGAGATCGTAGCTAAAGAGCAGGACCATCACCGCGCCGAGTCCGGCTGCCGATTTGCTTCTCGCTGCCCATTCGTGATGGACAAGTGCAAGCAGCCGCCGCCGATGTTCCGCCTGCGCCTCGACCATGCGGCAGCCTGCTTCTTGCACGAAGGGCAACCTATCCTGGAGCGCGACCAGTTGACCCATGTGCTGCCGCACTGAAGCGGCAGCCGCTCGTGTGCGCGACCAACCGCGCACACCTCACAGCCGCTCGAAGATGCCCGCCGCGCCCATACCGCCACCGATGCACATCGTCACCAGCCCATAACGCGCGCCGCGGCGCGGCATCTCATGGAGCAAGCTCACGGTGAGCTTGGCGCCAGTGCAGCCCAGCGGGTGACCCAGCGCAATTGCGCCGCCATTGACGTTGACGCGATCCACGTCCATCTCGAGCTGGCGGATGACCGCCAGCGCCTGCGCGGCAAACGCTTCGTTCAGCTCAATCAGGTCAATGTCACCGAGCGACAACCCAGCCAGCCGCAGCGCCTTTGGCACTGCCACCGTCGGACCGATGCCCATCACTTCTGGCGGCACGCCACCCACCGCATAGCTGGCAAAGCGAGCGAGCGGCTTCAGACCCAGCGATTCGGCGCGGCTTGCGCTCATCACCAACACTGCCGCAGCGCCGTCGCTGGTTTGTGAGGCGTTACCCGCTGTGATCGTGCCGTTCGCGCGGAAGACGGGTTTAAGCTTGCGCAACGCCTCTGGCGAAGTGTCGCGCCGCACGCCTTCATCTGCATCGAACGTGAACGTGCGCGTGCGTGGGCGCGCTCCGTCCAGCTCCGCGATCTGCACTTCCAGCGGCACAATCTCCGCGCGGAAAGCGCCGCTGTCTATTGCTGCTGCGGCGCGCTGATGTGAGCGCAACGCGAAGGCATCCTGGTCTTCGCGCGAGATGCCGAAGCGCTCCACCAGTTGCTCCGCCGTCAGCCCCATCGGCATGTATAGCTCTGGGGTGAGGTCCACCATGTCGGGGCTGGGCGCATACACATGGCCGCTCATGCTGACCATGCTCATGCTTTCCACACCACCAGCGATGATCGCCTCAGCCTGACCCGCGATGATCTGATGCGCAGCCATGGCGATGCTCTGCAACCCAGAGGCGCAGAAGCGGCTGACCGTCTGCGCGGGCACAGTTTCGGGCAAGCCGGCGCGCAGCGCCGATATGCGCGCGATGTTCAAGCCTTGTTCAGCTTCGGGCATCGCGCAACCCACGATCACATCGTCTATCAGCTTCGGCTCAACGCCTGGCGCACGATCCAGCACAGCGCGGATCACGGCTGCCATCATGGCATCGGGTCGGGTGGCGCGCAGCGCGCCGCGATGGCTTTTGCCAACCGCAGTGCGCGCCGCGCTGACGATCACGGCATCGCTCATAGTCATTCGCATGGACATTACACACAGCTCAGTTCTTGAGCGGCTTGGCGTAGCTGAGCATGTGGCGAATGCGCGCCTGCGTCTTCGGCTCAGCCACCAACGAACAAAACGCCTCGCGCTCCAAATCGAGGATGTACTGCGCAGTCACCCACTGCGGCAGCGACAGGTCGCCGCCGCACAGCACGTGGGCGAGCTTGCGGAAAATGTGCGCGTCGTGATCGCTGATGTAGTTGCCCCAGCGCCACGTGTGGATGAGCATCTCCAACGCTGCTTTGCCACGCCTGCCCGTCGCATAGACGGCGCGCGCGTTTGGATCGCGGGGCTGGTAGCCGATCTCTGACAGGTGCAGCACGGTCGCCTTTGCGACGCCAACGCGCGCGTCGGCATCCATCAAGATTACGTCGCATGTGTCGAGGAAGCCCAGATCGCGAGCCACAAACGCGCTCTCGCTCACGCGCGCCTGCGCGATCAGCTCAAACACGCGCTGCACGTAGCTGAGAGCATCCACCTTGTCATGAACGAGGTGAGGCGACACCGCGCGCAGCAACAGCTCCTTGCATCCACCGCCAGCGGGGATCACACCCACGCCCACCTCGACCAAGCCGATGTAGGTCTCAGCGGGCGCGACCACGCGCGCGCCCGCCAGCACCACCTCTGCGCCACCGCCCAGCACGCGCTGATGTGGTGCGACGACGACGGGCTTGTCCGCGTGGCGCAACGCCATCAGGTCATCCTGGAGCTGCTGAATGAATCGCTCGACGCGGACGAGGTGTTCACGCTCCTCCACCAGGAACTGCGCGATGTTTGCGCCCAGGCAGAAGTCTTTGCCCGCGTTGGCGATCACCAAACCGCGCCACGCCTCGCGCGCGAGCAGCTCCAGCGCGCGTTGAAACGCTGCGTGGGTTTCTTCGTCCAGCGTGTTCCCTTTGGCATGGAAGGCTAGATTGAGCACGCCGTCGCCGATGTCCTGAATGCTGGCGCTGGCGTTGCGGTAGATCAGGCGCGGGTCAGCCGCGTCGCGCGCCAGCGACACGTGAAAGCGCGGCGGCTGTAGTGGGCGATAGCCGCCGCTTTGTGGGTGGTACACGTGTGTGGCTTCTCCACGTTCGCGCAGATAGAAAGATGGGCAGCCCTGTCGCAGCATGTCGTCTATCCACGCTGGCAGCGCGATGCCCCGCGCGCGCATCAGCGCGCAACCGCGCGCCAATCCGATCATGTCCCACAGCTCGAAGGGTCCCGCCTCCGCGTTGAAGCCCCAACGCATGGCTTTGTCTATGTCGTCGAGCGCGTGCGCCACCTCCAGCGCGCGCCGCGCAGCATACGCGAGGATGTGCAGCGTGGTCTCAACCACGAAGCGACCGCCGCGGTCGTCGCCCCACTGGTCGAAGATGACGCGCATTCGCTCTTCCAGCGGCAGGCGCTGCGTCGCCTGCACCACATCGAAAGTGGGCTGGCGCAGCGGCGCGTATTCCAGCGTGCGCAAGTCCAGCGCTTCAAGCGCGCTGCTGCCATCTGCTTGCGCGGTTTTGCGATAGAAGCCCGCGCCGCGCTTGTTGCCCAAGTCGCCGCGCGCGATCAGCGTCTGCACGACGGCAGGAGTGCTGAACTCTTCGCGGCTCTCGTCGTCTGGGGCGTGGTGGAGCACGTTCTCGCTCACCTGTCGCAGCACGTCCAGCCCGATCAGGTCAGCCAAGCGGAAGACGGCTGTCTTCGGGTTGCCGATCAGCGGTCCGCACAGCGCGTCCACCTCCTCAACGGTGTAGCCCATCTGCAGCGCAGCGTGCATGCGATGCTGCAACGCGAAGATGCCGATGCGGTTTGCGATGAAGTTGGACACATCGCGCGCGACGACCACCCCTTTGCCCAGCCGTCGCTGTCCGAACTGTTGGAGGAAGCGCAGCACCTCAGGCGCGGTGTCCGCTGTGGGGATCAGCTCCAGCAGCTTGAGATGCCGCGGCGGGTTGAAGAAGTGCGCGCCCAGAAAGTGACGGCGAAAGCTCTCGCTGCGCCCTTCCGTCAGCGCATGGATTGGAATGCCACTGGTGTTGGTGGTGACCAGACAATTGCCGCGGCGCGCTGCGTCCACGCGCGCAAGCAGCGCGCGCTTTGACGCCGCGTCCTCCACGACAGCCTCGATCACCCAATCGGCGCGACTGACCGCTTCAAAGTGATCCTCGAAGTTGCCCAGCGTGACGCGCTCCGCTGCGTCGGGGAAAAGCAGCGCGCCGCTTTTGCGTTGGCGCTCCCAGAGCGCCTTTACGATGCTGTTGCGGTCGGGTCCTTCAGCGGGCAGGTCCAACAGCGTGACGGAGATGCCAGTGCTGGCGAGCAACGCGGCGATGCCGCCGCCCATCGTCCCTGCGCCCAGCACAACGGCATGTCGTACGGTGAAATTCATCTTGAATGCTGAGATTGTATGATAGATGAACGCCACATGAATCTGGACGATCTGCGCCGGCGACTGCGGCGGCTGGGCGTGGTGCGCGCCGCAAACCTCACTGCTGCTCGTCTTTCCCCTCGCGCGCGCTACGACTTACCCGCGCCGCATCTGGACGCAGTCAGCGTGACCTCTGGTGTCGCGTGGGTCAGCCGCCAGGTGCATCCCCTCACCCATCGGCACGGGACACACGCGCTGGGCGAGAGTGTATCCGCGCAAGAGGGATGGCGCATGTTCCTGCCGGAAGCGCCCGACGTGCACGAGACGATCTTTCTCGACACCGAAACTACAGGGCTGCTCAACGGCGCGGGCACACTGGTCTTCCTGGTCGGCTTGGGTTACTTTGAAGGCGAACATTTCGTCGTTGAGCAGCTCTTCCTGCGCGATCCAATGCACGAAGCCGCCATGTTGGAGCTGCTGGACCGGCGGCTGGCACAGCGCGCATGGCTGATCACGTTCAACGGGCAGTCGTTCGACGTGCCGTTGCTACAATCGCGCTTTTTGCTCTCACGCTTGCCGTCCGCACTGGAATCGCTCGCACACCTAGATTTATTGCTTGTGGCGCGCGCGATTTGGCGCGGCGTGCTGCCCTCGTGCCGCCTGAGCGCGCTGGAGCAGCGGCTGCTGAGCGTGCGACGCGGTCTGCAAGATGTGCCCAGCGCGTTGATACCCCAGCTCTACCGCGAGTATGTGTTGCGCGGCAGCGGTGAACTCACCACCGACATGCAGCGCGTGATGTACCACAACGCGCAGGACGTGCTCTCGATGGTGGCGCTGTGGACGCGCATCGGCAGCGTGCTCGCGCAGCCAGAAAGCGCGCACGAGCACCAGGCGCTGGGTCAGCACTACGAGCGGCTGGGCGACCTGGCGCGCGCGGAGCAACACTACCGCGCCGCCGTGGCGTCCGCCGAACAGATGCTGCTGCGCAATCAAAAGAAGCTGGCGCGTCTGCTCAAGCGACAAGGGCGCCACGATGAAGCCTTCCACCACTGGCGCAGCCTGGCGGCGGCTGGCGACCTGGAGGGCGTCGTGGAGTCGGCGCGTCACCTGGAACAACGGCTGCGCGATCCCTGCGCCGCCAGCGCCTTGCTGGAGCAAGCGCTCACCCGGTCCGCCGACGGCGCGCAGCGGCGCGCGCTGGAACGACGGCTGCGCCGGACGAGGCGGCGATGCCAGGTCGCGGAAGGCAGCGCGTCCGACGCCCCACAGCAAGCCTCGCCCTGAACGCGAACGGTCTTACAATCCCCTTATGCCATTTCAGCAGGGCTACGCGCTGATCGTAGGCATTGCCGATTACCCACACGTCGCCCCCCTGCCCGCGAGCGTGCTGAACGACGCCAGAGCCATGGCGGAGATGCTTCAGCGCCCAGACCGCGCTGGCTATCTGCCGCACAACGTCCGCTTATTGCTTGACGCGCAGGCAACGCGCCAGGGCGTGCTGGATGGGCTGCGCTGGCTGGCGGAGCGCACTAATGAGGACGACACCGCGCTGGTGTACTTCAGCGGGCACGGTCATTACGTCACCGAAGGAGCGGAGGCGGGCAACTACCTCATCACCCACGACACACGGGTGGAGGCGCTGCGCCACACTGCTATCAGCAGCGAGGAGCTGACCGCGGCGCTCAGGCGCATCCGCACGCGCAGACTGGTTGTGCTGCTCGACGCCTGCCATGCTGGCGGCACTGGCGACGTAAAAGACTTGAGCCGCGCACAGGTGAAAAGCGCCGTGAGCGACGCCTTCTACGACGCGCTGAAGCGCGGGTCGGGGCGGATCATCCTGGCTTCGTCGCGCCCCGAGGAGCCGTCGTATGTTCTGCCAGGCGCGTCGCACAGCCTGTTCACGCAGTGCCTGCTAGAAGCGCTGGACGGCAACGCTGGGCACGACGGGGAGGGCTACATCCGCGTGTTTGAAGTGGTGGCTTACGTGTTTCGAGAGGTGCCCAGGCGATACCCGCGCCAGCATCCCATCTTCAAGGTAGACATGATGGACGAAAACTTCGCGCTGGCGCTCTTTCGGGGCGGCGATAAGGGTTTGGGCGGCGCACCTCAGCGGCTTGGCGCGAACGACCTGCTCGCGCTGGCATCCCCGCCGCCCATGGCGACTGCGGTGAATCGGGTGGCAGTCCGCGACTTCATCACCTCTCGGCTCACCTTCGACGACATGGAGCTGCTGTGCGCAGATGTGCAGGCTGCGCTGGAGCAGGCGGGCTACGCCATCCCCTTCGACCTGGAAACCGTCGGCGCGCGGGGCGTCTCCAAGCCGCTTGCCGCACAACGCCTGGTGGAGTATTTGGATCGGCGCAGCTTGCTGCCTTTTCTGGTGCAGGCGCTCAACGCGCGCTTTCAGTCTCACCTGGCTTGATCATTGAGCGCAATCACGACATCCGCTGAGCTGCCGCGCGGCGTGCGCGGTTACGCCGTGCTGTTGGCGCGACGCTCCGCCTTTCGCCACCTGTGGATGGGGTCGGTCGCGTCGCAGATGGGCGACTGGTTCAACACCATCGCGCTGCTGGGTCTGCTGGTGGACCTGACGGGCAATCCCGCCAGCGCTAGCCTGGTGCTGGTGGCGCAGTTGTTGCCTTCGGCGCTGGCAGGGCTGTTCATCAGCGGCGTGGTGGCGGACCGCTTCAACCGCAAGCAAGTGATGATTGTCTCTGATCTGCTGCGCGCGCTGATCGCGCTGAGCTACTTGTTGGTGCGCACGCCGGAGATGGTCTGGCTTGCCTACGCGGCTACGGCAGGGCTGTCGCTGGTGTCGGCATTCTTTTATCCGGCGTCGTCAGCCTCGATCCCAAACCTCACCACTGCCGACGAGCTGCCCACAGCAAACGCGCTAGCGCAGTCCACATTCGCCAGCATGTTGTTCATCGGCTCGTTCTTCGGTGGGGTGATCGCGCAATTTCTGGGGCGCGACGCCGCGTTTGGGCTGAACGCGCTATCGTTCGTGATCTCAGCGTGCTTCATCTGGCGCGCGAAAGGCGATTTTAGCCGCGACGAAAGCCGGCGCATGGTCGCCGCAGAGAACGCGCTGCGCGTGCTGCTGGAGGGGTTTCGCTACGTGCGCGATAACGTCACCGCCCGCACGTACGTCACGGCGAAGCTGGGCTGGGCGACCACCTTCGGCGCGATCAGCCTCTACAGCGCGTTCTCGCTGCAGATTTACGGTTTGGGCGATATTGGCACGTCCTGGCTTTACACCGCGCGCGGCTTGGGCGCGTTTCTGGGTCCGCTGTTGGTGGGGTCGCTTTTCTCGCTCACGCGCCAGGATGTGCTGCGCGCAGCCATCCGCATCGGGTTGGTGGTGAACGCGCTAGGGTATCTGGCTTTCGCGCTGAGCAGCAACGTGTGGCAAGGTGCGCTGGGCGTGTTCGGCGCGCATCTTGGCGCGGCGTGCGTGTGGGCTTTCTCCAACGTGATCTTGCAGTCCAGCACGCCCGATCAGTTCCGCGGACGGGTGATGTCGCTGGATAGCGTGTTCTTCTCGCTGACCTACTCCCTCTCCACGCTGGTGGCGGGAGTGTTGGCGTCGCAGCTAGGCGCGCCCACCAGCGCGTTCCTCATGTCCCTCGCTGGGCTGACGATGAGCATCTTGTGGATAATCGCAGCATGGAAGTCGTAATGCCCAAAGTCGGCTTGACCATGAGCGAGGGGACGATCGTGCAATGGCACAAGCGTGAGGGCGAATACGTGCACAAGGGCGAGCCACTCTTCACCTTTGAAACGGAGAAGTCCACGCTGGAGCATGAGTCGCCAGGGAGCGGTGTGCTGCGGCGCATCCTGGTGCCAGCAGGTCAGACAGCAGCCTGCCTAACACCCGTGGCGCTGCTAGAAGATGGCGAACCTCACGCGACTTTCGCAGCGGGCGAAGCCGCCCCTGCGCCCACGCTGGCGCGCCGGCTTGCTTCGCCGCGCGCGCGCTGGCGCGCCAGGTCGCTCGGCATAGACATCAACCGCGTGCAGGCTTCTGGCAGCAGCGGCGTGATTCGAGAGCGCGATGTGCTGGCGGCTGCCGCTGCGCTCACCCAAATCACTGCCCCCTCGCCCCGCGCCACGCCGCTGGCGCAAAAGCGCGCTGCCGAGCTGGGCATTGACCTAGCCACCGTGCGCGGCAGCGGTCCGGAAGGCAAGATCACGCGCGACGACGTGGAGCGCGTCGCCGCACAGCGCCGCGCGCCTGAAACGCCATCCACGCACGCAACACCCAGCGAGCCAGTCTCGCCCGTGCGGCGCGCAATTGCCCAACGGTTGACGGAGGCGGCACGGGACATCCCCACCGTCACGCTGATGACCGAAGCCGACGCCACCGCATTCGTGGAGGCGCGTGAACAGCTCAGCGCGGAGCTGGGGGAGAAGGTCAGCTACAACACGCTGCTAATGATCATTTGTGCACGCGCGCTGCGCGAGCATCCGCAGCTCAACGCGAGCTGGGTGGAGGCACCTGGCGGCGAGCCGCGCATTGTGCGACACGCCGATATTCACATCGGGCTGGCGGTGGACACGCCGCGCGGTTTGTTGGTGCCGGTGTTGCGCGACGTGCCCGCGCGCACGCTGCGCGAGGTCCACCAGACCCTCAGCGCGCTCGTCGCCCGCGCGCGCGAGGGCGCGCTGCCGCCCGACGATCTGCGCGGCAGCACGTTCACAATCACCAACCTCGGCATGTTCGAGGTGGATGGCTTCACGCCCCTGCTCAACCCTCCAGAGGCAGCCATTCTCGGCGTGGGTCGCATCGTGAAGCGGGCGGTGCCGCTCAGCGACGAGCGCATCGTCGCCCGCTCCATGATGACGCTCAGCCTGACCTTTGACCATCGCGTGGTGGACGGCGCGCCAGCCGCCGCATTTTTGCAGCGCGTGCGCCGCCTGATCGAGCGACCCTTTGCACTGATGGTGTGACATGACAAATCGCAAGTTACTCAGCGTGCTGTTCGTGCTCGCCTTCGCGGGCTTCGTCCTCTTCGAGACGTTCATCAGCCAACCGGCGGGCAACCCTGCTCTGCCACCAGGCGAGGACGCGCTGGTGACGCGGGTGGTGGACGGCGACACGATTCAAGTGGACATCAACGGCACCAGCTATCGGGTGCGCTACATCGGCGTGGACGCGCCCGAGTCCACCCGCCAGGTGGACTGCTTCGGCCCGGAATCCAGCGAGTTCAACAAAAAGCTGGTCTCAGCTCAGCGCGTGCGGCTGGAGCGCGACGTGAACGAGACTGATCGCTTCGGGCGTCTGCTGCGCTACGTGTACCTGCCCGATGGTCGCATGGTGAATGAGGAGCTGGTGCGGGCGGGCTATGCGTTCGCGCGCGCCTTTCCGCCCGATGTCAAGCACATCGAACGATTGCGACAAGCCGAGCGCGAGGCGCGCGAGGCGGGGCGTGGGCTGTGGTCAGCTTGCCCGGCGCAGCGCTAACCCAGCGCAGCCTTGATCTGCTCCGCCACCACGCGCGGCACAACTTCGCTCAACGCTTCCACGCTGGCGGCGCGGATGCCGTCCAGCGAGCCAAACGCAGCCAACAGCTTGCGCCGCCGCGTCGGTCCGACACCTGGCAGCGCGTCGAGCTGCGACGCCATGCCGATCCGCTGACGCTGACGGCGATGGCTATGCAAGCCGTAGCGGTGCGCTTCATCGCGGATGCGCTGCACTAGATAAAACGCCTGTGCGTCGCGCGGCAGCAAGATGGATTCAGCGCGACCTGGCTTGAAGATCTCCTCCTCGCGCTTGGCGAGCGAGACGATGGGGACGACGTGCGCCAGGTCAAACTCGCGCAGCACCTCCAGCGCGGCGCTCAGTTGTCCTTTGCCGCCGTCAATGATGATCAAGTCGGGCAGCAGCGACCAGACAGCGTCTTGAGCTTTGCGTTTGTGCTCCAGCGCAGAAGAGACAGGCGCCTGCTGATCTGCGGCGCGGCTATCTTTCCAGCGCTGGAAACGCCGGCGCAGCATCTGGCGCAACGATTCAAAGTCGTCGGGCGCATTCAAGCCGCTGATGTTGAAGCGGCGATAGTCGCTCTTCTTCGGCACACCGTGCGCAAAGACCACCATGCTGCCGACGATGGCGACGCCGTGCGTGTTGCTGATGTCGTAGCACTCGATGCGGGCGGGCAGGCGCGGCAGCTCGAGCATCTCCTGCAATTCGCGCAGCGTGGCTTCCTGGCGCAGAGTGTCTTCGCGCCACTGCGCTTTGAGCACTTCCATCTGCTGGCGCGCGTTTTCCTGCGCGAGCTGGATCAGCGCCGTGGCGTTTTCATCGCCGTTGGGCGCGCGCAGTTGCACCATGCTGCCCCGCTTCTGGCGCAGCCAGTTTTCCAGGATGTGCGCCTCCTCCAGCCGCGCGGGCAACAACACGTTCTGGGGAATGTAAGCTGCTTCGTCGTAAAAGCGCTTGATGAAAGCGTCGAGCACCGCCTCATCGCTTTCGCCCTCGGCGCCGTCCAGCACAAAGTATTCCTGCCCGAGCAGCTTGCCGTTGCGGATGAACAAGACCTGGACGCACGCTTCGCCCTCATCGCGGGCGAAGGCGATCACATCTTGATCGCCGCCGCTGGTGTTGATGACGCGCTGCTTCTCGATCACGTGTTGCAGGGCGCGGAGCTGATCGCGATACTCCGCCGCCCGTTCAAACTGCAACGACTCCGCAGCACGGTTCATGCGCGCTTCGATGTCGGCGATCACCTGCTCGTTTTTGCCTTCCAGAAAATCACACAACCGCTGGATGTTGGCGCGGTATTCCTCGCGGCTGATCGCGCCGATGCACGGTCCGCTGCACAGTTTGATGTCGTAGTAGATGCAGGCGCGCGTGTCGTGCCCCGTGATCACGCGGTCACAGCTCAGGAAAGGGAAGATGCGCCGCAGCGCGTCGCGCGTGGTGTACACCGCGCGAGCGTCGGAGTAAGGACCGAAGTAGCGCGCGCCGTCGCGCTCAATCCGCCGCGTAACCACTACGGTCGGGAAGTCGTCCTGCCAGGTCACTTTCAGGTAGGGGTAACGTTTGTCGTCCTTCAGGCGGATGTTGTAGCGCGGGCGATGCAGCTTGATCAGCTCGGCTTCCTGGATCAGCGCCTCCAGCTCGCTGCCGCGCACGACAAACTCGATGCGCGCGATCTCGCGCACCAGCCGACCGGTCTTCGGGCTAGCCACCCACGTGTTCGGGTTGAAATAGGAGCGCACACGGCTGCGCAGGTTGACCGCTTTCCCCACGTAGAGCACCTCGCCGCTTGCGCTCAAAAACATGTAGCATCCTGGCGAAGTGGGCAGCGCGTTGACAGTCGCCTCCAGATGCTCAGGGACAGCCATGCTCGAAAAGTATAGATGCCGGTCACCGAGCGCGCGCCGAGCCAGCCAAAGTTCGTTAAGACTACCAGCGTGCGTTTATGGAGCGCTGAGGCATACCTCAGCACGAGCCACGCCTTAGCAGCAGGCGCGCAGCTTCTGCACGTCCCATCAGCCCATCGGCCGGCTTAGTCGTCGCTGCGCACAAGCCGCCGCAGCATGGTCACGATGCCTTCGCTGATCTGCGCAGCAGAGTAACCGTACGTCTGATGCAGCGTGTGGAATGCGACGGGCTGCATGGGCGTCAACACCAAGTCGGCGATCAGCGCAAGGTCCAGCGTCGGTGCGATCTCGCCCGCTTCCTGCGCGCGAAGCAACAACCGACTCACTGTGAGCCGTTGCCAGGCAAACGCTGGGTTTTCCACGTTGGTCAAGCGGGCGTGATTCTGGGCAGCGCACAGCAGCGGAATGTGGCGCGTGTTGAACTCCGCCAGCGCAGTGACGAACCACGCGAGCTGATCCAGGTAAGGCGTTTGAAGCGCCATCTGGTCGCGCAACTGAGCCAGCACGGAATCCTGAAAGAGCCGCATCTGCTCGTCGAGCAGCGCTAGGCAAATCTCAGCCTTGTCGGCAAAATTGCGATAGAGCGTCCCATGCCCCACACCTGCTGCCTTGGCGATTGCTGACATGCACACGCCCTCGACCCCTCGCTCCTCGAACAACACCGCGGCAGCTTTGAGCAGGCGCGCGCGATTGTTGACTGCGTCGCGCCGCCACGAGTGGGCGGGCGGTTTGAACAGCATCGGCGGCGGTTTAATCTTTCTCGGCGCGTTCATATTTGCTTAGTCGCAAAGTGTAGCGCGACCTTGCAAACCTCACCCAACTCTCATTCGGGAGCAAATTGATGGACAGACTGCTATACTCACGCCTACAAACGGACAAATGTCCGATTCTGTTGACAAGAGGAGCTTGCAATGAACTGGACACTGGATACGAGCCACACAAGCGTGAAGTTCTCCGTGCGTCACCTGATGATCAGCAACGTGAGCGGTCACTTCCACAAGATCGCAAGCAGCGAGGTGCGCTTTGACGAGGCGCAGCCAGAGCGCAGCTTTGTGCGCGTCGAGATTGACGCGAGCAGCATTGACACGCGCGATCCACAGCGCGATGCGCACCTGAAGTCTCCAGACTTTCTCGATGTGCAAAATCATCCCACCATCACGTTTGTCAGCACCTCGATCACGCGCACTGGCGAGAACACCGCTCGCCTCACAGGCGACTTGACCATCCGCGGGGTCACGCGACCGGTCACACTGGATGTGGAGATGTTGGGCAAAGCAAAATCCCCGTGGGGAAAGTGGAGCATCGGCTTTGAAGCCACGGGAAAGATCAACCGCGAAGACTGGGGGCTGGTGTGGAACATGCCTCTGGAGACTGGCGGCGTGTTGGTTGGCAAGGAAGTGAAGTTGGAGATCGCCGCTGAGCTGGTGGAAGCATAAGGGCGCGTCACCAACACACCCACGAGAGGAGGGCTTTGGAGCGCGTTGCTCGAAGCCCTCTTTGCTTTTCATGCGCCGCGCCTGCTCACCAGTGCAGCCAGCGCGCCGGTTGAATCGCGATCAACGCATCGTGCGACGTGTCGCTGGTGATGTCCCAGTCGTACTTGCGCCGAAAGGCAGCCACCACAGGCGGGGGTGGCGGCGCGACAAAGCGCGCTTCACCGACGCCGATCAAGGGACGGTCGCCATCCTCTAACGCAAACGTCACGTGAGGGTTATGCTGCACATTGCGCGCCTTGACGCTATCGCGCGGCGTGCAGACGTACACGCAGCCCTCCACCCACACAAACCACACCGGCACCAGGTGCGGCTTGCCGTTGGCGCGAACAGTGGCGAGCCAGAGGTTGCGCGCGTGATGAAGCCGCTCATCCATGACACGTCATGTCAACCGCTCGAAGCGTTCTACATCCAGCACAAACACAGTCGCGCCGCCCACTTCGACCTCCAGCGGTTGGACGCTGAACATGCCAGCCACCTCGGCAGTGACGTTGATGAAGGTGGTGCGGCGCTGCGAGGTGCGGCGCAAAATGTCCAGCACGTGATTGACCTGTGCGTCGTCCACGCCAATCAACAGCGTGACGTTTTCGCGCCTCAGCCACCCGCCCTGCGTGGCAATGCGCGTTACACGATAGCCAGCCTGGTTCATCGCCTGCATTACAGCGGTGGCGTCGTCAGCCTGCACCACAGCAAGGATCATCTTCATCGGTGCTTCTCCTAAACCGTAGTCTACTTGAAGCGCTGGTCGCGTCGCGCGCGGCAGGCTTGTGTGTATCGCAGCCCCAGAGATTTAAAGCACCTTCCATCAACATTTCGCTGCATCACAGCCTGCGCTTCACGTGTTTTAATAGGTTGGGCTTGTAGCCAGTTGATCAAAAGTACCTGGCTTGACAAATGTACAAAATCGCGCATAATCAAGCGCGGTGATTATCACGGTGCGCCTTGCGCGCGAGCATCCAATCACCAGAGGAGATAAACCATGAGGCTTTTCTCAAAACATCTCGGTGTGCGGTTGGCGGTGTTCGCATCGCTCTTCCTGGCAGCATGTCAGCCTGAACCAACCGCAGTTTCGCCTTCGCAGCCGCAACAGGCGGCACAACCGGCAGCCCCGACCGCTGCCCCAGCACAGCCAGCAGCCCCTCAACAGCCAGCGGCTGAGCAGCCAGCGCCACCAGCTAGCGCAGATGGCATACCAGCGCCTTTCGCTGACCCTGCCAAGAAGCCGCGCGTGGCGTTGGTGCGCGAGATCGGCGAAGGCAGCTTCTTCGAGCGATACCTGGCGGGCGCGCAGTCCATGGCGCGCGAACTGGGCATCGAGCTGCTGGAGTCGAACGCGGGGAGTGACTAGAATTGCGCTGATATGAAGTGTCCTTACTGTGGCAGTGAGCATACGGTGAAAGATGGTAAGAATCGCAGCGGCAGCCAGCGCTACAGGTGCAGAGCTTGCAACCGCAACTTTACTCCCCAACCAAAGCCACATGGCTACTCGCAACACATTCGCCAGCAAGCTGTCGCTATGTATCTGGACGGTCACAATTACCGTCAAATCGCTCGCAACCTCAAGGTCAACCACCAAACTGTGGTCAATTGGGTCAGCCAAGCTGCCCAGAAGGCGAGCCAGTCTCCCATCCCTCGCCCTTCTGTCAATGAGCACACCATCGCAGAAATGGATGAGTTGTTCACATTTGTGTCAAAAAAACGAGCGCGTCTACATCGTCACCAGGGGCACAGCGCGCTGTGCCCTTACTTGAGCGCCAGACACGCTGCTTCATGAGCTGGCGTGTGGTGCGGGAGTGCACGGTGGAGGCAATGCAGCCAGTGGTGGATGATGCGCCATTGGCTGGGCAGTATTACACAGACAATCTGGCTACGTATCAGGCGCTAAACTATCACAGGCGACCCCATCTGGTTGCTAGAGGCAGGGGCATGGCGCGCCATGCCCGTACTCGCAGACCTACTCAGTTGAGGCGGCGAATGCGGCGTTGAGGCATCACCTGGCACGGCTGGGCAGAAGGAGTCGGTGTTTCTCACGGCGCATTGAGGCATTGGAGTGGAGCATCGCACTGTTTGTGAGGTGTTGGAACATGCGTCAGCTACACAAGCAAAAGTATCCTCGCTACAAATGCGCAGTCCGTGATTTCGCATCTGTTTATGTTTAGACACTCCCTCATCTTGACCCCAGCGCTGATGGTGATCTGGCGCGCAGAGTGGTTCCTGGCAGTGCCGCTGGCGTATCTGGCTGGCTTGGCAGTAGGTCTGTTGAACAGCTTTCTGATCGTCAAGCTGCGCATCCCCGATTTGCTGGCGACGCTGGGCACACTGTATCTCATCTCGGGCTTGCAATTGAGCATCACCAAAGGCGATGCGGTGTATCGCGGCATGACCAACCCCTGGAGCCCCGACCGCGCGTTGACCACCGGTCAGATTTCCCCCGTCTTCCTGGAGTTGGGGCAAGGTTATATCTTCCGCAGCGAGTCGTTCAGCGGCATCCCCATCCCAGTTGTAGTGATGCTGGTGGTCGTGATCGGTTTCTACATCTTCTTGCATCGCACGCGCTTCGGTCGCCTGTTTTATGCAGTGGGAGGCAACCCCGAAGCAGCTCGGCTAGCAGGTGTGAACGTGAACCGCTACCGCGCAGCGGCATACATCATCAGCGCGCTGTTGGCGACAACGGGCGGGCTGGTGCTGGCGGCTCGCATCGGCTCTGGCGCAGTGCGCGCAGGCGACCCCTACCTGCTCGATAGCGTGTCCGCGACCTATTTTGGCTTTGCGGTGCTGGCGGCGCGCAAGCCCAACGTGCTGGGCACAGTGCTGGGTGCGGTCTTCGTCGGCGTCATGCTGAACGGTTTGACCATGATGAACATGGCTTGGTACTTGCAAGACGTCGTGAAAGGCTTGGTGCTGATCGTCTCGCTGGGCTTAAGCTTTTACCTGAGCCAGCGTGAGTCTTGATTTCCGAGAGGTGAACGTCATGATCCAACCCCTGGATGCCACCACTGCAGTGGAATACGTGCGCGGGTTCCCGCAAATCACGCAAGAAGTTTTCGGCGATGAATCCTTGAACTCGCTCAAGGCGGTGCAGATAGCTGAGGGCAACATCAACCTGATCTTCCGAGTCATGTCGGAGCGCGACGCGCGCCGATCGGTGTTGCTCAAACAGGCGCTGCCATACGCCTGGCGCTATCCAGACTTCAAAATGCCGCCCGAACGCGCACGGCTGGAGTATGACGTGTTGATGCTGGAGGCAAAATACTGCCCCGACCTCGTGCCGCGGGTGTATCACTTCGACGCGGAGCGCAACATCATGATCATCCAGGACCTCAACCAGCATCTCATCATGCGCGAGGGGATGATGCAGGGCATTCGCTATCCGCGCGTGGCGCGCGACATCGGCACGTTCATGGCGCGCACGCTCTTCTACACGTCAGACTTGTATCTCTCCTCCAGCGATAAGAAGGTGATGGTGCCGCGCTTCATCAACCCCATCTTGTGCAAAGTGCAGGAAGACCTCGTCTTCACCCAGCCCTACATGGACCACCCCAACAACCGCTGGACGCCTCAGCTCACGCCGCTGGTGGAGGAAATTCATCAGGACGACGCCCTGCGCACGGAGATCTTCATGCTGAAAGAGCGCTACATGACCCACGCCCAGGCGTTGATCCACAACGACCTGCACACCGGCTCGGTCATGCTGAACCCAGAAGAGACGAAGGTGATTGACCCAGAGTTTGCCTTCTTCGGTCCGATCGGGCACGATGTGGGCACCTACATGGCAAACATGGTGATCGCGTACGGCGCGCAGGAGCACCACGCACCCGACACAGACGCTCGGCGCAGCTACCGACAGTGGATCCTCGACAGTATGCGCGAGACGTGGCAGGTCTTTGAGCAGGAGTTTCTGTCGCTGTGGGAAAGCGAGGGCAACGCAGACTGGCCCTCTCCTGGCTTCCGCCGTCGCTACATGCGCCAACTGCTGCAAGACACCGCCGGCTTTGGCGCGGCGGAGATCATGCGTCGCACCATCGGCATGGCGCACGTGCACGACTTCTGGACTATTAAAGACAACGCCGTGCGCGCCGCAGCAGAGGAGATCGCGCTCAAAGCAGCCCGGCGCTGGTTGATGGAGCGCCACACCTTCGAGTCGTTTGAGCAGCTCATCGCAGCGATCCCCGCGCCCTGATCCTGCCAAAGTGCGCGGCTACATCATCCTGCGAGGCACGCGGTGGTGGCTTGGACAGGCTCAGCCATTGCTGCGTGCCTCGTCTCTGATGAAGTCGCGCCGAAGCGCACACCGCGCTCGCCAGAGCTGTTGCCCGTACAATCGAGAGGCACATGCTCTCGCCTTCTGCGTATATCAACCGCGAGTTGAGCTGGATCGAGTTCAACCGGCGGGTGTTAGAGGAAGCCTGCGATCCCTCTTACCCGCCGCTTGAGCGCGCCAAGTTCCTGGCGATCTTCGCCACCAACCTGGACGAGTTCTTCATGATCCGCGTCGCAGGATTGCAGGCGCAGCTTGAGGAAGGTATGGGCGCGCCCGGACCAGACGGCTTAACGCCGGAGCAAACGTTGATCGAGATCAGGCGTCGTTTGCTCCCCCTCTTGGAGCAACACAACCAGGTCTGGGAAAAGGATGTCAAGCCGCTGCTCGCCTCGCACGGGGTGTGCGTGCTGCACTGGTCAGAACTCAACGACGCGCAGCGCGCGTCCGCCACACAACACTTCTACACGCAAATCTTCCCCATCCTCACCCCGCTGGCGGTGGACAACGCGCACCCCTTCCCACACATCAGCAACCTGAGCCTGAGCCTGGCAGTGTTGCTACGCAACAGCGACGGGCGCGAACTCTTCGCTCGCATCAAGATTCCTCAGCCGCGCCTGGTCAGGCTAGAAAACTGCAAAGGCGAAGAGCTCTGCGAGCACTGTTTCGTTTGGGCAGAGCAGGTCGTCGCTGCCAACATCGGCGCACTCTTCCCCGGCATGGAGGTGGTGGGCACCTTCCCCTTTCGCGTCACCCGCGATGCCGACCTGGAGATCAAGCAGGATGAGGCAAGCGACCTGCGTTTGACAGTGGAGCGATCTCTGCAGGAGCGTCGCTTCGGCGACGCCGTGCGCTTGGAAGTCACACGCGACATGCCAGCACACGTGCGCGATAAACTCATGCAGCACCTGGAGCTGGATGAGAACGACGTCTTCGCCGTCTCTGGAGAGCTGGACCTGAGCTGTCTCTGGGAGCTACATCGGCTGCAACTGCCTGAGCTGAAGGATCGCACCTTCACGCCGCACCTGCCCGCCGACATGGCAGAAAACGAAGACCTGTTCGCGCGCATCCGCCAGGGGGATGCGCTGCTGCATCACCCGTACGAGTCGTTCGCGCCGGTGGTGAACTTCGTCCGCGCCGCCGCGCGCGACCCGAACGTGTTGGCGATCAAACAGACGCTCTATCGCGTCGGCAAAAACTCCCCCATCGTCCAGGCGCTGATCGAAGCAGCCACCAACGGCAAGCAAGTCGCCGTTGTGGTGGAGCTGAAAGCGCGCTTCGATGAGGAGAACAACATCCAGTGGGCGCGCGCGCTGGAAGAGGCAGGCGTGCACGTGGTGTATGGCTTTCCAGTGCACAAGGTGCATGCCAAAGTGTGCCTGGTCGTCCGCCGCGACCCCGACGACGTCATCCGTCGCTACACCCATCTCGGCACCGGCAACTACAACGCCCAGACCGCCCGGCTCTACACCGATCTCGGCTTGTTCACCTGCGACCCCGACATCGGCGAAGACGTCAGCCACCTGTTCAATTACCTCACCGGCTATTCGCAACACCGAGAATATAAAAAGCTGCTGGTCGCCCCGATCACCATGCGCACAAAATTGGCTGAACTCATCGAGCGCGAGATCGCCCATCACGAACAGCACGGCGACGGGCACTTGATCTTCAAAATGAACGCGCTGGTGGACCCACGCATGATCGATCTGCTGTATCGCGCCTCAGCCGCAGGCGTGAGAGTGGAGCTGATCGTGCGCGGCGTGTGCAGTTTGCGACCTGGCGTGCCCGGCTTGAGCGAGAACATCACCGTGACCAGCATCGTCGGGCGATTCCTGGAGCACAGCCGCGTCTTCTACTTTCATAACCACGGCGCAGAGGAAATCTACGTCGGCAGCGCGGACCTGATGCAGCGCAACCTGGACTGGCGGGTGGAGACGATCTTCCCCATCCTAGACCCGCAGATCAGGCAACGCATCAGGCACGAGGTGCTGGAGCTGGCATTGCAGGATAACGTGAAGGCACGTCGTCTGCAACCCGATGGATGCTACGTGCGCGTGCAACCATCCCCTGGCGCGCCGCGCGTGAACAGCCAGCTCAAGCTGCTCGACCTATGGGAGGACGACTGAGCGCCGCGCCACCGCGCTGGTGAAGGTGTGGGGCGGGTGGGACTCGAACCCACACGTTGCTCCCGCAACAGAAGATTTTAAGTCTTCGGCGTCTGCCAGTTCCGCCACCGCCCCGCAGCACACGAGATTTTAACACTCAGCACGCCGCAGGCAGCCCACCTTCGCGCGCCTCGCCCCTCACTGCCATCACCCATCTTGAGAAAGTGATAAATCTCACAAGCAGCTCACCCCACTCTTGCTATACTGACTGACCAGTCAGTCAGATGAAAGAGGCATCTACCCGCGAAAGTGGCACCACGCGCAGCCGCGTGCTAGAAGCCGCCCTGAGCGTCTTCTCGCAGAAGGGCTACCACGAGACCACCATGGACGAAGTGGCGAAAGCCGCCCAAGTCTCCAAAGGCGCGCTGTATCTGCACTTCCCCAGCAAGCAATCGCTCTTTTCGGCGCTGGTGGAGACTGCCAGCGCCATGCTCACCGAAGAAATGCAGCGCGCCATGGCGCCCCACCAAAGCCACCGCGCCCAGCTCAAAGCAGCGGTGGAGGCTGCATTTGCCCTGGTGGAGCGTTACCGCGCTGTGGCGCGGCTGGTGTTCGTGCGCGGCTCAAGCGATCCGCTCCTGGAGCATCAGATTTACCAGGTGCATCAGCGCATGGTGGACCTGATCCGCGCGCGACTTGGCGAGGCGGGCGTGCCAGACGCGCACCTGGTGGCGCTGGCGTGGGTGGGCGCCATTTACGAAGTGCTGGTGTGGTGGTTGCACGAGGAGAGCACCACCTCGCTCACCGCGCTGGCAGCGCCGCTGACACGGCTGCTGCTGCGCAGCATCCGCACGGAGGAAGCATGAACAAGATACGCCAATGGGTTGAGCCGATCTCGCTGCACGACTTTGCCCCGTTCGCGCTGCTGCGAGCGGCGCAGACGCTGCCGCGGATGTGCTTTTACAACAGTCGCGCCCAAACAGGCGGCGCAGCAGTGGGGTGCGCCGCGCGCCTCACAGCACAGAGCGAGGGGCGCTTCGCGCGCATCACCGCAGCAGCCCGCCACTTCATCTTTCAGGGTGACCTCTCGCCGATTTGGATGGGCGGCGGCGCTTTCTGGGCACACACACCTGCCGATGCCGACTGGCGGGGCTTTCAGGCAGCGGAGTGGGTGTTGCCCGAAGTGATGCTTTGGCGCGAGGGCGAACGCGCCTTCCTTGTGGCACATCAACCCGCCGAATCTCCACACCACCCGCGCGACCTGGCGCGCGCCTGGCTAGAGCGACTGCGCCGCGCAGCCGCACAAGACGCCCGTCCACGCGCGATCAGCCAGCCGACGCAGGTGCATCAGCAGCCCACTTTCAACGCCTGGGAAGCCGATATGCAACAGGCGCTGCGCGCCATTCGCGGCGGCACAATGCAAAAGGTGGTGTTGGCGCGGCAATTGCGCCTGACATACTCCTCTCCACCAGACCCCGTCTGCGCGCTTCAGCGCCTGTCTTGCGCCTACACGAGCAGCTTCCTCTTCCTCTTCGAGTTCGTGCCTGGGCGCGCCTTTCTCGGCGCTACACCAGAGCGGCTGATCGCTGTGCATCGAGGTCGCTTCGAGACAATGGCGCTGGCTGGATCGATCCGCCGCGGACAAACGCCAGACGAAGACGTAGCCCTTGCCCAGACGCTGCTGGAGAGCGCCAAGAACCGCCACGAACACGCGCTCGTGGTGGAGTCCATTCGCGCACGCCTGGCGCCGATCAGCGCGTCGTTGGAGGTGGATGATGCGCCTGCGGTGATGCAGCTCAGCAACATCCAACATCTGCAAACCCGCATCCGCGGCACGCTGAAAGATGGGCACAGCGCATTGGACATCGTGCAGCTTCTGCACCCGACCCCTGCCGTCGGCGGTCTGCCACGCGAGGTGGCGCTGGCGCGGTTAGCGGAGCTGGAGCGCATCACGCGCGGATGGTATGCCGGACCAGTGGGCTGGTTCACCCCCGATGGCGATGGAGAAATCGCGGTGGCGCTGCGTTCGGCGCTGTTCCATGACCACACAGTGATCGCCTACGGCGGCGCGGGCATCGTCGCGGACTCCGATCCCGTGGATGAGTGGCGCGAGACCGCGCTCAAGATGCGCCCCGTGCTTGAGGCGCTGCTGGGCGACCAAGCCGACGCCCTGCTCGCACAAGCAATCACGCGCGGCGCTGCCGCGCCCTCCGTCCTGCCGTTGAGGGATACCGAAAGCCAGCAGGAGGTGAAACTCTCATGACAGCAGCGGTCGTCCCTCACACATCAGCAGAGCCGCTCGCGGCGGAGCGCGCGGGCGCGTCTGGGTGGACGCCTCGCAATCGCAACGACCTGTGGGCGCAGACGTTCATTCGGGCACTAGTCGAGCTGGGCTTGCGCGCCGTGTGCGTCGCGCCGGGTTCGCGCTCCACGCCGCTGGTGATGGCGTGCGCTGCGCAGCCAGAGCTTGAAGTGTTCGTTCACAACGACGAGCGCAGCGCGGCATTCTTCGCGCTGGGGCTGGCGCGCGCCAGCGGGCAGGCAACAGCGGTGATCTGCACATCTGGCACGGCGGCAGCGAACTTCTTGCCCGCCGTGATCGAGGCGCACGCCAGCGAAACCCCTCTGCTGGTGTTGACCGCCGACCGACCGCCAGAAGTCTGGGATAGCGGCGCAAACCAGACGATGGATCAGCTCAAGCTTTACGGCAGCGCCGTGCGCTGGCACGCGCTGGCACCCACTCCAGAAGCAGCAGCGCGCCCCGCCCTGCTGCGCGCGTTGCAAGGGATCGCCGCGCGCGCCTGGATGTATGCGCACGCGCCGCTGCCTGGACCAGTGCACATCAACTTTCCCTTCCGCAAACCGCTGGAGCCAGTGGATGTGCCAGAGGACGCCATCCCACAAGATTTGCCTATACGAAAGGCGGCGCGCTTTCTGCCCGGCGCGCTTCAGCCCACGCCTGAGCAGATCGCCGCGCTGCGGCAGGCGCTGCACGGCACTGCACACGGCGTCATCCTGGCAGGACCGCGCGCCCCCGCCACTGCCCGCGCCGCACTGCTCGAACTCGCGCGGCGTGCCGGCTACCCCATCTTCGCCGACGCGCTCTCCAACTGGCGCTTCGGCTGCGCCGCCGACGAGGCTGACTACCTGCTCACCGCATACGACGCTTATCTGCGCCAGCCGCCCGGCGCGCCAGAGTTGATCATCGCGCTCGGCGACGCGCCCACCAGCAGCGTGCTGCTTCAATTCCTGGAGCGCAGCGAGGCGGAGCGCATCGCCCTCTCGCCGTACGTGCGCTGGCGCGATGAACACTTCCGCACCACGCTGTTTGTATGGGCAGACCCCGCCGCGCTAGTCACCGCAGCGCTGGCGCAAGCGGACGACCTGCCGCGCGACCCAGCCTGGTTGCGCGCCTGGCAAGCCGTCGAACGTGAAGCGCGCCTCGCTTCGCCGCATACGCCGGAGGAGCGTTGTTTGGCGCGCTTGCTCGATGTGTTGCCGGATGACACATGGCTGTTCGTCGGCAACAGCCTGCCCGTGCGTCATCTCGACCGCTGGGCGCATCCCACGTCACGGCGCATCACTGCGCTCGCCAATCGCGGCGTGAGCGGCATAGATGGCACGCTCTCCACCGCCATCGGCATGGCAGCCGCGGGCAGGTCGGTCGTGGCGGTGCTCGGCGACCTAGCGTTCTACCACGACATGAACGGCTTGTTGATGCTGCGGCGGTATCCGCATCTGCCGTTCCGATTGGTCATCTTGAACAACGACGGCGGACACATCTTCGACCGCTTGCCCATCGCACAGTTCTTCCACGACGCCCACTTCGCGCCAGACCCTGAGCTGCTGTTCGTCAGCCCACACGGCATGACGTTCGCACATGCCGCGCAACAGTTTGGCTTGTCTTACACAGCAGCGGAGGACGAAGCGGCGCTGGTGGATGCGTTGCGCGATCCGAGAGGACCGCGCGTGATCGAAGTGCTCGCGCTGGCGCGATAGCCGCGCATCATTTTCACGGAGGACGAGGTTTATGGCAAATGCAACTGTGAACTTGAACAACGCCTTGGTGGAATGGATTCCCGTCAAGGATTACCAGGACATCACCTACCACAAATGCGAGGAGGGCATCGCGCGCATCGCGTTTAACCGTCCTGAAGTGCGCAACGCCTTCCGCCCAGAGACGATTGACGAGATGATCGAGGCGTTTGAAAACGCCTGGCACGACACGCGGATCGGCGTGGTGTTGCTCACAGGCAACGGTCCAGCGAAGGACGGCAAATATGCCTTTTGCTCTGGCGGCGATCAGAAGGTGCGCAGCGCCGCTGGCTACGTGGGCAAAGACGGCGTGCCGCGGCTGAACGTGCTGCGCCTGCAACGCATCATCCGCACCATGCCCAAGCCCGTGATCGCGCTGGTGGCGGGCTATGCCATCGGCGGCGGTCACGTGTTGCATGTGATTTGCGACCTCACCATCGCCGCCGACAACGCCATCTTCGGCCAGACCGGTCCTCGCGTGGGATCGTTCGACGGCGGCTTTGGCGCGTCGTATCTGGCGCGCATTGTGGGGCAGAAGAAGGCGCGCGAAATCTGGTACCTCTGCCGACAATACAACGCCCAGCAGGCCCTGGAGATGGGGCTGGTGAACGCGGTTGTGCCGGTCGAGGCGTTGGAGGCTGAAGGTGTGCGCTGGGCGCTGGAGATTTTGGAGAAAAGCCCGCTCGCCATTCGCGCGCTGAAGTCTGCCTTCAACGCTGAGCTGGACGGCGAGGCGGGCATTCAGGAGCTGGCGGGCAACGCCACGCTGATGTTTTACCTGACCGAGGAGGGTCAGGAGGGTCACCGCGCCTACCTGGAGAAGCGCAAGCCGAACTTCCGTCAGTATCCCTGGTTGCCCTGAGCCGTGGACTTACTCGCGCACACGCCGCCTCGTCAGATCGCGCTGGTGGACGACCAGCGCAGCTACACCTATGCCGCGCTGAGCGACTGGGCAGATCGGCTCGTGGATCGGCTGCGGCGTGCTGGCGCGCAAGCAGGCGATGTGATCGGGGTGGCGTTCGGCGCGCGAGGCAACCTGGCGGCGCACATCGCGCTGATCCACGCCCTGGCGCGGGGCGAGATGGTGATGACGCCGCTCAACGCGCGGCTGCACGCGCACGAGCGGCTTCAGCAAGCATACGAAGCCGACTGTCGTTTCCTGGTGGATGAAGACTGGCTGGAAGATGACGCGCGCGCGCCCTTGTCGCTGCCAGTGCGCGAAGATTTCGACCGCGCTGCTCTGCGCGGCGCGCAAGGCATCTTCTTCACTTCTGGCACCACCGGCAAACCCAAAGGCGCGCTGATCAGCTTGGAGGCGCATCTGGCTTCGGCGCACATGTCGGCGGAGCGGCTGGGCGCCTTCCCCACCGACCGCTGGCTACTCAACCTGCCGATGTATCACGTGGGTGGGCTGGCGATTGTGTTTCGCACGGCGCTGGCTGGCGCGACGATTGTGCTGCATCCCCACTTCGACGCGGCACGCCTGGACGCGGCGGTCGCCAATCAGGGCATCTCGCTGATCTCGCTGGTGCCGACCACGCTGCATCGCTGGCTGAAGCAGACGCCGCAGCCGCGCGCGCCTCATTTGCGCGCGGTTTTGCTGGGCGGCGCGGCTGCGCCGCTGGCGCTGTTGCAGCGCGCCTGGCAGGCTCAGCTCCCCATCGCGCCCACCTACGGGCTGACAGAGGCGGCTTCGCAAGTGGCAACGGCACAGCCCGACGAGGCGCGGTGCGCGCCTGGCAGCGTGGGCAAGCCGCTGCCAGGCAACACTGTCTGGATCGCCGACGAGGACGGCTCGCCGCTGCCGCCAGGCGCGATCGGCGAGATCGTGGTGCGCGGACCGACGCTCATGCGCGGCTATTACCGCCAGCCCGACGCCACACAGCGCGCGCTGCGCAATGGCGCGCTTCACACTGGCGACTTCGGTTACCTGGATGCACAAGGGCATCTCTGGGTGGTGAACCGTCGTGAGGACTTGATCGTGAGCGGCGGCGAGAACGTTTATCCCGCTGAGGTGGAGGCAGCGCTGCACGCGCATCCCGCCGTGCAGGAGGCGTGCGTGTTCGGTCTGGATGACCCCGAATGGGGGCAGCGCGTCGCAGCGGCAGTGATCTTGCAGCCAGGTGTGATGACAAGCGCGCAGGCGCTGATCGCGTTCGTCCGCGAGCGCCTGGCGGGCTATAAGGCGCCACGCCATATCTTCTTTTTGGACGAGCTACCGCGCAACGCGATGGGCAAGGTGCAACGGGCGCAACTGCGCGCGCTGTTCACACCACCGCCGCATCAACCATGACGACCCCGACGCTGGTTTTCCTGCACGGCTTTCTGGGGAGCGGCGCGCAATGGCAGACGGTCTGCGATGCCTTCCCCGACTACCCCACCCTTGCGCCCGACCTGCCCGGTCACGGCGACACCCCGCTGCCACCGCACACGATGGACTTCGACTGGCTGGGGGAGTGGCTGTGCGCATGGCTGGACGCGCATCAGATAAGACAGGTGGTAATGGTGGGCTACTCGATGGGCGGTCGGCTCGCCTGGCACTTTGCCGCGCGGCACCCAGAACGACTGTCGGGGCTGGTGATCGAGAGCGCCGCGCCGGGCATCCGTGAGGCGGACATCCGCGCGCAGCGTCGGGCAGAGGACGAGGCGCGCGCGGCGCGCATCCGCGCGGAGGGGTTGCCCGCGTTCGTCGCGGCGTGGTATCAGCAGCCGCTGTTTCGCAGCCTGGCGGCGCAGCCGGCGCTGCTGGCGCAGGTCATCGCCCACGCCACCCGACACGACGCCGAGTGCATGGCGCGCGTGGTGGCGGAGCTGAGCCCCGGCAGGCAACCATCGCTGTGGGAGGCGCTGCCTATGCTGCGCGTGCCGACGTTGCTCATTGCAGGGGCACACGACGCGAAATACGTCGCGCTGCTAGACGAGGCGGTTGCGCTCATGCCGTGCGCCGAGCGCGTCACCATCCCCGACGCTGGTCACAACGTCCACATCGAGCGCAGTGCGGCATTTGCTGAGACGCTGCGCGCGTGGTTGCGGAGACAGGGCATAATGCCGCGCCGTGATTGAGATTCGCGTCACTGGCGACACCCGCGCCGAGCGGGCAGCCTCGCTGGCTCAACAACTGGCAGGGTTGTATCAGGGCGACCCGACGCCCAGCCCCTGGCAAGGCGGGCGCGCCGAGGCGCTGCGGCGGCTTGCGGCGTTTGATGTGCGCCACTACGCGAGCGGGCGCAACTACACGCATGGTGGTGTGGTCTCGCAGCTTTCGCCCTACATCCGCCACGGCGTGCTGTCGCTGGCGGAAACGCGCGACGCGGTGGTGCGCGCGCACCCGCGCGCGGCTGTCGAGAAGTTCGTGAACGAGCTGGGCTGGCGGGCATTCTGGCGCAGCGTGTATGCCGCGAAAGGGCGCGCTGTCGGTCGCAATCTGGAGCCGACCAAGTACGCGCGCCCTGCGCGCTGGTCGGCGTCGCTGCCCGCAGACGTGGCGGAGGCGCGCACAGGGTTGGCGTGCATGGACGATGGCTTGCAGGCGCTGTTCACGGTCGGCTACGTGCACAACCACTGGCGCATGTGGTTCGCGGCGTATCTGGTGCATTGGCGCGGCGTGGATTGGCGCGTCGGCGCGCGGCTGTTCGAGCAACACCTGCTCGATGGCGACCCTGCGTCTAACCGGCTGTCGTGGCAGTGGGTGGCGGGGACGTTCTCGCACAAGGCGTATTTCTTCAACCGCGCCAACGTGGAGCGCTACTCGCGGGGCGTGCATTGTGCGCGCTGTCCCGTCAGCGCAGCGTGTCCATTCGAGGGGAGCTACGAAGCGCTGGCGCGGCGGCTTGGGCTGCCGATTCAGGCGTGAGTTGCGCGGCGCGTGCGCTGAAAGTCGCGCAAATGTAGCGCTCGCGTCCAGCTTCACCCATGCGCGAGCGCTAAAATGAACGTCGTATGATGAAGTGGTTACGGCTTGGGGGCATAACAGCGCTGGTGTTGATGCTGGGGGCGGCGCTGTTTGCAGCAATCGTTGCGGTGTTGGAGGCATCCGCACCTGCGGAGGCGCGCATGTTGGAGCGTCCGAGGTCGCAATTTCAAGCCGATTTTTGCGACATCGCTCCACCTTTCAACAACGCGCCGAACAACCCTTGTAGCCCACCCAGCAATCCATTTAACGCCACATTCCTGGTGAGCGGCACTACAAACGATGGCAATGACCCAGACTGGTATCTGCTCACGGTGCCAGGGGGTCAAAAACTCGCGGTGACTGCAACAAACGCCGTTCAACTGCTGCAGGTACAGCTATTCTCAAACCCTTCCGCGCCCAACCTGGAATACACTGGCGACAACAACCTGACCTCTGTTGCGTTCTACACCAACAACACCAGCGCACCACTGCAGGTGTTGGTGTTCGTCTCTAACACGGCGAATGTGCCATCCAAACCAGTGTTTGCATACACATTGCTCTGGAACTTCCAACCCATCTTTGTGCCCACCCCGACGCCCATTGGCGGTCCAGACGACCGTGAGCCAAACAATACACCCCACGAAGCGTGGAACGCAAGCCCACAGAAGAGCTTCATCAACGTCGGCGCGCAACTGGCAAGTCTGAACTTTTACCCGCCAGCGTCAGCGCCTGCTGGCGCGGTCCGCGAGAACGGTGACGTGGACTGGTACTGGTTCTTCGCGCCAGCAGGCAAGCGCATCCGCGTCGCCACCACCGTCCAGGTGGGCGTGGACACGGAGCTATTCCTCTTCAACAACACGATCCTCGCCTACACGGGGACAAACACCAACACCACGAACAGCGGTTTGCTGGGTTTCAACGATGATTACCAGCCGCTCGACCGCGGCTCGCAGATCATCTTCAACACGCCCTACGATGGCATATACTGGGTCAAGGTGTGGAACAAGGACGGCAGCCCACGCCTGCCTCAGCACACCTACAGCCTGCAGGTGGTGGAGCTGCTGGAGAACACCCCCACGCCCACGCCGACCAACACACCCTTCCCTGGCCAGCCCGACCGCCTCGAGTACAACGGCGACTTCGACTACGCCACGCTGATCGCGCCTGGGGTGAAGTACGACAACCTCAACTTCGTGCCATTCCAGCCGCCCAGCCCCAACACGGTGGACAACGACTTCTTCAAGCTGCCGGTGAAGCAAGGCATTTTCTACACCTGCGAGACGCTCGACCTCTCGCCAGGCACAGACACCAACATCATCGTGTATGACCAGAACCGCAATGGCATCGGCGGCAACGACGACATCTCGCCAGAGGAGCGCGCGCGGGGCAACTTCCGCAGCCGCCTCTCCTGGCTCTCGACATACACGGGGCACGCATACATCCTCGTTGGGGAAGTCACGCCGCCTCAAGCCGAACAGGGTGTGGCGCGCACTTACTCGCTACAATGCAACATCGGTCTGCCAGACACACCGACGCCCACGCCTGACCTCAGCACCCCAACCCCTACTTTCGTGCCTGCCACGCCGCTGCCGCCAGAGCCGACCATGACGCCCTTCCCCACGCCACGCCCAGCGCAGAACCTGAGTGTGCGCAACGCGCCCCCCACGCCGCTGCCACCCCCCACTGGCGAGACCGCCAGCACAGCGCCGCGCGAATTGGAGATCAACGTGCTGGTATTCGCAGATCGCAACGGGAACCAGGAGTTCGACCCTGCCACGGGTGAGGGCGTGCGGCGCGTCTCCGTGCGCCTGTTCGACGAGGCGACCGGCTTGCCACTGGCGCAAGGCTACACCGACAACGACGGTCGCCTGCGGCTCACCGTGCGCACCAACAACCCCGTGCGCGTGAGCATCCCGCTGGCAAACACCTCAACAGTGGTGAACGATTCGCCTGCCAACGTGCGCGTGATGTTCCAGTCGCGCGTGCAACCGCCGCGACGGTTGCCGTGAGGCGGCTGGCATCACCCATCTCAGCCACTTACGGAGATTTAACAGAACGGGCGTATCATGAGAAACACGATGCCCCAGATTGAACTGCTTCAAACTCAGCGCCACCTGGCGCTGGAGGGCGCTTACAACGCGCGCGACATGGGCGGCTACCACACGCGCGATAGCCGTGTCACGCGCTGGGGCAAGCTGTGGCGCGCCGACCGCCTGAGCAATCTCACAGCAAAAGACGAGGCAACGCTGCGCCAGCGGCGGCTGCGCACGGTGATTGACATGCGCTTCGTCGGCGAAGTGCAACGCAACCCCGACCGTGTCGCCCATTGGGCAGAGGTGAACTACATCAACCTGCCGCTGCATGAGGACGGCTCGCACAACGTGGTGGACATCTCTGCCTTGCCTCAGACGTTGACGGACTACTATCGTCTGTTGCTCGATCACACTGGTGCAAACATACGGCGCGTGTTTGAGCATCTCGCTGCGCCAGGCGCGCTGCCAGCGCTGGTGCATTGCACGTTGGGCAAGGATCGCACTGGTATCGTGGCGATGTTGCTGCTCGATCTGCTCGGCGTGCCCGAGGAGACGATCATCGAAGACTATCTGCTCACCGCCCAGTACTGCCAGCCGCTGCTGGAGCAATTCCGCGCCGAGGCGCGCCAGGCGGGCACACCCTTCGGCGAATGGCATCTGCGCATGTTGGAGTGCGACGAGGAAGCCATCGCCTCTGCGCTGCAATACTTGCGCCGGCGCTACGGCAATGCGGCGCTGTATTTGCAGGCGCACGGCTTCAGCGCCGCCCACATCGCCCGCCTTCAGAACGAGCTGCTTGAGGGCTGAGCCAGCGATGCCGCAGCGATGACCTGCTGCAAGTCGCTGAGCGCGCGCTCCGCGTACGCCGCGCCGCGCAAGCGCTTATCACGGGGGGGATGATTGAGCGGCGGCAGGATGCCGAAATTCGCCTTCATCGGCTGAAAGTGTTGGGGGTCGGCGTGGGTGATGTAGTGACACAGCGCGCCGAGCATGGTGGTCGGCGGCAGGACAACGGGAGACTCGCCCAATGCCAGGCGCGCCGCGTTGATGCCCGCCAGCAGCCCTGTCGCCGCGTTGCCAGCATAGCCCTCTACGCCCACGATCTGCCCTGCAAAAAACAGGGCATCGTGTTGCCACCCCTTGAAGCGCAGGCTCGGCTCTAGCATCACGGGCGCGTTGATAAAGGTGTTGCGGTGCATCTGACCGTAGCGCACAAACTCGGCGTGTTGCAGACCAGGGATCATGCGCAGCACGCGGTCCTGTTCGCCGAACTTCAAGTTGGTCTGAAAGCCTACCAGGTTGTACAGCGTGCCAGCCACGTTGTCTTGGCGAAGCTGGACGACGGCATAGGGACGCCTGCCAGTGCGCGGGTCGCGCAGCCCGACGGGTCGCATCGGGCCGAAGGCGAGCGCGTCTCTGCCACGCTGGGCGAGCACTTCAATCGGCAAACAACCCTCGAAGAAGCGCTCATCTTGCAGCTCAAAATCGCGCAGGGTCGCCTTCTCGGCGGAGAGCAGCGCGTCCACAAACGCCTCGTATTCCGCTTTGGTCATCGGGCAGTTGATGTAGTCCCCCGCTTCGCTGTGGTCCTTGCCATAGCGCGAGGCGCGGAAGGCGATCTGCATGTCAATGCTCTCTGCGGTGACGATGGGCGCGATGGCGTCCCAGAAGTAGAGGTACTCACTGCCGCTGATGCGGGCAATGGCAGCAGCCAGCGCATCGGAGGTGAGCGGACCGGTGGCGATGATGGCGATACCGTCAGGAATCTCTGTCACCTCTTCACGGATCACCTCGATCAAGGGATGCGCGGTGATGCGCTCGGTGACGGCTTGCGCGAATAGATCGCGGTCCACTGCAAGCGCGCCGCCAGCGGGGACGGCTGCCCGCTCGGCACACGCCAGGATGAGCGAGCCGAGCAGGCGCATCTCTTGCTTGAGCAAGCCGGGTGCTTTGTCGAGCTGGTCAGCGCCCAGCGAGTTGCTGCACACCAGCTCCGCCAGCCTGTCGCTGGTGTGGGCGGGGGTCATTTTGCGCGGGCGCATCTCGCACAGGCGCACCCGCACGCCGCGCTGGGCGATCTGCCAGGCAGCTTCGCAGCCAGCCAGACCACCACCCACCACCGTGACAACCGACTCGTGCGTCATGGGCTGGGGGCTAATTCTCCCGCAGCAACCTGAAGAACGTAATCCGCCATTGCGCCGGGGATGTCCACGCCTGTGGCGGGCACGCTGTTGCGAAACTCCATCGTGTGATTCACCTCGTTCACGAGCAAGCCACGTTCGGGATCCTCGAACAGATCCACTGCCACGATCCCTCCGCCCACCGCGCGCGCAGCGGCGCGGCTAATGGCGTCAATCTCTGGGGTGACGGGGCAATTGCTTGCTTTGCCGCCCAGATGGGTGTTGGTGATCCAGTGATCGGAAGTGCGATAGATGGCGGCGACGGTGCAGTCGCCGACGACAAACGAGCGAATGTCGCGGCCTGGCTTGCGCACATACTCCTGGATGTAGTAGATGTGCTGGGCGTAGCCTCCCAGCTCGTCGCGCAGCATCAGCACCGCCTCGGCAGCGTCGCGGTCGTTCACGCGCACCACCCCGCGTCCCCAAGAGCCGATCACGGGCTTCAGGACACATGGGTAGCCAAGCTGCTCGATTGCCTGCAGGGCGCTGGCGGGCGTGAACGCCATCATCACGCGCGTGGTCGGCACGTTGTGCTGTATCAACAACTGCGTGGTGATGAATTTGTCTCCGCAGTTCTCGATCACCTGATGCGTGTTGACTGTCTTGACGCCTGCCAGCGTCATGATGCGCTGGACATACAGCGCGCGGCTCTGAGACACGCAGCGCTCAACGCACACGTCGAAGCGTCGCCAGGAGTCCAGGTGCTGAAGGTCGAAAACAGCGCCGCGGTCGTCCACGACTTCCACCTGGACGCCGCGCGCTGCGAACGCCTCCAGGAGCATTTTCTCCTCAGGGCGCACCAGGCTGCACACCAAGCACACCCGCATCATTCACCCCAGTCCTCTTCTTCTACAGGGGCTGGCGCAAGGGTCAACGGCTCGAGGGACACCACCTCCAACTCAGCACCACACTCGGGGCATCGCACCAACTCATGCAACACAGGCGCGGTCGAAAAGGTGATCGCCGCGCCACACACGGGGCATTCAGCAGTGAACATAGCACCGCACACATACCACGCAATGGCGAAACTGTCAAGTCAGCGCGAGATATGCGAAAGCAAGGCTTTCGCACTCAAAAGGCATAGATTACACTCAAAGCTATGCGCGTGTTGGTATATGACACGAAGCGATATGAACGGGACGTGCTCACTCGCGCCAACCACGGACAGCACGATTTGAAGTTCATCAGCGCGTCGCTCAACGAGCAGACGGCTGTCCTGGCGGAGGGTTATCCCGCGATCAGCATCTTCGTCAACGACGACGCCTCGGCGCCCGTGCTGGAACGACTGGCGGCTGTGGGCGTGAGGCTCATCGCCCTGCGCAGCACGGGCTTCAACAACGTGGACATCGAAGCCGCACGGCGGCTGGGGATCGCCGTGATGCGCGTGGCAAACTATTCGCCCTATGCTGTGGCGGAATTCGCCGTCGCGTTGCTGCTCGGCGTGGTGCGCAAGATTCATCGCGCCTGGAACCGCGTGCGCGAAAACAACTTCGCCCTCGACGGCTTACAGGGGTTCGACATCCACGGGCGCACGGTGGGCGTGATCGGCACAGGGCGCATCGGCGCGGTGTTCACCACCATCATGCACGGCTTCGGCGTGCAACTGCTCGGCTACGACGTGCAGCAAAACGAGAGCTGCCTGGCGCTGGGCATGCGCTACGCCCCGCTGGAGGAGGTGTTGGCGCAATCCGACATCATCAGCCTGCACGTGCCGCTGTTGCCTGCCACATACCACCTCATCAACGCGCGCACCATCGCCACCATGAAGCGCGGCGTGGTGATCGTTAACACCAGCCGCGGCGGGCTGATTGACACAGAGGCGCTGATCGAGGGGCTGAAAAGCGGTCACATCGGCGCAGTGGGGCTGGACGTGTACGAGGAGGAGGACGGCTTGTTCTTCCGAGATCGCTCCGATCAAGTGCTCACCGACGACGTGTTCGCCCGCTTGCTCACCTTCCCCAACGTGTTGATCACGGGTCACCAGGCGTTCCTCACCCAAGAGGCGCTGGATCAGATCGCCGAAACCACGATCCAGAACATCACCGACTTCGCCGAGGGACGCCCCAACGCCAACCAGCTCACCGCGTGAACACAAGGCAACATCGCGCTATGGAAAGCCATCCTGGTCGTCTGTATCTTGGGCGCGAGTACGACTTCGCGCAGCAACAGCCCGACCTGCAACCCGCCTTCCTCAGCTTGCGCAACTTGACCACGCACGCCATCTGCCTGGGCATGACTGGCAGCGGCAAAACAGGGCTGGGCATCGTCACGCTGGAGGAGCTGCTGCTCCAGGACATCCCCTGCATCATCGTTGACCCCAAAGGTGACATCACCAACCTGGCGCTGCTCTTTCCGGACCTGAGCGGGCGCGCGCTGGCGCCCTGGGTGGACGAGGGCGAGGCGCGCCACAAAGCGCTCACGCGCGAGCAACTCGCGGACCGATTAGCAGCCACCTGGAAAGAGGGCTGGCACACCTGGGGCATCACGCGCGAGCAGGTGGCGCGCCTGCGCGACCGCGCGAGCGTGGAGATTTACACACCTGGCAGCAGCGCTGGCATCCCCATCAACTTGCTGGGCAACTTCCAGCCGCCCGAAAAGCTGCGCTGGCACACACACGCCGAGGCGCTGCGTGAGCGCATCGGGCAGATCGTCCAGGCGCTGTTGCACCTGATCGGCATCACAGCCGACCCGCTCAAGAGCCGCGAACACATCTTGCTCGCCACCGTCTTCGAGGCTGCCTGGCGCGCGGGGCAGCCGCTGGACATGGTCGCGCTGATCCGCATGATCCAGGACCCGCCCGTGCGGCGCGTGGGCGCGTTCGACATGGACGTTTTCTACCCGCGCGCGGAGCGTTTCCAGCTCGCCATGGCGCTCAACAACCTGATCGCCTCGCCCACCTTCTCAAGCTGGACGGAGGGCGCGCCGCTGGACATGGACGCCCTGCTGCGCCCGCGCCCCGACCCCACCTCGCACAACCCGCGCGGTCGCACGCCAGCCAACATCTTCTACCTGGCACACCTGGGCGAGACGGAGCGGCAGTTCTTCGTCACGTTGCTGCTCTCACAACTGGTGCTGTGGATGCGCGCGCAGAGCGGCTCATCCATCTTGCGCGTGCTGCTGTACTTCGACGAGGTCTTCGGCTTCGCCCCGCCCTACCCTCGCAACCCACCTGCCAAAACGCCGCTGATGACGCTGCTCAAGCAAGGGCGCGCCGCGGGCGTGGGCGTTTTCCTCTCCACGCAGAACCCCGCCGATCTGGACTATCGCGGTTTAAGCAACATCGGCACCTGGCTGATCGGGCGGCTGCAAACCGAACGCGATCGCGAGCGCGTGCTGGAGGGATTGCAACAGGCAGAGCTGCAATTCGACCGCGCCTACTACAACGCCATGCTCGCTGGTCTCCCGCGGCGCGTCTTCCTGTTGCACACGCCCAGCAGCGAGCCGCGCTTTTTCCACGTGCGCTGGACGATGAGCTACCTCAGCGGTCCGCTCACGCGCGATCAGATCGCGCAGCTCCAGCCCCAGCCCGCCGAACCAGCAGCAACTTCCGCGCTCGCCGCGCATCCCACGCTCACCCGCGCGACGAGCGTGCTGAGCGAGACGCGCCCACAGGTGCCACACACTGTGCGCGAGGTGTTCCTGCACTCCCCGAACGCCAGCGGCGACGCGCCCGTGACGTACGTCCCGCGCCTGTTGGCGGTGATCTCCGCGCGCTTCTCCGACCGCCCCAGCGGCGTGCATTGCACCCAGCGCTACGCCTGGCTGGCGCCGCTGGACATGAGCACCGCCGTGCCCGACTTCAACAATGCGGAGCGCATCGAGCCGCCTGCGCCGCCCGCGCTGGCAACATCTCCGCTGCCACGCGCCCAATTCGGCGAGCTGCCCTTCGGCTTAGACGCGCGCTGGACGCGGCGCATGGAACGCATCGTGACGGACTACGCCTACCAGCACGTGACGCTCCCCATCTGGGTCAACCGGGCGCTGAAGGTGTATGGCGAGGTCGGCGAAGAGTCGTGGATGGTGCGCCAGCGCTGCGAGGCTATCGCGCGCGAGCGACGCGACGCTGAAGCCACCCGCCTGCACGACACCTACGAGCGGCGCATGGCAGCGCTGCAAGAGCGCGCCGCGCGCAAATACCGCGACCTGGCGCGCAACACCGCCGAGTTGAACGCTCGCAAGCGCGAGGAGCTGCTCAGCGGCGTGGAGATGCTGTTCAACATCGTGGTGGGCAAGCGCCCGCTGTACGGCGTGGCATTTGGCGCCCGCCGCCAGCGCGAGCGCGAAATGGCGCGCCTGCGCGTGCAGGAATCTCAACAGGCGCTGGCTGAATTAAACGCCGATCTCGAAAAGTTGCGCGATGAATACCAGCAGGCGCTGCAAGCGCTCAACGACCGCTGGATGCGCACAGTGGACAGCGTGGAGCGCGTTCACATCCCGCTCAAGAAGAGCGCCATCACCATCGAGGTGATCGCGCTGGCGTGGGTGAACCAGACACCCGATCAGGACAACACCCGTCCCTCCACAAGCTGAATCAGCGCGCGGGCGATGTCCAGCGCGGCGTTCGGGCGCGCCAGCGCGCGCGAGGCTTGCGCCACACGCTGCATGTCCTCTGAGCATTCCAGCCAATAGCGCAACTGTGCCACCACGTGCGCCGGCGTAGGACACCAGCGCGCTGCGCCGCGCAAGACCGCATAGTCGCGCGGACCTTCTTCCTGCCCAGGCAGCGCGTCGAAGAGGATGATGGGCAGACCAGCGATGAAGCCCTCCGCCAGCGTAGTCGAGCCAGCCTTGGTGATCAGCACGTCCGCCAAGCCCATGCGCTCCGGCACATCCTCGACAAAGCCCAACACCTGCATGGAGGAGATGCCGTGCAAGCTGCGCGTGAGCGCGTTGCGTAGCGCCTCGTTGCGCCCGCACACCACGCTGAGCACCAGCGGGAGCTGCGCCTCGATGATGGCGCGCGCCACCCGCTCCAGCATGGCTGAGCCTTCGCCGCCGCTGAGCAACAAGACCCGCAGCCTGCTATCGCTGTGGTCACGAGACTGCGCGGCGTGCGCGATGCGCTGCTGCAACAATGGCGCAACAGGCTGACCGGTGGTGATGATCCGATCGGGCGGCACGCCGCGCGCGATCAGCTCGCGGCGCGCGTCCTCCGTCGGCGTGGTGATCAGGTCTGCCGTCTGCACCACGTGAAAAGCGTGCAGTTTGCTCAGATCGGTCACCACATGCGCATAGCGGGCGCGCGGCGCCACCTGGCGCAGCAACGGCGGGAAGAAGGGGTTGAACTGCGGCTGGCACGAGACATACACATCCGCGCGCGTGGAGCGGATGAAGCGCTCCAAACGCCCGCGATCCAGCCATAGCAACAAACGACCCGCGCTGCTCACGCGGCGCTCCCCATCCAGCAACTGGTAACTCAGGCGATGCATCCAGCGCGCGTAGGAGAGGGAAAAGCGATACGTGCGCTCACTTTGGTCAAACGGGCGCGGCAGATGATGAATCGCGTTAAAGATGCGCACAACGTGCGCCGTGTGGAGTATGTCGAACGCCTGCTGGATGCTGCCTGCCGCGGTGCGATGACCGCCGCCGGTGTCCGAGTAGAGCAGCGCGAAAGTAGCCATGAAAGACGACGCCGATTCTAACCACGCGGGTATGATCCGCTGCGCAGCCTCGCGCGTCTCCTGCTTGCGACGCGCCACGCTGCGCCAGATTCACAACGTGAGGAATCCACATCCATGCGAAAGAAGATCACCATCATTGGAGCTGGCTTCGTCGGTTCAACCACCGCCCACTGGCTTGCGGAGCGCGAGCTGGGCGACATCGTGCTGCTCGACATCCCCGCCACCGAGACCATGCCCAAAGGCAAGGCGCTGGACCTGATGGAGGCAGGACCCGTGATCGGCTACGACACACGCATCACCGGCACGACCGACTACGCGGACACACAAGGGAGCGACGTGGTGGTTATCACGGCAGGCGTGGCGCGCAAGCCAGGCATGACCCGCGAGGACTTGGTGGGCGTGAACCAAAAAATCATCACCGACGTGGTGAACAACATCGCCGACACCTCGCCAAGTGCGATTGTCATCGTCGTCACCAACCCCCTGGACACCATGGCTTACCTGGCGTACAAGCTGCTCAGCCAGCGCGGCTTCACCAAGCACCGCGTGATGGGTCAGGCGGGCATCCTGGACAGCGCGCGCATGCGCACGTTTATCGCCATGGAGCTGGGCGTGAGCGTGGAGAACACCCACGCCTTCGTGTTGGGCGGTCATGGCGATGAAATGGTGCCGCTGGTGCGCTACAGCACCGTGGCGGGGATCCCGATCAGCGAGCTGCTGCCGCCCGACCGCGTGGAAGCCATCGTCCAGCGCACGCGCCAAGGCGGCGCCGAGATCGTCAACCTGCTCAAAACGGGCAGCGCCTACTACGCGCCCGGCGCCAGCGTCGCGGAGATGGTCGAGGCGATCTTGAAGGACAAAAAGCTGATCCGCCCCTGCGCCGCTTACCTGGAAGGCGAATACGGGCTGCGCGACATGTACTTCGGCGTGCCAGTCGTGCTGGGCGCGAACGGCGTGGAGCGCATCATCGAGGTGAAGCTCAACGACGAAGAACGCGCCATGCTGGAGAAAAGCGCCGCCCTGGTGCGCAGCACCATGAGCGCGCTCCAGCTCTAGGCTGGATGCGCCGCTCGACCGCCAGCTGCGTTGAGATGCGCTCGCTGCGCGCCTGCCTCCGCGACGAACCGCTCATCCGCCTCATGGCGATGGCAGACCTGTGGGACGCCGCCATCGAGGCGACCACGCCGCGCGAAGCCGCAGACCTGCTGGCGCGCCACATGACGCAGCCGGCGCACCTGGCATCCGCTTACCAGTCCCTGCCAGACGACGCCAAAGCCGCCTTGCGCGCGCTGCTGGAGCAGCGCGGGCGCATGCCAGCCGCCACGTTCGAGCGCCGCTACGGCGCCATTCGCCAGATGGGTCCAGGGCGGCTCGACCGCGAGCGCCCCTGGCTCTCTCCGCTCGGCGCAGCGGAGACGCTGTGGTACTACGGCTTCATCTCGCGGGCATTCGAGGGCAGCAACGCGCCCGTCGAGATGGTCTTCGTCCCCAACGAGCTGCGCGACTTGCTGCGCCAGCACCTGGGCGCGCCCTCCCCATCCACCGCCGACCGCGCGCGCTCAGAGGCATCGCCAGCTTCCATCCCCACAGCCTCAACCCAGCGCTGGTTCCCCTTCATCGAGGACATGGTCACGCTGCTGTGCCACGTCCAAAACAGCGAGGTGCGCCTAAAGCAAAACCACGAATGGGAAGCCGCCGCCCGGCGCGGGCTTGCACCCATGCTCCACGACGCCGACGGCGCGCTCGACAACGACCCGAAAGGGCGCTTCGCCTTGATGCTGCATCTGAGCGAGCGATTGGGCTGGACGCGCGCCCACGAGCGACGCCTGCGGCTGGTCGCCCCTGCCGTGACCGCCTGGCTCAACGCCGACCCCGAAGCGCAGCGCCAGGCGCTCCTGCGCGCCTGGCTGGAAGACGACACCTGGGATGACCTGGCGTGCGTGCCAGAGCTGACGCTGGACATGACCCACACCTGGGCGCACGATCCGCGCCGCGAGCGGCAGACCATCGTTGCGCTGTGGCAACAGTGGCGCGCTTCGCACCCCGTGGCGGACGTGGAGGCATTCATCGCGTTCGTCAAACAGACGCAACCCGACTTCGCCCGCCCCGACGGTCGCTACGACCTGTGGCAGGTGCGCGACGCGCGCAGCGGCGCGTTTCTCAGCGGCTTCGAGCACTGGGACGACGTGGAGGGCAGGCTGATCCGCCACCTGGTCACCCGCCCACTGCGCTGGTTCGAGGGCGAGCCGCTGACGGACGAGACCAGCCCCAGCGCGCCGTTTCGCGTGCTGGAGGATGCGCGCGTGATCGTCGCCGCCTGGTTGCGGCGACAGCGCTTTCAGCTTTCGCGGGTGGCAGATTGGCAGGAGACGCACCCCACGCACTACGTGTATCGCCTGACGCCGCGCGCGTTGGCGCGCGCCCGCGCGCAAGGCATTCGCGCCGACCAGGTGCGGCGCTTCCTGGAACAGCAGGCGGGACAGGCGCTGCCGAAGGGGATCGCCCGCGCACTTCAGCGCTGGGAAGATCGCGGCGTCGAGGTGCAAATGGAGCCGCTGGTGGTGCTGCGCGCGCGCGAACCCGCCATCCTGGACGCGCTGCTCAGTCTGCCAGAGGCGCGGCGCGCTGCTGTGGAACGGCTTTCGCCCACCGCGCTGGCGGTGCGCCCCCGCGACGCCGAGGACATCCGCGCCCTGTTGCTGGCGCAGGGCTGGCTGACGGACTACACTGACGACTCCCAGCGGCGCAGCGCGTCGTAAGTCTCGACGCAGGGACACGCGACACGCCCAAGCCTTCAATTAGTCAAGGCGACGAACGCGAACAGCTCCTGGAGCGATCACGGCGAAAGCGCGCCGAAACTCCATCCCATGCTCACGAATAGCGAGAGCCACCACCTCCGCCTTTCGGGTAGGGGGCAGTCCAGCAAGCTCATCCAGATGTCTCGGGCAGGGGATAGATCACGTCGGCACGCAGCGCATCTCGAGCGAATGCGAGAGCGGAGAAGATCGCCTCACGGGTCAGGTGCGGATGAGCTTCCAGGATTTGCTCGATGGTCTCGCCCGCTGCCAGCTTCTCCAGAATCAGCTCAACCGTGATGCGTGTGCCCGCAATCACGGGCTTGCCCATCATGATCTGGGGGTCTGACACAATTCGTGGCTCTTGCATGTGCACACTTTGCGCAGCATTCTACATCACAGATGGAGTGCAGAAGTTGTATCTCACCTCACAACGCGCAAAAACGGAACGCTCACGCCGACGACTCCCAGCGGCGCAGCGCGGCATAAAGCGCTGCCTGGCGATGGCGCGCCTGGCAGTAGTGCGCATGGGCGTGTGGATCGGGGGTGATCGGCGGCTCAAGGGCGAGGGAGAGATGCCAATCGCCGCGCGCTGCCAGCGCCGCGCCGAGGCTGGTGGTTTCAGGCTGGGCGCACATGCGGAGGGGTAAACCTACAGCATCGGCGACAATGCGCTGCCACGTCGGCGAGGCGAGCAACGCGCCGCCGCTGCCCACGAGCAGATCCGCTGGGCTGATGCTGCGCAGCGCCTCGCACACCGTCGCCAGCCGCAGCGCCACCGCCTCCATCAGCGCGCGCACCACGTCCACTGGGCGTGTGTCGAAAGATAAGCCGTGCAGCGTGGCGCGGATGTCGTCGGCGTATCCTGGGCTGCGCTCGCCGCCCAGAGTGGGCAGCACAGTCAACCCGTGCGCATCGGGCGCGCACTGCGCCAGCGCTTGCTCCAGCGCCTCGTCGTCGGGCAGGGCAAACAAGCGACGCGCCCAGGCGAACACGTTGCCGCCTTCCGTCAACGCGCCGCCCACCAGCGCGTGCGTGTGATCCACGCGATACGACCACAGCGCCGGCGGCAGAGGGTCTGTGTCCGCCGGCGACGCCAGCGGTTTGACCATGCGCGCGGCTGCGGTTGACCCGATGGTAACGGCGATGCGCGAGGCATCGCGGCAGCTGCTGCCCAGGTTGGCGGCGGCGCCGTCGCCGATGGGCGGACGCAGGCGCGCGCCGCTGAAGCGCGGCCAGCGCTGTTGCCACATGGGCAACAACGGGAGTGATGGCTCATCGGGCTGCCAGATCGGCGGGAGGCAGCCCGGTCGCAACTGAAGCGCGTCGCACCACGTCTGATCCCAGTCAGCCTGCGCGCGGTTGAGCAACCCGCTCCACGAGGCGATGGAGATGCCCGTGCGCAGCGCGCCGGTCAATTGCAGCGTGAGCCAATCGCTTAGCGCGGCGAAGGTGTGGGCACGCGCCACCGTCTCCGGCTGCGTGCGGCGCAGCCAGGCAATGCGGGCAGGCGCGTAGCTGGCGCGAATGCGGCAACCAGTGCGCTGCAACGTCTCCAGCTCGTCGTGCGTCTGCCGCAAGGCGCGGGCGTCGTCGGCGCACTGGGTGTCGGCGTAGGTGAAGACGGGAGAGAGCGGGGCGCCAGCCGCATCCAGGCACACCAGCGACGATGCGTAGGCGGCGACCGCCAGCGTGAGCGGCTCACCCGCGCGCAACCAGCCGCGCAGCTCAGCCAGCGCGTGGAGCTGATCCAGCACGACAACCACACGCGCGAGCGCGGCGTGCGCATCGTCCGTGCTACGCCCGCGCGCGTCGGTCTCGAAGGCGAAGGGGGCGCGCGCGATTGCCTGCGGCAGCGGTTGCAGGTCGTCGTCGTACAGCAGCGCGCGCGTGGCAGAGCTGCCCAGGTCGAGAACGAGAAACACGACAAGGCGATCATAGTCGCGCCTGATATAATGCCATCTCACAGCGGCGACGATGTTTGCGTGCGGCGCGTTGAGGCGCATGATGGTCTGGGCGTGGTCGCTCGTGTTGTTGAGCGGTGTGATATTTCACGCCCCGGCGCCATTGCCAATGGTGCTTTCCAACGTTGTGGCACCCGACGCTGCTGATGCGCACGCGGCGCCAGGCGCACCCCACGCGCACGACTGGCACGAGCACAGCCCGTCAAGCCCGCAAGCGCACTGCCACCCCACCAGCGCCAGCCAGACCTGCTGTTTGCACGCGATGCGCTGCTGTGTGCTTCTGCCTGGCGAGCAGTTCACCTGGCGTCTGCAGTGTCAAGGCGCGCTAACCACACCCGACGCGAACAGCCGTTCGCCGCACCTTCGCGTTCCCAGGCAGCCACCTCGCCTGGCGCGGAGTTAAACCACACCTCCCCTGCTGCGCGACTTCTGAGGCGGAGCGCCGTCTCGGGAAGCGCGCGCATCGCCGCGCTCGCCCGACGCGGGCGCGGTGCAGCTCACGTTTCAGCTGTGTCTTTTGGCTCGACTGATTGACGAGGAGAAACTGCCATGTGGATTCACACACGCGCGGCACATCTTGCCGCAGCCCTTTCGATAGTGGCGGCGCTGACAGCGTGCGCGGGCGCCACCCCTGCGCCAGGCGCCACACCCGCGGCGACGCCTCAGCCATCTGCGACGCCCCCCAGTGCGACGGAGCACATGGGGCATAGCATGGAACATGGCGCGATGAGCGCAGGTGCGCCGTTCGACGCAATGTTCATTGACAGCATGATCGTGCATCACGAAGGCGCGATCACAATGGCAAACCAGGCGCTGAGCGAAGCACAACGACCAGAGATCAAGCAACTGGCGAGAGCCATCATCGAGGCGCAACAGCGCGAGATCGCCCAGATGAAGCAGTGGCGCGCTGCGTGGTACCCCGACCTGGTGGACACCGGCGGTCTGAAGACGGATGAAGGACACGCGATGGACATGGGTCCGATGTCCGTGCCCGCGGGCGACGCGCCGTTCGACATCCGCTTCATTGACGCGATGATCCCGCACCACGAAAGCGCGATCATGATGGCGCAAATGGCGCAGCAGCGCGCCGAACGACCGGAGATCAAACAGCTCGCCGAGGCGATTATCCGCGTGCAGAGCGCGGAGATCGAACAGATGAAACAGTGGCGCGCAGCGTGGACACAGTCTGAATAGCCGCCCCGCGCCTGCGCGCCGGTCAGCCCCTGAAGGTCGCGTGACCTTCGGGGGCTGTCGCAGTCAGCCGAATGCGCTGACCAGCCGCCGCATCGCGGCGCTTTCTGCAATTCGGCAGATCGCGCTGCGGAGCAAGGCAAGCCTGGATGAGGCGCTTGTTCAGCAGCATGACTCCATTGCACATCTCTACTCAATGTTCCCAGCCATTATGTTCAAGCACGCCAGCCATGTGCGCATGGCGCTCCACGCTTCTTGCGCGTCGGTCAGCGCAGTTTCAACATGCGCGACGCGCGTGTTGCGGAATGCATTGACTTTCGACAAGAGTTCATGCAGCGCCTCAAACTGTGTCCCTGAGAGCTGACGGCTGACCGCTTCCCACACTCCTGCAACGTCGTCTCTTCCCCGACGGGCGTACTCCAGACAAAAGAGCAGCGTCCCCAAACGCTGGATCGAGCGCCCAAAGATCAGATTGTCGCGCAGGTAGCGCTGATGCTTCTCCAGCAGCGCCTTTTCGCGCTGGGGCACATGCTCCAGACTGGGGTTGAAGAAGGCAATGGACGCCTCCCCATCCGACGGCATGACGGGCTTCAGGTATCTCTCCAGGATGCGCAGCGCATACTCATCCAGCGGACCGAGCAAAGGTTGAAAGGCGTGAGCAAAGGTGGGCTGGCGCGACCGAATGGCGTGATCGAGCAGCGACACAGCCTGACGCATCGCTCTTTCAACCGCGCTGGGTGGGCGCGCGATGCCAGCTTCCCGCAACACCTGTGCGAAGAGCGCCTCAGCCTCCGATCGGGCGGTCGCTTCTTCCAGCGGCAAAGCGAGTTGCTTTGTTTTCCACTCGTTCAGCAATTGTGTGAGCGCTGGCTCGCATGCGCGGCTCAATTCGGTGATGGTCGTGGCTGCCCCCTGCTGGAAAAGGTGATAGGGCACATAGAGATAGTGCCAGCGTGCTTCTTTGCTGGATGCGGTCTTGCACCATTCGACCGCAGCCGTGGCTTTCAGCGGAACCAGGTCATCTTGTCGGCCTTTGAGTTCCACCAGGTAGCGGTTGTCCTCCCCGTCGCGCACGAAAAAGTCAGGGACGTAAAGGGCGCGCTGCCCATCTGGCTTGAGGTAATCAATCATCAACCGTTGCGGTCCGGCGTTTTTGGCGAAAGCGATCACGTCCTTCGCCGTTTCGAGAAAGTCGGTAAACGCCTGCTCGAAATCATTGTCGCAGGGCACAAGGTTGAACATAGTGCGCTGCGCTGGGAGAGCAGGACGTTTATTGTGGCTGGTAGCCTGGTAGGGCTTCCAGGTGGAGAGGCGTTGCCCGCGACTGATGCGCCTGCGCTTTTCCTGGCGCACCGTCTTTGCCAGAATCAACGGCGTGAACACGGCGCGGATGTGCTCCATCACGTCCAGGTCGCGCATGCGATGATCTACTTCCCCGCTGTACAGGTTAACCGGGCGCTCGAACAGCGCCTCGGCGAGGAAGCGTTCCACCAGCGGCGCAAGCGCCTGATGCGGGTTGGCGATGCGGCAGGCGCGGCCCAACATCTGAGCAAAGTAAGCTGGGGCTGACCAGGCGTTGTTCAACAGCCCGGCATCCAGCCGCATGGTCGCCACAATCTCATCGGTGAACAGGTGGCGCTCTTTGTATTCAATCGGACCTTCCCGTTTCTGACCG
>FWWM01000352.1_pt1 | contig 154943 bp, 159 predicted proteins | sample 2228351 | NCBI WGS metagenome assembly FWWM01 (sample SAMEA103939774, study PRJEB20133) | metagenome
CGGGTTCCAATTTCCATCGGGCGGTCCTCCATCGTTGCAGTAAAAGCCCTTGTTCAGAGGAATGAGGTAATAGTGTTCCTCCATTCTTTTTCGCATCAACATCACTCCTTCCCGAAAATACCATCAGAATCCTGCATCTTCTTCCTCAAAAAATAAACTACCAAAAACCCCTTTCACTGCCCCCTGACGACTGACCCCTGAACTCCCTGCTGACAAAGCATTGGTCATTTTTTATCAACGATTGGGGGGCGTTCTGGATAGAGGGTGATGGAAAGGGCAAGGTGCAGGGGGGTGAGAAGGATGGGAAAATCTTGAAATAACGGATTCAGGTCGCAGATATTATCTTCCATCAGCATTTTCAGAAGGTCCCGATTCAGGGGAAACCAGGCGGGCAGATATTCCCCCAGAAAAGCAGGAAGATAACCCATCCAGGTAGGAACAGGAAGAAATGCTCTTCTGCGGTGTAAAATTTTCGCATATTCCTGGAGCAATTTCCGAAAAGAGACGATCTCAGGTCCTCCCACTTCATAGATTTTTCCAAAAGTCTCTTTTTTGTCCAGAGCGCGGAGGAAAAGCGAGACCACATCCTGAATAAAAATGGGTTGCAACCGGTTTTTCCCACTTCCCAAAATGGGGACAACAGGAAAGAAACGAATCAGCGACTTTATCAGCTGAGAAAATCGGTCTCCTGGTCCGATAATCACCGAAGGGCGGAAAATAGTCCAGTTCAGGTGAGAATGGAGGACAATTTTCTCTGCTTCCCTTTTCGTCTGATGATACCGACTGGGGGCATGGTCCCGGGTGCCCAGCGCACTCATATGAATCAGACGACGGATTTTCCATTTTCGGGCAAAGTCCACAACATTTTTCGTTGTTTTAATATGGGCTTTTTCAAAAGTATTTCTCCTATCGGGGCGAATGATACCTACCAGATGGATGATTGCGTCGGGCAAACGGGGAAGTTCGGAAGGGAATGCCACTGCAAGGTCTGAGGGGAGCCGGAGGGCGTTTCCAGACAGGACTTTTTGTGCCTTCTGCTCATTCCGGAAGGTTACCATCACCTCATAACCTGCGGATAAAAGGGCAGAAACGATATTTCTACCTATGAAACCTGTTGCGCCGGTGACCAGAACGGTCATTGCAACCGGGAAATTTTAATGACCTGATTGGAGTCTAAAGAAACAATTTTCTCTCTGGTTTTGATGCGCAGTTTTCCATCGGTATCTACGGATAGCGCTTCGCCTGCTATGATTTGCTCATCCAGAAGGACTGCTTGCACTTGAGAGTTCAGAAACGAAGCGCGGCTGGTCCATTCTGAAAGCGTCTCTTTGATATTTCCTTCTTCCAGTTCAGCAATTTTTTTCTCCAGATTTTCGAGAATGCGGGCGAATAAAATTGGGCGGGATATTTCCTCCTTCGTGACGGCTTTCAATGTGGCAATTGTCCCCCGCAAACCTTCTGGATAATCTTCAGGCACAGAATTCACATTCACACCTGCCCCCACAATGCTGTATTCCAAATTCCGTCCGCGGAAGACATTTTCCACCAAGACACCAGACAATTTCTTTCCCTCCAGAAGAATATCGTTGGGCCAGAAGACATCCACCTGTACGGAAAGGGTATGTTCTACCGCTTCGCAGATGGCGTTCGCAGCAGCGAAAGGCAGGAAAAGAACTTCAGATTGGTCCAGACTGGGATAAATCACCAGGGAAAAGAGGATGTTTTTGCCGTAAGGGCTAAACCATTTTCTGCCGAAACGCCCATATCCTTTGGACTGATATTCGGCGACAATAACGGCGCCATCTGGCGCTCCTTCCTGCGCCCAGAGTTTGGCGATGCGATTGGTGGAGTCCACAACGCGAAAATGCCGACAGGTTCGCCCATATCGCCTGGAATGCAGAAAAGGGAGATATTCCAGTATGTGCAGAATTCCCGGGGAAGAAGGTAAGCGATATCCCGCTTTCTGACGGAATTCAATTTTGTAGTTTCGGTCTCTTAAATATTGAAACTCCCGGCTGAGAGAAGAGCGATGAATTCCTGTTTTTTCAGAAATTTCGGCAAGGGTGAGGAATTTTCCCTCATTTTGCTTGAACAGATTGAGCAGGTGAATTTTGGATGAAGTAATCGGAATATTAAAATCTTTTCCCAGCGGTTTTTCCACGAAATATCATCCGGAGGAGACCTGGCGATATAGAGAAATCATTTCCAGGAGCGCGAGGGCAGAATCCGAACCGCGATTTCCCATTTTCCCGCCCGCTCTTTCTAATGCCTGTTCAAGCGTATCGGTTGTCAGAATGCCAAAGATTATGGGGATGGGTGATTGCAAAGTTAATTGACTAATATTTCTTGCCACCTGCTGGGCGACCACATCAAAGTGAGGAGTTTGACCCCGGATTACAGCGCCTAAAGCGATAATGCCATCTCCTCCTTTATTATGCGTTAGCAACTGCTGAATTATGGGAGAAATTTCCAGAGAGCCCGGAGTCCAGTAAACTACAATGTCATCAGATTTCACACCTTGGCGCTGAAGCATATCCAAGCAGGCGTCCAGCAGAGCCTGGGTAACTTGCGAATTAAAGCGGCTCACCACAATGGAGACACGAATTCCCGCACCATGTATGATGCCATGCACTTGCTTCATTCGGGCATCACCTCCGGAATTTCCAGCAAATGCCCCAATTTTTCTTTTTTCACCTTCAAGTATTTCCAGTTTTCCTTCCTTGGGGGGATAAAAAGCGGGACGCTTTCCACAAGGGTAATTCCAAATCCTTGCAATCCGACAATTTTTTTCGGATTATTGGTCATCAACCGCATTTTTCTCACGCCGAGGTCAAGCAAAATTTGTGCTCCAGTGCCATAATGTCGCAAATCGGGCAGGTATCCCAGAGCCTGATTGGCTTCCACCGTATCCAAGCCAGTATCCTGAAGGGCATAAGCGCGAATTTTATCGTGCAAACCGATTCCTCTGCCTTCCTGCTTCATATAAACGAAAACCCCTCTGCCCGCCTGCGCAATGTTTCGCAGAGCGGCGTCTTTCTGTAAACTGCAATCACACCGCAGAGAGCCGAAAACATCTCCAGTTAGGCACTCTGATTGCACACGAACCAATATGGGTTCTTCTGGCACAATCTTGTCCATTGATAGTGCCAGATGAACCAGGCGGGAAAATTTCTCTCTATAACCGTGCAGAAGGAAATGGCCATACTTGCTAGGAAAATCAACCGTAGAGATTTTTTCCACCATCCGCTCTCGCTTCAGGCGGTATTCAATCAAATCTGAAATGGAGATAATTTTCAGGTGATGAATTTCGGCGAACTTTTCCAGGTCAGGAAGGCGTGCCATACTACCATCGGTTTTCATAATTTCACACATTACCCCTGCCGGGTATAAGCCAGCCAGCCTGGCTAAATCCAGCGATGCTTCGGTATGACCTGCTCGCTGGAGGGTTCCACCCGGACGTGCGCGCAGAGGAAAAATGTGTCCTGGCCGAACAAAATCACCTGGTCGCGCTTTGGGGTTAATCAGGAGTTGAATCGTCCACGCCCGGTCAAACGCGGATATTCCGGTGGTTACCCCTTCACGAGCGTCTACCGATACGGTAAATGCTGTGGACAAATCTCCTTCCCCTTTTTCGCCCGCCATTAGTGGTAAATTCAATTCTTCCGTCCGCTCCGGCAGGAGACTGCAACAAACTAATCCTCTCGCTTCCTGCGTCATAAAATTTATCATTTCTGGCGTCACTTTCTCCGCGGCGGCTACCAAATCTCCTTCATTCTCCCGGTCCTCATCATCAACCACAATCACAACTTTTCCCTGCCGAATGTCCTCTAGTGCTTCCTCAATCTTCGCAAAAGGCAACTTCTCTTTCCCCCCTTCCACATATTCATTATATCAGTCTGCTTCTCGCTCAACTGTCAAAAAATTTCCCCAAAATAAATCCTTCGCTTTCCTGTTCACACCGAAGATTTTTTCCCTTACTCTACCAGTCTTCCTGTAAGGTATATTCCCTTGTGGCGAGGAAGACAAACAGCAAGACATAGGCATACCCCAAAAGCCAGTATCCGAAATATGAAAGGAATAAAGTGGAAGGAATAAATAGGGTACGCCAGGCACCAGGGTAATAAAAGAAAAACGCATAAGGCAGAGCATGCCGAAAAAAATATATGGCGTAACTAACAAGCAGAAAAATCAGGGAAGCCAGAAGCAGACCTCGGCGAAATCGGAACCACCACCACTGGGCAAAGCCATACACTCCAGCAGGAATGGAACTCAGAAACCCTAATGGGAGTAAGAATTGATTCCACCGCGTTCCCCCCGTAAAGACCCAGTCCAGAAACATTCCCCCTGCCAGATGCAACAGCTGTAGGGAAGTTAACAGAAAGATGGCGGTCAAGGTAATCGTGCCAATAAAAGGACCGGGAGAAATGGGCAGGGAAAGGCGAAAGTGCTTCCATTCCCTATCTTCTTTCCAGTGGCTGTAAACGAGAAAAATACTGAAAATTTCACAGCTGAAAATTGCAGAATAGATGAACAGGTCAACTGGATGACCAGGAACAGCAAAAAACAGGGCAAGGGGCAAAAATGCGCAGGCAAGGAAGAAGAGCACCGAGAGACGATGAGAAATCCACCGGTCCATAAAAAGGGAAGCGAAAGCGAGCCAAACTTTTATGGGAAAATCATCTCCCGAAGGATGGCTTGATAGGGCAAAATGGAGCGTATGGGAATCATCCATTCTTCCAGTTGCTGAACAACTTTTTCTTCTTCCGATTTCCAGCAGTGGAGAAAAACTCCTGCTGGCTGGGAATCCACGAATAATATGGGGAGGTCTTTGCGCACTTCTCCGGGGACTTCATCTACTTCAATGACAGAGCAGGAAAAATCTCTATCCAAGTCAGCATATTGCCCACGCCAGATCACTCTGCCATTGCGAAAAAACAATGTATTAGGGTTTAAGCGCCGCTCAAATTCTCCTTCCTGATGACCAATCAAAAGCACAGAAACTTTCCTGCTGAGCAGAGAATTCAGCCATTCCATCCATAGAGAAAAACGCTCTGTGGAGGCATCCTCAAAAGGCATTTCCAGCAGAAACAATTCCGGCTCCAGTAAATCCAGACTGCGTAGCGCAACATCTATCTGGACATCTCGGGGAAAAACATTCAAAGGACGATTTTTCCATTTGTCTAAACCCATTTCTTTCAACCAAATCCGTAGACGCTTCGTCGGATCAGGAATGCGATAAATCGCCAGCATCAGAGACAGCCATTGAGAGAGAGTTTGACTTGCCGGTGGCCTAAATCGGTGCGGATGATAAGCGATTTTTCGCAAGGTTTCCGAAGTTCCCGGGAAGGAACCAAAGACGCGAATAGAGCCAATATGGGGGTGCATCACTCCGAGAATCAGAGGAGGAAGCAGATATATTCCTGCTCGGATTCCTCCAAGGGCGCACAGCATTTCCCCTTCATACAGCGAGAGGCTCACATCCTCCAGTTTGCCCCAAGGGTAAATTTCCCACTTTCTGCTCACCTTCTTCATTTCCACTACTGTGCCCATCACTTCCACATTTTACACAAAAATTGTGTTGTACCGTATAATTAGTGTAGGATGCAGGATGTGGGATGCGCATATTCATCTGGACGACGAGCAATTTTCCGCGGATGTTTTTGAGGTAATTCAGCGGGCAAAACGGCGGGGAATCGCAGGGGCAATAAATCCTGCCGTATCCTTGCTTTCCGCAGAAAAGATTTATATTCTTTCCTCCCAGACAGATGGGTTCATTTACCCTGCGCTGGGATTTCATCCGCATTCGGCAGAAGAGGTGCAACCCCACCATCTGCAAGAAATGGAAAGAAGGATTCGGGAATGGAAACCGGTGGGAATAGGAGAAACCGGGCTGGATTGGCGAAAAGCATCCTCATCCCGTCGGGCACAACTCGCCCTTTTTGAGCGTCATCTTGAGTGGGCAGAAAAATTCGCTCTTCCACTGATTGTTCATATGCGGGACTCAGAGGAAACCCTGCTGGAAATTCTTTTCAATAGCCGAAATACCACAGGTATGCTTCATTCTTTTTCCGGCTCGCTTTTTTACTCGGAAAAATTCCTGCAACTGGGATGGTACATTTCCTTTTCTGGGATAGTGACATATCCGAGCGCGGAAGAAGTACGCCGTGTAGCAGAAATGGCACCGGATGACCGGATATTGCTGGAGACAGATGCACCGTATTTAGCACCTCAGAGGTATCGTGGCAAGCGTTGTTTACCGGATATGCTTCTGGACACGGTGCAATTTGTAGCGAAACTGCGTAAAGTTGAGCCAACTATTCTGGCAAAACAGACTTGTGAAAACTTGAGGAGATTATTTTCATTAAGGGGGGAGGAATCCAGATGAAAAAATTACTCATCACTTGCCTGTTGACAACGGCTCTGGACCAGATTACCAAGCAATGGGTAGAAATGCAGATGCCTCATTTTAGCACATACTGGGTTATTCCAGGATGGATGGGCATACACAAAACCTATAATAAAGGAATCATCTTTGGATTTTTTCAGGATTCAGGAATACTGGTGTGGGGAATTATTCTGATAGCCGCTGGGGTGCTGATTTACTCAACAATCAGCGAAATTCGCCATCCAGCGCATCCTTTTTCGTTGTATGCGCTGGGTTTTATCTGGGGAGGGGCATTGGGGAATTTAATTGACCGGGTGCGCACCGGGAAAGTGCTGGATTTTATTGCCATCTGGAAGTGGCCCATTTTCAATATTGCGGATTCCTCTATCGTGGTGGGAATTTTGATTCTTATGTTGCTTTACTCGCGAGAAGCAAAGCGGGAGGCAAAATCACCCGGTGAGGCGATTCACCAGGACTCCAACATAGGGATGAAAGATTTGCACCAGCAGAGCGGGGAGCACACCGAATAAAACGATAAAAAAGCCAGGAATCGCCAGACTGATGACTTCCCGATAATCTGTATCTTTCAAGTCCTTCCAAGTAGGATTCAAAGGACCGAGGAACATTCTCTGGATTGCCCAGAGGGTATAGCCAGCGGTGATGACAATGCCGGGCAGAGCACAAATGGCAAAGAGGCGGAAAAGATTGATATCGCCGAACACATAAGAATAATTTTTGAAGGCGCCCATATAAGCGAGCAATTCCCCCCAGAATCCGGAAAGGCCAGGAAGAGCCAGATTCGCCATACCAGCGAAGGAGAAAAAGGCAAAATATGCGGGCATAATTTCTGCCAGACCGCCGAATTCGTTAATAATCCGAGTGTGCGCCCGGTCATAAATCACGCCAGCCAGCAAGAACAGGCTACCGGAAATAAAACCGTGGCTGACCATTTGAAAAATTCCGGCTGTGATTCCTTCCTGCGTCATCGTGGACAATCCGAACACCACATAGCCCATATGGGAAATGCTGGCATTGGCAATCAAAGTTTTCACATCCGCCTGCGCCATCGCCACTAAAGCGGCGTAGACCACCATGACCACTCCGATTATCGCAACAGGGATAGCATAAGTGCGCGCCATATCAGGAAATGTGGGGTACAGAATCCGATAGAATCCATATCCGCCAGTTTTGAGCAAGAGGCCTGCCAGTATGACGCTTATCGGGGTTGGTGCTTCCACATGGGCATCCGGCAACCAGGTGTGCAGAGGAACAATGGGAATTTTAATCCCAAAGCCGAAGAAAAATAACCAGAAAATCCACTGTTGTATCGGCACAGGCAAAGAAGGACCAGCGCCAATGAGGGGGAGAATGAAAAAAGTGGGTGGACTCTGCCCGGAATACACATACAGGAGGATAATCCCCACAAGAAGCGCAATACTACCCGCCAGGGTATAAATAAAAAATTTAATGGCGGCGTAGATGCGGCGAGGACCTCCCCAAATACCGATGAGAAAATACATCGGCACAAGCATTAACTCCCACATAATGTAAAAAACGAAATAATCCAGTGCAATAAAAACGCCAATAATCCCGGTTTGCAGAATCAAGAAGAGCACGCAATACTCCTTCACACGATGGCGAATACTCCAGGAACCTATCGCAGCGGCGACAAAAAGAAGCCCGGTAAGCACCAGCATTGCCATAGACAATCCATCCGCACCCACTCTCCAAAAAACACCAATTTCAGGAAACCAGGGGAGAAATTGTGCAAAAAGAAATGGACTTCTGCCGGGCTGTGTTTCTGGTAATTTTTGCAGGTATTCCTGCAGGAGCATGAGAATTCGGATGCAAATGATGAGAGTGTTGGCAAGCGTCAAACTTCGCAACCATTTCTCATGTCTGGCAGGAAATAGGGCGATGATTAGGGCGAATAGAATGGGCAGGAAAAGTATCTGATTGAGGGGATTGGAAAATAAAATGTAAAATGCTTCCCAGTGGAAAGTATATCCCCACGGCGTGAATACCGTTGGTTCAGGTAATTCCATCGCAAATTCCCTCCTTTTGCTCCATCAGTTCATCCTCCAAAAAGATTCAGATAGAGATTGATTAAAGTTTTTTGTCCGCCAAAAAGCCACCAGATAATAAAGAGAAATGCGGCAACGGCGTTGGTGATTATCAGCAGATAATCCGAGACAAAACCGCTTTGCAGTTTGCGCACTTGCCTGCCAATGCCTCCGGTTGCCCATGCCACAAAATTGACTGCACCATCCACGACATATTTGTCCGCACCGCCCGAAAAGAAACTGATTGCCACGGTGAGATACCCAGCCAGATTTGCCACGCTATCTATCACCCACTTATCAAAAAGATGGCACAGACGCGAAAGCATAAGACCGGGAGCCGCTATGGTGTATTCATAAAGTTCATCAAAATAATATTTGTGGGTCAGGGTATTTCCCAGAATGGGAAGGCGTTTTTTCAACAGATACATTTCCCATTTCTTTGCTTTATAGACCTGAAAAGCGACAAAAAATCCCAGAGCGGCGAACAAGATGGAAATTATGGGGAGAAAAATATGGAATTTTTCTTCTGCTTGAACGGGCAAGAGAAACTGCTGAAACCAATGAGGAGCCCAACCGATGGAAAGCGCACCGAGGGCGAGAATGAGCAGAGGGATGGTCATCACCAGCGGAGATTCATGTGGAGGGTGGTTCCATCGTGGTGGCATCCAGAAGGTAAGAAACATCAAACGGAACATATAAAATGAAGTGAAAAACACTCCCACCGTCAAGAAAATAAATGGGAGCCAGTGTCCGGAACGCTCTGCAAATGCAAAACAGGAAGAAAGAATGCTTTCCTTGCTGAAAAAACCGGAGAATGGCGGAATTCCCACCAGAGCCAGAGTGCCAACGAGAAAAGTGGGATAAGTGATGGGCATATATTTTGCTAATCCGCCCATTCGCCTCATATCGTTGGTATGGGTGCTGTGGATGATGCTGCCGCTTCCCAAAAACAAAAGCGCCTTGAAAAAAGCGTGTGTCCAGAGGTGAAAAATACCTGCAGGCCAATTCCCCACACCTATTGCCGTCATCATATATCCCAACTGGCTGATAGTAGAATACGCCAGAACCCGCTTGATGTCGTTCATCGCCATACCGATAGTGGAGGAGAAAAGCGCAGTGAATGAGCCGATATAAGCGATGACCAGGAGTGCGCTCGGGCTTGCATCAAAGAGAAAAAACATTCGGGCGACTAAATACACTCCGGCAGCCACCATTGTAGCAGCATGAATGAGGGCAGAAACAGGGGTGGGTCCTTCCATAGCATCAGGTAACCAGACGTGGAGAGGAAATTGCGCCGATTTTCCTATTGCCCCCCAGAAAATCAACAGGGCGGTAAGCGTGAGCAGGAAACTCCCTCCGTGTTGCAGAACATATAACTGGCTCTCCTTTATGGAAATGCTGTCGGTGAGCGAAAATAGCATTAGCCACCCCACCAGAAATCCCACATCTCCGGTTCGTGTAGTTAAAAATGCTTTTTTCCCTGCCCTGGCTGCCACTGGCTTGCGGAAATAAAACCCGATGAGCGCATAAGAAGTCACACCCACCAGTTCCCAGCAGGTATATAAGAGAAAATAATTATCGGCAAGAACCAATCCCAGCATTGCCGCAGAAAACAGAGAAAGCAGACCAAAATAGCGAGGAAATCCTTCTTCTCCCCGCATATATCCGGCAGAGTAAATGTGGATACAGGTTCCGACAACCGTCACTACCAGAAGCATTACGGCGGCAAGGTTATCCACATATAAGCCGATAGTATAGGTTTGCTCCCCGATTTTCAAGTAGTCGTAAGAAACAAAGAATCCCTGCTCAGGAAGTTGAAGTTTCTGCACAAAAATTATGAGCGAAAGCACGGCAGAAAACCCGATGGCACCGATAGAAATCCAGGCAGATTTCTCTTTCCACGCCCTGCTTCCCAATGCAATCAAACCGTAAGCCACCAGCGGTGTCAAAGGAATCAGAGGGAGCAGAGTGGAAAGCGGGAGATCTACCATTTCAACACCTCAAATTCATCCACATTCACCGAGCGAAAGTACCGATATAGAAGCAAAATAATCGCAAGGGCAATTGCCGCTTCAGCCACCGCAATGGAGATGGAAAATATGACGAAAATATGCCCTTCAGGAGAATGCACGGCAAGTTCTGTGCCAAATGCCAGTCGTGTAATCGCTGTCCCCCAGTTTCGTGTGAATGCCACAAGCATAATATTGACGCCGTTCAACATTAACTCCAGGCACATCAATATGGTGATTAAATGTCTCCTGCTCAAAAATCCGTATACGCTGATACAGAAAAGCACTACTCCAACACCGAGATAGTATTCCGTTGGAATCATTCCGCTGTCTCCTCCTCAGTTGCAGGTCTCAACATCAGAATGACGCCCACCATCACCGCTAAAAGAATCAAACCGACTATTTCAAATGGAAGCACATAGGTCCGCGTCAGGGCATCCCCTATCAGGGAAAGATTCGGAAATTCTTTCAGAATACGCTCCCCCTCAGATTCCGGGATAATCACCTGAGCAATATTCGTGATTTGATTTGCCATTTCAGAAGCAGTGGGCCACTTGATGGAGGTTACGAGATAGAAAAGAAAAGGAGCGCCGAGGATGACCAGCGTAAGAGCCCACAGATTGATACGGTTCACATTTTCCAAGGGCAAGTCTCCTTTTTGTAGCGCTGCTGTTACAGCAAACAGCGTCAGGACTGCTATTCCACCCGCATAGAGAATAATTTGCACCACGGCGAGGAACGGAGCATAAAGAAGCACATACAACACAGCCACAGCGCTCAAGCAGACAATCAAAGATACCACAGAATAAATCACTCGCTTCGCCGCAATTACCCCCAGAGCAGAAGCCAGCGCTACAATACTGCTCACCCAGAAAGCAATCGCTTCTGCCATTATTCTACTTTTCCTGCCACTTCCGCCACTTTTCCTTCCTTTTGGGCTTTTTTGGTTTCCGCTTCCTCTTTGCGTTTGTCCCGATATCTGCCATCAGGATACACCGCGTTGGCGAAAATCAACATATCCGCCAGGTCCAGTATATTGGGTTCTTCTTCCCCGTGGGCATACGCATCCGGTCTCTGAGGCGCAGACAATTCAAATTCCCGGACCATTTTGATTGCATCCTCTGGGCAAATATCCACACACAATCCGCAGAATAGGCAGGCAATGAGGTTTACGGTGAATTTTGCAGGCCTTTTGTCCTGTCCTTTTCCTATTCCCCACAAATCTATGACCGAAGTGGGGCAAATTCGGGCACATAAAGTACAGGCATCACAGCGAATTTTACCCGTGTCTTCCTCCACGATGAGATAATGTCTGCCCCGGTAATACGGAGTCAATGGCCTTCGCTGAAATGGATACTGGATGGTCACTTTTCCTCTCGGCAGGTAGGACAAAGTGATTAGATGCCCGCGCAAAATTGCTCGCGAAACTCCCAGAGATTTCCTAACAGTAAGTACCGCTTTCCTCCACAGAAAAATGAACGGGAAAGCGAATATTAACCACAGGATACGCTTCACAACCTGCCAGAGAAACTTCAAAATTGCCTGAATTTCCAAATCAAAGCCTCCCCTGCGGCAATGAATAGATTCAACACAGAAATCGGGAGCAAAATTTTCCAAGCAAAACCCATTAATTGGTCCACGCGAAAACGAGGCAGAGTTGCCCGAACCCAGATGAAGACAAAAACACAGAGCGCCACCTTGGTGTACAGGAATAGGAAAGCAGCCAACCAGTGGAATTCCTCTGGCTTCTCCAGGTGCCAGGGAGGCAACCAACCGCCGAGGTAAAAAGTCGTCAAAAGCACAGAATTGATGAAAACCACCAGATATTCGGCGGCGAAAAACATCCCAAAGCGGATGCCACTATATTCCGTCATATAGCCTGCCACCAGTTCTGATTCTGCCTCAGGCAAATCAAAGGGAGTTCGGTTGGATTCCGCAATGGCACAAATCAGAAAAATGATAAATCCCAGAAATTGGGGAAAAATGAACCAACGGGGAGGAAAAATCCACCATCCTGTTTGCGGATGCCAGACCAAACCTTGCGCCTGCTCATAAACGATATCAGAAATCCTTGCCGATCCAGCAAGCACAACAATAGCCAGCAGGGCAAAAGCCATAGGAAGTTCATAACTGACCAACTGGGCGATTGTCCTCATTGCTCCATATAGGGAATATTTATTATTGGATGACCAGCCGGCGAGGAAAATTCCTATCACTGCAATGGACGATGCGGCAAGCAAATAGACCACTGCAAAGTGCAGGTCTCCCGCAATCATATTTTTGCCAAATGGAATCACAACCAGTGCGAGCACAGCGGCACAAAATATCACATAAGGAGCGGCACGAAATAAGGGTGCATCAGCCTGCAGAGGAATAATATCCTCCTTTTCCAGCAGTTTCAACAAGTCTGCGATTGGCTGTAGAAGACCGAATATTCCCACTCTATTCGGACCCTTCCTTGATTGAATGGCTGCGATGATTTTCCGCTCGGCATAGGTCAGATACGCCGCCACTGCGCCTCCCAAAGTGGAAACGGCAAGAAAAATCAGGATATATTTTGTCAGCGTCGGCAGGTTCAGATACATCTCCTGCAGTTGCTCCAGTGGCTTCATCGGTCTACATCACCGAACACCGGGTCTAAACTGCCCATAATTGCCACACAATCCGCAATTTTGCATCCTTTAAGCAGTTCGGGCAAAACACTGATGTTGCTGAAAGAGGGAGACCGAATTTTGACCCGGTATGGTTTGGGGCTCCCATCCGATACCACATAAATGCCAAATTCACCTCGGGGGTTTTCAACTGCCGCATATGCCTCCCCTTTGGAGGGTTTGAAGAAAAGGCCGACTTTGGAAGTATAAGGACCATCGGGTAAACCATCAAGTGCTTGCTGAACCAGGCGAACCGACTGCCGCATTTCCTCCATCCGGACTTTATATCGGTCATAGCAATCCCCGTTTTCTCCCACAGGTACTTCGAAATCAAACTCTGAATAGGCGCAATACGGTTGATTTTTCCGCAAGTCCCAATTCACACCCGAGCCCCGAAGAACCGGACCACTGCAACTGAACTGGATGGCGAGTTCTCTGGACAAAACCCCCACATACTTCGTCCGCAAACGGAAAATTTCATTTTCTCCCAATAATCCTTCGTATTCATCTATATGCGCAGGAAATTCTTTCAGGAATTTCCTGCACACTGGCTCAAATTCGGGGATGATATCATCCCTCACCCCTCCATACTGGATGTAATTATAGGTCAGCCGCGCTCCGCTCATCATCTCCAGCAAGTAAATTACGCGCTCTCTCTCCCGGAAACAATAAAGAAAGGGTGTGAGCACTCCGAGGTCCAGCCCCCAAGTACCGAGCCAGACAAGGTGACTGGCAATGCGATTCAACTCGCAAGCAATCACGCGGAGATATTTCGCCCTTTGCGGGACCTCAATACCCGCCATTTTTTCCACTGCTTCACATAAACCAAGATTGCAACCCATCGCCGCCACATAGTCCAATCTGTCCATATATGGCACCACCATAAAATAGGTCCGATTCTCCGCAATCTTTTCCGTTCCTCGATGTAAATAGCCAATCACCGGCTTGGCTTCTGTAATCACTTCGCCCTCCAATTTCAAAAGCACGCGGAAAACACCGTGAGTACTCGGATGCTGAGGTCCCATATTGAGCCAGAAATAATCGTGCCCCGGCTCTTTCACCAGCTCTAACCCTGCCATAATCCCTTTTTTTCCTCCTCTTTATGTTGGGCAAACAGGTCATCCCACCGAATGGGCTTCTCTTTCAAATGCCCTTCAATCGGATATTCTTTCCGAAGAGGATAGCCCACCCAATCTTCAGGGAGCAGAATTCTTTCCAGATTCGGATGACCTACAAATTCAATACCAAAAAGGTCAAAGACTTCCCGTTCAAACCAATTTGCTCCTCCCCAGATGGCAGACACCGAGGGAATTAACGGATGCTCCCGTGGAATAAAAACCCGCACGCACATTTGGAGCGCGTTGGGAAAAGAGTGGAGTACATACAACACTTCAAATTTATCCTTCCAATCTACTGCGGCGAGGCAACGCAGATAATCCATCTGCAACTCCGGTTCATTTCGTAGTAATCGCATCACCGGTTCCACCCCAGCCCGGCTGATACGCAGAACCGGCAAATCCTTCATCTGCCCGATTTCCTCCACAAATTGGGGAAAATGTTCCTGCACCTTATTGAAGAATTTTGCCACTGGCTGAGCAGTTTGCTTTTCGTTCAATGGCTCTTTAGCCAATCTTTAATCTTCGCTCTTTATCAATCTTTTTTTGCAGGAGCGTCAATCCATAAATCAGGGCTTCAGGCCTGGGAGCACAGCCGGGAACATAGACATCCACAGGAATAATTCGGTCAACGCCATTCAATACTGCGTAAACATCCAGATAAGGACCTCCGCTGGAAGAGCAGGCACCCATAGCAATCACATACTTTGGCTCCGCCATCTGCTCATACAGCCGTTTAATCATTGGCGCCATTTTATAAGTCACCGTTCCAGCGACAATCATCACATCTGCCTGGCGAGGAGAGGCTCGGAAAATCATTCCCAGCCGGTCAAGATCGTAGTGCGACGCCCCAGCCGCCATCATTTCAATCGCACAGCAGGCAAGCCCAAGGGTCAAGGGCCAGAGCGAGGACCTCCGGCCCCAGTTCAACAGATGCTCCAGTTTCGCCACATAAACCCCTTCTATCAAGGTACTTTTTATTCCCATTTCAACACCCCCTCTTTCAAGGCAAATAACCACCCAATCATCAAAATCAAAACGAACACCACCATTTCGAAAAACAGGGGGATAGGAATACCACCCGCACCCGTCGCACCTCTACGAAATGCCTCCGCCCAAGGAAATAAAAATACCACTTCCACCTCAAAAACGATGAAGAGCAGAGCATAAAGGTAAAATCTGGAGTGGAAACGGATTCGGGCATCTCCAAAAGGTTCTGCTCCGCATTCATAGGGGGAAAGTTTTGTTACCGAAGGTTTTTTGGGGCTGATCAACGACTGGGCGAAGAAGAGAAACCCTACCGCTAGAATCCCACCTACCAAAAAAACCGCTACAATTCCCAACTCTTCCATCCAAATATTTCAATATACCATAAAGTTTTTCCAATGCACAAACCATCTGATTGTGGGAAGAAGCCTGCTTTTTATCCAGAAGGACATCCCGATTTCGCTATAATATGTTTATGGAAGATGCGGGGTGGAGCAGTGGTTAGCTTATCGGGCTCATAACCCGGAGGTCGTGGGTTCGAATCCCACCCCCGCACTGGAGGCTGTGTAGCTCAGTGGCCAGAGCGTACGGCTCATACCCGTGTGGTCCGGGGTTCGAATCCCCGCACAGCCATTGGAAAATTCTTCTTTTGCTTCTTTTCGTGGTTTCTTGTGTGAAGCAAACCTCTTCTAAATCGGAATCCCCCAAGCCTTCCATACCCGTGATTATTGACCCTTATCTCATGTTTGAAGACATCAAAAAACATTTGAATCTTCCGGATGAGGAGTTTGATAAATTGCCTCTGGACCGAAGAAACCAGATGATTTCCATTTTTCTGGGCACCGGTTATGCATATAGCGAAACCCCGGAGACCAATCTGCGCTGGGCGGACCGAGCACTTCGCTATTTTCCGGATAGCGCTTCCGCCCGGTTAATTCAAGCGAAAGCATACCAGAAAATGGGTGATCTCCAGAAGGCTTCGGAAAAAATTGTACAGGCGCTGGAGAATGAAAAGGAGCCGTTAAATTCCATAAATTATCTCCACGCTTGCAAAGACATGGCGGAAATGGGGAAACTTGAGGAGGCGGAGAAATACATTCAGAAGTTAATTGAAGCTGCGCCGCTCTATGTTGAAGCACGTTTTGCCCAGGGAGAAATTAAAACCTCATTGGGTAAGAAGGACGAAGCGATAGAAATTTTCCGCGAAATTTTGAGAGAATTTCCCAGAAGCGCTGGGGCAATGCTCAATCTGGGTGTCCTGCTTTTTGAAAAAGGGAATTATTCTGAGGCGGAGAATTTGCTTCTTTCGGCGGCAAATATTCTCAGGGTTCAGCCTGAGCCCTATCAATGGCTGACGGAAATATACATTCAAAAAAAGGAGTGGAAAAAGGCGCGGAAAATGCTGGAATTATATCAAAAATACGGAGGAGAAGGGGAAGCCTATCAGGAGTTATCACATCGTATTCCGGGCTCGGCTCGTTGAATTTACGCCTACAAGTGCAAAAATGGATGCGGGAGAGAGCGAAGGGCAGGGGGGGTGAAGGGGTTTTGCTGATGTTTTCCGGTGGCATTGACTCGGTGAGTCTTCTCCACATTTTGCACGCGCTAAAAATTCCGGTTACGGCGTTTCATTTTAATCATCAATTGAGGGCAGATGCAGGAAAACAGGAGGAATTTGCCCGCACATTCTGCCAAACTTTCGGCATCCCGCTTGTTGTGGAAGGGGAAAACATTCGGGAAATGGCGCGGGCGCAAAAAAAATCGCTGGAGCAGATGGGCAGAGAAAGAAGATATTTCTGGGCAGAAGAAGTGAGAAAAAGGAAGGAATGCGCGTGGATTGCTACCGCACATACCGCATCGGATCAGGTGGAAACGATTTTGATGAGAATGCTTACAGGAGCGGAACTGGAAGGGATGCGCGGCATAGCGCCGGTGAGCGGAGTAATTCTGCGCCCGCTCATTGAGATTTTTCGCGCACAGGTGGAAGATTATGCCCACCAGCACGGGCTTATCTGGTTTGAAGACCCTTCCAACCGTGATTTGCGTTTTTTTAGAAACCGAATCCGACATCAACTCATCCCATTTTTGCAGGAATTGCGTCCGGGATTTCAGAAAGCCCTTCTTCGTTCCGCAGGCTATTGGAGAGAAGATGCAGATTATCTGGAACAAAAAGCAAGGGAGCACTTTGCCGAGTTTGCTTCGGTGGAAAAAATTCCCGTTCCTCTGCCATTGCCTCCTGCATTTCAGCGTCGTTTTCTCCGTCTCTTTCTTCAGCAAAAAGGTTGGGAAATCACGGGGGCAAAGATTGGACGCCTTTTGCAGTTAACCCAATCACCGGTGGGGAAAAAAATAAGGATTGCACCGGATAGGGTGGCTGTTCGGGACAGGGGTTATATTTGGTTTTCACCCATTCTGCAATATCCCGAACATACTCTGCCCATTCCAGGGGAAACAGAAGAATTCCTGCTGGAAATCCAGCCTTATCACCCAAACCTGCATTTCTCAAATTCTGCGCATGAGGCATACATAGACGAGGAAAAACTCAAGAAGCCCCTGCACATCCGCCTCTGGAGAGCGGGAGACCGGTTTATCCCTCTTGGGAGGAAAAGCGAAAAAAAGGTGAAAAAATTTCTCACCGATGCGCGCGTTTCTGCCACAGTCAAGCCTTTTGTCCGCATTATAGAGGATGAGGAAAAAATCGTTTGGCTGGTTGGGCTTCGGCTGGATGAGCGCGTAAAAATCGGTCCACATACCAGAAGGGTTCTGCATATCGTATGGAAGAAACCATTTCCATTCAAATAGGTTTTGAAGTTCACATTCAATTAAAAACGAAAAGCAAACTGTTCTGCTCTTGTAGTGCAGAATTCACCTCAGAACCCAATGTGCATATTTGTCCGGTATGTCTTGGCTATCCGGGAAGTCTGCCCGTAATGAATCGGGAAGCAAAAGAGGCAGTATTACTTTTGAGTTCCGCTCTAAAATGCAACATTGCTGAGCAGTCGTATCAATCGCGAAAGAATTATTTTTATCCGGACCTGCCCAAGGGGTATCAGATCAGCCAGTATCAAGTGCCCATAGCATCCAACGGAAAAATGGAATACTGGCATAAAGGCAAATTTCCGTGTTGTCGGATTTTGCGGGTGCAACTGGAAGAGGATACAGCAAAAATGATTCACATATCCGGCAAAAGCCTGCTGGACTACAACCGGTCAGGCATTCCGCTTGTGGAGGTTGTAACGGCACCGGATTTCTATTCCATTGAGGAAGGACTCTCTTTTTTGAAGGAATTGCGACTACTGCTGCGCACACTCAAAATTTCTGATGCCAATATGGAAGAAGGGTCTATGCGTTGCGAGCCAAACCTCACGGTAGAAGTGAATGGGAAGAAGGGGGCAAAAGTGGAATTGAAGAATTTGGGTTCTTTCCGCGCGGTGGAACGCGCGCTTGCTTACGAAGTTGCTCGTCAATTTTCTCTGCTCAAAGAGGGGAAAAAGGTGCAACGACAGACCCTGGGTTTTGACGAAAAGAAGCGATTCACCTATCCTCTGCGCTCCAAAGAATTTGAGGAAGATTATCGGTATTTTTATGACCCGGACCTGCCGCTTCTTTCGCTGTCTTCCCCCTTACCAACTCTGCCTGAACTCCCCGTGCAAAAACGAAAAAAATGGCTTCATCAGTGGGGTTTATCGCCTTTGATGGTCGAAACCCTTTCCAGTAGTGTGGAGGTAATGCAATTTTTCGAGCAGTGCGTGGAAAAGTTTCCCAAACCAAAACTCATCGCTAATTGGATTTCTTCTGATTTGCTGAGTATAATAGATGATACTGGAGGCTGGCAAAACCTGAAAATCACACCCGAATCTTTGACGGGTTTACTGAATTTGCTGGAAGGAGGAGAGATTACGGGAAAGGCGGCGAAAGAAATTCTCATCCAGTTGGGGAAATTGGGGGGAACTCCGGAGCATTGGGTAGAAAAAATGGGTGTGAAACAGGTAGATGACCCGGAATATCTGCAGATATTGGTGGAAGAATCCCTGAAAGAAGGGAAAGATATTGTGGAAACCTATTTACGGGGAAAAAAAACTGCGGCTACGGCATTAATGGGCTTAATTATGAAAAAAAGTCGTGGGCGTCTGAATCCGCAAAAGGTTCAGGAAATTCTGATGCGGAAATTAGCCCGACTGGAGGAGAAAAACAAATGAAAAGATGGAATCTGATTGCCCCTTTGTTCTTCCTCTGTTCAGTTACGCTCTATCCTCCCGAAGAAGAGGCTGAACTATTGACCCTTCTGGAAAAGGCTCAAGAGGCAGAAAAGAAGTTCTGGGAGTCCGGTGATGATATTGTAGAGGCGCAGGGGGGATTGAGAGAAGCATTGAATTTATATTCCTATGTGTATACCTTTGAAGGCTCCTGGGATGCTCTGCAAGGTTTGATACGATTATATCGGGCGATTAAAGGGAAAACGGACTTCCCCAGCCCGCGCTTCGGATACTCCAGAAAACGCAATGTGGAAGTGAACATGGAACATTTGAGCCAAGTGAAACAACCTGTTCTCATCCATACCTATCACCTCTGGTTGGCAGAAGTAGTCAATCGCACCACCCACCGGATTGCGGTAAGCAAAAATTCTCTCACTGCGTATGATATTCAGGGAAAGTCTTATCAAAACATTCCCTTTCCCTTTAAAATCCCGGAAATCAAAGCGATTTTCAGCAAAAATCCGGAATATTTCAAAACATTAGAAGTTCGGCCGGGACCCAGAGTAGCGGCGAGCATTAAACTCCTCTTCCCTGCCATTTCCACTCCGCTGACCAGAATTATCTGGGATTTAGAAGAAGAAGGAAGCGTGGAGATATACTTTTACGAAAATCTTTTCCCGTGAAATTTTCCATATATAATACTTTTGAAGCAAGGAGGAGATGGAGATGGCCAAATGGTGGCTGAAATTATTGCAAGAAGAGGAAGAAGAATGGGAAGAGGAGGAATGGGAAGAAGAGGAAGAAGAGGAGGAAGAAGAGTTCGCGGCATAGAGAAGTTTTTCTCCTTTTTCCCATAAAACACATAGGAGGTGATAAAAAGTGAGGAGCGAAAGAAAGTTCGGAGTAGCGGTGGCAATTTTTCTTTTGGCAGACCTGGTATTTTACGGACCTATGCCGAAAATACACCAAAAGTATGCCGAAAAACCTCGCTTCGCTAATGTATGTGGCTCATCAGGCGGAAATTCCCTGGAGGGTAAAGATGCGCCCGATTTTACCCTATTTGACCTTTCCGGACAATCTCACCCCTTTCCCGAGAAATTCAGGGGAAAACGGTTACTGTGGTGAATTTCTTCGCTACCTGGTGCGGACCCTGCAAAGAGGAAATGCCCGAGTTGATTCTTTTGCACCAGAAATATCAGAATATGGGCTTTCACCTGATAGTGGTCAGCATAGATAGCAACCGGAAAGCCGTGGAAGATTATTTTCAAAATTATTCCACTTCTGCGCTCATTCTCTGGGACAAGGAACACCAGGTCAAAAAACAGTATGAAGTTACGGGGATTCCCCGCACCTTTGTCATTGACTCCCAGCGGAAAATTCAATTAGATATTATCGGTTCAGATATAGATGCGCTCAAGGAACACCTCAATCAAGTGTTCGGAAGAAAACAAACCTGATGAATCCCGTTGTTGAGGTTCAGAACCTACGAAAGGTATATCCCATTTCCCGGCTTGCATTATCCGGAATTTCTTTGACCATTGAGGAGCGAGAATGTGTTGCCCTTATCGGGCTCAATGGAGCAGGCAAAACTACTTTACTCAATATCCTCATGGGATTTCTCCCTCCCTCTTCCGGGCAAGTCCAGGTGATGGGGCATCCTCCGGGCAGTGCATTTGCAAAACGAACCATAGGCTATCTGCCGGAATTCTTTTTTGCACCTCCGCATTTAACCGTGTCAAAGTATCTTTCTACTCTCTGCCATTTTTACCCAAATGCAGGCAGGCAGGAGGAAGTGTTGAACAGTTTGGCAACCCGGTTGCATTTCTGGGAACATATGGATAAGCGCATCGGTTCATTATCCAAAGGACTTCTTCGCAGGGTGGGAATCATCCGCTGTTTAACGCACTCACCGGATTTAATCCTGTTGGATGAACCCGATTGGGCGCTGGACCCTGTGGGCAGAAAAACCCTTACCGATATATTAAGAGAATTTCGTGGTTCCCGGACTATGCTCATCTCTTCTCATGTTCTGGATGTTGCAGAAGATGTGTGTGACCGGTTTTTGCTTCTTCATCGGGGGAAAATTGTCCGGGAAATTCAGAGGGAGGAATTACTTTCTGGTGATTTTCATCTCCTGCGGTTTCTGCAGTTTCCTGAGGAAATGCTTCGGGAAGTGCGTGCATCAGGATGGCTCGTTGCCGAGGAAGAAGGCTCGGTGACCCTGCGCATCCCCTCCGAGGAAAAAGACCGTTGGCTCCCTATTTTCCTGCAAGCTGGAGCAAAGTTAGAAGAAAGCCGACGGGACACGAAAACCTTGACCGACCTTCTGGAGGAAGCAGAACTTGCGGGCATCCTGGAGTAACCTCTACTATTTGATTGCATACGAGTTTCTGCTTTTTCGTCGGCATATTCTCGCTTTCATCGGTGTTTTCCTCTTTGCTTTCCTTGTTCCCTCTATGTGCTATATGTTGTGGCCTGAACGCTCTTTGACCTACTGGGTGCTCAGTGGCATTTCGTTCACTTTTTTTGCTTTTTATATCCTCTTTGCCTACTCTTTTGCAAGTGATTTGCGGATGGAAATTGAATCCAAGAGAATTCTTCCCATTCTTTCTTTGCCCGTAGAGCGCTTTGAATACCTTTTTGCAAAATGGCTTACCCTGATGATAATTTCCTTGAGCAGTTTGTCAGTCCTCTATTGGGGACTTGTCTTCACTTATAAACTTGCCGCTGAGTATGATGATTTTTTTGAGCAACCTGGTAAGGTCTACTTCGCCTTTTTATTGATTTCTTTAACCTTTTTCACCAGTATTTTTTTCCTGGGCATCCTGTATCTCCATCCCCTCATCAATCTGATAGTTCACGGTGTGGTTTACTTCACTTTTAATCCGGCGTGGTTAGCATTCCCTGTTGAAGGTTTCTCCGATGTTCCTCAAGTTTTAAGTGTATTGGGGCGCATAGTCGTATGGATTGCCCGGATTTTGCCCACAAGTCCTGTTTACTATGTTTTCTACTCTTATAAAGGAACCTGGGGCATTTACCCCTGGATAGTTCTGCTCATCCACAACCTCACTTGGGTTCTGGCGCTCCTTTATTTGTCCAGGTGGTTTTTTCAGCGGGTATCATTAACCCGCGCTCACTGAAGACGAAAAGGAACTAACCAGTATGGAGGCAGTCCGGTATTCAGAGGTGTCACAGAAAGTTGTTCTCCATCGGATAGGCGAAATATTCGCAAGCCTCCCGCCAAAGAACGGTCGGAAACATATAAAAGTGTCCGGTCCACAGAAATCGCAAGATGCCCCAGAGGAGCAGGAGACTGGAATATTTCCCTGATTCCCAGAGCCCGCGACCAGGAGAGCAAGTGAGATTCACAAGGTGTTTGCGGGTCAAAGTCGTTGCAGCCGAAACCGGATACTGCCAAATAAATGTTGCCGCCGAATCCCGTTAGGGCAGAAACCTCCCCATCCAGTTGCTCTTCCGTTAAAATAATGCCCAGGCTCCTTTTTTGCTCAGCATCTATCTCTTCAACGCCACCATCCGGGATAGAAAATTTTCCTGTGACTGCGCCAATAAATTTCCCCGGCAAGTATTCCACCCACTCCGTGACTGGGTTTTTCCCTACAAGCGGAATTTCACCCGATATTCTTCCTTCATTCAAATCCATCATCAACAGGGTAGAAACATTCACAGGCTGGAATTCGGTCAATTTCTGCAGGGAAAGAAAATAGGTGGAACGATATACAAAACCGTATGCCATCTCAGGAATCCCGTCAGAATCCGCATATTCTGAAAGGTCTATTTCTCCAGTGATTTCAGCGGTGAACGGTTTAACAATCAGCGCAGATTTGCACCCATACCGGGATAGCACTGCTTCATCCTCTCTGAAGAAATCCAAGTCATAAGGATTGGAAAACTGAGCACATCCGGGCGGAGTATTCGTGGACATTTGCCTTATTGTTTGAAATTGATTCTGCGGCTCCAGAATCTGCAGATTGTCAGCGCCGAAGCGATTTAAGACGAAAATTTTCCCGCTGTGAAAAACGGCGGTGGCGTCGGAATGAATAGGAGAATAACCAGTGCTCATCAATCCCTGCTGTTGGGCATAAACCGCAAAACTACCAGAGGAAAAATCCGTAGTAACTATGAAAAGGAAATCCCCCTTCGGAATCAGTGTAATCGGGAGATTTCCACCGAACTGGCAGGAAGAAAGGAATAAAATCCCCATTCCCCAGAACAGCATGTACCCCCTTTTACCCATAAAGAATCGCCTCCCGCAACTTTATCAGGATGGGCCGGTCTCCCGGCTTCCGGCTCATCCTACTCCCGGACCTTCCCGCCCGGTGAGCCGAAACATTCCGACCCTGCCGGACAGTGGCTTTCCCGGTTTCGTCCCCGGTTACGGTGGCGGGAGCCGCTCCTGCTTCTCACAGGATTCCCGGTCACCCATCCCGCTGTCTGACATTATTATATCAGGACAAACTGGAGATTACCAAAAATCCCTTCCTTGCCACCCGATTTTCAGGATTGAAAAAACTGCCTTAGTGAAGTAGTGAAGTATAGTATATTCGGAATAGGAATGAACTGGCTTCTGAGATATCTGAAGTATCTCAAATGGTTATATCCGGGGATGCAGGTAAAAAGATGGATTTCCCTGCTGATGGGAGGTGTTGTGTTATTTTCTCTGGGTGCAGTGGTGATTGGAGTACATCTTCCCCTGTATCCATGGGTTTCTCACATTTCGGTGTTCTGGGCAGTCCCGCTCATCATTGTGGGGCTGATTATGGTGAGTGTCGGCTTGAGAAAATTGAATATTTCGCTTCTGTCTGTGGTGATTCCCCGTAAAGAAGATGAAATCGTAGAAATCGTGTATACGCACCGATATTTGAGCCGGGGTCCGAGATTCGCAGCCATCGGCGGGGGAACCGGTCTGCATAACCTGCTCAGAGGGCTGAAAAGGTATACGAATAATTTAACCGCAGTGGTCACCGTGGCGGATGATGGGGGCAGTTCCGGAAGATTTCGCAGGGATTTAGGCATTATTCCACCAGGAGATATCCGAAATTGTCTGGTGGCGCTGGCGGAAGCGGAGCCTTTGCTGGAAGATTTGTTTCAATATCGGTTCACCGATGGCGATGAATTGCGCGGGCATGCCGTGGGCAATATCTTTTTAGCCGCAATGACTCGCGTGGTGGGTTCCTTTGATAAAGCGGTGGAAGAACTTTCCAAAGTGCTTGCCATCCGGGGCAAAGTTTTGCCTTCCGCCCTTGAGCCGGTGGTTTTAGTCGCCCAGATGGCGGATGGAAGCATTATTCGTGGAGAATCCTCTATCCCCCGAGCGGGCAAACGATTAGTTGAACTCACTCTGGAAACCAGAATGTCTGCCAATCCCCAGGCGATTCGCGCCATCGAAGAAGCCGATTATATCCTGATTGGTCCTGGTTCCCTTTATACCAGCATCATTCCGAACCTTCTTCTGGACGGAATAAGTGAAGCAATCAATCTTTCTCGGGCAAAAAAAATCTACATCTGCAATATAATGACTCAACCTGGCGAAACAGATGGCTTCACCGCTCAAGACCATATCCGGGCATTGCTCAAATATATTGACCACATTGACTATATCATCCTCAACCGATTCGTCCCTGTGCGCTTGAAGAAAAAATATGCCGAGGAGAGAGCGTATCCGGTTGAATATGATGTGCTCAGTTTGATGAAAATGGGGATTCGACCGGTCATTCGGGATATGGTGGACATTCGCTCGGAATATGCCCATCATAATCCGGCTATGCTGGCTCAGGTAATTATGGAAACCGTGGAAATCACCAAAAAGGGAACTTCGGGGGGGATATGAATATGGCGCTTCGCTTAGCCATCAACGGCTTCGGTCGCATCGGAAGGCAGGTATTCACCAGCCTGATGTTCCGCACCGAACCCATAAATATTGTCGCCATCAATGATATCACAGATTCCGCCATTTTAGCGCATTTGCTCAAATATGATTCCAATTACGGGATTTTCCCGGGAAAGGTGAAATCGGAAAATGACCGGCTCATTGTGGAGGGCAGAGAGTATCCTGTGTTCAGTCAAAAAGACCCCGCAAAATTACCCTGGGCAGAAATCGGAGTGGACTATGTGCTGGAATGCTCTGGATTATTCACAAAGAAATCGCTTGCTGAAGTTCATCGCAAAAATGGAGCGAAAAGGGTAATCATCTCTGCTCCTTCGGATGATGCAGATGCTACGCTCATTGTCGGCATCAACGAAGCCATTTTTGACCCGGAAAAGCATTTCATCATTTCCAACGCCTCCTGCACTACCCACTGTCTGGCTACCGTGGCAAAAGTATTGCATGAGCGATTTGGTATAGACTACGGGCTGATGAGTACAGCCCATGCTTATACCAACGACCAGAGGCTTTTAGACTTACCGCATTCAGATTTGCGGCGTAGCCGAGCGGCAGCGGTATCCATCATTCCCACTACCACAGGAGCGGCAAAAGCCATTCATCAAGTCATCCCTGAACTAAAAGGCAAAATGCACGGTGTTGCCCTTCGTGTACCGGTTTCCACTGTTTCTTTACTGGATATGGTAGCCTGGGTCCGCAGACCGGTTTCCGAAAACGAAGTGAATCAGGCGTTCACCGAGGAGGCGGCTGGAAAACTTCGTGGAATTCTGGACATCATTTTTGAGCCTTTAGTTTCGGTGGATTTTCGGAAAAATCCCCATTCGGCAATTGTGGATGGATTATCCACTATGACCAGAGGAAATCTCGTCAAAGTGCTTGCATGGTATGACAACGAATGGGGTTATGCCACGCACCTGGCAGACCTTGTTATCTGGTTAGGTCGGCAGGAGGGGCTGGTTTGAGTATCCGCTATTTGAATGAATATGAGCTGAAGCCGGGTGCAAAGGTTTTTCTTCGTCTGGACTTAAACTTGCCCATTCGGGGTCAAGAAATCATTGATATTACGCGATTACAACGGGCGCAGGCAACGATAAGAAATTTACAACAGCTTCATGCGAAGATACTCATCGGGACTCATCTGGGAAGACCTGGAGGTGAATGGAAAGACGAATTTCGCCTCCACATTGTGGCGAAAGCTCTTTGTCAGACTTTATCTAACCCTGTGATACTTTTTGACTTTGTCTCACATCCCCAACTGAGCCAACTTTTTCAATCTGAGAAAGAAATTTATCTATTAGAAAATATCCGATTTGACCCGAGAGAGGAGGAAAATGATGAAACCCTTGCCCGCGAATGGAAAAACGGTCTGGACCTGTATGTGAATGATGCATTCAGCGTATGCCACCGTGCGCATACTTCCATTGTCCAGTTACCGAAATTCCTGCCCGCAGTGGCTGGTTTTGCTTTTCAGCAAGAACTTATGACTCTGGATGCGCTCAGGAAAAATATGACCCGCCCTTTTGCCCTCATTTTTGGCGGGAAAAAAGCCTCCACAAAAATCCCATATCTGCCTTTTTTACTGGAGAAAGTAGATTTCGTGCTTATGGGGGGTGGAATGGCAAATACCTTTTTGAAAGCAAAGGGCTACGATATCGGCGCTTCCTTTTACGAAGAGAAAAGTTTACCGGATGCAGAAGACCTGATGAAGAGATACGACGACCGAATTATACTTCCCGAAGATGTGGTGATAAGAAGGAAAGGCGAAATATCCACCGCGTCTATATACGAAATCCTGCCAGAAGGGGAGATATGCGATATCGGAGCGGCGACCGTTCAGAAATTCATTGATGTTTTGCAAAAAACCAGCGGAATTTTCTGGGCAGGTCCAATGGGAATGTTTGAAGAACAACAATTCCAGGCAGGAACGCGGAAGTTGGTGGACTGGGTGAAAGAAAAATATACCGGGCGACGCTACGGTGGAGGTGGGGATACGCTCGTTTTCATCAAACAGTGCGATGCGTTGCAGGCTTTTGATTTTGTCTCGTTAGGTGGGGGAGCCTCTCTTGCCTTTCTTGCAGGGCAAACTTTGCCGGGTATTGAAGCATTGAAACAGCATTGAGCTCAATATGGTTTCCCCGCTCATAGTAGGCAATTGGAAAACGTATGTGGACCTGCGGAGTTGCGAGGAGTTTATCTCCGATAGCCTGTGGGAAAAATTGCCGGAAACATTTCTGAAGAACCAGATTGTCCTGCTCCCCCCCACTCCTTTGCTCGGCTGGTTTTATGCTTCTCGTGCGCATCTGCCTTTTCTGTACGGCGCGCAAACCTGCTCCCTTTATCCATCGGGCGCTTATACGGGGGAAGTTTCGCCCCAACTTCTGGAACAATTAGGTTGCTCTTACTGTCTGGCTGGCCATTCTGAAAGAAGAATTCTGTTTTCCGAAACGGAGGAACAGGTCGCTGCCAAACTTTCTGCGATTCTTTCTACCGGGATGACTCCTATTCTCTGTGTAGGGGAGAATTTGGAAGACAGGGAGAACGGTCGATTTGTCGAAAAAGTTCAGTCGCAACTCGTAACCGCTTTGAGTGGCTTAACCGCTCAGAAATTGGAGCGAATCCTGATTGCTTATGAACCGGTATGGGCGATTGGCACGGGCAAAAACGCAGAGCCGGAACAAGTTTCCTATATGGTTCAGGTGATTCTTCATACCTGGAACGGTTTGATAGAAAACCCCAGTAAAAATCCTCCAATTCTTTACGGTGGAAGCGTTGATGGAAACACCGTGGGAGCCTATGTAAATTTAGAAGGAATTTCTGGAGTTCTTGTGGGCGCAGCCAGCGCAAACTCTGAGAAATTTTTCTCTATCATCCAAGCATTCCAGCAAAAAGCCCGGTGATTCAGAAACCAGACCCATATATTTTCTTTCCCGCAGGCATACTTTTGGTGTTTGGATGGATGAATCTTTACTTGATGGATGGGAAGTGGAGCAGTCTGGTTCGCAACCAGTTACTCTGGCTTCTGCTGGCAATTATCGCATTCATATCCATTCACTACTTGAAGGAGGGGCAGGTCAGCACCATTGGAGTGAGCGGTTTTATCGCTTCATTCCATGCGCTCATTGCCGTATTATTCATCGGAACCGGTAGAGGCGGGAAGCGGTGGATAGACCTGGGAATCGTTCAGTTTCAGCCCTCGGAAATACTCAAGCCCTTTTATGCTTTCGTCATCGCCCATTTTGCGGCGCGATGGGAACAGAAGCAAATTCCTGTGTTTTTTTTCTTTCTGGTCGGGGCGTTTGCTTTCGTTCCCTTTTTTCTGGTTTTTTTGGAACCGGACCTGGGCACTTCGGTGCTCTACTTAATTGGCGCTGCCGCTCTGCTTCCCGGGTATCCCCGCCTGCGATGGAAACATCTTCTCGTGATGCTGATATTGCTTGCCATTACGATTCCCTTTTTATGGCTCGGATTGAAACCATATCAGAGGGAGCGGGTATCCACCTTCCTGAATCCGCTCAAAGACCCGCTGGGTAAAGGATATCAAGTGCTACAGTCCAAAGTACTGATTGGTGCAGGAGGCTGGACCGGAATGGGGTGGAATGACCAATCACGCCGAATTATTTCCTTCCTTCCCGGCAGAAGAAATGATTTCTTTTTCTCTGTACTCAGCGGGGTATATGGCTTCATTGTTGCTTCGCTTATCATCATGCTGTTTTTTATCTTATTCGTCCGAATGTGGCGAATGGGGATAGAAAGTGGAGAAGCCCGGGCAACCTATTTTTTGCTCGCTTATTCTGCAATCTTTTTCTCCCAAGCCCAGATGCACATCCTCGTAAGTCTGGGTTTAATTCCCACGACGGGGATTCCCTTGCCTTTGATGAGCGCGGGTGGAAGCCATCTGATTTCCGAAGCAGTGGGTCTGGGCTTTTCCTCCTGGTTTCGGACTTTTTACGAAGAAGAAAAACGGAGGCGAATTGAGCGAGGCATTTTGTGGAAAAAAGAAATGATAAAATAGATTCTGTGTGGAAAAGGAGGATGATGCAGATGCGGAGAAAATTCTGGATTGTGGCAGGATTGGTCGTTGTGATGGGAACTCGCGCCTGGGGATTTGACCCATTTGGGGAAACGGGGTACTTTCTCACTCCCACGAGTTCCATTCAAGCAGTAAAAGATTTTTCCTTTGGCGTTCGATTTTTGGATTGGCCAGAGGTGGGAGATGACCTGATAGGCGGGGGCTTGGTTGCAGGTGTGGCAAGAAATCTGGAGGTCGGGTGGGGAATTATTTCTTGGAAGGATGAGGATATGCACTCTTTCTCACTCAAATATCGCCTGTATTCTGACCGAAGGACTCAGTTTACCGTGTCCACGGGAGGTGCTTGGACCATACGGAGCGGAGGAGGTAGGCCGGAATCCGACCAGGACCCGCTGGCTTATGTGGTGGCTTCTATCCCATACCTTTTCGGAACCATCCATGTGGGTGGAATGTGGTTGGACGATGAACACGACAAAAAAACGGTTGCTCCGTTCGCTTCCATAGATTATGACCTTTACCCCGATTTGAAAATTCTGTATGAGTTCGCTGGGACTTCACGGGTTAGCCGCAGGTTTGCCCATCATCTCGCTCTGCAGTGGCAACCCACGGAAAAATATCCCCTATTCTTGCAGGTCGGGGGAGTTTCTTCTGAGTTCGTCCCCGCAAAGGGCACAGATTTCGTTTTCACAGCAGGATTGACCATTTTATACTCCGAAAAAATCATAGAAAAGTTTGAGAAGGTAGAAGAGTGATTTTGTCGGTTTTATCCGCATTCCGCAATTACCTTGCCTTTTCTCTGCAGAGAAGCATTCATACCGTGGATGCATATATCCAAGATGTTCAGCATTTTCTTTCCTGGTGTGAAGAGCAGGAGATTCCCTATCAGCGGGCGGGATTATATGAAATCCGCAGATACCTTTCTGAGTCGCTTTATCGCGAATATCTTTCTTCCAGCATTTTGCGAAAACTTTCTGCTTTGTCTGCTTTCTTTGAGTATCTGCAGAAGAAAAAAATGCGGGCGGATAATCCCATTCCCACAGTGAGCAAACCGAAGAAACCGCAAACGCTTCCAAAATTCCTCAGCATCGCCGATATGGAACGCTTACTGTCTGGTATTCCCCTCAAAAACTGGCAGGGCTTTCGCGACCGGGCAATCGTTGAATTGCTTTATGCTTCAGGCTTGCGCGTGGGAGAACTTGTGATGTTGCAGCGCTCGGATTTCTTCTTTTCCCGAATGCTTGTCCGAGTTCGGGGCAAAGGAGGGAAGGTGCGCCTCGTCCCTTTTGGCTTGGAAGCAAAAAAATGGTTGATGCATTATATCCAGCAGATTCAAAATGAAAAAGGCTGGTCTCTGGAAGACGGTCTGTGGAAAAATCGCCGGGGAAAACCTTTGTCTGCCCGCTGGATTCAAATGCGCCTCCAATTTTATGCGAAAAAAAATGGCATCCCTTTCCCCGTCACCCCACATTCTCTCCGCCATTCCTTTGCCACCCATCTTCTGAACGCTGGCGCTTCTTTGAGAATGATTCAAATCCTGCTCGGGCATCAGCGCATCTCTACCACGCAAATCTATACCCACCTAACTTTTGATTATCTGAAAGAAGTATTTCAGAAATATCACCCCAGGCTATGAGCGTAAGCAGAATTTTTTCCCGCTCATTTTCCTTATGGTGGAAATTCTTTCTTCCCCTTTTACTCCTCGCAATTTTCGCAACTTTTCCGAGCCTGATTTTCCAATACCTCATAACTCCGGAAAGGTCTCAATTTTTCAGAGAACCTATACCAGATCCAGGTATGGGACCGTGGGTCCCAGGAATTCTTTTAGTTTTCCTTTTCCTGTTTTTCTGGGCTCCGTTTGCGTTTGGAGGAGTGTATCGGGCTGCTCAGATGGCTTTTACCGGGGAAGAAGTGGCAGTTCAAGAGGCATTAACCCGGGCTTTGTCTGTATACTGGAAAATCATGTGGACCAACATCGTCCTTTTCGCTATGGCAGTGTTCTTCTTGTTGGGATTTTTTCTGCTGGCTGTTCTCCCCGCCGCACTCATTTTCGCCTTCAGGGCCCCAGTATTCGGTCTCTTACTCTTCTATATATTCCTGATTGCGTTACTTTTTGTTTTTTTTCTCTTAGCTCCTCCTCTACTCCTTCTTTACCCTGTGATTGTGGTGGAAGCCAAAGGCGGGATGTCGGCAATATTTCGCTGTCTTCAGATTATCCTGCAATCCGTTCTCTCCCGCTATGGCGCTGCTCTAACAATTTTTTTGGCGGTTATTGTCCTATCGCTTCCAGCGTCACTCCTTTCAACATTCCAACCGGAAAAGTTCCAACTCACCACAACAATGATTTATGCCGGTGTGAGCCTTTTTCTCAGTGCCATATTCGTTTCTTTAGCTGCAATGCTTAGTTTCGGATTATATCAAGAATGCATAAACGAGAAAAAGGGTAAAATCATGGGGGTGATGCAAGAATGAAACGATGGATGATGGCATTTGCTTTGATACTGTTCAGTGCTCGGCTGGGGATGGCAGGTTGGTACCTCCAATGGGAGATTCAGGTCCCTCCAACGGAGTCCAAAAAAGAGAAAGCAGATTCCGTAAAAGAATCGGAACCTGTTCCGGAAAAAGTGCCCGTAGACTTCTGGCTGGAAAAAACGGCTTTCAAAATCAAAATCGGACCTGAAGAAACCCCCTGGATGCTCTGGATTGGAGAGAAGGAATGGTATGCCTTTGGATATCTGGAAAAACCTCAGGGTGAAGAAAAAGGCAAGGAGAAAAAAGTGACTCTCACAGGAACTGTGGATGAATTTTTACAGGTGCTGGAGTCATTTTTCACTCAGTTCCAGGAAATTGCAAAAATGTTCCCCGCCACACCGGAAATGAAGGATTCTGCCACAAGTAAGGTAAAGGAAAGCAAAGAAAAGGTGAAAGTGGATGTGATAGAAGGAGAACAAACCATTGCCGGATGCAAAACCCAAGGGATAATCATAACGGTGCAAGAGAAGGACAAGATACAGGAAACAGCGATTTGGTTCTGCCCAGAGATTACTTATACTGACCTGCAGAAATCTTTTGTTTCCGTCTCGGAGAAACTGCAGAAATTTGCAGAAAAGTGGTTGAAGAGTCTTTCACTTCCTGTCCCCCAAGTGGAGGAAATCCCTGGCGGATACGACCTTATGGAAAAATGGACAGGGATTCTGGAAAAAATCAAGGGCGTGCCCTTTGGGATTATCGCGCGAGAAATCACCCAGAAAGAGGCTAAAATCTTCCAAGCCATGGTAAGCAAGTATCAGAAAATGGATATCCCCCCCGCAACATTCTCGGTTCCGAAAGATTATGAAGAACGAAAACTTACCACTTTAGTTCAACAGGTTCTTGGCTCATTAGGGGAATTAATGGGAGCGATGCCGGGAATGCTTCCTGGCGAAAAGGATTAACTGGCAGGTTTCTTCTTCAAAACGGCTTGGAGAGAATAATTTCCTGGCCCCTGCAGGACAAGTGCCAGAAGCATCGCAATCACCCAGAGATTTGCTTCATATCCCCCTTTCCCAAAGTCAAATCCATTTTTGAAGTGCACCAGGTAAATTGCTGCAAGCATATTGACCACCAGCGGGATGGATACCAAACGAACCCAGAGACCGAACAAAAGTAAGAGCCCCCCTCCAGCTTCCACAATGGCTACCACCCAGGCAAAGAACTCAGGCGCGAAGAGGCCCATACCGCCGAGCATTTCACTAAACCGAGAGATTCCTCCAAAAAGTTTGGGTACGCCGTGATATAGAAAAGTAACGGCAAGCATCACCCGCAAAATCAAAAGTGCTAAATTTTCCCCTTTCATTTTTTACCCCCCGGTAAAAATTATATCCCCTTTATATTTCCGGTTCTGCATTTCTCTGGCTTTTTACAAGCCTTTGCTGGGGAGGAAATGTTCTCTTGAGCAATATGTCGGGAGTTCTTTCAGGATTTCTTGAGATAATGAAGAGGGAGGAAGGAATGGAGGTAAAGCACGAAGAGGTAGTAATTGTAGGGACGGGAATATCCGGCTCGGCGGCGGCTTTATCCGCAGCCGATGCAGGAAGAAGTGTGCTCATCCTTTCCAAACAGGTGGAAGGAGCAAGCGGTTCCACCCGATTCGCTCAGGGAGGAATCGCCTACTCTGGATTAGAAGAATCCGAAAAGTACCTCGTCGAGGACATTCTCCGCGTAGGAGGAGGTTTTGCTATACCACAGCGGGTGGAATTATTGGTTCGGGAAGGCGAAAAAGCGGTGGAGGAAGTGTTGATTCGTCGGCTGAAAATTCCTTTTGACACTCTTCCCGATGGTTCGTTTGATTTTGCGCTGGAATCAGGTCACAGCCGCAGAAGAATTCTCCACCGGGGTGATGAAACGGGGAGCGCCATAGAGCAGAAAATGATACAAATTCTGAGAGCAAATCGGCAGGTCCGTCTCTGGAAGAATGCGTATGTGTATGACCTGATAGTGCAGGACAACGAATGCCTCGGCGTGCGATTGCTTAAGGACGGGAATGATTTGGCTCTGCTCGCAGGGAAAGTCATCCTCGCCACAGGCGGAATCGGCGATATTTACCGGTATTCCACCAATCCGCCTGGAAGTTGCGGAGATGGAATTGCCCTTACTGCAAGGTGGTCGGTTCCCATTTCCTTTGCCCGATTCGTGCAATTTCATCCCACGGTATTTTTTGGTGCTTCTGGACTGCCCACGCTCATCACCGAATCCGTCCGCGGTGAGGGCGCTTTTCTGGAAAATGCTTCCGGAGAAGCATTTATGGAAAAATATGACCCGGAACACGGGGATTTAGCGCCAAGAAGGATTGTTGCCAGGGCAATTTTTGAGGAAATTCGCCGCTCCGGAAAGGTATTCCTCAACATTCGCCCTGTCAAGGAAAAATTAGCATTCAACCTGCGCTTCCCTTTCATCTCGGAAATGCTCCGCAGGGAAGGATTTCAGGTGGAAAAACAGGACCGCATCCCTGTTTCCCCTGCTCAGCACTTTTTCTGTGGAGGCATTGAGGTGGATGAATGGGGAAGAACGAGACTGCGGAATCTTTACGCCGTGGGAGAATGCTCCTGGACGGGTGTACATGGATGGGACAGGCTTGCTTCAATTTCTCTGCTTGAAGGACTGGTCTGGGGTTTACGAGCTGGCGAGGATGCGGCGCGGTCTTTTTCTTCCATTCCCGATTTCCACCCTGAGCAGTGCCTTTGTGAGCTGGACCGCCCTCTGCCTTCGGGTTTCTCTTCAGAAAAGTGGCTCAGGTTGAAAACAGTGATGTGGGAATATGCCAGCCTTTGTGTAGACCCTGCTCTGATTCCCTCGGCGCTGACCGAAATTCTTCGGCTCCGGGGAGAAGCAGAAGATTATTGCCGCTTTCGCCTGGACCGAGAATTATTTGAATTCCGCTCTGCCTGCTGGGTTGCATCTGCTATCCTTTCTTCACTGATGGAAGAACATTTCCCATCCCCGCAAATACAATCAGACCTTTCCCCAAAAAATCCAGTTTTTGAATATTAAAATCAGACTTATTCAGAAAAAAGTTGAAGTTGGACGGTGGCTGGGTTGATTTGACCTACCTCAAACCTTTTTCCCTCTGCATTCCGAAACTGAATCCAGCGGGAGTCTGAGAGGAAAGAAACCAGGTTTGTGGTGTCAGTAATCCCTCTGACAGCGGTAAAGGTGAGCACACCCAACTCGCCGGAGACCTGGTCGGTGCTTCCACAACCCCTGCCTTTGCGGGAAAGCATCAGAATAGCCTGGTTTCGGGCAGGAATCGCCTTAAACGCAGTTAAAAGGCCCACACATTGGGGTGGGTCAGAGGATTTTCCCAGAAAACCTCCGGGCTGAAAATTCGCCAGGTTCAAAGCAGAAGCATCATATCGCAGACGGAGAGAAGCCTGGAAAACGCCCGGAATCCGGTCGACGGAAATTTTCACCAGAAAATTCTGCCCGGGAGAAAGCGGACCGGCAGAACTCGGAGTCAGAAAAACTGTTCCCGCGGCGCGGGGTTGCACTGGACCAGCCCCATCTCCTCCTCCACACCCCGCTACCATCATAACCAATAAGCCAAATGCCACCCATTTCCATGCTTTCATTTCTCTCACCCATTTACAATTATATATGGTGTGAGAGTCCGCAATATTTTATCCAGTATTTTCGTATTTTCAATTATCCTAACTGCGGGAGGAACAATTTATCTTGGATATCTTCGGCATCGGCTGGTGATAGCGGTCAAAGAAATTCAGATAAAAGATTGGGGGCACGAATCGGGTTTCGTTACCCTTCTTTTAGAGTGGGAAATCCACAACCCACATAATTATCCTCTGCGTATGGATTCTTTGAATGTGCAGGTTTTTGCCGGAGAAATATATTTAGGTAGCCAAAAGGTGGAAAAACCTATTCTCATACCTTCCAATAGAAGTAGGCGGATGGCTCTGGAAGTCTACGCTTCTCTCGGAGGTCTGGGAGAAACAAAACTCACGGCATTAACCAGAGCGCGGAAAGCCTGGAGGGTGCGGGGCACAGCATATATCCGAACCCGTTTTGGACTGATGCCGTATTCGTTTTTCTGGGAAGATTAGCGGGTGAATTTCAGTAAAGTGGAAAGAAAATCCTCCACCAACCGGTTTCGCATTTCCGCATTTTTGGAACGCACCACCTGATAAGCCGTTGAACCGAGGTAATCCTTCATCACAAATCTGCACACACTTCTCAGCGCTTCCTGGATGGAAGAAATCTGGGTGAGAATTTCCACCGGCGACCTATCCTCAGTGAGCAGGCGAATCACCCCCCGCACCTGCCCTTCAATCAAGCGCAAACGGCGCACCAATTTTTCCTCTTCTCTCCGCTTCATCCCCATCATCTCCCTTTAATACCTTATACCCCAATAAGTCATAAATTTCTATCTTCCGCTATATCTATTATAGCATAGAATACCCTTCCACATTTTAAACGCTCCAATTCCCGTTCAAAAAGGGGATTGGGAATTTTTATGGTTCCGAACGCAAATTCTTTAATTCAAGGCTTGGGGTAGCGAAAAAATCTCTTGACTTTTTTCTCAAAAAGGGAGAGAATAATAATTGAGATAGGAGGGGAAGAGGTGAATGAAAGAAAAGGTGAAGGAAGATGCGCCGGGGGTGGGGTTACTCCCTTCTTCTTATACCCGGAGGCTGCCGGCTTGGGAAACCATCAGCGAAGAGGAATGGAATGATTGGAAATGGCAGTTGAAAAATGCTATCCGCTCGGTAGAAAGCCTCGAAAAAATTCTTCCACTAACCGATAAAGAGAAACGAACCGCTCAGCGGGTTGCGGAAATTTATCCGATATTTATTTCTCCACATTATCTTTCCCTGATTGACCCGGAAGACCCGATGGACCCTATCCGCCTTCAATCCATTCCGCAAGAAGAGGAAATTTCCATTGGCAAAGAACTTGCGGAAGACCCTCTGGATGAAGATGTGGATGCTCCGGTTCCCGGCTTGACCCACCGATACCCTGACCGGGTATTGATGGTATTAACCGATTTCTGTTCTACTTATTGTCGGCATTGCACAAGAAAACGCTTGTTTCGGGAGGATATACCGGCAAAAAAAGCATACCCCCTTGAACCGATGCTGGATTACCTGCGAACCCACAAAAAAATCCGCGAAGTGATTCTTTCTGGAGGAGACCCGCTGACTTTCACTAATTCCCGTCTGGAGGAGGTTTTGAAGAAACTCCGCGCCCTTCCCAATATTGAGATTATCCGCTTGGGCAGTCGCGTTCCCGTTACCTTGCCCCAGAGATTGTATGATGAGGATTTGCTTCGGATTCTGGAGCGTTTCGGTCCTATCTGGTGCAATACGCATTTCAATCATCCTCGGGAAATTGTGAAAGAATGCGAGCGCGCTGTCCGAAATCTGCTGCGTGCAGGAGTGCCAGTCAACAATCAGGCAGTGTTATTGAAAGGGGTTAATGACCATCTGGAAACGATGAAAGCCCTTCTGCTCGGATTACTGCGGATTCGCGTTCGTCCGTATTATTTATTCCACTGCGACCCTGTGCGTGGCACGGCGCATTTCCGCACTTCGGTCTGGAAAGGCATTGAACTGCTGGAAGGCCTGCGCGGGCATATTTCCGGCCTTGCCATTCCCACTTATGTCCTTGATGCACCCGGTGGCGGCGGGAAAATCCCTCTTATGCCCAATTATCTGCTATCCGCCAGCGAGGATTCCATTATCTTGCGCAATTATGAGGGCTTGATCGTCAAATATTACCCTGTGCTTCCCAGCGAAAAAATGCTCCGCCAGCACTCTTTCTCCCTCGGAGTTTCTGAACTTTTTTATACTGACCAGAACACTTTGAATCCTTTCCGCTCGCCCAGAATCCAGAGGAGAAAAAATGGAAATAGCCCTTGCTTACAACCTGAAAAGCGATTATTCTGAACCTCCGCAAGCCCCGGAAGATTGGCTGGAAGAATACGATGAAGCGTTCACCATTGATGCCATTGAAAATGCTCTGCGCTCTAACGGATGGAAAACAGCCCGCTTCGGCGCAGGCAGAGAATTCCTTTTCCGTATCCAGCGCAAACCGGTTGACTTGGTCTTTAACATTGCCGAAGGAAGGGGTAGCCTCGCCCGGGAAAGCCATATTCCAGCGATTTGTGAACTGGCAGGGGTTCCTTACACCTTTTCTTCTGCGCGAACGCTGGCGCTTTGCCTGAATAAATATCACACCAAACTGGTGATGAAAAGTTCCGGCATCCCGGTTCCGAAGGGATTTTTATGCCGTGGTCCTGCCCTGCCCGCTTTTCTACCTGTTCCTTTTCCCCTCATCGCAAAACCTTACGCGGAAGGTTCCAGTATGGGAATTCGCGCTCGTTCCCTCTGCCATTCCCGAAAAGAATTGGAGCAAGAAGTGGCACGACTCTGGAATGATTATCGCCAGCCCGTTCTCGTGGAAGAATTTCTACCGGGCAGGGAAATTACTGTGGCTCTGCTCGGTAATGGCGAGAATGCCCGCGTTCTGGGATGGATGGAAATTCGCCCTCAGAAACCTTCTCCATCGCCTTTCCTGTACAGTCTGGAGCGAAAACGTAATTGGCGGAAGGAAATTCATTACGATTTCTCCCCATCTCTGACTCGCCGCGAAGAGCAACTGCTGCGAAAATATGCCCTGCGTGCATACAACGTGGCTGAGTGCCGGGATGCCGCACGGCTGGATTTTCGCTTCAATTCTGAAGGCATCCCGCACCTACTGGAAATCAATCCTCTTGCTGGGCTCAATCCTGTTCATAGTGACCTTCCAATGATTGCCCGCTCCAGCGGATTAGATTTCACTTCTTTCATCGGGAGGATTGTGGATGAGGCGCTACAAAGATATTCCCGCACTTCAGCGTTTGCGCTGCGGAATTCTCTATAATATCTCCCCTTCCTGCGTCGCTTCGGAAGCAAAGGCGATTCAGGAATCTGTGGAATTTATATCAGAAATTCTGGAGCACCTCGGGCATTCCGTCAAATTCTTTCCTGTGCATAAAGGTTGGAAGCGCTTATTTTCCCGATTGGCGCAAAATCCCTGCGATGTCATTGTCAATTTGTGCGAAGGTTACCTTAACTGCTCTGAAGGAGAGTTTTTTATTGCTTGCGCCTTGGAATTGCTCGGCATTCCTTTTACCGGTGCTTCCGCTTATGCTCTCGGCATTTGCCAGAATAAACCCCTTCTCAAAAAAATGCTCCATTCGCTCCGCATTCTTACCCCTGCCTCTTTTGTCTATCCGGATGCTATTTCCACCAAATCGCTTACTTTTCCTCTTATCCTCAAACTGGCTATGGAAGATGGCAGTTTGGGTTTGTCCGCTGACAATGTTGTATATAATGAGCAACAATTTCGCAAAAGGATAAAAGCATTGCATCAGGAATACCAATGCTCAATATTGGTGGAGGAATATATTCACGGCAGAGAATTCGAAGTTGGCTTATGGGAGGAAGAAGTTCTGCCGATAGAAGAAATCGTCTTCTACATTGAACCGCGAATTTTGTGTTTCCAATCCAAGTGGGTGGAAGGCTCTGCGGAGGACAGAGGAACGGTGGCAGTTTGCCCGGCGGAAATTCCCCCATCGCTCACCAAAAAGTTGATTCGCCTCGCTCAGAATGTCCGAAAAGTATTGGGATATATGCCTTATTGCCGGGTGGACATCAGGATGGATGAAAAAGGTGCCTTATATGTGCTGGAAGTGAATCCCAATCCGGATATCACCCACCAGGCAGGATACCGCCTGATGCTGGAAAAAACGGGTTATTCGTTTGAGAATTTTATTGCCTGGCTAATCGCAAATGCTCTGCAAAAATGCCAGAAATCCATCCACTGAAAGCCTCCGACTTGCCGGCAATTTTCGGTCTACTGGATTCCCGTCAGGTTTTTCTTCCGCACGAACTTTCCGTTGCAAAGGAAGTTTTTACCGCTTCTTTGAACCCCATTTCGGGGTATGAAACCTTTACCGCGTGGGACCAAGGCAAAATAATCGGGGTAATTTGTTTCGGCAAAAATCCAATGACCGATAATCTCTATGACCTATACTGGATAGTCGTTGCTTCCAGTCATCAGAGAAGGGGAATCGGCAAAATGCTCATCCGCTTCCTGCAAGAAGAAGTACGAAAGCGAAAGGGTAGAAAAATCGTCATTGAAACTTCCTCCCTGCCAAGATATGAACCCGCACGCAAATTGTATGAGAAAGTCGGCTTCTCCCTCGAAACTATGCTCAAGGACTTCTACGCCCCCTCCGACCACAAACTCTTCTACACCTGGTCCCCCTGAGCCAAGAGTCGTCAGTCGTTAGTCGTCAGGGATAAGAAAAAACTGTTCCCTGACAACTTTTCTCTGTTTCAGGAGGCGCCGTACCACCACGACAAAATTTGAAAAATGATGGGGTTTGTTAAAAAAGCGGTGGATAAAAGAGAAATGCGCAATAAGGGGGTGAAAGAAGATGTCTACGGGTTTTAAGCCTTTCTGGAATTTCTGGCAAAAAAGCCTGACGCCCTTCCATAACCCTGGCCTCCGTGAACTACAACAGTCACCAGCGATAAGAACGGGAATATTCGCAGGATGGAGAATGGCACCTGGGTGGCGGAGTTTGATGTGGATTATGAGGGGATTGGCAGGCAGATGAAGGAGATTTTGATTGATGTTCAGACGGGGCAGGTGATTCGGAAGCGGCGATTCGTTCACGATGGGGATAGAATGGTGCAGGATAGGGATGAGAATAATCAGAAGGTGCAGGAGTATATGTGGGATGGGGGGAGGCTGTTGAGGTGGAAGACCAGGTTGAAAATTATCAGTTAAAAGGGTATTTTAAGAGGAAAGTATTTTTCTTGACTGATGAGCACCTTATCATTCTCTTTGATCATCCAGAAGTATATTCTGCCCTCATTCTGGAATTGCCTGCAGGACCAATAAGAAAAGGCAATAGAGAATCTCTTCTTACTGAAATCTTCCAGGCAATGAAATCCATAGAAAAAGAAGAGATTACAGAATATTCTCACAGATGGAAACAGTGGTTGATAGGAGATGAAGATACGGAATTGCAAATGCCAGAGAATATCCCTGCTTCAATGAAGTGAGTTTGCCACTTTTCCTGTTGGAATCCCGAGGGTTCTTATGGTTTCCAAATCTTCTCCAATAGAATATAATTTTTTTTGGTAGAAGGGGGTGAGCGCTGTGGGTTTTAACCGAAACAGGGAAAGGGAAGAATGGGAGGAATTCCTGCCCCGAAGGTTTAGAGAAGGTATGCGGGATTTAATAGAAGAATTTTTGCCGGAGCGTTGGATGGGACCGCGCATTGCTCGAAGGAAGTGGATGCCTGCTTTAGATTTTTATGAGACGGAAGATGGCTATCATCTGGAGATGGATTTGCCCGGTTGGAAAAAAGAGGAGATTCAAGTTCGGAAGAAGGGAGACCGACTGGAAATCCGGGGAGAAAAGGCAGAAGAGCAAGTGGTGCAGGAGGAAAATTATATCCGGAAGGAACGGCGGAGCGGGAGTTTTGTGCGCACCATTCTGATTCCACAAGATGCGGATGCTTCTTCTGTGAAAGCAAAATTTGAAGGCGGTATTCTCCGCGCAACGATGCCGAAAAAGAAAGAGAAAAAAGAGCCAGAAATCACCGTGGAAATTGAATGAAAAGCATTCTATCAGCAGTCCTTTTTCTGCTTTTATCCCTTCTTCTGCCGGCCTGCACGAAGTCAAAGGATAAAAGTTTCAGCGGGGAAGTTCCCTCTTTTTCACTTCCCCTTCAGGCAGAAACTTCTTTGAAAGCAGAAATCTTCCTGGACCCAGGAGAGGAGAAATCAGTTCAGTTTTACCGGGATATCTGGATGGAACTCAAGAAAGGCAAGGCTGATAATATCAGACGGGAATATCACTTTGTGAGCGTGCGGGCAGAGCCGAAACAGGAGGAACTATCGCGGCAAGCAATTCGCGGAATCTTCTGCGCCCAAAAACAGGGCATGGAGGAAGCATTTCTGGATGGGTGGTTTTCACAAGCCAAACCAGGGGCATTTCCTTCGGTAGAGCAAGTGGCAAGAAAAAGTGGATTAACTTTGCCAGAATTTTCCAATTGCAGGAATGACGAGCAATTCTTTTCTCAGCGGTTAGAGGATGAAATGCTTGTGGTAATGGAAAAAAATGTGCAAACAGTTCCCACGGTGCTATTTTCCGGTACTTTGCTCGGTGGTTTGCAGGAAAAAAAAAATTATGAAGAGCAACTGGAGCGTTTGAAATCTGAACCAAAGCCTGATGAGTGGATACTCTGGGAAGTGCGAGAGCCAGAATGTGAAATATGTGGTTCAGAAGGAACGCTCACCGAAATTCAGAGGAATTTGGGAATGCCTGCACGTATCCTCCGTGTGGAGTGGAAAAATGTCTTTGATACCGCTCAACCGCCCTTTATGTATCTGCCGAAATTTTTCTCCAACGAAGGAATCAAAAAGAGTCCCCAATCTACGGTGATAACGCGAGGACTGAAACAATATGGGAAATATTGGGAAATTCCCAGGATGTCTGCTGGCGTGTGGAGATATTATGGCGATTATCGTGGCTTTACTGAGCGGCACGTCTTGGGTTCTGCAAAAGCAAGCGTAACGGTTTTTGAGTTCACGGATTTTCAGTGCCCCGCCTGTCGTCAATTTGCCCTGTTGCTTTTTCCACAGGTGCAGCGCGATTTCATTGAAACGGGGAAATTGAAATGGGCAATTATTCATCTTCCGCTCACCACGATTCACGCCAGAGCCTTTGATGCGGCAATGGCATCAGAATGTGCGGGTGCGCAAAATGCCTTCTGGGAATATCACGACCAAGTTTTCCGTTATCAGCAAAATTTATCGCGTGCCGACCTGATTCGCTACGCCGCAAACCTCGCTGATGTGAAAGTGGAGACTTTTACGAATTGTTTGAACAGTAATAAAACGGCAAGCATTATCAATCAGGACCTCCGACTTGCTGAAAATTTGCAGGTGGGCGGCACTCCCACTTTCTTCGCTGGCAGGTATACATTTTCTTCTCTTCCTTATCCCCGTTTTCGCCAGGTTCTGGAAAAGGTCGTAGCAGAAAGCCGCTAAATTTCCCCTAAATACGCCTTTTTCACCATAGGATTTTGCAGAAATTCTTGTGACGGCGCAGATAGAACAATTTTCCCTGTTTCCAGAAGGTAGGCTCTATGAGCAAAATGCAGGGCTTTGTGTGCGTTTTGCTCCACCAGGAGGATGGAGATACCGGATTGGTAAATGGACATCAGGATACGATAAATTTCTTCCAGAAGGCGCGGAGCCAGCCCAAGAGAAGGCTCATCGCACAAAAGCAGACGCGGTTTTTGCATCAGAGCCCGCGCGATGGCAAGCATTTGTTGTTCCCCTCCGGAAAGGGTTCCCGCCTTCTGCTTCCTTCGCTCCGCAAGGACAGGAAATTTTTCAAATACTTGCTCCATTTTTTGGGAGATTTCCGAAGGCGATGGATTTAAAAATGCTGAAAGCCGGAGATTTTCCTCCACGGTTAACCTCGGAAAAATCCTCCTTCCCTCCGGGATATGCACCACACCTTTTTTCACAATTTCTGCTGGAGAAAGCCCCAGAATTGGTTGTTGTTGAAATACAATCTCTCCCTGGGTTTTTGGCACGAGCCCGGAAATGGCTAATAGTATGGTAGATTTCCCCGCCCCGTTTGCACCAATCAGGGCAACGATTTCCTCGTTTCCCACTTCCAGGGAAATCTCTTTCACCGCAGGAATATCTCCATACCAGCACTTCAGGTTGCGAATTTCCAGCAGGCTCAAAACTTGTTTTCTCCCAGATATGCATCTATGACGCGCGGATTTCCCTGGATTTCCTGTGGAGAGCCCTCGGCTATCGGTAAGCCGTAGTTCAGCACAAGAATCTGGTCGGAAATGCCCATTACCACCTTCATATCATGTTCAATCAGTAAAATGGTAATTCCCTTCTCCCGGATTTGCTGAATCAATCCCATCAGATTGCGAGATTCTGAAGGGTTCAAACCAGCGGCAGGCTCATCCATCAAAAGGATTTTTGGGTGGAGCATTAGAGCGCGAGCGATTTCCAGGCGTTTCCTCAATCCGTAAGGAAGATTCTTCGCTTTCTGGTCGGCATAATCGGAAAGTCCAACAAATTCCAGCCATTGCAGGGCTTCTTCCAAAGCCTTTTTCTCCTGATGCAGGGCGAAAGGAGATAGCAGAAGGGCATCCCAGAGAGAGTAGCGATAAGTCAAGTGGCCACCTACCAGAGTATTTTCCAGCACCGACATTTCCGGAAAAATGCGGATATTCTGGAAAGTGCGTGCCATTCCCAGAGAAGAAATCCAGTGCGGCGAGCGATTCGCAACGGGAGTTTGAACAAAAAAAATCTCTCCACTGGTGAGCGGAAGAAAGCCATTGATGCAATTAAACAGGGTGGTCTTCCCTGCTCCGTTCGGTCCGATAATGCTATAAATCTGCCCTGCCTCCACAGAAAAAGAAATCCCGTCCACCGCACGCAAACCCCCAAAATATTTCTTCACATTTTGCACCTGTAAAATCTCTTTATCTGGCATATCGGACGACCGGAGAGGAAATTCTTTTCGCCATAACTAATCCCTGAGGGCGAAAAATCATAATCACAGCCAAAAGAAGCCCAAAAAGCAACATCCGATAATCTCCAATCTCCCGAAGCAATTCTGGGATGGTGACCAACAGGAAGGCGCCCAGAAGCACTCCGGGAGTGGAGCCCATACCACCCAACACTACCATAGCCAGAACATAAATGGATTCGTCCAATTTGAATACTGAAGGATGCAGATAAGACATTTTTGCAGCATAAGCGGCGCCTGCCGCCCCAGCCCAAAGCGCTCCCAAAACATAAGCCAGCAGGCGATAGCGAAATACCGGAATTCCCATCGCCTCTGCCGCTTGCTCGTCCTCTCTAATGGCCACCCATGCCCGACCAATGCGGGATTTCGCCAATCGCTCCGTGAACCAGATAGACAGCACAAGAAGGGCAAAAACCAAATAGCAAATCTCCAGGTCGGTATCCAGAACAAAACCGAATAAGGAAGGCTTCACTTCTATGAATAAGCCATTTGGACCTCCGGTGAATCGGACCAGGTTATCCAATAATCGCTCGGTGATAATCCCATATCCGAGGGTGGCAATGGCAAGGTAATCCCCCCGAAGGCGCAAACTGGGATATCCAATAAGAAAGCGAAAAATTGCCGCATTCAATGCGGCAATGGGAATAGACAACCAGAAATGCCATCCGCTGGCTTGATAGGGGAAAACATTGTTTACACCCGTCGCCCAGAATCCCCAGGTGTATGCCCCCACAGCAAAAGATGCAATGAAGCCCAAGTCCAGCAATCCTGCAAGTCCCACGCAGATATTTAAGCCCAGTGCCAGCATCATATAAATTCCGATACGAGATGCGATTTCCAGCCACAAATCCGAGGCAAAAAGAGGAAATACCGCAAGGAATAAAAGTCCGGAGAGCAGAACCCAACGGTGGGGAACGACCAGAGGAACTCGGGGAGTCCATTGCCACCTTTTCCTCTTCCAGAGTTCTTCAAATGCAAGGAAGACCAGGACAAACAACGGAATATACCATCCCCGATGCCAGATAAAAGGCTCCTGCCCATAAAAGGTTTGCCAGTGAAAAAACGGAAAAGCCATCAAATAAAACCAGAGAGGAGAGAGGAAACGAATCCAGAAGCGCTTCATAACCTTTCCGCCACCTGCTCGCCCAGCATACCCGAAGGTTTCACCAGGAGAACAAAAATCAGCAGGAGAAAAGCAAACACATCCTTATAAGCAGAGGAGATATATCCGGCGAAATACGCCTCAGAAAGGCCCATCAAATATCCACCGAGCACTGCGCCCTGGATGTTACCGATGCCCCCGACCACCGCGGCAGTGAAGGCTTTTAACCCCGCTAAAAATCCGATATTAAATTCTGCAGAGCCAATGTACAAAGTAATCATCATTCCACCTGCGGCGGCAAGCGAAGCACCCAGAATAAAAGTTAGCGAAATCACTCGGTCTATGGACACTCCCAACAGTTGCGTCATCATCTTATCCTGAGCAGTGGCCCTCATCGCAACGCCATATCTGGTGTATAAAATAAAATGCCGTAAAGCGAACATCAGCAGAATACAGGCTCCAATGATTCCCAATTGAATTAGTCGGACCGGAACCCCAAAAATCTGATAGGAAGTTTGGAGGAGCGTATGTTCCAAAATCTCGGCACGAACAGGAATGAAACTACTGCCTGCAGTAAGGCGGACAAATTCCTTTAAAAAATAAGAAATACCCAGAGCGCACAAGAGCGGGGAAAGACGGGGAGCATACCTCAAGGGTCGGTAAGCGGCTTTCTCCATCGTATAGGCTACCGATGCAGAATAAACTATGGACAATATGAGGGCAAGAATTAAGAGATATTCCACGGGCAAAACAATGCCCACAACCACCAGAATGGTGATCATTGCACCGAGCATATAGATTTCCCCGTGCGCAAAATTGATCAGTTCTAATATCCCGTAGACCATCGTATATCCAATGGCTATCAGAGCATAAATTCCTCCGAGGGTTAAACCATTTAAAGTCTGCTCAAAAAAGATTCGGATATCCTGACCGAGGGGATTCACTCGGGATACCAGGGAAGAGAGATGAAAGTGCCTTCCGTGGCTTGCTCCATTTCCAGAGCCGTTTTCTTCAAGTCGCCCTTTTCATCAAACTCAATTTCTCCAATTAAGGAAGAAAATTTATGGGATTTGAGGAAGGTAGCGATGATATCTGGATCGGTAGATTTTGTAGCAGCAACAGCCTGAAGAAGCAGGTCTCCAGCCACATAAGTATAGGGCGAAAAAGCATTCATAGGTATTTTGAATTTTTCCAGATAACGCTTCTCAAAATCCGCAACTGCCGGGGTGAGCAAGCCAAAGGAAACGAACACTCGGTCTAATTTTTTGGTTCCTGCTCGGTCAAAGAGTTGCACATCTCTTGAGCCATCACCGGAAAGGTAATATATATCGGTCATCCCAATTTCTCTTCCCTGTTTGATGAGCAAGCCAAATTCGGCATACTCCCCGCCATAAAAGAGCGCTTCCGGGTTAGATTCTCTAATCTTGGTCAACACCGCCTTATAATCCTGCTCTCGCTCCCGAATATGGTCACGAAAAACTATTTTCAAACCCAGTTCCCTGGCTTTATTTTCAAACACATCTGCCAAGCCCCTGCCATAAGTTTTCTGGTCATCCAGAATTGCCACACGGTTCACTTTGAGATATTGCGCCACAAAAAGCGCCACAAAATCACCCTGCTGGTCGTCTCTCCAGCAGGAGCGAAACACATAAGGCAATCTGCGTTCTGTTACTTCCGGATTGGTAGAAGCCGGGGTGATATTAACGAGCCGGCTGGCATTATAAATTTCCGATGCTGGAATGGTGACCGAACTATTCAAATGCCCGATGACCCCCACGACTTTTTTGCCCACCAACCGCTTTGCTACCGTTCTTCCCTGGTTGGGATCAGACGCATCATCTTCTACCACCAGACGAACTTTTTTCCCCAGAACACCCCCTTTCGCGTTCCAATCATCACGCACCAAAATCATCGCATTTTTCATTCCAATGCCAAATGCTGAGGCAGGACCGGTGATGGGTACAGCTAATCCTACCACGATTTCCTCTCTTTTTTCACACGCAAATAGCGTGATAAAAATCCAGCCAGCCAACCAGATTACTCTTTTCAACTTCCTCACTCCCTTAATCATTTTAACAATTCTTTTTCTGTATCATTTCCTATCAGCGAAAGAAGGATCTCCTGAAAGCGGGGAATCCATTCCATCACCTGCTCACCGGGGCATTCGGTATCCGGATTATGTTGTCTGTGCCATCTGTAGGAAGATGGATGGATTTCAAACCATTGGAATAAAAAATAACACAGAGTCAAACCAGCACGCAAGGTGGATAAAGTAAGCACTTCTCGCTGTTTGCGATAATCTCCGATGAAGCATATACCCAGATTTCCCTGATTGGCACTTTTGGTGTGCGCCCCGAGAACACGAGCAGGCCGACCTTCAAAAACTATTCCATCTGGCCCTATGAGAAAATGGTATCCAATGTCGCTGAAACCACGGTCCTGCTGATGAAGCCGCTGTATCTCTTTGACTGTCCGCCAACCATGATAATCTGATGCGCCGGGTATGGCAGAATGATGGAAAATGATTCCACGCGGTATATGCGTTTCATACGGTTCTTTTGGAGGTTCCGCACACCACTCTGCCCGACTCAGCAATTGCAACCTGCCTATCTTCAGGATTTTTTTTTCTATCATGGGTAGGCAAATTCGTCAAATTCCTTCGGGGAGGGGATGCGAATCGCTGTAAACCATTTCCATAAAATTAGAAAAGCCATCAAACCATATAGGCTCAGGAGCAAACCCGATTGAAAATCCTTTGGCTGATACAAAAATTCCACTATATGCTCTCCACCGGGAAAATAAATTGCCCGAAAAACATAATTTCCCACCTGAACCGGGACTTCTTTCCCGTTCATATAAGCTCTCCACAGTGGAGAGAAGGCATCTGCCACAACAAGGTATCCCTCTCCATCAGCGCGCACTTTAAGGGCTATCCCGTGAGGGGTATCTTTCAGCCACTGAATTTCCGCATTCTGAAATGGCTTCTGAACCTTTTTCCGAGGTTCTTCTTCCAATATTACCGCTTCCTCAGGGTCAAATTGCACGGAAAACAAGTAATCCAGAATATTCTTATCCGTATAGAGAATTTTATGAACGACTGCCCCTCCAGGCTTGGGGATATATGGATGCCGAACTTCCTCAGGCTTGCGAATTACATAGGCAGGGACGAGATATGCTCTTCCCCGACTGCCCAGATTTTCCCAGATTTCCACATATTCATCTTCGTATCGTTTCTCATACTGTTCCTGAAATGGATTGATGAAAGGGCTTTCCCTGGGCAAGACTAAAAAGCGAATTCCCATTGCATCAAAGACTTCCTGATTGGGTGAAATCATCAATTGATTGAAGAGAAGGGGAATTCTCCGATAAATCAGAGTGGGTTGAAAGAAGAACGCTACGGTAGGAATGTGAAAACGAACTGCAAGGTAATAAGCCAGAAATTCAGAAGGAACAACTTCCCCATTTTCTTCCCAGATATATTCGCCAAATCGCACTGGTAAAGGGCTTTTTGCAAATCCAGCAGATAGGATTCTGTCGCCCGGCTTCAATTGCTCCTTAATCCATTGGATTCTTTTGGGGGTTTTGTGGTAAAAATCTCTTTCTACCGGGAAAGTATATCCATAACCCATCCAGAAAAGGTCGCGCACTTGAAAAACCAAAAGGGCGAGGAATGCCAATACCTGCCACTTCCGGGGCAAAACATTTGCCATTTGCTTCAAAGATAATACGATGCCGCTCAAAAAGAAAAAGTCAAAAAAGAACAGGAAACGCGCCGGGTAACGAATCAGAGTATAAGGTGGAACTTCAGTCAAAAGCAGATAAAAGGGAGAGTATGGACCCAGAGTCAGCCACAGGGCAAAAAGAGCAGTAAAAAGAGCAGTCCAGAAATCTCGCGGCGGATGCCTCCTATTCCACCACGCATAAACGGCATAAATCGGTAGCAAAATCAGGGGAAGAAGTCCTATGTATCCTCCACGCTCATAATAAAATCCGCCCAATTTTTTGGGGTAAACCAGCAGAGAAAGAAGGTTCCACTCAAGGTGACCTTCCAGTTCCGCAGGCATTGCGATTTTTTGCGATTGCAGGGTCAGATAAAGTGTGGGTATCCATTGAATAGAAGCAAATAGCACGCCTACGACCCAGCAAGCCAATAAATAGCCCACCGGGCGAAATCCAGAAAATCTATCCGTTTCAAACATCTCCCAAACTGCAACCAATATGGCATAAAGAAACATTATCAGAAAACTCATTGCCACCATAGGGGGTTGACCGGAAAATACCTGAAAGGCAATGGTGGGTGGAATGACCAGAAGGTAAGCATTTTTTCCCGTGTTCAAAAATCGTTGATAACACCACATTTGCAGGGGGAAAAACAGGATGATGCCCAGCAAGTTCAGATGGAAGATGTGGGAAACCATAAAACCACTAAAGGTGAAAGAAATTGCACCCCAGAACGCCAGCTCTGGCTTTTTCACCAGTTCTATTAGCCAGAGGTAGAAAAATAAACCCGCCAGCAGGAAGTGGATTGCTGTGAGCCAGTGATATAGGAGGGTAAACTGGGTCAAAGGCAGAAAGAGAAAAATCAGATTAAGCGGAAAAAGTACTCCTGCTTGAGATTCGGCAAAAAACGGATAGCCAAAATAATAATACGGATTCCAGTGAGGAAATTCGCCCTGCTTCAGTTGCTCCGCCGCATAATAACGTGTGGGATAACCTACCACGGGCACATCACTTTCATAGATTACCTTCCCTTCAAAGAGAAACGAATAGAAATAATAGATGACCAATCCGGCAAAAACGATGATGAAAAAAATATGCCGGACAAAAATGGGAATTTTTATTTCCACTGAAAAGTGTGCCCCTGCACCCAATGCGATTCTGTTTCACTAAAAAATTCTTTTTTCCATATCGGAACAGTCGTTTTTACCTGTTCAATAGCGAAACTCAGGGCTTCAAAGGCTCGCAGTCGATGAGGAGAGGCAAGCGCGATGAACACACTGGTCTCACCAACATTCACCCATTCTACCCGGTGCACCAGTGCGATGCGATGAATCCCCCAGCGCTCTGAAATTCGTTCCGCAATTGCTTCTAATTGTTTCTTCGCCAGAGATTCATACACCTCATAAAATATTTTCTCTACCGCTTTCCCATCCTGCTCATTTCTCACTGTTCCCTGGAAAGTGAGTAGTGCGCCACAGGCAGGGTGCACAATTTCCCGGCAGATTTTTTCCACTTCAATCTCTTCCCGGGTCAGATAAACTACGCGAAGGGAAGGAACTGCTTCCATTAACCGCCACTCACTGGTGGCAGAAGGGCGATCTCGGCATTTTCCGGAACAGGCGCATTTTCCGGACAAAGGCGTTCATTCACGGCAAATATCAGAGCGTGCTGGATGGGCAATAAGGCGGGATAAGCTTGAAAAATTGCCGTTTTCACATCCTTCAAAGTCCAATGTGCGGGAATTTCCATCTCCTCTTGCTTTCTCCCAATCAACTCTTCTGCATAGGCAAAATAACGCAGATGAATTCGCTTTTTATCCGCCAATGGCGTACATACCCGCTTTTGCAGGTTCCCAGGTTGCGCGAAGCAACTGGTATCCCATCGGTTTCTCCTCTACTGCCCGAATAATCAGTTGCGCTATCTCCTCGGGGTTTTTCCCCTGCCTGAGAGGTGTTTTCACATCCACGCCTTTTGGCTGAAATAAGCAGTTCAAAAAAGTTCCGTCTGCGGTGATGCGAATCCGATCGCAGGAAGAACAGAACGGGGCTGTGATGCTGGGAATCACCCCGAATTCGCATTCACCAGCAGAATTTGAAAAACAGAATCGGTAAGCCGCTTGCGGCTCCTCAGGCGAAACAGTAAATACTTTTCCTATACTTTCCGCCTTGTTCAAAATCTCCTGCATAGAGAGCACATTGTTCCGATTCCAGAATCCTTTGCCATCAAAAGGCATAAATTCAATAAACCTCAAAATCACCTTTTGCTCAATTGCCCAGTCTAAAAAATGCGGAATCTCGTCATCATTGAACCCGCGAATCAGCACGCAATTCACCTTGATGGGTGCAAATCGCAGATGTTTTGCTATCTGGATTGCCTCAAGAACAGTTCCCAGAGCATCCTTCTGGCAAATCTGCTCAAACCGTTTGCGTTGCAGGGTATCCAAGGAAAAATTAACCGAATCCAAACCCGCTCTTTTCAACTGCTCGCCAAAACGGGGGAAAAAATACCCATTGGTCGTAATGCTGATCTGCTGAATTTCCGGAATCTGGCGAAGGAAAGAGACCAGCATCGGAAGATTTTTTCTCATTAAAGGCTCGCCACCGGTCAGGCGAATTTTTCTAATACCAAGCGAAGCAAATATGCGTGCGAGGACTTCTATTTCCTCAAATCGCATTATTTCTTCCCGTTCCAGCCATTGAACTTCTTCAGGCATACAGTAAAGACACCGGAAATTGCACCGGTCGGTCACTGAAATGCGCAGTTTCCGCATCGTTCTACCCTGCGCATCCCTGAGTTGTCTCATATCCGTAAGTTATGATACCTCAAGCGGGAAATATCAAATGCACATACCATCCGATCAGATTCCTACCAAAGAAAAATGCCACAACAGCGCCTGAGGCGATAAAGGGTCCAAATTTGACTTCTTGAAAAGGGCGATATTTCCACCTCATCCACTGGGAAAGAAGCAAAGGCATCGCATAGATTCCTCCAAAAAGAAACGCAAGCAATAAGGCGGGTATAGCAAGCAGCCATCCGAGAAAAAGGCCGATAATGGCTCCCATAAACGCATCCCCCAATCCCATTGCTTCTCTGCGAAATACTTTTCCCCCAATCCAGCGGATGAGCAAAATAAATCCTGCATAGCCCATCCCCCCCACCAAGCCATCCAGAAGTGACCAATACCAGGGGAAAAACAGAAACCTGCCAATGAGACCCACTCCTATCGCTGGATAGGATATCTCATCGGGAATAATTCCCTGCTCAAGGTCTATGAAAAACAAGAGCAACATCACGCAGAGGAAGAAAATATAATATGCTTTTTGACTGTGGGTCAGAGGTTGGGTTAAGTGAATGGAGAGAAAGATCAAAACGGTGAGCGCTTCAACAATGGGATAGCGCCAGGAAATAGGAGTTTGACAGAAGCGGCATTTTCCCCGTAAATACACAAAACTCAGGATGGGAATATTATCATGCCAGAGAATGAATTTTTTACAATTCGGGCAGAACGAAGCGGGATGAAAAATAGACAAGCCTCGCGGAATCCGATGAATGCACACATTCAAAAAACTTCCAGCGGCAATTCCCAAGCTCAGATACACGACAAATTGAAACATCCGCAGATATTCCGCATACCATACCATTCAGGATTCCTTCACTTCAAAAATTTGGTGGAGAAAAATCTCAAATGCTTTCTTAAGCGCCTCTTGTACATCATCCATCTTCAGCAGAAAACCCATCTGATGCAGAGTAGTCACGAAATCCTGATGCCTGCAATATGTTACGCCGGGGGGAACTTTCAAAACCCGCTCCATTTCCCCAGTATCCGTAAAAACCAGCATCGTGCCGTGAAAAAGAAGGGTTTCTCTGCCCATTTTCATCGCACTTCCCGAAATTTTTTTCCCGGAAATAAATAGGCTGGAAATCTCCCTTCTTTCTGCCGATATTTCCAGTAGGGAGAGGGCATTCACTGGAATTTCTGTGAAATACGCAAATTGTGAGGAAAATGACCATCTGGTCAAACGCAAAGCATTCAGATACTTCACAGGAAGAAACAGGCTGTAGTTTAAATTGCCTTCATCGTGATATACTGCTCCTCCACCGCTCATGCGGTGCAATACCGGTATATGCTTCCACCGGCAATAGTCCAAAAATACAAACTTTTCTGGTTCAAGGTTCCGCCCAAGAATTGCAGAAGATTGATTTCGCCAGAAGCGAACGCGCACTCTCCCATCCTGCTCGGTTGCAGTGAACAATTCTTCCTCCTCTCGCAGATTTTCCTCCGGCTTCAGCCCATTGGAATATACCCACTTCACCTCCATAATCAACCGAAATAATAGTATAGGATTTTTCTCACGAACACTGTTTCCGATATTCGTGGGAAAATTCCTTTCTTCGGGCACAATGTGCATTTTGCCTTCAGTCATAACTTAAAATAGAAATTCGGTGAGTGTAATGTCGTTTAACTCCATTGAAGTATCTGCACCGACAAGAGTGGACTTGGCAGGCGGAACCATAGATATACCACCCATCTACCTTTTTCATCAGCCTGCCTACACTGGCAATCTGGCAGTGGAACTACGGGCGAAGGTTTCTTTGTCCCCACTCTCTTCCGGAGTTCACCTATTTCGGCAAGATTCCAAAAAAGAATTGCGCGTGGATTCTTTTAAGGATTTATCCCGCATAAGATATCCCGCAATGGAACTTTTGCTCCAGGCAGTGCGCCAGTATGGTTTTGATGGAATGCGCCTGAAAAGCACAATGGAAGCACCGGCAAGAGCAGGGATAGGTGGCTCGTCAGCCCTATCTGTTTGCTTAATTACCGCGTTGGCTCATGCCCGGCAAGAATCTTTAACTCCTGAACAGACCATCCTGCGGGCGATGGCGGTGGAAACTCAAACGCTCAAAGTCCCCACAGGATTTCAAGATTATTTCACCGCTTATTTCGGAGGATTAAATGTCCTGCAGTTCACGCCGGATGGGGTAGTTCGACAGACCTATTATGACCCGGATTTCCTCCAAGAACTGGAGAATCTTCTTGTGCTGATTTATACTGGAAAACCCCATTTTTCCGGAGCCAATAACTGGGCATTATTTCGGAAACATGTAGAGGGGGATAAAAAGACCATCGCCTTTTTTGAACGGCTGAAAGAAAATGCCATTGGTCTTCAGGAAGCAGTGTTGAAGAAAGATATTGTCCAGCTTGCTTGGTGGATGAGAAAAGATTGGGAAACGAGGAGAAAAATGCTTCCGGAGATGAGCACGCCTATCATTGATAAGAGCGTGGACATTGCGCGGCGTTCCGGCAGTATTGCGGAGCGGGTATGCGGGGCAGGCGGCGGCGGCTTCCTTGCTGTGCTCTGCCCCGCTGAACACCAAAAACAACTACTGAAGAACCTCTCTTTTCCCGGACTTTCTATTTTCAAACCCGCGGTAGCAAAACAGGGGGTGAAAATTTCTATCACAGGGTGACGACATCTTAACGGAATTCTTTTTACTCTCCTGGCCCTGGCCGCGCGCCTTACCGGAAATCTTTCCCCCTGAGTTTTTTCATTTGCCCGAATTCCTTTTTTATTCCTTTCTCCGGATGTCCGCCGCATATATTCTTGCGCTCATTTTTGCCCTGATTTATGGCTTTCTTGCTGGCACCTCGGAAAGAAAAGCCCGATGGATGCTCCCCGTTCTTGATGTGCTTCAATCCGTGCCGGTTCTGGGATTCTTTCCCATAGCCATCTTTTTCTTTATTTCTATCATCGGGAAAGATAGATTGGGAATGGAATTCGCTTCCGTTTTCCTCATTTTTACTTCTATGGCTTGGAATCTTGCGTTCGGTGTGTACGAATCTCTACGTCTCCTTCCCCGGGAATATCAGGAAGTCGCGAAAGTTCTTGACCTTCCCCCTTACCTTCAATTTAGCCGAATCTACCTGCCTGTCTGTACTCAAAAGTTGGTCTTCAACAGTATGATGTCCTGGGCAGGAGGATGGTATTTTCTTGTGGCGTGTGAAATCATTTCTCTGGGACCGGTGAATATTGTCCTGCCCGGCTTGGGCACTCTGCTCAGCCAATCCGTTCAAAAGGGGAAATTCTTTCTTACCTTTTTTGGGATATTGAGCCTAATCCTTGTGATTCTGGCGATGGAACTCTGCATCTGGCGACCGATGATAATTTGGGCGCAAAAGTTCCGCATTGAAACTGGAGCAGTGGAGGAAATCCAGCATTCTCATGTTCTGGACTGGTATAGAAAAAATCCGTTTTCCCGAAAAGTTCGCGACAGTTTCCGTCAGTGGCTTTCCCAATTTATCTTTTCCCTATTCACCTTAAATCAACGAATTTCCAGGCATTTCACGCTGTCGCAGTGGAGATTGCTTACACTTTCCTGGAGAATCCTTTGGGTAGGCACTCTGCTTACCAGCATCACCCTGCTTTTCCTATACATTGTTGCTATACTTCTCCAGCCGCCGCATCAGCTTGCTATGCGCATTCTTCCCGCACTACTTCTGTCTTTCCTCCGACTCTTCGCCGCCTTTGTGCTCTCATTGTCCTGGACTCTGCCCCTTGTCCTTCTAACAGAGGAATCACCACGCCTGTTTCGCATTCTCTATGTCATTTCCCAGATTGGAGCAAGTATTCCTGCCACAGCCTTTTTCCCTCTCATTGTTTTCTTTAGCATTGAATGGGCAGGAGGGATGAACCTCGCATCCATTTTGCTCGTGATGACAGGTATGCAGTGGTATATTTTATTTAATCTGCTCGCCGGAGTGCAGAATTTTCCCCGTGATTTGCAGGAAGCCTCCCGCTCTTTCCTTTTGCCTCGCCCGATATACTGGCGAAAAATCCTGCTCCCCTTTTTAACTCCTTCCCTGCTGACTGGTAGCGTCACAGGATGGGGCGGTGGCTGGAACGCCCTCATCATTTCAGAATATGTGGTATACAAAGAAAAGACTTATTCCGTTTTCGGCATCGGATGGTTGCTGGATAGGGCAACATACGAGGAAGCGCATCCAGGACTCATCCTGTATACTCTCATGGCTATGGTTGCGTTTATTCTTCTCTGGAATTCCTTTGTTTGGAAGCGATTGTATGCAGTTGCTACTGAAAAATTCCGGGTAGAATATGGATGACGGATGGAAGAAATCCTCAGGCTGGAGCATATTTACAAGACCTTCTTATTTCCCCAGGGGGAAATGACTGTGCTGGAAGATATTAACTTCTCTGCCTCTGAGAACGAATTTGTTGCCATTGTGGGACCATCCGGAGGAGGGAAAAGCACCCTGCTGAGGCTGATGGCGGGAACCATCCAGCCCACTTCAGGAAAAATCTGGTATAAAGGGGCATATCAACGAGGAGTGAACAAAGAGTGTGCGCTGGTATTTCAAACCTTTGCTTTAATCCCCTGGCTTACCGTAATGCACAATGTTCTACTCGCCTTAGAAGCCCGAGGAATCCCCGAGCCAGAGCGAAGTAGAAGAGCAAGTTTTTATATTGATAAAGTGGGTTTAGATGGTTTTGAGGAAGCATATCCCCGAGAACTATCCGGTGGGATGAAGCAGAGAGTGGGATTTGCCCGCGCTCTGGCGGTTGAGCCGAAAATCCTTTTACTGGACGAACCATTCAGCAATTTGGATACCCTGACCGCCCTCAGCCTGCGAGAAGAGTTAATTGACATCTGGCACGATGAAAAAGTCCCTGTGAAAACTATCATTATGGTGACCCACCTTTTAGAGGAAGCGGTAGAACTCGCCGACCGAGTGATTGTGATGAAACCTCATCCAGGAAGAATTCAGGAAATTATCCCCATCGTGCTTCCTCGCCCCAGACAACGCCGCTCACCGGAATTCCTTGCCTTAGTGGACGAAATCTTCTCTCGCATTGCATAACACTTCTTTTTGACGGAATGGGAATTTTTCCGGATTCTGCAGAAATCATCAATAACCCCCAGAAGTTTCGAGATTTCTCAGAAGCGTTGGGATTGTGGCTCCTGATTCTATTGCGCATCTGGATACCCTATTTTCACTACAATCGTATATTCGGGGGAATTTTTCTTCTCTTTGCTCTGTTTTATATAATCGCCACACAATATCTGCGAGCAAAGTCTTCTATTTCTATCCCTGCACTGTTCCGGCTAAAACAAGAAGCGGGCTTCCAGATGCAACAGTTTTTCCCCTGCATCCTCCGCATATTCCCTTCCTTCCTCGTCGTTTTACTCATCATTATTCTTTTGGATTTTTCAAGCGAAAATCCCCAAGTATGCACCAATGATTACCAAAAACTATTGGGATATTTTCCTTGGGCTCTTCTCCAGCAGTATCTTCTTCAGGGGTATATGTTCGCACGGCTCAAGGAGAGCATGCCATCCTCTGCCTTCGCTATTCTTGCCTCAGCATTCCTATTTGGCAGTGTCCACATTCCCAACCCCGCCCTGACGGTAATCACTTTTGTGGGCGGTGCAATTCTCTCCGAGGCATTCCAGCGTTTTCCCAACTTATTTGCTGTTTCCCTTGCCCATGCCCTCATCGCCATCGCCCTCCAATGTCTCCTGCCTACGAACCTCCTCCCCAATATGTATGTGGGATATTTTTACCTGCACCCGCCACAGTAAAATATTTTAAGCCCATCAATTGTCTAAAAGAATCAAAAACCTTCTCTTTCTTGCCGCGTTTGGGGAAACGATGAGCCGGGCAGGATTTGAACCTGCGACCCTTGGATTAAAAGTCCAATGCTCTACCTTCTGAGCTACCGGCCCCTGCAAGATGTAGCAGGCCCGGAGGGACTTGAACCCCCAACCTTAGGATTTGGAGTCCCACGCTCTACCTCATTGAGCTACGAGCCTGCCATTCACACTATACCATAAACATATGATACACTATTTTTGCGATGAGCAAAGAAAAAGAAGAACAACACGAAAGCCTGCGGGTGGAATGCCCCTACTGCGGGGGAGAAAATACGGAACCCAAAGGATTTCCTCCTTCTCTTCAAATCATCCAAACCTATTTTTGTTCCACCTGCTCTGGCTCGTTTCTCTTTATTCCGTTTGAGTTATTTCTTTCCAATTTACCTTCCCAACAGCAAGAGTAATCGTTTTGCCATCTGGAAGAACTGTTCGAGTCCGGAAGGGCAGAAGGATGCTTCCATCCGGAAAAAATTGGAGGTCGCCCAGGCAAGATTGATGGACCTCCGGCGTGTCCATTTGCCACAAAACCGTTCCGTTTTCATCCAGAACCCATACCTGCTGATAAAAGCGATGCCATCCCAGAGGAGGCTGAGAACTGACCACAATATTTCCCCCTTTTCCCACAGCGGGCTTTCCCCAGTGCAGTCCTTGCGAAACAAGCCGAAATTTCCAGACTTCTTTCCCTTGCTGAGCCAATATCAGATTTTTCCCCGATGAATCTACAAATAGCATACGCTCTCCTGATAATGCAATCGCTTCCACTCCTGCATAGGCTTTTGCTTCCGTGCTCCAGAGAATTCGCCCTTCCAAGGTAAATCCGTAAACCGGCCCAGGATAACCACGAACCAGATACCATCCTTCACCGGAATCCACTGGCATACCTCCCAGATGTGTCGGAAAGGTAATTTCTCCCAATTTTTCTGTCTGACGAAATTTGTAGATTTTGCCCCCACCACGAGGAATTACAAGGTAGTTTTCCCCTCCTAACGCCAGCGGAGGACCTGCAAGTGAAGGATTCTGGATGTACCACTTCAAGGTTCCGTTGAGGTCATATACATATGCGCCCGAATAAGGTCCATAGAGCAGAAGAAAAGAATCCGGCGTGAACGAGATGCGTTGAAATAAATGCTTCTCTGTGGAGAAGGATTTCTGCCGTATGCCGGTTTCTTTGTCAAAGATTTGAACCAGAGGGGATGCGAATACTGCGATTTGGCGAGAAGAAATGGCAGGCGGGCAACAGGGAGTGCCCTCTATGGCAATAGACCAGACCGGAAGCCCATCCGCATTGATGCGATGCAGGGAATTCTGATAGATGACAAACAGCGTCCCATCCACATCCATTGCCACCCATTCCCAACGGTCCACAGGCAGATACCACTGCAATCCAGGTATTTCCATCACCGGAATGCCCTGCTCCGTGGAAGGGGTGGATTGAACAGAGGTAATGTCGGCTGGAGAAGAGCCGGTCATTAAAGAGCGAATAAAAGAGGCAGAAAAAGCGAGCCGACGGTCCTCCGCAGTTGCCCAAGCGTTGATTCCCAGCAATTCTCCTGTGCTATTAAGCAAAGGACCACCGCTGGCTCCGGGAAATAATGCTGCATCGTGCTCTATCTGGACCAGTTCGCCCCGCGGGTTTGTCCGCAGAGATGTCGTATTCCCATGAAAAATCCGGATTTCTGGTCCAAGGGAACTTTCCTCCAATTCCAGACCCATAGGATATCCCAGCGCCCAAACCTCTTCCGCCTTTGAAAGGTTCTCCGATACAGGTAAAGGCAGATAATCCTGAAAATTTCCTTCCACCTGAAGCAGTGCCACATCTACATTCGGGTCCAGCCGCGGATTAAGAATCCTTGCCGGCTTCACTACAACTCGTTTTGTTCCGCTATTGAAATAAACGGAGATAGTTTGCACAGGCGCATAATATAATCCCTGCTCGCCCACCATCTGCCCGCTGACCAGATGCGCCACGGTGAGAATTTTCCCACTGGAATCAATCAGAAATCCTGTTCCCTGCGGCGTATAACTCGTTCCCATCAGCCGCACAACGATGAATACCGTCGCGTTTCTCGCCCGTTCAAAAAACTTTTCCCCCTTCTGCTCCTCGGAATTAAGTTGCCTCGGGAGTACCAGTAAAACGCTCAGTACCAACCAACACCGCAAAAATCCAATATTTTTCTTTCTCACTTGCCCCCTACCTTTTCCCTTCAACCTTTCTTCCCGCTCTGAGGTTTCTAACCAAAATCACCTTCCTTCCCATACCCAATTCCAATTATATGTCGCAATACGGACTGTGCACAGAATCAGCAATAAAATAACGCAGAGGTAGTATTGGTGTTTTTCACTGTTTTGCAGTGCGAAAATCGGCGGGGCGAAGGACAAGTAGACCTTTCCCTTTGGGTTCCTCCCGTTCTTCAATTAAGCAAATCTGGTTCTGGAAACCAAAGTCCAGATGCGAGATGTCCCCTTTTATGGGAAGTGATTTGGCAGTCGCATTTCCATTGGTGTCAAATTCCAATAACTGGTTTCTTTTCACAATTACTAAACTACCTTCTGGCGAGCCAGTGAGCACGGTGGATTCCTGCTGTTTTAGGCTTTTATAGGAATCCCCGATGAGTTTATACCAGAGGATTTGCCTTTTGCGGGACATGCGAAAAACACGATGATACGAGTAATCAACCACCCAAATTCCATCAGAATCAGAAAAGGCTCTCATCGGTGGAATAAATTTTTCTTCCCTGGACCATTTCTCCCAATTGTTCCTCCTGAGGTCTTCTTCCCAGGCAAGCAGTGATTCCCAATCCTTCATTTCTCCTTCTGGTTGTTCGCGATGAAGCTTTTCCCGTAAGTCGAGGTATTCCTGATTCCAACTTCCCAGTTCTCCTACATTTTTCCTACCGACAAGGGACAACTTGATTATAGGAGGGTCCCAGCTTAGTATACCATATGGCAAGCGCTGGGCGAGAGGAGCCCCCGGAGTAAAATAAAGAATACCTTCTCTGATTGCAAAATCATGTATGTAATACTGGTGTGGGTCTATCTCGTAAATCAAATGCCCTTATCCCGCGGGATTTACTTCGTAGATACGGTAATGGGGTTGTGTGTTTCTTTTATACCCTTTGAATCGAAGTGTGGCAGGCTGCCTGTCACCCTTTTCGAAACCTTGGCTTGAGATATGGAAGTTCACCAGCAAATTCCAAAGGACGGTGGGAGATGAAGAAGGTTTTGAGGATAGTTCGATGAGGCTAATGCCGTCTTTATCGGGTTGCGCTCGGAAAATTAGAAAAAAAGTTGATTCTGTCTGGTCCAGAAACACACCGATGGAGAATAAAGAAGTTGCCTGTTTTTATATTCTTCTTTGTAAACCACAATCCAGTTAGATTTTACGCACCCGCCCGCCATAAATGCCCACTCCCCAATAGGGCGCCTGTTTTTCGCATTCGCTGGAAAGGTTGGTTCCAGCCACCATTGAACATTTTATACAAACGTTTTGACAGGGTACAACCTTAAACCTGTTAAAAGCAAATGCTTCAACACAACAAACAAAGCACGCTTCTTCACTCATCTTGGCTCAGGTGATGCGAGTTCGGCGCCAGAACCACCGGTATTCAAAAACAAATCCACACGCCCGATTTCCCTTGCGGGCGTCAGGCTTTTTTGCCAGAAATTCCAGAAAGGCTTAAAACCCGTAGACATCTTCTTTCACCCCCATATTGAGCATTTCTCTTTTATCCACCGCTTTTTTAACAAACCCCATCATCTTTCAAATTTTGTCGTGGTGGTACGGCGCCTCCTGAAACAGAGTGGGAAAAGGATTAAAGCCTGTGGTCCTCTTCTTTCAGTTTCATTATAGCAAAAATTTTAAGCAAGAGCGTTCTGTGAGAGGACTTCCTTGAGATGTTCCGCCACCCATTTCAAAACCGCCATTGTCCCGCAAATGCAGGGAAAAGGGAGAGGAGGAGAGATAAAAGGGATAAAGGAGAAGGAAGTAAGGGATAGGAATTATTTTCAGAATTTTCACCTCAGATGGTTTCATTCAACCTCTTTGCTTTCCCGGGCACAGCCGGGAGTGATTAGATGTAGAAAAAAACGGGGAAACGCAGTTCGGATGAGCAAAAGAGCGGCAGAGAGAGAAAGAATGAATGAACACAGCTTCATTTCCGTCTTTGTATGTAAAATTATACAGCAAAACGGGAAAAAATCAACGCACCGCTGGAGTTTAAACCAAGATTCGGAAGAAAACAAACCCCCGGGGTCGCAATGGGCAGATTATAGAGAATGACAGAGTTTTGTCCGCATCGGACACCAGAAACTATCAACGGATGGGAGATGATAAGATATAACAGGAAAACGGAGGTGGAGGGAAGATGAAAGTTACTCTTAGTGTCATCAAAGCAGATGTGGGAGGGTTCGTGGGGCATTCCCATATCCACGAGGCGCTTCTGGAAGAAGCGGAGAAGCATCTGGGAGAAGCGAAGGAGAATGAGCTGATTATTGATTTTCGCGTGATGGCGTGCGGAGACGACTTGGAGTTAATTATGAGCCATCAACACGGGGAAAACGCTGAACCCATTCACCAACTCGCCTGGAATACTTTCCTTGCAGGAACTGAAGTGGCGAAGAAATTCAAACTCTACGGAGCCGGGCAGGATTTGCTCAAAGATGCCTTTAGTGGCAATGTCCGCGGCTTAGGACCTGGAGTGGCAGAGATGGAAATAGAAGAGCGTCCCAGTGAACCCATCGTGATTTTTATGGCAGATAAAACCTCGCCCAGCGCCTGGAATTTTCCGCTTTATAAGATGTTTGCTGACCCATTTACCACAGTGGGTCTGGTCATTGACCCCAAGATGCTGAACGGGTTTCGCTTTGAAATTCTGGATGTGCAGGAAGGGAAAAAAATATCCCTGAACTGCCCGGAAGAGTCATATCAACTGCTGGCGCTTATCGGCGCGTTGGAACGATATCTGGTCAAACGCGTATATCGGAAAGCGGATGATTTAGTCTGTGCCTCCGCAAGCACGCAGAAATTAGCGCATATCGCGGGGAAATATGTGGGAAAAGATGACCCGGTTTTAATTGTCCGCGCTCAATCCGGCTTGCCAGCAATTGGGGAAATTCTGGAAGCATTTGCCTTTCCTCATCTGGTGGAAGGATGGAATCGTGGCTCTCATTTCGGTCCTTTATTCGCTGTTCCCTTCCGGGAAGCCAACACTTCTCGGTTTGATGGTCCGCCCAGAGTGATTGCCGCTGGCTTCCAGCTGGCCTCGGGCATTCTGCACGGACCGGTGGACCTATTTGATGACCCAGCATTTGATTCCATACGCAACTGGGCATCCCAAATATCCTCTTATATGCGATGGCACGGGCCGTTTGAGCCACACCGCCTGCCGTTAGAAAGTATGGAATACACCACCCTGCCCCAGATTTTGCATTCTCTAACAGACCGCTTTGAGCCTGCAGAGTGAGCGAATTCCCTTTCCGCTTATGCGTCACTTGCCACCATTTTCTCATTGAAGACAAGGGCTTGTTGGTGCCGGGTCAGGCGGATACGCTCTATGTGGTAGAAAAATGTGCTCTTCTGGGTTGGATTCGCGAAGAATATCCCGCCCTGGAACCCGTGAAAAGGGATGAGCAAGGAAATGTCATTATTTCCTTCACTCCGTTTGATTGTCCTCACTGGGAGCCTGCTGAAGAAGCCTTTTCCTTCTCCGAGGAGGAAGAATGAAACTCCCGCTTTTCCCAGCCGTTGCACTGTTGTCCCTGTTGTGCTACTGCTCACATCCAGCGTATCCCTTTCGCATTGTTCTTTTTCAGGGAGAATCAATTTTTGCTCCGGAAAAAATTCCGGAGTTGCTGTATGCGGAAAAATGGTTGAAACACTATGAAAATAAGCCGGAATGGGAGTTGCGTATTTATCTGAACGGTGTATTTCCCGCATATCAGGCTTTCGCCCGGTGGTATGTAGCCAATTTTCGAAAAAGACTACTGAATCACGGGTTAGATTTATTCATCCCCTCCGAGCAGGACAGGATTGCGGCACGGTTATTTGAAGAGGATGCACAAAAAGGGCTTTGGTCGATACCTTCACACCAACTTTTTCCCAGACAGAAGGAATTCCCCTTTCCTGGAGGACACAAATGGCAGGTATATGCGCTTCAGGGACCGGATGCTACTTATACCGGTATCCGGGGAAAAAATCTACTTGTGAGTGTATTTTTTGAGCAGGGTTCCTTTGCCCAGATTGTGAAATGGCTCGGAACAAAGGGTGGGATAGACTTGATTGTGGGACCTTTTCCCGATATCTCCAAACCGGTTTTGGTTTATGGCTCCACCTGGTTCGTTTCTTTACCGAGGGGAAAGCCCAAAACTGTCGTGGTCTTTTCCGGCAAATATCGGAATGGGCAAATTATCTCTATAGATTACGAAGAAAAAGAAATTTCCCTTGATGTCTCTATAGAAGAAATCCAGGATTTAGAAGAACTGGCAAGGAGACTGGGATATTTTGATTTCCGGGGATTTCGATATGGCGGCGTAAAAACCTGTGAGCGATGTCATGTAGAGCAAATTGAGGCGTGGGGTAAAACACGGCACGCAAGAGCATTCCGAACCTTGCAGAACATATTTCAAGATTATAACCCGGAATGTGTCCCCTGCCACACTACCGGATTTCAAGAAGGTGGATTCTCTAATTTTCACTTCGGCAGAGCATTTATCAATGTGCAATGTGAACTATGCCACGGAATTGGCTTAAAGCATCTCACCCAGCCTGAGAAGGAGAAAATGCGACTCAAGCCTCCACCGGAAGTTTGCAAAAAGTGTCACACTCCAGAATGGTCTCCAGATTTTGACTACTTTTCCGCCATAGAAAAGGTAAAACATCAATGAGCCGATACCCTATGCTTCTGCCGGATGGATTCCGCAAAATCCCGGTGCGTCAACGATTCAGTAAAGTGCATATCTCCGATTTCGGCGCTTTAGCAGGCGCAGGAAGTTCTTTCGCCCATTTTTTTGACTCTCTGCCAAACATCCTAGCAGGGCAATGGCTGAAACGCATCGTGGACAAGGTCGTTCAGGAGAGAAAACGAAAGAAACAAGTGCTCTGGATGATGGGCGCACATCCTGTTAAGGTGGGAGTGAGTCCGTGGATTATCCGGTTGATGGAAGCAGGGGCAATTTCCCACTTCGCCGGCAATACTTCGGTAGCCCTGCACGATGTAGAAATCGCCTTTTGGGGGAAAACTTCCGAAGATGTGAGCAAGGGCATCTGCAAAGGAAATTTTGCATCTGCGGCGGAGTCAGCAGAGTTTTTGAACCGGAGCGCTGAAGAAGCCGCTCGCTCCGGTCTTGGTCTTGCCGAACAAATTGGCAAAAATCTGCTCCAGGCAAATCCGGAATTTCGCCAGTTCAGCCTTTTCGGGCAAGCATACCGGCTGGGCATCCCTTGTACACTTCACGGTGCTCTGGGTACGGATGTTCCCCATATTCACCCTGAGATGAAAGGCGCTGCTTGGGGAGAAACTTTGATGCGAGATTTCTATATTTTCTGCCATTCCGTAAGCCAGTTGCAGAATGGCGGAGTGGTGTTCAATGTCGGCTCTGCCGTGATTTTGCCAGTGACTTTTGAAAAGGCTCTGGCTTTGTGTCGCAACCTTCAAATCCCTGTAAAAGGATTCTGGGGAGTGAATTTTGATTTCCTGCAATTATATAGGGCAAATTTGAACCCGGTGCAAAGGGCAAAAGAATTAAATGGCGAAGGCTTTGCCGTTACTGCTCATCACGAATTCCTCATCCCCCTCTTCGCCCAGGCCGTTCTGGAAAAGTTTTTGAAGGAAAAACACTCGGGCTTGAGAATTCGCAAAATGTCAGGACAAAAAACGGGTAAAAGGAAAAGAGGGGTGAGAAGATGAAAAGGTTTTCAACTGCTGTGGAGCGTTTATTTGGCGAAGGCGCTTTTCTGGTATTAGCCCAGGCTCGCGCCCTGGAGGCTCAGGGAAAACACATCATCCACCTGGAAATCGGAGAGCCCGATTTTGACACGCCAGACAACATCAAGCAGGGATGTATCAATGCAGTTTCTTCACACGAGTATACGCATTATACGCCATCAGTAGGAATTATGAAGGTCCGAGAAGCCATTGCCCGGTATATTTCCAGAACCCGCCAGGTTGACGTTTCCCCTACCGAAGTAGTCATTGGACCGGGCGCTAAGCCGGTGATTTTCGCAGCCATTATTTCTCTGGTGGATATTGGAGACGAGGTGGTCATCCCTTCTCCCGCCTATCCTGCTTATGAGTCTGTCACCCGTTTCGTAGGAGGGATCCCGGTTTTTTGCCCTCTGCTGGAAGAAGAAGACTTTGCTCTGGATGTAGAGAAATTGAGGAGGATGGTCAGCCCGCGAACCAAACTGCTGATTTTGAATTATCCTCAGAACCCCACCGGAGGTACTTTATCCAGGGAAAATTTGAAGGAAATTGCCTCCATTGTGCTGGAACATGACCTTTGGGTTCTGGCAGACGAAGTTTATTCCCGCATCATCTACGACGGCGCCCACCACAGCCTGATTTCTTTCCCCGGGATAAAAGAGCGAATGATTTTAATTGACGGATTCTCCAAAACTTACGCGATGACCGGCTGGAGGCTGGGATACGGAATTATGCCGGAATCCCTTGTGGAGAAAGTGGGCTTGGTTTTGAACAATGTGGTTTCCTGCACATCTGCTTTCGTTCAGATTTCCGGCATTGAAGCACTGCAGGGGCCACAGGATGAAGCGGAAAAAATGCGTCAGGAATTTCTGCGGCGCCGGGATGTTATCGTAGAAGGGCTCAATCGCATCCCGGGATTTTCCTGCCGTGTCCCCAAAGGCGCTTTTTATGTTTTCCCGAATGTGAAAGCGTTGGGCATCCCGAGCAAAAAACTGGCGTATCATTCTCTTCACAACGCAGGCGTGGCGCTACTTGCCGGCACGGATTTCGGTGAGTTGGGCGAGGGATATCTCAGGCTTTCCTATGCCAATAGCGTGGAAAATATTCAGGAAGCCTTACAGCGCCTAAAAAATGCCGTCCAGAACCTGCAAGCGATGTGAAACCATTTCCAGAAATCCTCTCGGAATACCTGCTCAGCCTGAAAACGGAACGGCAGTATTCTGATGCCACCATTTCCGCATATCAGGTCGTTTTGCAGCAACTCGGTGCTTTTCTGCCGAAAAATGTCCTCCTCGATGAGATTCAGCCGGAAGATTTAGAGTTATTTCTCGCTTATCATGCCCGAAAAAATCGCTTTACACCTGCAAGTCTCTCTCAATCTGTTTCCGTCCTGCGCTCCTTCTTCCTTTTTGCGGCTCGACAGGGATATATTCCGACCCATCCGGCAGAACACTTGCACAAGCCGAGGGCATCCAGACAAATTCCCTCCTATTTAACAGTGGAAGAGACTTATGCATTATTAGAAGACATCCCAACGGATAACGCTGTTGACTTTCGCAATCGGGTGATGATGGAAATGATGTATGCCTGCGGCTTGCGCATATCAGAAATTACCGGATTGAGACTTTCTGATATCCGATGGGAGGAAGGAATCTTTATTATCCACGGCAAAGGCGATAAATACCGTTTAGTGCCGATGACCGAGCGCGTGAAACAGTTGCTGATGCAGTACATCAAAACTGCAAGGGAGAAGCTGTTAAGAGGGAAATCCAGCCTTTATGTATTTGTTTCTCAGAAGCAGAGGAAAATTACCCGGCAGATGGTGTTTCTTGCTTTTAAGCAGGCGTGTAGAAATGCCGGACTGGATGCGAAACGCCTTCACCCTCACAGCCTGCGACATTCCTTCGCTACTCATCTTCTGCTCAATGGAGCAGAACTCCGGGCGGTGCAAATGCTTCTGGGACACAGCGACATTTCCACTACCGAAATTTACACCCATATCCCGATGGATAGCCTGCTTGTTGATTACAGAAAATTTCACCCCAGAGGCAAATTAAAATGAAAAATACTTCAAGGAGGAAGAGAATATGCAGAGAGAAACCACGATTTGGGAAGTGAAGGAAGCAATTGGGTGGTTAACCATCAACCGCCCGGAAAAATTGAATATCCTCGGGCGGAAGGTGCTGGAAGAGATTTTGCACACTGTAGAAGAAGCGGAGCGGGCTGATGAAATCAAAGCTTTGGTCATCACCGGAGCAGGTGAAAAAGCATTCGTCGCAGGTGCCGATGTGGCAGAAATGTGGGATTTTTCTCCCCTTGAGGCTTATGATTTCACGCGTTTCGGTCAGGAGGTTTTCCTCAAGGTGGAGCAGATGCATAAGCCTGTCATCGCCGCGATAAATGGCTATGCCCTCGGCGGAGGCTTGGAACTTGCGCTCGCCTGTCACATCCGACTGGCTTCGGAAAATGCTCGCCTCGGTGTCCCGGAAATTAACCTCGGCATTTTACCCGGATGGGGTGGCATTCAGAGATTGCTCCGTTTACTGCCCAAAAACATCGCTCTGCAGATGCTGATTACCGGCGAACAAATTTCCGCCCAAGAGGCATATCGCATCGGCCTGATCAATCAAGTATATCCCCAGGCGGAATTTCTGCAGAAAGTGCAGGAATTTGCCAAAAAACTTGCAGGTCAGGCGCCCGTTTCCGTCCGCCTCATTCTGGATGCGGCTAACGAACGCTCCATCGGCGACTTAAAAGGAGGATTAGACCTGGATGCCTCTTTAATTTCCATCGCTTTTTCCACAGAAGACAAAAAAGAAGGCTTCCAAGCATTTCGCGAAAAACGCAAACCTACCTGGCGCGGCAAGTAGTGTTAAAAGCTTAATGGACTCCTCCTTCGCTTTTTCTGGTAAGGCTGGAGGTGAAGATGGAAAAAAGAAAAATTCTGCTGGGGCAGAGAATTAAAACAGACCTGGTGACCGGTATGATAGTGCTGATTCCTTCCACATTGGCTTTATATATCCTCTTCCTGCTGTTGAGATTTTTCGCCGGGCTGGTGGCTTTCTTTTCCCCATTCAAATTTATCAAAAGTGAAATTTCCCTTGGGATAAATGTCGTCTCAGGGCTGGTCATTTTACTTCTGCTTTTGATTCTAATCGGGGAACTCACTGAACATTTCCTCGGCAGACGGCTTGTGTTTCTGTGGGAAAACTGGCTGAAAAGACTCCCTTTAGGCGGTCCGATATATACTCTGTTCAAGCAAATTACCCGGAAAGTCCTCGTTCCCGAAAGAACATCGTTCCGAAAAGTGGTGCTCGTGCCTTTTCCTCATCCCGGAGTGCTTTCGGTGGGCTTTATCACGGAAGAAACCTCCTATTTAATGGAGCAAGAAAGCGAAAAGAATTTGCATATATTTATTCCCACCGCACCCAATCCCACCACCGGTTTCTTCATCATCGTTCCTAAAGAGAAAGTTCGTGAACTTCCGCTGACTGTGGAAGAAGCCTTCGCTCTCATCCTTTCCGGCGGGATGTTTCAAAAAGAGGAGAAAAAGGAGGAAGAACAAGTTAGACAATAGGGCAGTGGGGATAAACACTGAAGAACACTGAAATTTTCGCATTTTTCCTCGTAACGGTTATCTGGGGTGGATCGTTCACCGGTATCCGCATTGCCCTCGAGCAACTCACCCCATTTCAACTGCTTCTTTACCGTCATATCATAGCCACTCTTCCCTATCTGCCAATTTTGCTTTTCCGCATGAAATTTGTCATGTGGAAAGATGTGCCTTTATTTGTCATAGCGGGCTTATTGATGGTTCCACTTTATCACATAGGGTTAAATTATGGCCAACTGGCAGTTTCGCCCGGTGTTGCCAGTTTCATTGTTGCAACAATGCCTTTGTTTACTGCTCTGCTGGCGTCAACTCTTTTGAAAGAGCATCTCACACCCCGGAGAATCTACGGTCTTCTCCTCGGGCTCATCGGTGTACTTCTGCTGGTGACGCAAGATGCTCTGTGGATTCGCCAATGGGACAAAGTTCTCCTCATCTTCCTTGCTCCGATTTCTGCTTCGGTAAACACCATTCTTGCCCGGATGCTTCTGCGACATTACGACCACCTCCTCTTCACGGCACTCACTTTTACCTTCGGAACGATACTTTCATTTCCGCTCATTCCCGTTTTCTCCTCCACTTTTCCTTTTCCGCTGTCCTCGAAAATCTGGGGTGCGGTTTTGTTTCTTGGTCTTATCAGCAATTTCCTCGCTTACTTGCTCTGGTTCTGGCTTTTGAAAAGAAATTCAGCCATTTATTCCGTTTCTTATCTATATTTCATCCCTTTGTGGGGAACATTTTTTGGCATCATACTCACCGGAGAAAAAATTTATGCCCCAGGCATTCTGGGCGGTCTGCTCATTCTGCTTTCCATTTATCTTGCCACAGGATTCCGTCCACAAAACGCAAAACCCGCGTAGAGCTTCTCTTTCACGGCATTTTTGAAAGAGCGCTCAAATACTTCTGCCCCATAATTTTGGGGGATATGGATTTCCAAGGCATCGGACGAAACTGTGGAAGAAAATAGCAGGACTTCTTGAATCCATCCGGGGCTTACTGAAACAAAGTGGGAAAAGGATTAAAACTTCTGGTCATCTTCCTTTCAAGTTCATTATAGCAAAAATTTCAAGCAGGGAGGCATTTATGGAGAATCATATTGATAATCAACCGGTTTAGCCGCTTTAGCCGCGAAAATTGGGGTAAAGTCCCTTAAATTTCTTTCAGGATTGCATCAAGCGTTTGGAGGAAATTATTGATAGAGTTCCAAGAAGTGAAAAAGTGAGGAGAGAGGCGAATAAAGTTGTTGCGAAAGGAAGCGAAAATGTTGCGATGGGTCATTCCTGCATATAGCCGGGGCATTTCCACATCCGGGACCTGAAAGGATACAATTCCCGAGGAGAATTTGTGGGTAAAATTTCCAGCGAAGGTGCACCCTCTCTTTTGCAGTTCCTGTTTCAGAAACTCTACCTTGGTAAGAATTTCCCTTTCTCGTTCGTAATCAGAAATCTGCCGCAAAAATTTCAGACTCTCGCGCATTGCATAAAGGCCGGAGAAATTGGGTGTTCCGCCTTCCCAACGCCTCGCTCCAGAATACATTTCCGGAAATTCCTGGAACGATTCAAACGACTCCCACTGAAGGCTCAGCCAGCCGATATGTCTCAAGCGAAGTTCAGGGATAATGGTTGGGCGGACATAAAGAAAGCCCGTTCCCCAGGGGGATAGAAGCCATTTATTCCCGCCAGAAGAGAAGAAATCGCAGTGTGAAGCGATAAGACGGGCGTCCAGCGCTCCCACGCCTTGCATCCCATCTATGACCAACAGGATGCCCTTTGAATGCAGGTGCTGATAGAGAAATTTCAAGTCCACCCGGTATCCGGTGATAAAATGCACCCAATCTATTGAAACACATCGGGTTTTCAGTGTTACGAATTTCAAAATTTTTTCTTCAAAACCCGGAACATACTCTATGGGAGGGGCTTTTAGAGAAACCTGCATCGGGCGGGTTTGCCAAGGGATGACATTGCTGGGGAAGGAACAGGAAGAAAGTAAAATCTCGTCGCCCGGCTTCCAGGAAATGGATTCCAGAGCAATTTGAAATCCTTCGGTTGTATTGTGTGTCAGGCAGATATGGGAATCATTTGCGCCAATCAAACTTGCCAGCAGGGCTCGCACCTCAGCAAGCACTGGCTCCCATTCCGATTTGGGAATAGTTCCCTTTGTGGCTTGATATCGAGCTACCGATTGCATCATTCTGCGGGCTTTTTCTGGCAAAAGCCCGGTGGATGCGTGATTTAAGTATATGACCTCTCCTTTTGTTTTCATCATCCCTTTCCCTCCCGTTGCCTCCTGTATTGTATCAGGGCTACCGCGAGATGGAAGTTTCTACCCCAAAAAGTTAAGAAAAATTCCTTAAAGCGGGAATGAAATCGCCGCGCTCAATACTCAGTGAATTCTCGACGGCGGAGACCGGCGAGGTCCAGCGTCCCGTCTTTCGGGTTCAGCCGGATTTCCTATTTTTCCATCGTTAACGCTCCGATGATTGCGCCCACTTCCTTTCCATCAATAATTCCGATTTCGTCCACGGGAATGGCATGGCTGTCAAAGTCCAAACCCTCAATTTTTCCCCGAATCACGCAGGCTTCTTTCACTCCGAATGTTTTCCCCCCCAAGGACACGAGATAAGTGCGCGGAATAGGAAGGATGGGCACATTAGAAAGAAATTCTTTCTTCACATAAGTATTCGTTGCGCCGGTATCAAAAAGAGCCAGCACCATCTGCCCTTCTACTTCAATTTCCTTAACTATTCTTTTTATTGGTGTCACCTCACCGGAACTGAGCAATCTTTCTTCTTTTATGGCTCGGCTCATCCTGATAATATGTTATCCTGCCTCGGGGTTGGTATTAGGTGAATTCGCTTCTTTGGTGAAATTTCTGAAAGCGTAAAGGTCCGCGCGATAGGAAGAGCGGACAAGAGGAGCAGAGGCAATACTTTTGAAGCCCATTTTGTATCCTTCCCGCGCCAGATTGTCAAATTCTGCAGGGGGCACATAGCGCTGGACCGGATAATGCCTGCTTGAGGGTTGCAAGTACTGTCCGAGGGTGAAATATTCTGCACCGGTTTGTCGGACATCCCACATCGTTTGCAAAATCTCTTGCCTAATTTCTCCCAGCCCAAGCATCATTCCGCTCTTGGTCTTTTGTTTTGGGTCTCTCTGGTGAAACCATCGGAGCACATTCAGGGTGAGGTCATAACCTGCTCGTCTGTCGCGCACCAGAGGAGTAAGCCGGCGCACCGTCTCTATATTTTGCCCGACCATATAGGGATGACTCTGATAAATGATTTCCAGAGCCTCTTCATTGCCCTGGAAGTCCGGGATGAGGACTTCCACGAAGGTATGCGGGCTCTTTTGGTGAATTGCCCGAACACATTGGGCAAAATGATGTGCTCCGCCATCGGGTAAATCATCTCGGTCCACCGAAGTAATGACGACATAATTGAGATTCAATGCCGCCACGGCTTCTCCAACCCGTTCGGGCTCTTCCGGGTCCAGCCACCCTTTTGGATTTCCTGTCTTCACAGCACAAAAGCGACATCCCCGCGTGCAAATATCCCCCAGGACCATAATGGTGGCGACCCCGTGACCCCAGCATTCCCCTATATTTGGGCAGAAGCCTTCCTCGCAAATGGTGTGCAACCGCCAGGTTTTTATAATTTCCCTCGTCTTCGCAAACTTTTTGCCATTTGGTAGCGTAACTTTCAACCACTCCGGTTTTGTCTGCTTCTGAACCAGAGTTTGTATTGGCTTTCCTCTCATTCAGGCAGACCTCCGCAGTAGCAGAGCCTCTTCAGTTTTTTGCTTCTTCTCGTTACCCCGCTCAGAAAGTGAAAAAGTTCCGTCTGGCAGGCTTTCCACAATGGCTGATTTCACATCCTCCAGGGAAACCTTTCTATTCAGAATTTTTTCCATACTGACCATTTGCACATCCGCAATACCGCAGGGAACAATCCAATCAAAATGGGAAAGGTCGGTGCACACATTCAGGGCAAAGCCGTGAAAGGTCACATTGTGCTTCACTGCAACTCCAATAGAAGCGATTTTACCCTTTTCTGTCCACACTCCAGTGAATCCCGGTGTTCGGAACCCGTCTATGCCGAAATGAGCGAGAGTCTGTATCAGTATTTCTTCTAATGAGCGCACGAATGGTATGACATCGCGCAAGCCATTTTTGAGATGAACGATGGGATATCCCACCAATTGCCCTGGTCCATGATAGGTCACATCTCCACCGCGTTCCACTTCATACACACCAACACAGAGGTTTTCTAAATCTTTGAGCGAAAGGAGCAAATGGTGCCTTCCAGCCCTTCTTCCCAGGGTAATTGTGGGTGGATGCTCAACAAAAATCAGCGTATCTGCAATCTGACCCTTTACCCGCTGTTCCACCAATTCCTTCTGATAAGTCCATATTTTGGCGTAATCACAAAATCCCAGGTCCAGAATCTGAATCTTCTGTATCATTCAGTAGATTCAGAGATAGGGAACAATTCCTGGCTTTGCAGATGGGAAATGAAATCGTTCATAAAGTGAGCCACAGTGGCACCGTCCACGATGCGATGGTCAAATGTGATAGAGAAATATACCACATCGCGTATGACAATCTGATTGTCTACTACGACCGGGCGCTTGCGAATCCGGTGCACACCGAGAATGGCGCATTCCGGAAAATTGATGATTGGCATAGACAGAAATCCGCCAATATGCCCTGCGCTGGAAATAGAAAAAGTTCCTCTTGTTACATCATCCAGCGTTAAAGTCCCATTTCTGGCTTTTTCTACCAGTTGTTCAATCTCCCGGGCAATTTCAAAAATTGTTTTCTTTTCAACATCTTTCACCACGGGCACCATAAGGCCATCGGGAGTATCCACTGCAATGCCGATATGGTAATAATGCTTGACCACAATTTCTCCATTTTCCTCATCCAAGCTGGCATTCATAAGAGGATATTGTTTCAGCGTTTTCACCAAGGCTTTTGCAATGAATGGCAAGTAGGTCAAGCGAATTCCCTCACTTTCCGCTATGGATTTCAGGCGCTGGCGGATGGAGACCAGATGGGAGACATCTGCTTCTTCCACATACAAAGTATGAACGGCGTGGTCTGCGGAAGTGCGCAGGTGCTGGGCAACCATTCTCCTTCTGCCCCGGAAGGGAATGCGTTCCTCTTTTTCCTCAGGTGGCGGCACTTTCATTTTTTCTGCCGCCTTTTCCACATCTTCTTTGGTGATACGGCCAGCGGAACCTGTGCCAACTACTTTGTTCAAATCCACACCCAATTGCTTAGCCAGAGCCCGCACAGCTGGAGTGGCTTTGACCTGCGCCTTCTCATGCTCTGCCATCGGCATTCCCGGTTTTTCTTTCTTTTCTATGTGCTCAGCAACAATTTCCGCCGCTTCCCTTTTCTTAATTATTTCCTCTGTTATGGTCTCCTCTTCTTCTCCGACTCCGGAATAGAGTAAGATAGGTGTGCCAACTTTTACAATTTGCCCTTCCGATACCAGAATTTTTTCTACAACTCCATCAAATGGGGAAGGAACTTCCACATTCACTTTATCCGTCAGGATTTCAAGCAAAGGCATATCCTTTTTCACCATACTTCCTGCTTGAACATACCACTTGCCGATTTCCCCTTCTACAATACTTTCGGCGATTTCCGGCATTCGGAATTCTCTTGGCATCTTACTGATCCCCCCTCTTTCTCAATAATGTAGAACTCCTTCCACTTCCTTCCGTACACGGAGTGCAGAGGGGATATAGTAGCCGTCCACCCAATAAGGAACGGGGGTAAAATATCCTGTCACCCTCTTTATCGGAGCCTGAAGGGCATCAATGGCTTCTTCTGCGATCAAGGCAGAGATTTCTGAGGCAAAAGAGCAGAATTTGGGCGCTTCCACCACAATCACTGCCCTTCCGGTTTTGCGAACAGAATTCAGGATGGCATCTTTGTCAAATGGAAGCAGTGTGCGTAAATCTATGATTTCAATGGATACTCCTTCCTTCTCCATCTCCTGCGCCACCTCCATTGCTACATACACCATATATCCATAGGTGAAGATGGATAAATCTTTTCCTTCCCGCACGGTGCGGGCTACGCCGATAGGAACGCTATACCATCCCACGGGCACTTCTTCTTTTGGAGCAAAATAGATTTTCTTCGGCTCAAAGAAAATGACCGGGTCCTCCTGTTCTAAGGCGGAAAGAAGCAAGCCTTTGGCATCATAGGGAGTGGAGGGCACAATCACCTTCAATCCGGGCGTATGAATGAAATGTGCTTCATTGGATTGAGAATGATACAGCCCGCCTTTCACCCCTCCTCCCCAAGGCGTTCTTATGACTACTGGCACAGAAAGTTGGCCACCGCTTCTATACCGCATCATGGATAATTCAGAAACGATTTGATTAAAGGCGGGGTAAATGAAATCAGCAAATTGGATTTCCGCAATAGGACGCAAACCGTTCAGAGCCATTCCAATTGCTATTCCGATAATGCCGGATTCAGCAAGAGGGGTGTCAAAAACCCGGTGGACGCCGAATTCCTCCTGTAATTGTTCCGTCGCAAGAAATACGCCTCCCCGCTTCCCCACATCTTCTCCGAAAATCAACACCCTTTCGTCTGCCTGTAGCGCAGTTCGTAAAGCATCACGAATGGCTCGTATCATCGGTATGTTCGGCATTTTTTACTCCACCTCTTCCCGATAGATTGTTCCATATAATGCCTCAAATAAGGCTTTTTCCTCTTTCAAAAACCAGGGTTCATTCGCATACACATCTTCCAGAAAAGAGGCAAGCGGTGGGTGCGGCTGTTTCTCGGTGATTTCTGCTGCACGATTCACTTCCTGCCGCTCTTTCTCAAACAATTCAGCCTCTTCGGCTTCGGAGAGTATGCGCTGTTTCAACAAAAATTGCTTCATCCGCTTAATGGGGTCCCTTTTCGTTCTCCATTCCTCCACTTCATCCGCTTCGCGGTATCTTTTATCATCATCGGCAGAAGAATGAGCGGCATAGCGATAAGTGACCAATTCAAAGAGCGTGGGACCGCCGCCTTTTCGTGCCTTTTCCACTCCTTTTTTGCTGGCATAGTATACGGCGATGACATCATTGCCATCCACGCGATAGCCCTCAAATCCATAGGCGCATGTTTTTTGCGCGAAGGTTTTTGTCGCAGTTTGAATGTTCACCGGCACAGAAATGGCGTATTGATTATTGACACAGAAAAAGACGACGGGTGCCTTGAAAACCGCAGCAAAATTCATCCCTTCGTGAAAATCGCCTTCCGAAGTTGCGCCATCGCCAAAAAATGCCACTGCCACGCTTTTTTCCCCTTTATATTTGGAAGCCATAGCGCAACCCACCGCCTGGGGAATCTGAGTGGCCACCGGGCTGGATAAAGTGATGAGCCGATTGCGAAATTTCCCCAGATGCCCGGGCATTTGCCTCCCTTTTGCCGGGTCAGAAACTTTGCTCATAAAATGACCAAATACCTCCGTTAGAGTCATTCCCCGGGTGAGAAATACACCCTGCTCTCTATGGGAAGGAAAGACCCAATCACCCTCCTCCAGCGCATAAGCGGTTCCCACCTGGCAGGCTTCCTGCCCGGCAGAACTCGCATAAAAGGCGATTTTCCCCTGCCTCTGCAGAATCAAAGTTCGTTCATCCATCAGGCGAGTGCGCACCATCAACCGGTATAAATCCACCATCTGCTGAGCATTGAGCCCGTGATTCAATTCACCCACAGGTTCCCCTTCTTCGTCAAAATACCGAAATGGCTCTTCCGTGAATGGCCTCATTTTTAGTTGCGCCATAATCATATCACCCTTTGCCCTCTAAAATTTACCATCCTAATTTCAATTATAATGTAGCGGTTTGAAATTCATCAAAGATAAGATATGCCCTGATACACATTTTCACCAGGACAGGGAACAGGAGAGAGAATTTGGTGTGAGGAGAAAATAGAAAGAAGATTCATGGAAGAAGTTTCTGCGTGATATTTCAGTGGAGATAATGGCGGACATAAGGATATCGCTTGCCCAGTGGGCATCTTTGTGGATTCGGGAATAGGCGACAAGACCTGCTACGCTATACGCAAAGAATTCATATTCGCCGGGATATTCCTCAGCAAAAGCAGAAGCAACAGAAAAAGCCAGAGCGGCGTCGCCGGATGGAAAGGAATCGTGTTGCGAAAACGGCTGGAAACTTCGTGGTCCTCTCTCTTCCAATGGTCTGGCTCTTCCCGTTACCCATTTTATCACGATTACCAAGGCGCCGGAAGTTGCCATATTTTTGAACGCCTTCCTTGAAGCCCTAACCAGCCGATTGTTTCCTGTTTCTCTTCCATAAAGATATAAAGTCCCCACGAGAGGGAACAATACTTCGCCTTTTCCGAAATTTCCTGCAATTCGTGCGAGGTCATCTGTGCCCCCACTGCGATTTGCTTGAACGATATTCCGAATCTTGGCATCCAGAACATACGCTGCGACGAAGGAAAGAGCATACTTGTATTCCTTTTTCTCCAGCAATTGAGTAGATGCAAAGGAGAAAGAGGGAAAAACATAGAAAAGGAAAAGCCTGGCACACCCATCAAAAAAGCTTCGTTTCATCGTTGCCCACTTTTCAATATACACGGTTTCACAGAATGTGCTGGATGGTAAGGAGAAAAGTGCGTCCCGGGCGGGGGAAACCGAGGAAATCCTGCGTGGCACGGTTGAGTAAGTTATCTATGCGAATGTGAACGGCAGGATTTTTTATCTCCCAGACTATGGAAATCAGATTTCTGCGCATTATCGGATATAGATTTGCTCTGTCCAGATACCAACCATATATATGTTCCCATTCCAGGCGTAGAATGGAATTTGCAAAAGCCGGGAAATCAATAGCGGTAAATGACTGATACTGCGGCTGACCCGGTAATTGCTTTCCCCGATATACGGTATCGCTGATATCCTTCACTTCCTGCTGGGTGAATTGAATGGAAAAGTTACTTTTTCCCAGCCTGCCGATGAGCCGGCTTTCTATCCCCAAAGCCTGCACTCGTTGGGCATTATATGCCTGAATGCTTCGCTGAGAATTCTGCCACAGGACAATCCAGTTTCTTCCCAGATAACCAAAAACCGAAAGTTCCCACTGCCATTTGTCTCTGGACAAACGCGCTCCGAAACCCATTCCCACGCTTCGTTCTTCTTTAAGTTCCGGATTCGGCACAAGGAAACCGAAATCCCCATACTGTTCGGAAAAAGAGGGGACTTTACCTCCGGTCCAGATGTGCCCGAAAAGCCAGCCTTTTTTCATCGGCGCAGTGTAGCCGAGCCAGCCGGTGGGAATAAAAAGCGAGCCTTTCCAGGGGGAGCGAAACCCTGCCCATTCCACTCCACCTGCCCATTCCAGCCTTTTGTTTCCCTGATACCTCATTCCTGCATAGGACAAAAATCTGCGATACAAAGGCGGAAATTCAGAAGTGTGATACTTCTGAATCCTAAACAGTTCTTCCCGAAAAGACCAGTTCAAAGAAAGCGAAGTGGAGAGGGGATGTTGAAAGGTGCCGCCGAAAAGTAGAGCGCGGTAGACATTGTGCGTCGGCTGAAGGGAAAGTTCAGAATACAGGTCGGAATATGCACTGCGATTTTGATAAGCGTATAACGAGAATAAGGGCTGGCAGGTATAGCACTGAAATACCATTGCGGTCTGCTCTTCGGCGATTTTTGCATTCTGCGTTGAGGCATAGCCCAGCCCTGCCAATCCTTGCTCCTTCTTCAAGAACAGCAGGTTTGTGTTGATTGGTCTTTTTCCTTTCAACGAAGTTCTCAGTGAGATTTCTTCCCGATTTATCCAGTTGTTCTGGCGATATTGCAGGGAATCGTCATCGGGATTTTCTGGTGTGCCCGCGTTGCTCCAGAAGGGAAAATCTGCGGAAGAATACAATCTCCGATAAGATACCCCGCCCTGAGGAGAGAAATGGTGAAAAGCGAAATTGCGGGAAGAAAATGAGCCGGTGGTGAGGGAAAAAGCGGAGGATGGCTCAGAGCGAAGACGCAGACGCAGGATTCCTCCAATGGGGACAGACCATCCAGAGTAGCCACCTGGAGAAACGGAAACTTCCAGTTTTTCCAGCGCAGAAATCGGCACATCGTTCAAATTCCATCCTCCGGTGAAAATAGAATTCAGAGGCAAATCCTCTAAATAAATAGTGCTGTGTCGGGGAAAAGAACCGCGAATGGAAATGGTGGAAAAACTTTCCCACCAACCGGTTTTGCGGAGAACAACTCCGGGAATTCGCTGAAGGGCACTCTCCAGGTCCAATTGTGTCCAGGAGGAATCTATGGGAATGAAAGTGGTGGAAGCAGAAGGTGGAAGGGATGGGAATGTTACCTCAATTTCTCCCAGTTGGTAAATTTCTTGGGCAGAGAGCAAAAGTGCGCACCAGAATAGACGCCGAAAAAAAGGTGAAGGTTTCACGGATGTCGGACTTTCCATAACAGATAGAGGAAGAAAATAGAGCCCAGAGCGCCGGTAAAAACTCCCACCGGAATCTCCACCGGCGCCAGAACTGTTCGGGCAAACGCATCGGCAATGATAAGCAAACTCCCGCCCACACAGGCGGAAAATGGAAAAAGTAAGCGAAAGTCACTTCCCGTGAGCATTCTGCCGATGTGTGGAGCCATTAAACCGATGAATGCCACAGGACCCGCCTGAGAAACTACTGCGGAAATGAGCAGAGAAACCGCTATATAAAGCATCTTCTGAAACTTTGCTACATCTAAACCCATCGTCTCGGCGACTGCCTCTCCAAAAGAAAGCGCATTCATTTCTTTTGCAATCTTAATCAGCCAGAGGAAGGCGGGAATAAAAAATATGAGTACCCAGAAGATTTCCCGGTATCCTACTATCTGAATGCCACCAATGACCCATCTCAGCGCCCGCGCCGTTTCTGGAAACTGAAAAAGATACTGATGAAGCAAAATGAAGGAAGCGAATAAAGTATTGAACACTATTCCGGCAAGAAGCAGAGAAACGGTATGAACTTTTCCATTGATACGCGAAAGGATATAAGCAAGCCACAAAGTTACCAGCGCACACAGCCAAGCGGACAAAATGGGAGAACCGGCTGGAAGAGCAGGCAACCAGAACGAGACGAGATAAGCACCGAAGCCCGTTGCTCCGGAAACGCCGAGAGTAAATTCGCTTGCCAGCGGGTTGCGAAAAAACCCCTGCAGGGCAGCACCCGAAATACCCAACCCCGCGCCAACCAGCAACCCCAGCACCACGCGCGGAAATCGTAATTCCCAGAATATCCAGTATTTATCACTTCCGCGATTCCACCATTCTGCTGGAGGTAGCCACACTGCACCCATCGGAAGTGAAAGCAGAAAAACAACCAACACAAGGAAAATTCCCACCCAGAGCCAGAATGCCCACCTCTCCTTTACCAGAGCGGAAATCCTCCTTTTTCCACTTCAAAATCCAGCACACTGTGAACGAAGGAAGAAAGTTGGAAGGAATTTGCCGTTTCAACGCAAACCACCCTTCCCTGTTTGATTCCCAGCATTCTATGGCAAATAGGAAGCAGAGCAAAATCGTGGGCGGTAAAAATTAAAACCCTTTTCTGTTCAGAAATCCATCGGGACAAAATGCGCGCGAGAATCAGCCGATGAGGGTAATCCAGATGCGCTGTCGGTTCATCCAGAAGTAGAATTGGCGTATCCTGTAATAGCCCTCGCGTGATGGATACCCATTGTCGTTCCCCGCCGGAAAGGTTGTGTACCGGCTCATTCACCTTCTTGTCTAATCCTACCTCTGACAACAATTGCTCTGTTCGCTCCATTTCTGCCCGATTTTCGTAGAAAAAATCCGGAACCAGAAGGCTTCGGGCGGATAAACATACTGCCTGAACAGTGAAGGGAAAAGCGGGAAGGAATTCTGAGGGCACCAGTGCGATTATTCTCGCTCTCTGCTTCGGGGGAATACTTGTTATTCGCTTTTCCCGCAGGAGGATTTCTCCGCTCTCCGGGCGAAGAAGCCCTGCAAGAAGATGGAGCAAGGTGGTTTTTCCGGAAGCATTGGCGCCCCAGATTCCCACGCATTCCCCAGCGGCAAAGGAAAAGGAAAAGTCGGAGATGACCGGAAGCCCCGGCTTGTAGGCAAATTCCACTGAATGGGCGGTTAAGGCAGTGGGCTCAACCATTGGACAAAATCCTTAAAACTTTCTATCACCCGATGACTGGGTCGAAGATATCTGGCGTCGCGAAGAATCAGAATTTTCCCACTTTTCACCGCGGGCAAAAAGTGAAATTTCCTCCACTCTTTCCTGACCTGCTTTTCCCCTTTCTTATCATCCGGTTGATATTCCAAAATCATCTCCGGGCGGAATTTCACAAGGGCTTCCAGGGAAAACGAGCAATAAAACTGCGGGCATTCCGGCGATATTCCGCCTGCTCTCATCAGAAGCTCGCCGATAAAAGATTTTTGCCCTGCCACCCAAAGGGAAGAAAAATCGCTCTCCCGATGCATCAGAAAAACCACACGGGCAAGGTTTGGAGGAATTCTTTTCTTTCGAATCCAGCGAATTTTCTTTTCATAAATTTCTGCATCCTTCTCCTTTCCCACAATCTGTGCAAGTTCTTTCAAACCTTTTTCTATATCTTCCAGCGTTTCAAAGCGGAATTCCCTAAAAAGGATTCCCATTTTTCGGAAATTCTGTTTTATGGTGGGGTTTTGCGTCTCTTTCATCAGAATAAGGTCCGGATGAAAAGAGTAAATTTTTTCGTAATTGAAATTGAGTATGCCACCCACTTTGGGTAAAGCCTTCGCTTCCGCAGGATAATCGCAGAAATCCGTCACAGCGACGATGTGCTCCTGAGCGTGCAAGGCAAAGAGAATTTCTGTGATATTGGGAGCCAGTGAAACGATGCGTATTGCGCTGAAAAAGGTGAAAATATAGGAGAAAAAAGATGCCATCTTTTTCGCCTCCCGCGAAATACTCAGCACATCTTAAAGCGGTGCTGACAGGCAGGTAGGTTTCCCGGCTTCCGGCTCTTTCTACTCCCGGTACCTTCCCGCTCGGGCAGCCTCCATCCTCCGGCTGAGGATTTCAACCTTTCCCGGGCAGTGGCTGTTACCGGTTTCGTCCCCGGTTACGGTGGCGGGGGCCGCTCCCCGATTTCCACGGGGCTTCCCTCTCCTGCCAGAACAGATTTTATCACACTGCAACAGGAAGGGTGCAGGGGGTGGCGAATAATATTTGGGGTGAATTTCTTACCCGGAGAGCGCGGTGATGTCATAGAATTCATTCTCTCTCTTTTGCTTGCCGATTGCCCTCACTACTGCCCACTCGCTACTGGTCACCCGGGCATTTTACGCTATCGCCCACGACAAGCCCAATCACATGACCAAATTTGTGAATATTTACCGACACTTGCTCAGCAGAACACTTCTAAGCAACGCAGAATACTTTATCTTCCACTTTATCGCGGTCAATTCAGGGAGGAGCAGATTCTTCCCATCAATGACCTTCCGTATCTTCTGCCTCGTCCTTTTCAATTAAACTGAGTTGAACCTCACGCGCAGGAGGTGGTTCCGTATCTCCTTGTTCTTCCATCCCCACCGTTTTTGGTTCCCCATTGGGTTTTCCACTCAGTTTGAATCCGTAGCGATATGGGTTGGGGTCCGGTAGAGGTGGAGAGAAGTGCAATATCACATCCCAATCAAGGATTTTTTCCACCGAGGAGGGCTGAACTATATTCCCTGTCTGTTTATCAAAAACCTCCCAATTAGCAGGGTCTAAGTGGAAGTTCGGGTCCAGCGGCTTTTTCATATTCATCAGCACCCGGGAAGGGGCCAGTTCCCCTGTGGTCTCATTTTTAAGAAAACTGAAAACTTGCAGGTCGGGATTATCCCAGTCGGAGTGAAAGACCCAGGAATACTCGGTAAAACTCATATCAGAAAACACCACAAAAACCCGCACCACAATTTGCCGGTTGTCCGGCAAATCTGCTTGGGGAGTGTACATAATCCAGCAGGTGGCAGGGTCGTATATCGGCGTTACTTCTGCGCTTTCCACACTCATAAAAATGTGAAGAATCTGCTTATCGTGATAATTTTTCAACCCTGCGATGATGGTGGGTCTACGCTCCAGCGACATAGAATCCGGTTCAGGGCTTATCGGCTCAATTTCGGCCAGATAATACCCCTCTTCGTGGGGAATGATTACTGGGGGGCAACTTCCGTTTTCTCCGCCACTGGAGATGAAACTTTCAGGCAAAAGGAGAAAAGTGAAACAAGGGATTAAACGCCAGCGGGATAACACGGAAAATTTATACCCTTTCTTCCTCCGCATCACTCCTTCTCAAAATACAATATACCACAACTTTCCTTTTCTGCAAAATCCTGATAAAGAAACAACGCCTCCTTTAGCTCCTACATTCTTTCTTCTAACATGCATTTGCCTCCAAAAAACAAAATCCGGGGATTTCATCCTCTGGGGGTGACCAGAAGGGGAAGATTAGAAAACAGGGAAGTTCAAGTTAGATGAGGGGAAAATGTGCAGTGTAGAGAAATTTGCTCTGATATAATGATATAGGTGAGAATGATGAGGATATGGGGATTTTTTGCCGGGTTATTGCTGTTTTGCCGACTATCTTGGGCAGTGGAGGTTTTCCCCATAGCGGAAGTGAAGAAGGGGATGCGAGGGATTGCCCGGACGGTTTTTGAAGGGACGAAGATAGAGGATTTTGAAATAGAGGTGGTGGATGTATTTCAGGATTTTTATCCGAAAAAACCGGTGGTGGTCATCCGGTTCATAGATGAGAAGTCGCGGTTCACCGGTGTCGTTTCTGGAATGAGCGGAAGTCCGGTATATCTGCAGGGCAAACTTTTAGGGGCGATTGCGTATCGCTTTGGAGGGTTTCAGAAGGAGCCGATTGCGGGAGTAACACCATTTGAGCAGATGCAGGAAGTAGCGCCGATGGAGGGGCATCGGGAAATGGAGCGACCGACACCTGCTTTCCACCCTGTGTATTTTCTTGCTGCCCGGGGACTGGACCAGGAAAAAGCCTGGGAAGAGTTCCGTTCTCGATTTTCTGTGCGTTTTTCTCCGCAACTTCCGCAGGACTGGAGTTTGACACCGCTGGTGATTTCCCATTCTTTTCGCCAACCTATGGTGCGAAAAATCATAGAGGAACTTTATGCTCCTCTGGGCGTTCTTGCTGATGCAGGAGGTGGAGGGGGCGAGCAGGAATATCCCCTCGAGCCCGGCTCTCCGATTTCCGGCGTGCTGATGGAAGGCGATACGGACTTTTTCGCCACGGGTACTTTAACCCATCGCGAAGGCAAAGAATTTTTTGCTTTTGGTCACCCGTTTTTTTTCAGCGGAGCCACCCGAATGCCCGTAGCCTCTGCGACGATTATGACCACGGTGTCCTCCCTGCTTGCTTCATTCAAAATGGCAAATGTGGGGAAAATCAGCGGCATTCTTTTGCAGGACCGATTGCCTGCGATTTATGGTCGTCTGGAAGAACCAGCGCCTATGGTGCCGGTTTCCTTTCACCTGCATTATCCGTGGGGAAAATCGTATTCCTTTCACAATCGCGCGGCGGATGATGAGACTTACAAGGACATCCAGGCGCTCCTCATCTCCTTCGCTTATTTTGATTCCGTATTGGGCGGTCAGCAAGCCTTCAATGATTTCCAAACTCTGCAGATGACCACCCGGATTCAATTCAAAAAATATGGAACGCTGAAACTGCAGAATTTGTACACCGGTGGGTTCCAGCGCTTCGGTAATTTCGCATTTCCCACTTCCTCCCTTGCTGACTCGCTGTTTGACCTGTTCTTCACCCTCCTGTCAGTAAACCTGAATGGCTTTGAATTTGTGGAGATGAAGGATGTTTACGTGGAGACAAAAGCAATTCCAGGGATAAGGCGGAAAGAAATCGTTTCTGCCCTGGCCGAGTCCACTAAAGTTCGTCCGGGAGAATCTGTCCGCATTCGTGTGCGATTGAAAGAATTTGGAACAAACAAAGAGGAGATAATAGATATTCCCATCCGCATACCTTCCTCTTTGCAGGAAGGCTTCGCCACGGTGTTCATCGGAAGCGGTTCCACAGCAGAATGGGAAGAGTTTCGGCTTGAGCCTGCTTTCCCCAAATCCTTCCCCGAACTTCTTCAGATGCTTCAGAGGAGAAAGCGCAACGATGTGCTGTATGCCTTTCTGGAAATTCCCACTTCCGGGTACCGAACCGATACCGCTCTGCTTCCTTCCCTGCCCTATTCCATTCTCCAAATTTTGCGGGAAAATCCCGGGCGAAGGCCTGCTCGTCTATCTGCCTGGATTGTGGAAAGAAAGGAAATGGATTTGAATGCTTATGTAGATGGCACTGCTTGGATTCGTCTGACCATTTTGCCGGCAAAAGGAGAGTGAGAAAGATGAAGCGATGCTGGTGGTTGATTCTTTTCATTGCGGCTCTTCCGCAAACCGTTGAGTATTCCACTTATCAGGAGTGGAAAAAAGGAGAATGGAACAACCTGCAAATCTCTTCAGAAGGTGTTGTGGAACTGGCATATGCGGTGGAAGTAATTTTTTCAGAACCGGAACGACTGATCTGGAGCCTGATTCCGGATGGCATGGGCAATCTCATCATCGGTTTTGGAAATGATGGCAAAATTGCGCAGTTGGACTCTTCAGGAAAAGAAAAGGTGCTCTATCAGGCACCGGAAACGGAAATCTTTGCTCTTGCCCTTCATCCGAGAGGCGACATTTTCGCTGCATCCTCTCCGGATGGCAAGGTGTACAGAATCACCGGACCTGAGAAAGCCGAGGTGTTTTTTGACCCTGCGGAAAAGTATATCTGGGCTCTGCACTGGGACAAGCAGAAAAAGGGTTTGTGGGTTGCCACCGGGGAATCAGCAAAATTGTATTTCGTAACTATTAGTGGGGAAGTGAAAGAAGTTTTCACGCCCAAGGAGAAGCATTTACGCAGTATAGCCTTGGGAGGAAAGGGAGAAGTATATGTGGGCACGGATGATACCGGCATCATCTACCGGATTGATGATACGGGAAAATCCTTTGCCCTTGCCGACACGGCATATCAGGAAATTGTCCAATTGCAGTGGGAAGCCGGAAAACTTTACGCACTGGCGGGCAGTGCCCCTGCAATTCCTGCTGCTCCAACGGAAATTATGGAACGCATTCCTGCAGAAATGATGATGCAGGATTCCGCAGAAATGCAAATGATGGAGCAATTTTCTGCGGAGATGGCCGAACGGGCAGGGGAGTTTCCCGTAATGCCCCCCGGACGCCCACCGAAAAAGCAAGCTGCTTTTCTTGAGGTGGATTCCGATGGAACCACTTATGTGTTATGGCAATCCAGTATAGACGAAGCCTTTGCCTTTTCCGCTCTCAAAGGAAACTTATACGCGGTAGCGACGGGAAATGCAGGGAAACTATATGGCATAGACCCGCTAAGAAAAGAGTGGCTGTTGCTCTCGCTGGCTGAGCCGCAGATTACCAGAATTGCTACTACGCCTACTTTTCTGTTCCTGGTGACCAACAATCCGACAAAAATTTACCGCGGAAATCTGCAAATTGCCCAAGAAGGGGAATGGACTTCACCTGTATTTGATGCAAATTCTACCAGTCTATGGGGAAAAATTATGGTGATTGCCGACATTCCACAAAAATCGAGTGTGGAACTCTTCACCCGAAGCGGGAATGTGGAGAATCCGGATGAGACCTGGAGCGGGTGGCAAGCGGTTAAAGAAGGTCAGATTCTCAGTCCGCCCGCACGATTTCTCCAGTTCAAAATCCGCCTGAAATCTTCGGGAGATTCTTCCCCCGTGGTGCATTACCTCAGCGTAGTCTATCAGCCCAAAAACCTTCCACCCACAATCACCATGCTACAAATCTCGCCTGTGAAACCGAGAACCCCTGCTCTTCCACCTACGCCTACCGATATGACTTTTCCCTCTGCTCCACAAACTGCGGAAGAAGTCCCTCCACCGGAAGCAATGTTCCGCCCGGCGCCAAAGGGCCAAAGAACCATTACCTGGAAGGCAGATGACCCGAATAGAGATTCTCTGGAATTCAGTCTGTATTACAAATTGCTCTCCGAGAATCGCTGGAAATTGCTCAAGGATAAAATTACCGCAAAAAGGCACGCTTGGGATACGCTCGCTGTTCCAGATGGAATTTATCAGATCAAACTGCAGGCAAGCGATGCCCCTTCCTCTCCTCCGGAACTTGCCCTTACCGCAGAATGGATTTCAACTCCTTTCCTTGTGGATAACTCTCCTCCTTCCATCCAGTTTTCCCATTCTTCCACTTCCAAAGGCTCTATCGCCGTGCATTTCACAGTTTCCGATGCCTTATCGGTGATAGAAAAAGTGGAATATGCCTTGGACGGCGGCTCCTGGGTTGTCATTCTGCCCGAGGATGGCATTGCCGACAGCAGAGAAGAAACATTCACGCTCAACCTGACTGTAACTGAACCAGGCGAACATAGCATCGTCATCCGCGCCACAGATGCCAGCCAGAATTTCTTCCTTGCCTCCATCTCCCTTTCCATATCCTCCTGAAATCCCACACCCACCCGCATTCGTACATGCAGAATCATAGCAGAAAGGGAAGGACTAAAAACCAGGTAATGAAATGATACGGGAAATTTTGCTGGTGAACATTGTATTGCTTTTGGTTTTCCTGATTTTTCTTATCTCACGCCAAGTCCGTTAGGGTGATTTGCCACGCAACCCTTGCCTTCCACTCAATGCCTCGCATTTTGAATATTTCTTCTACTTTATTCGGTACTATTGCAAAGGCAGTGGAATCTTGACTTAAATCAATTTTTATGGTAACATTTATTAGGGAAAGGGGAAATGGCGATAACCAACAGAAAAATAAATTTTTTCAGAGTTTTGCGGGCAGGCGGTAAATTCAGAAATTCGCACTTTTGAGTCGCCTGAATTCCTGCAAGATGAAACTCTGCTGTATTGCGGAAGAGCGGATTTTGAAGAGCAAAAGTGATATACTTTTCAGGGAAGTGGAGGGATGAAAAGAATGATGGAAATAAAGAATTTGAGAGTAAATGTGGGGGGGAAGGAGATTCTCCGGGGACTGAATTTAATCCTGCACAGAGGAAAAATTCACGCTCTGATGGGTCCGAATGGCTCGGGGAAGTCTTCGCTGGCATTTGCGCTTGCCGGTCATCCCCGCTATCAGGTCACCGGGGGCGAAGCCCTGCTGGATGGGGAAGACCTGATACCGCTTAAGCCAGATGAGCGGGCAAAAAGAGGCCTTTTCCTCGGCTTTCAGTACCCCATTGAGATTAAAGGGGTATTGCTGTCTCACTTCCTCTGGATGGCGCAGAGAAGCCTGCGGGAAGAGCAGGCAGGCAATCCCATAGAATTCAGAAAAAAAGTGGAGGACTATTTGGAAATTCTGAAAATGGACACAGCCTTTGCCGACCGTGCGGTGAACGATGGCTTTTCCGGAGGGGAGAAAAAACGAGCGGAAGTGCTGCAAATGCTGGTTCTGAATCCAAAAGTCGCCATTCTGGATGAAACCGATTCCGGGCTGGATATTGATTCGGTGCAGATTGTGGCAAAAGGTGTGGAGCAATTCGCTTCCGAGGAAAAAACTATTCTGCTCATCACCCATTATCAGCGCATCCTTCGCTATATCCACCCGGATTTCGTTCATGTCCTTCTGAATGGCAAAGTTGTCTTGTCCGGGGATTATTCCCTTTCTGAGGAACTGGAAGCGAAGGGGTATCAGTGGCTTATTCAAGAATTTGCCGAAAGGGAGGGAAATACCGATGCAAAAAGATAAACAGGCGCAACTTTTGGATTTCGGGTATGAAAAATATGGATTTCATGACCCGGAATCGTATGTGTACAAATCTCCTAAAGGGCTTTCAGAAAAGGTAATCTACCAGATGTCCGACTGGAAGGAAGAGCCGGAATGGCTGAGGGAATTCCGCCTCAAATCGCTGGAAATTTTTCGGAAGAAAGCAATGCCCACCTGGGGAGGAAATCTTACCGGACTGGATTTTGATGCGATTCACTATTATGTGCGTCCTACCGACCGGAAGCAGCATTCCTGGGATGAAGTGCCGGAATATATCAAGAAAACCTTTGACCGGTTAGGCATACCTGAGGCGGAGCGGAAATTTCTTGCTGGAGTAGGAGCGCAGTATGAATCCGAAGTGGTCTACCACCAGATTCGTGAAGAACTGGAGAAACAGGGCGTGGTCTTCCTGGATACCGACTCGGCAGTGAAGCAATATCCGGACATAGTGCGGAAATATTTTGGCACGGTGGTTCCGCCTGATGACAACAAGTTTGCGGCATTGAACAGCGCGGTGTGGAGCGGGGGGAGTTTCATTTATGTCCCGCCCGGGGTTTATGTGGACCGCCCACTGCAGGCATATTTCCGCATCAATGCACAGAATGTCGGGCAATTTGAGCGCACTCTGATTATCGCTGAGGAGGGCAGTTTTGTTCACTACATAGAGGGGTGCACGGCTCCGGTTTATTCCACCGATTCCCTGCATTCTGCTGTAGTGGAAATCATCGTCAAAAAAGGCGCTCGGGTCCGATATACCACCATTCAGAACTGGTCGAAAAATGTGTACAATCTCGTCACCAAGCGTGCTGTGGCTTATTCTGACGCCGTGATGGAATGGGTGGATGCCAATATAGGAAGCAAACTCACGATGAAATATCCCTCGGTATATCTGATGGAGCCGGGAGCAAAGGGAGACATTCTCTCCATCGCCTACGCTTCTGGCAATCAGCATCAGGATGCGGGCGGTAAAGTCGTTCATCTTGCTCCCTGGACCACTTCCACCATCGTCTCCAAATCCATTTCCAAAGGCGGGGGAAGGGCATCTTACCGCGGGCTGTTAAAGGTGTATAAAGGCGCCTGTGGCGTGAAGTCCAATGTTCGTTGCGACGCCCTTCTGCTGGATGAATTTTCTCGCTCGGATACTTACCCGTACATAGAAATTGATGAAGAGGAGGTCACCATCGGCCACGAAGCTACTGTGGGTAAAGTCGGTGAAGAGCAGATTTTCTACCTGACTTCGCGGGGAATTTCGGAAGCGCAGGCGCTCTCCATGATTGTCCTCGGCTTTATTGAGCCTTTTACGAAAGAATTGCCGATGGAGTATGCCATTGAGATGAATCGGCTGATTGAATTGGAAATGGAGGGTTCTGTTGGCTGAAGCGAAATCCACTGATGCCTGTATTCCCTCGTGGCTGGAAAAAATTCGTCAGCAGGCAGAAGAGGCAGGTCGTTCTCTCTCCCTTCCCTATTCCCGATATGTTCCGATAGAAGCGTATCCGTGGGGTCAATATCTTTCTGTTGCCACCGACACGCCAATTGGGGTAGAGCCATTTCTCACCAAGGTGGGCATTCCGCTCGTACATCTGCCGCTGAGCCAAAACTACGCAATTTTTACCGACCAGCAAACTTACCGCATAGTCATAGACGGCAGATATGCTGTCAAAGGGGTGATATTCAGCGATTTGTGCTCGGTGATGGAGAATGAGCCGGAACTGGTGCAGAATCGGTTTTCTAAATTGATTTCTCCTTTTGCGGATTATTTCACAGCAGTGCACTATCAAAATGTGAACAATGGCTGGGTACTATATGTTCCAGATGGAATGGAAATTCCGGAACCGATTCAAATTCTGTATATCAAGGGCAATTCCGCAGGAGGAACTTTTTTGAGCTGCTTGCTTTGCCTTGGAAAAGGGAGCCGTGTTTCCATCATTGAGCACATTTATTCGCTGGAAAAGGATGCGACGCCAGGAGCATTCTCTTTACTTCAGGAAGCGTATCTGGAGCCCGGTGCAGAACTGCGATTCTGCTCCATTCAGGTCCTTTCGCCCGGTGTTTCTTTTCTGTGTCGGAAAGAGGGAGAAATCGGAAGAAATGCACGCCTGTGCTGGAATGCAGGGTGGTTCGGTGGTTCTCTGAATCGGGTGGGATTGCAAAATCATCTGGTCGGAGAGAATTCTTCTGTGGAGGATGTGCAGATTTTCTTTGGCAACCAGAAGCAGGTGTTTGACCTGACTAGCCATTTATTTCATCGCTGTCGGCATACCAAGGGGGAGGTGCTGGTAAAAGGTGCATTGAAAGATAAATCGCGCGGAGTATTTCAGGGACTCATCCGCATTTTTCCGGAAGCGCAAAGAGCGGATGCTTTTCAGGCGGCGCATATGGTTCTGCTCAACCCCGGGGCAAGCGCCGATGCCATCCCCAGCCTGGAAATTGAAGCCAATGATGTCCGGTGCACGCATTCGGCTTCTACGGGTCAGTTGGATGAAGACCAACTTTTTTATGTGATGTCCAGAGGTCTTGCGAATGCAGAAGCGCGAAAAATCCTTGTGCAGGGGTTTCTCGAGCCTGCATTCTCCCGCATTCCATCTGAAATGGTTCGCTTTGCTCTGTATCGTTCTCTTGAGGCAAAATGGGATGAGCGACATCTATCTGGAATATCTGCTTGACCATTACAAGCATCCACGCAATTACGGGAGCATAGCGGATGCGGACATTTCGCACGAAGAGGGCAATCCTCTCTGTGGCGATGAACTTCATTTTGACATCCGGCTGAACAATGGAATGATTGAGGAGATCAAATTTCAGGGGCGGGGATGTGCCATCAGTATGGCAGCGGCTTCAATTCTCACCGAAATGGTGAAAGGAAAATCTCTGGAAGAAGCACGAAGCATCCAGAAGGAAGAAATGCTGAAAGCGCTATATATCCCCATAGGACCGACGCGAATGAAGTGCGCCCTGCTGGCATTGAAAGTGTTTAAGGCCGGCGCTTATGGTATAACCGCCTGGCCCGATGAAGAAGAAAAATGAAAAGGATTTCGGCGGGGAAAGTTGCGGATTTTGAGCATCTGTCCGTTCGCAAAATCTGGAATGAGCTTGATGCCATCGCCGTGTTCTATCTGAAAGGAAAATTTTATGCGATAGAAGACACCTGCACGCATGCTCAGGCTTCTCTTTCCGAAGGCTCGGTAGAAGGACTCGTGGTCACTTGCCCTCGCCACGGAGCAAAATTTGACCTGATTACCGGGGAAACCCTTTCTCTGCCCGCCGTTTTCCCTGTGCGCACTTATCCGGTGGTGGTAGAAAATGAGGAAGTGTTCGTTGAAGTTTCTGAAAAACAATGATGGATGTTCACCTGATTAGAAAGGATTTTCCCATTCTTCAGAGGAGAGTGCACGGAAAGCCGCTGATTTACCTGGATAATGCGGCAACCACGCAGAAGCCCCGATGCGTTTTAGAAGCAGTTTTGAATTTCTATCAGGAATCCTATGCCAATATCCACCGCGGCATTCACACTTTAAGCGAAGAGGCAACCCAAGAATATGAACGGGCGCATAAAGTGGTGGCGAAGTTTTTCAACGCCCCTTCCTGGCACCAGATATTGTTCACCCGAAACGCAACAGAAGCCATCAATCTGGTCGCCTATGCCTGGGGATTACACAATTTGAAGCAAGGGGACCATATTGTCATTACACTGATGGAGCACCATTCCAATACTGTTCCCTGGCTGTTTCTGAGGCGACATCTGGACCTGAATCTGGAATTCGCCAATGTCACTCCGGACGGACGCCTGGACCTGGAAGACCTGGAGAAGAAAATCACGCCGCGAACCAGATTAGTGGGCGTAACCTGGGCTTCCAATGTTCTCGGGACAGTGAACCCGGTGGAAGAAATCGGGAAAATGGCAAAAAAAGTCGGTGCAATATTTCTCGTAGATGGGGCGCAGGCAGTGCCGCATCTGCCCGCAGATGTTCAGGAAATCGGCTGTGACTTCCTCGCCGCCTCAGGCCACAAAATGTTGGGTCCTTCCGGCATCGGCTTCCTTTACGGCAGAGCAGACCTGCTCCAGCAGATGGAGCCATTCCTTTACGGCGGCGATATGATTTCTGAAGTCTCCACCGAAGGAGCCCGATGGAATGAATTGCCCTGGAAATTTGAAGCGGGAACTCCTCACATCGCTGGCGGAATCGGTTTGCTCCACGCCGTCCAATACCTTCAACAGACCGGAATGCAAGAAATTTACCATCACGAGCAAGCCCTCACAGAATACGCCTTACAAAAACTTTCTGAAATTCCTGATATAGAAATCTATGGACCGAAAAATACTGACAACCGCATCGGCGTGATTTCTTTCAACTTGAAGGGCATTCACCCTCATGATATAGCGGACTTTCTTGACCGGGAGGGCATTGCCATTCGTTCCGGACATCACTGCGCCCAGCCGCTGATGCGTCATCTCAACATCTGGGGCACCAACCGCATTTCTTGCTATCTTTACAACACACGGGAAGAAGTTGATGACCTGCACAATGCCCTCCTGAACATCCACCGTCTCTTCCACTAAACCCCATCATATATTCATCCTTCCTTCCGCATTTCCCATTTTTTTTTCTTCCCTGACCGCAAAGTTGGGAATCCATTCCGGCTCTTTCGGCGGTTGGGTCTTCAAAAGTTCTCTCCACTTCTCATCAGTTAACCTATCGCTCATAGAACGCTTGAATTCGTAGTAACTCAGCACCGGACCTGCCTCCACCAAAATCCTGTCGTCAGGCGTTTTGTAAGCGACAATGATGAGTTTGACAAAACCTGTTCCCTCTTCCAGCACCATTTTAGAGTTCGGGTCGGCGTAAATTTTCGGCGGTTGAAATTGGGCAAGTTCTACAATACGCTCGTGCTTGTGGGAGTTCTGGTCAGTGGGTCGGCTTTCGGAAACGACCAGGTATTTATCCCCTTGGGCGGATTGCTTGACATCAAAGAAATACGTTCTTTTGCCCGCCCGAATTCTTCGGCTGAAAAGTTCTTTCTCCTGCAAAATCATATCCCTCCTGTCTGCTTTTATTGTATCTCAGGTTTCTGGTACCAAAAGTTATAAGGTTTAAAGGATTAAAGAATTCAAGAAAGGAGCGGGACGGCGGGATGCCATCAGGTTTCTTTCAGGAGCCTGGCGAACATCTCCAGAATATGCTGAACCCAGGACAAGGCCTGTTTCGCATCAGATTCATCGTAGATTTCCGAGGAAGGAATACCAGCATCTTCATCGCCGTAGAAGGCAGGACCTCGTTCAGCATACAGTTGACGGGAAACCTCGGCAATGACTTCTGCATTTTCTTGCCACTCAGAAGGAAGTAAGTCAGCATATCGCAAGATGGTGCTGCCGATGTCGTGCCGTTTGAGTGGTTCAATTCCGATATACCGCAAGGCTCCCTCCAAAATCAATTCTATGATTTCCTGAGATTCTCGGACTACATCGGCATAACTTCTTTCTTCATATAGGACCTGCAGGGCTTTGAATCGGCTTACAGCCTTCCTAAAGTAATCTCGTGCAATGTCTGAGGGATTCATCCAGTTAGACCTCCCTGAGGCGTTACGGATTGCTGTAATGTTCCTTGTAAACGGTTTTTAAATATCTTTTCCCCATCCCAGTTTTGAGGTATCTTTCTCTACGGTATGCATCCTCTCTATCTAAACACACTTCAAAGTATATTAGTTTTATTGGTCTTCTGAACTTTGTAGAAGGGACTAAACCATTTTTATGTTTCTTTAACCGTTCCCTCAAATTGCTTGTAGTACCCACATAAAGTTTCCCATCTTTATCAGACTTTAACACATAAGTATAAAACCAAGGTCTAACGGGATTCAAAGGTGAATTGCCTCCCCGGGCTTAGAGCCGGGCTTGAGAATCCATATTTCATCTCCATATTCATCTATTTCCATCCGGGAGCCCAGTTCCTCTAACCTCTTTTTCAAGCGCTGGAAGATATTTTCAAAAAATTGGTCTCGGTCAAAGAGAATGCGGTGTGCCGTCAGGATGCCCAGATAATAGGGACGTGTCTGAACCGCTTCTTCCGGAGTGAGCAGGATGGGAACGATTTTTTCTTTCCATTCTTCCGACAAAGGCATCTTTTTCTCCAATTGAAGCCATTCTTTGCGCCTCTTTAGCCTGCCCGAGGGAAAACCTTTTCGGATAATCAGAAGGTCTATATCACTTTCTAATCGGGGATTGCCCCTGGCATAGGAACCGAAGAGGACTACACTGATTAGAGAGTTTCCCCATTCTTTCAGAAGGAAATCCAATATTTGCTCCAGCGGTTCCATATTTGCCTTTTCAACTCTATTTTATCGCAGGTTCACCTTTCAAGTTCCAATAGGTAAGTTAACGGGCGGTCGGCTCAATATATACTGCGGTTCCATAAACGAGGACTTCAGCCATCCCGGAGGCGACTTCGGCAGCGTCATAGCGTACACTACGAATGTTTGGAGGGCTGACGCCTGAATTTGTTTTTCTTTTTGTGGATGTGGCTTTCCGCTTGCGCCCGGTATTTTTGTAGAACCTGCTCCATCAGGCGGATGTGATAGCGTTCGTGCCATAAGGCTCTTCTCATCACCTTGCGGGCGGTCCAGACCTGCGCGCCGGATGGATGGGTGCTTTTCTGCCTCCGTTCTTCCGGCGTTAGGCGCCGCAGACGGTCTATCGTAAGTTGCCTTAAAACTTCATAATGCTCCCAGTCCTTTACGGGTTCTTTAGCCAGGCGTGCCAGATACCACGCCTCCGCAGTAAAGATGTGATAAACATTCTCCAGAATGGAGCGGGATTCCTCGCTCGGTCTCCAGCGGAGAAGTTTAAAGAATTCCTCTCCCCATCCACCGAATTCCTTCTCCAGTTTCTCCAGATAAGCAACAAGTCTACTTCGGGAATGGAGTAATAGCCGAAGATACCATTCCAGTTCTTTTTTCGTCAGGGGCTTCAAGTCGTGAGTGAAAGCCGCTGATGTGGCACCTTTTGCCACTTCATTCGGAATGTGAAAAGTCTCCATCACTTTGACTTCAATGGGCTCGTTCTTCGGTGGCGCCTTCTCTCCGCAATCCCTCAGCCACTGCAAATAATCGGCAATCTCGGCAGGGAGCAACCCCAAGGCTTCTTCCTGCGTGGGCGCTTTGGTAAAGCATCCGGGTAGTTCCGGCACCTGCGCCATACACCACCCATCTTCTCCCACCTCTAATGCCACCTCATACACTGCCATCTTCCCATACCTCCTCTCTACCATTTTATACTCAGCCTCCAAGGGTTCCTGCCCAAGACTTCCTTAAATCTCTCTTCAGGACTGTACAGAAATGAGTTGATCATGAAGAGTGGTGGATTATGCACTGAGGATAGATGCTAAATTCTGGGCGGTGGCGCGGCTTCCTCCTCGGTGATGAACTCTATCTGACGAGGAGAAGAGACGCCCAGACCAAGTTCCACAGCACGTTTTTATCCTTCTCTCAGGGGTTTTCCACTCCCTCTTTTTATTTTACTACTCCCTTTTGTGCAACTGGATAATATTTCTTTTCGGCAGGAAAATTTCCATCTGTCCGTCACCAATTTCAGTAAAATTGCATTTCTTCCCTTCCTCTTGCGTCCTTTTGCGACCCTTGCGAGAGGGTTTTTGTCTTATCTCACGCAAAGAGCGCAAAGGTCGCCAGGGTGATGCGTCAAGCGACACTTGATTCCCCCGCTGGTGTCAAATGGGTATCAGATGTCTTTTCCGCTTTGTTCAGAAAAGGGAAATCACTGGGGAGTAGTTTTCGGAGCGCCGCTGGATTTTTCCAAAAACGAGCGCAATTGGGAAGCAAGGAATTGAGCCACTTCAGAAACATCGTAGGGCCAGATATAGAGAATGGGAGTGTCCGGGTGTCGGGTTTGCATATGTTGAAGAGCCTCCGGGATTTCCCGTTCTGAATGAGAACCGCCGCGGCTCATCATCGTGGTGAGCATCAGGATTCGACCCGCACCCTGCTGAATTGCCTGCTCCACGGATTCTTCCGTGCTGGGAGCACAAAATTCATTAAACGCTACGATGACTTCTAATCCTGTTACCCGGCTGAGTTCTGCCGCCAGTTCCTGAGAACCTGCGAAGAACGGGTCATTCTCAAGAGTTCGAGGCCAGGAGCGCAATTTTGCTTCCAATTCCGAATGTCGGCGTTCAAGGGCTTCCCGCTCCGCCCCATTCACAGTATGCATTCGGGTGTGTAAACTGAAAAATTCTATCAGGTCCCCTTTGGGGAAATCCCTCGGAATCTCCCCGTGCATCACAAGAACTATAACATTTTCCATTTTTTTTCCTCCTGTGGTTTCATCCTCACACCAGTAGAATGATAACAAAGGAATTCCCATCCCTCCATTGGGTCTTTGCACATATGCAACTTTTGACAAAAATCAGAGTTAATAATGTGGTGAGGAGATATGGAGGGATTTGGCGAGCGAGAAGCGGGGCATTTGCTGTGGCGAGCAGGATTTGGCGGTCTTCCGGAAGAAATCCGTGCAATGAAATTGAAAGGCAGGACGGGCGCAGTAGCATCCCTCTTTCCGAAAAATGATGATTTCACAAGTCCTGGCGAGCCTGATTTGCAGGAACTTGCTGAGATGGAACAACAGGCGGTGAGACAGTACCTTGAGGCTGGTTTTGCGAGCAGAAGGAAACTCCGGGAAAGCCCGGAGGGGCGGAAATTTTTTCAGGAATTTCAACGAGTGAATCGGGAAGCGGTGCGAAATATCGTGGTCTGGTGGATTGATTTGATGCTTCATTCTTCTGTTCCCCTTCTGGAAAAGATGACCCTGTTCTGGCACAATCATTTCACCACATCAGTTCGGGATGTAAAAAGGGCGAGGTGGATATACAATCAGCATCAAACTCTGCGGCGAAACGCTCTGGGGAATTTCCGGCAGTTTCTGCTGGACATCAGCCGGGATACTGCCATGCTGGAGTATTTGGATAACGCGAAATCGCGCAGAGAACATCCGAATGAAAACTATGCCCGAGAACTGCTGGAGCTGTTCACGATGGGGGAAGGAAATTACACTGACCATGATGTGGTAGAGGCGGCGAGGGCATTTACCGGCTGGACCCACGACCAGATGGGCAGATTCCTCTTTCGCCCGGAATGGCACGATTACAGAGAAAAAACATTCCTGGGCAGGCGGGGAAATTTTGATGGCACAGAAATTATTGACATCATCCTGGAGCAAGCGAAAACTGCGGAGTTTATCGTTCGTAAAATCCTATGTTCTTTTGTTATGCCCAGCCCTCCTGAAGTCTGGGTGAAGTATTTTGCCAGTATTTTCCGAAAAAAAGATTATGAAATTGAGCCGGTGGTGAGAGAAATTCTGGGTTCGGACCTGATGTATGCTCCCCAAGTATTACGCGCACAGGTCAAAAGCCCGGTGGAATTCGTCATTGGCTCTTTGCGGTTGATGAAGGTGAATTTGCCAAGGAAAGAAATTTTGTGGGGTCTGATGGGTTTGATGGGTCAGAGGCTTTTTGACCCGCCCACGGTGAAAGGATGGGATGGCGGAAGAGACTGGATTTCCACGGCATCTCTGGAACTGCGGATGATGTTCCTCCGCGCGTTGCTCACCGGGGAGATTCCAAATCCGGACCCAAAGGGGCACAAACTGCGCAAAACGATTCAATTGCCACAACCGCCCTTCAACCCGGAACGCATTCTTTCCTCCGATGTCCTCTCCCAGCCGGCTAAAGCAACTCAACACCTGCTACAGCATTTTATCCAGATAGACCTTCCCTCGGAAAAAATGGCGATTTTACAGCAATTTGCAGAAAAAGCCTATCGGGAGGAGAAGGACGAAATTCAGGGAGCAAGAAGGCTCACTTATCTGATTCTTTCGCTTCCGGAGTATCAATTATGTTAACTTGGAGGTGGAGAAAATGAAAGAAATCAAACTGTTCACGAGGAGGGAAATAGTTAAAGCAGGGCTCGGGATTGTGGCGGGAGGGTTTTTTGCGCCGGCTTTCCTGAGCCGAACAATCTGGGCAATTGAACAATCCCGCTCACCAGTGCGCAACCCTTCTGCTGACGTTGCTGACCGCATTCTCGTGGTGATTCAGCTGGGAGGAGGAAATGATGGATTGAACACCATAGTCCCGTTTCGGATGGAGCCATATTATCAGAAACGCCCCACGCTGGCGATTCCCAGAAGCACTGCCCTTCCTCTCACCGATTCCTTCGCCCTGCACCAGGAAATGAAGGAGTTCAAAGAACTCTATGACCAGGGAGTGCTCTCCATTATTCAGGGGGTGGGATATCCGAATCCCAATCGGTCGCATTTTCGCTCTATGGATATATGGCACACAGCAAGACCGGATAGCAAAAGTGAAAGCACCGGCTGGCTGGGAAGATATTTTGATAACGCCTGCCCCGGATGCGCCCCTCCTGTGGGAGCCATCAACTTCGGACCGCAAATCCCTCTGGCTTTACAGGGAGAGCAAGACCGCGTTATTGCCATCATAGACCCGGAAAGAACGGGCTGGCAGGCTTCCAAAAAAGCAGCAAATTCCATTCAGTATGAAATGCAAGTGCTGAATCAGCTTTTGCAGAGCCACAGTATCTCCAGCGATGCCCTCTTCATTGCCCACACCCAGATGAACAGTCTTATTTCAGGGGAGAAACTCAAAAATGCGCTGAGCAGGGGAAAATCCTCCGCCGCTTATCCGGATACCAATTTTGGCAATCAATTGCAGGTAACCGCACAACTGATTTCCGGAGCATTGCCCACGCGTATTTATTACTTGCACTTGGGCGGCTTTGACACCCACGCCAATCAGGCGGGAAGGCATTCAGAATTGCTGAAAGAATACTCCGATGGAATGCTTGCTCTCTACCAGGATTTGAAAGCGACAGGCGACCTTGACCGGGTTCTTGTGCTCACTTTCACCGAATTTGGCAGGAGATTGGAGGAAAATGCCAGCGGAGGAACGGACCATGGCACAGCAAATCCGCTGTTTCTGATGGGGACAAAAGTCCGCTCAGGCTTTTTTGGCGAGCACCCTTCACTGCAGGCGGATGCATTAGACCCGATTGGAGACCCGATTCACAAAATAGATTTCCGCTCAGTGTATGCCACCATTTTAGAGAAATGGCTTGGAGCAGACTCCGAATCCGTCCTTGCCGGCAAATTTCCGGTACTTCCGGTAATATCGTGACCCTCGCCATATACCCCATCTGGAAAATCTCATTCTTGCCGTTGCTTCGGAAGGAATTCCGGTAGACAGACCTACCTCTCGGACCTTATAACGATAAAATACCCGCAGCGGGAAAAGGATTTAGGTGCACCCCTTAAAGCACGAACCCTCTCTGCAGTGTTATCGCTGTATCGTGCATATCACCATACGACCTCTACCCCTATTTTTTTCAAAGTCTCATCCCGAGTTATTATATGATCCACCAGATAAGCCAGCAAAAGGTGAAAACTAAAAAAGGCACACCCGAGGAAGAAATAATGCATGGGATGAAGAGGAATCTGGCGGAGGGCGGTTTTCACGAAAAGCAGGAAGAAGAGGAAAAGGGAAACCGGGGCTGCTCGCTTCAGCCTCGCCACCCACGGACCCGGGTTCAGTTTCCTCGGCATTTCCATCCCAATCTGCACCCCGGAGAGGAGATTGACATACTTCTACACCAATTTCCACCCTTCTGGTGTCTTCTGCTTCTTTGTGGGCGATATACTATCAGCAGGAAAATCGATTCTCACAAAATTTGTGGTCATCTCCAGTGTGAAATTTTTTATCTGCGTCACATCCGTTCCCGAGTATACAGCACCTGTTGCTGGGAGTATGAACCGCATATGCATCTTCTGCTTTTGCTCAGTCCGATTGGCGATTTTATATTTCCCATAAAAATCCACCCGATAGGTGGAATACTACAACAACCCTTTCCTGCGGTAGTCCAATTTCACGTTTACATTCACTGTGCTGGCTTCTATCAGCACTTTTTGATCCACCGTCTGGCTTATGGTTTCCTGAATTTTCTTCTTTCCCTCTTCACTCTCAGTCACCAACTCAAATAATATTTCGTTTTCTCCGATGCCATTTTCCACTTGTTTTTGCATGCTCTTTTCATTTCCCCGACAGTTTTGTATTTGAATTTCAGTCCTATCTTCTCGCATAATTTCAGAAGTTCCTTTCTCATCTTTCTCGCCTGGTTAAGTGTTTTGATGGGCTTCAGATACGGTCTCTTTAGCACCTCAAAATACTTTGATTCAGAGACAAAATCGTTTTCAAGATGATAGAAAAGCCATTTGGGAAGATAAGGCTGGAATTTTTTATTTTTTGCATAAATCCAGAGGATAATACTCTCGGCGGCATGAATCAAAGCGTGGGCCACATTTGTTAACTCACCTCTTTTCTCCCAGGTCTCAAAGTTGTATATGAGATATTCTTCCGCCTCTCGCCGATGCTTTCTCAAGAGCCTTTTCTGTTCCGAGACCGGGAAGACCAGCTTTTTCTTGAGCATATCTTTTATCCTGTCGTTTGGATCAAACAAAACCTGAGAATTCTCTCTATCCCACCGCATCACTTGAGACCAGTACCTTGAAGGCGATTTATTTCTCTTTGCCTTTTGATATGATACAACAGGCGTATCAATGCTTATTCCTTTGTGCATCAGGAAGCCGATTGCGATGAATTTTTCTATTTCTTTGACTTTATTATCATCCACATAGATAATCAGATCAAGGTCGGAATAATCGTCGCAGTATCCGCGCCCCAATCCTCCAGTTGCCAGAATTCCAAAAACGCCATCAATTTGCGATATCTTTTTACTGATAGTTTTGGCTGCGGACAAAAACTCGCCGTACCTGTTTCTGTTTCGGTATTTGACTCTACTGATTAACTTCACCATATTCATTCGGAATGAACCTTTTACCCGCCTGCCAGAGCAAAGCAGTGGGCAGGTGCTGTGTGAGGTGATGTTTTGGAATTACTTTCATAGTTCCAACCTCGTCAGGGGAAACTCTTTGTCGTCTTTATGTATGCTAAACCCGTTTCTTAAATAAAACTCCACCGGTCCAGATGGATTCTCTGATTTGCCTTTTCTTGCGTAAGTCTCAACTGCTTTCATCCCTCTCTTCCTTAAATCATCAATGATGCTTTGGAGAAGCAGGCTTCCTACCCCGGAGTGCCTCAACTCCATTTGAGGAATGAACAAGCACGAAATCAATACCGCATCATCATCTGGTGGTGGTAGGTAACTTGCTGAGTTTGGAAGAAGTTTGGGAGGTGCATATTGGGCATAGCCAGCAGGTTTACCATCCACATACGCAATCATTCCACATTTGCCAAATACTTTTTGTGTGTTCCGCAACCAATTCAACTTCTTTTCCAACGCATCTTCCTTTTTCTCTTTTGCCGGGTCTATGCATTCTTCAGGAAATTCCCAATAGATGCAATACTTGCAGCTAAAGGGATGACTATCCCACTCTGGAGCATCTCTTAGATTCTCCTCAGTGATATTAACGATTTCAATTTTCATTCCTTTTTCCTCTCAGAATTTAGCATAACAGCATTTGGGATTTATCCGCATGTGCTATGATAAGCGAAGTTGCCCCTTCGGTTTTATTTTTCATAAATCAATTGCCAGACATCGTTGTACAGAGAGCCTGCCCTGGGCACTCCTGACCAACCTCCAAAGATGAACATCCTTTTGCCATCGGAGGCGGCAGTGAATGGTGCTCTGGGTGATGGGTCAGGACCAGCAAACTCTAATTTCTCCCATTCAAAGGTATTTAGATTTAGGGAATAGGTTTCACTCAGGGCTGATTGCCTCTGCCAATTTCCATCCCAACCACCAAAGATAACGAATCGGTTCAAATCCTCAAGAAAGGCATGGCCCACATAACCCCTTGCACTGGGAGGATTCTTGGTCTGAAGTTTTGTCCAAGTCCAGCTTCTCAGGTCTAAGGTATAAATCTCTGAGAGATAGGTCTGGCGGTCAGTAAAAGTAGAGCCCATAAACATGATAGCTCGGTGCTTTTTCCTGTCCAATGCAACGGATGAGTTAGTGATGGGCGGAGGAGTATCTCCTTTCGCTTCGATTTTCGTCCATTGACCCGTTCTCAAATCGAACATAGTGACCTGATTTATAGAACCTGCACCGTGAAGATTCCCAAAGGGAGTCAGGCCACCTCCAAAAATGAGTATTCTCTCATCCCCTAAATAAAGCATGGAAGTGTTGACCATCCGTGGATGGTGTTCTCCCTGGGCCTTTATCACACTCCACCTACCTGTCTTGAAATCAAAGGAATACACATTGTAGTCTGCAAACATAAGACCTGTTCCATCAGAACCAAATACGACCATGCGGTCACTTTCTGGAACATAGACAGCAGAATGCATCGCCCTGGGTTCAGGAATCTCTTCAGGACGGCCGATTGCTTCGATCCTACTCCAGGTGTTCTTGTCCAGGTCCACTGCCCAGATGTCGTTGTAATTTCTGCCATGGAGCCCTCCACCAAACAAGATGAGGCGATTTCTCTTGCTGTCATAAACAACTGATGTAAATTCGCGATCGGCAAAGGGGCCCTGGCCTTCCACTTCTATCTTTTTCCAGACAAATCGTACCGATTCTTTGCCTGCAGACTGAGGACGAAACAACTCATCCCTTAACCCGATGTTGAACCTTGCTTCCTTGACCTCTCTCCTGCTTTCCAGCTTGCCGTTGACATATACCTCCGCTTTGAAGGGAATCATAAACTTTCCATCCACTTTCCGATAATCAGAAAACCTTATCTCCCTTTGGACTCTGGCAAAGGGTATGCTTTCTAAAAGATAGGTGATGACGAGGGACTCCTCGTCTATCCAGATTTGGGTGGAGGTTGTGTCACCTTCGCTGGCACCAATGACATAAACCTCTCTTCCATCCACTTTTTTTGTGTGCATCACATCAGCAGCAATGGAGAGCCTGTGGGCTTCGGGTTTCCCTTGGATGTCTCCAGTGAGTTGATAGAGGAATTCTTCCAAGGTTGAACTGTAAAGAGTGAAAACAAGATACTGAAGATTTTGTTCTACCTCCGGGATACGATGCCTTTGCCCTTTTTCACTCATAAGGATTCCATCTTTCCAAATAGATGCCTTCTCACCGGACATCTCTACCTTTAATAGGGCTGGAGATTGGAAATAGACCTTTTGCTCAAACCTCTTGGGTTCACCACTTTTTTCTGAAGAGCCTTCGGCTTGAATATTGTATTGCTCTACTAGTTCCGTTAACACTGCGTCTTGAAACTCTGAGCCCTGGGTTTTGGCTTTGGTTATCACCTCGCTGAGGAATTTCCTATTTGGAGGACCTTCTTTTATCATCCTATCGCGAACTTCTTCAGGAACAGAGGCAAAGGCAACCTCAATGGCACCAGAAGCAGTAGGGATGCGATTTTTCACAGCGAGGGTGTTCGGCTCAAGAATTAAAACCTCCGGTGCTTTGCCCCTTTTTAACAAGATTAACTTCTTTCCATCTGGAGTAAAACCGCCAAATTCCGGAAAACCTCCTGTCTTTAGCATCTTGTGAAATTCAACCTTCGGCTTGTCTCCGAAATCCGTCCAGTAGCTGTAAATCTCACCGTTTATTTCTTCTTCTGCTTCTACTTCATACCTTCCTTCCCTGCCGTCGGTTGTGACCACAATCTGCTTGCCGTCAGGCCGACTCAAAATCGCACGACAGAGTTTACCCACCTTGACGGTCAAAACATTTTCCATAGATTTCGTATCAATGATAGAGATGTCGTCTGTTGTCTTATTGGCAACAATGGCGTATCGGCCGTTGGGTATGATTTGAACATCGTGAGGATTTAGCCCAACTTTTACATTCTTCACCAACCTTTTTTCTTGTGCATCGTAGACAGCAATGGAGTCATAAGTCACTTTCGGAGCATTGGGGTCAACAAATCCCGCAATATTCATCTGGGTGATGTAAAGATAGCGGTCATCAGGAGTTAAGGCTCCTCGCCAGTAATCTTTAATCAGAACGGGAGTCTGTGACAAAAGTTCCCTTGCAATATAATCAACTTCAAAGATAGCGCCGGCATCTGATGAGACAACAAAGTATCGGCGATTGTCGTGGGCAAAGATGGGATTGCTGATGCCTCTAATCCTGACCTCATTTTTCTCCGTATGGATAACGGTGGTGGTCATCGTTCGCCAGTTCAATGTCCAGACCTCTTTGCCGTCATAGGTTGCTCGAATCCATGCTGGCGCCTCACCTCCGTAGATTTTTCCAATCACTTTGTCAGTGGAAAAATCCACAACGAGGATGTGATTGTTTCTCCCAACGGATAGATAGCCTAAGGTGACCTGCGCATCCGCTTTCAAGATGGTGAAAACAAATGTTGAGGCAAGCAGAATAAAGATGGCAATAAATTTCTTACCCAAAGAGTCGTTAAGAAACCGATTTTTAATCTTCAACATAGTCATACTCCTTTTCACTGTTATTTGTTGACTCACCCTCATCCCCTGCCACCCGAATTTTATGATGCATCTTTTTACACCCTTATAAACGAATTTCGCACAACCTCTTGCGTGTATCTGAAGTTGCCAAAAACAATTGGGGAATATCTTTGATTTCCCTCTTATCTGCTGTTATACACAGTTGCATCTAATCACCTGTTCTCTTCTTGCCTTCTCTAAAACCTCGTCAATATACGATGTTTTAAGTTCTGTATATTTAGAAGGTTCTGAATCTGCCTCCATACTCCATCGTTTTTTGAGCAAAAAATAAATCTCAGCTTCTTCTGGATGTCGTCTAAGATAATCCCGAAAGAGCAACTTCTCTTTATGCTCTTTGCTTCCCGAAAATGTTATGTGGAAGTGTACGTGCAATTCCTTTTCGTTGTATATATATGGCCCTGAAATAAAGAATTTTTCTGGAAAAGTTCCAAAACCAACCTCAGGATTAAATTTATACCCTGCGGATTCCAGGGACTCAACTGTTTTTTGCATGAACTCTTGCTTTGTGATTATTAAAATATCAATGACTCCTTTTCCACCTAATCCTACAACTGCTGTACTTCCTATATGTTCAACTTCAATCGGATATGGAATTACATTGCAGAGAAATTTTTTTATCGCCTCAAACTTCTCAGGCGCTTCGCTATCATAAGGTCCTATTTTTACCGCTGGAATTTGATTTTCATCATTCATTTTCCATCTTTATTTCTTACTGTAGCAATGCCCTCTCGGCAGATAAAAGAAGTTGCCGGAGGCATTTGGGTGAGTGAAGTGAACTGCAAACATGCTGTTAGGCGGAGTCGGCAAAAGCAGTCCCATTTAAGTCTCTTCCCTCCATAGAAGCATCACTTTTATAGCCTCAATCGTTGCGTTCACCGCAAATTCATCTCCGTCTTCGGATGCAAAACGCCCATCCTCTCTCTGCCCCTCTGAGAGTTTCTTCAGCATTTTTCTGACAAATGCATTTTCCTTTGGAACTCCGGCTGAGGCAAAACATCCTAAAAGCCAGGCGATTTGTGAAGCAACCCATTGACTTGAGTCAATGTTGTCCAGATACTGGATGCCTCTTTGAACTCTTCCGGATTCCCATCCTTCCACCATTGCGAAAACCGATGTCCCAATCCAGGTGCTGTGGAGGAATCCTTCCAATTTCCCTGACTCGCTCTGGCATTTTACCAAAAACTCATAGGCTCGCTTGAAGGCAGTGGTCCCTGTAAATTCAGCAACCACCAGCCAGAATGCGGAATATGCAGTGTTAAACACAATCGCCCTTCTATCGCCGGGAATCATCCACGGTGGCGGATTGTATTTTGCTATTTCCGGGTTTTCATCCCAACTGCCGTCTTCGCTCTGGACAGTCAAAAGGTAATGGAGGGCGCTGACTGCGGTAGGCGACTTCAGCATTTTCAGGTCGTTCAGATAGGAGAGTGATAGAAGCGTATCTCCAACAGCGCTGTGATTCCCTTTTACCAGATTAAAGGGGAATCCACCGTCAGTATTTTGCAGTTCCATTAAAGGCTGAACGATTTCTGGCGACGGTTTTATTCCGTAAAGAATTGACCTCAATCTTGCCTTCTCCAGGACTGAGCCTTTTTCTTCTATAAAGGCAAAAGATTGATTGAACTCCATAATGATTTTCAGGGAATTATCTCAACACCGCATTTCTTTAATTGTTTTACGCAGTAAGCCGTTTGCCCGGAGTCCGATGTTGGCTCTTCTTCTAAAGCACTCCAGCCCCCGTCCTTTCTTTGTGTTCTTATGAGAATGCTCAACAATTCCTTCACATCGGGATTTTCAGAAGTAAAACCCAATCGCAGGAAAATGTTGAGAACCGACGATGCACAAACTGGGTGTTTCCAGGCATTTCGGTGTTTCAGAACCCCTTCTATTGCCCTTTTGAAAGCTGCAGATTCTTTGTCTTCTCCAGATAACCAAAGTGCCTTAACAATCACATCCATAGCGGCAATATCCGTTCCATAGGGATAATCTGGACCGATATGAGAATTCCAGCCTCCTTCTTCATTCTGTGTTTTATGAAGAAAAATCACCCCTTTTTGGGCAATTGGATGAGTTGAGAACCCAGCCTGAATAAGTGCATTCACTACATCGGCGGTTGCCCAGGTCATACTATAAGTTGTGCTTATCCATGCTTCCTCTTTTGAAATGAACTCTGAAAGTTCAGGATTTTCAGACCAGCCACCATCTTCTCTCTGCTTTGCCAGCAGGAAATTTATTGCGTTCTTGGCTATTGGTGAATCCTTATCTTTGCTGATTTTTAACAGCAACTCAAGAACTCTGCTCGTCGCCACCACACCAGAAGGCATACTTTTCCGCAATTCCCTTGGCCATCCACCATCAGGATTTTGCAATGATAAAACTTCTTGAATTAGATTCCGGTCAGGGCTTTGATTCAAGGCTTTCATCAGGTATAACTTCTCGTAGGGGTTTCCGTTTTCCAGCACATACTTTACTGCATCATACCTTAATCTCTTAAGCATACCTATTCGTCTCCTCTTATGCTTTTAATTTTTGAGATATACGAGAATGTATATGGAAAACCCACACTTACCCTTCCGGTTGCCTCTTCACCGATTTTTATTCCTGCCCTCTCCACCTCCTTCATCTCTCCGAGGGTCAAGGTCTTCGAATTGCCCCTTTTTATCATCCCTCTGGAGGAACACCTTCTTTCCCCTCCTGCCTGCTTCCTTTTCCTCATTCCCGTTTTTCGGCATTTTTCCGTCATCTGCATATACCGATATTTTTTTACCACTTCTTTCCGGAAATTGCAAGCTCCATCTTTCCAGCCTATGAGAAATCTTTGCTCTGCAAAAGTTCGGGGATTCAGCAGGCAGTTAAGACCCACGAATGCTGGGCTGTGAATGCTTCTCCTTCAGATACTGAATAACGGAGAGGTATTCGTCGGCGATGGGAATTTTTTCCCGGGGTAGGTATTTTTTGCTCGTCTGATAATACCATTCTGCCTCAGCCCAATTGTTCACCCGAAACTTTTCTTGAGCCCTTTGTAGTAGCCATTCCGCATATTCTTTCGTCCATTCCGGATGTTTCTCAAGGTATTTCTCCCAATCCGCCAATACCGACTTTTCCACTGAAGTTCGGCAATAGAGAAGAACGAGGAGCAGGGGATAATTTTCCGGGGCATAATGGGACAAAATCCATTCCCTTCCCTCTGCACTGCAGGGTTTTTGCAAGAGTTGGTACTCTTCCCATTTGTTTTCTTTCAAAAGTCGCAATTGAAGGGATTTGCGAAAGTTTTTGATGGGATAAGGTATGGGGAGCATTTTTTCTATCGACTGGATGATACATTCGGTGTCTTTCATTTTCCCGCAGAGTTCCTCAATTTGTTCATAGGCGGAAATTTGAGTGGATGGAGGGAAATCGGGCTGAGTGAGCAATGAGAGCCATTTTTTTGCTTCTTCAAAATTTTTTCTTTTCATCTCTATCTGGACGATGAGTTGAATCCACTCGGTGTTATATGGCTCCAATCTGTGGAATTCTTCTGCTATTTTTCTTCCCTGTTCAGGTTTTGCAGGCGTGACGCTGTAGTAAATCTGGTCCTGGATTTTCTCTCGCTCTCTCGGGCAAATTTTGAGGTAAAACGGGGGGTGGAATTGAGTGCTATATTGCGTTGGTCCTTCAGCTTTTGCGCTCGGCGGGACAGGAAGCCGGGCGAGGAAATTTCTCCACTCTTCCGCCAGTTGTTCTTTGGGTTTACCAAACGCCAGTTCAAACGGCTCTCCCCGATAGATTTTTTTCACGGACTCAGGACTGTAAGAACGAATTAAAAAGCCGAGGAAGGAGCCAGCAATAGCATATGATTGAAACGGTGGTCGGGCGAAGAAGCCTATGAGCGAAACAATGCGCTCCACATCCAGATTTTGCCTAGATTGGACAGCGCCGGCAAGATAAAAATGCGGCTCATCCCGCTCCGCATATCCGTGGGTTATCGCCTCTGCCAATCCCTCGGTCAAGCCGGGATTCCAGGGGACACGAAAGGGAAAAGGGCCGAATTCTGCCGCAAAAAGATGCACCAGTTCATGCTTGAGCAATTCCCAAGAACTCGCGTCGCTGATGAACAACTCTCTCCGCCATGGCTTGGTGAAATGCACGCCTTGTGCCCCGGTGAGCTCACTCTTTTGCGATGAAGTCATCAGATAGATGTGGACAGGTTTGGGTTCAATGGAAAGGATTCGGCTAATTCTTTTTCCCGCATACACACTTTTCGACAAAAAAATCTCTGCCTCATCGGCTTCTATCGCTTCCGGAGAATAGTGCAGGATGACGGGAGGTTCTTCCAAAGTTACACTCAGTGTGGAATGCAGAGTGCGATTCCCCCAGGTCAAACCAAATTTATCCGATGCAATGAACCAAGGTAAGATGACCAGAATAGTGGAGAATACCATCAAAATCCCAGCCACAGCAAGCATTTCCCGGTTTTTACGAAGAACCAGCAGCCAATAGGAGGCAATGAGGAAAAATCCGGTAAGGAAAAGGGAATATAATCTATTCCACGCTTCGGAGGCAAAATTCAGTGCGGGATTAAGCGCATAAAAACGTAGAGGACCGAGGATGAGATGATGCAGGCTTACCCGGGGTCCGAAATAGACTTCCAGAAAAGAAAGCAAGGAGGCGAAGAGAAAAAATCCGATGAGCAGGAGCAGAAATTTTTTCCAGTTTCTCCTCGGAAGCGCTGCGGAAAAAGCACCGATGGTGAAACCCAATAGCGCCGAAGGAACGATGAGGAAAAAATACACATTCAACCCGGCAAAGATATCGCAGTTCTTCACCCGGAGAGAATTCAAAAGCACTTCTCCGAGGGGGAAAAAGATCACCGGAAGCAGAGCAAGGGAACCATAAGAGATAAGGGTGAGCCAGATATCGGAAGCAGAAGAAACCCTTCTTTCCGCCCAGCGAAACAAGCCAAATCCGAGAGGGCCGGATAGGAAATATGCGAAAAATGCTGCGGCAAGGGAAAACTCATAATTCAGGGTGTTCAGAAGTGGAAAAAACAAAAAAGGAAGTGGCAGAAGCAGAGCAAGAGCATAGACTACGACAGCGATTCGCTTCACGGTTTCCGAAGTTCGCGGCGCAGAATTTTCCCGATGGCGCTTTTGGGAAGTTCTTTCACAAAGACTACGGAACGAGGGACTTTGTAGGATGCCAGATGCTCTGCGCAGAAGCGGATGATTTCTTCTGCTGTCGCGGTTTCGTTTTCTTTCAACACAACAAAAGCCTTCACCCGTTCCCCACGCAGAGGGTCTTTTTCCCCTACCACCGCCGCTTCCGCCACTTTCGGTTGTTGATACAATATTTCTTCAACCTCACGCGGGTATACATTGAATCCTTCCACTATCATCATATCCTTCTTGCGGTCTACTATGTAGAAAAATCCTTCTTTGTCCATATAACCAATATCGCCAGTGTATAGATAGCCTTCTCTGAGCATATTTCGCGTTTCCTCCGGCTTTTGCCAGTATCCGAGCATGACCTGAGGACCCCGGATGATGAGTTCTCCAAGTTCGCCGGGAGAAAGGGTCTGTGTGCCAGTTTCTATGTCTACGATTTTTGCTTCGGTATCAGGCAAAGGCAAGCCTATGGAGCCAATTTTTCTCCTGCCGAAGAGCGGGTTTACATGGGTCACAGGCGAGGCTTCGGTGAGACCAAATCCTTCCACCAGGTTAGAGCCGGTTTTCGCTTCAAATTGCTTGTGGACTTCTACGGGTAAAGGCGCTCCACCGCTGATGCAGATTTTCAGGCTGGGAAACTGAAATCCTTCCTTCGGTGCCACACGGTTCATTGCCGCAAACATAGATGGTACGCCAGGGAAAAGAATCGGTTCATATTTCTGGATTTCCTCAATCAGCGTCCGCAGGTGAAATTTGGGATGCAGAATCAGCGCAGCATTCCGATAAAGCCCGAGGCAAAATCCTGCCATCAGACCAAAGGAATGAAAAAAGGGTAGGGCAGCTATCAGGCGATTATCCTTCGGTTCTATGCGCGGGAACCAAGCGTTGCATTGCAAAAGATTCGCCACCAGATTGCGATGGGAAAGCATTGCGCCTTTCGGAAGCCCGGTGGTTCCGCCCGTATAGATGAACACCGCTGGCTGATTCAAATCTTTCGGTTCCGTGGCGTATTCGGGGGATGCAGAAAGCGTTTGGCGGAAGCGGATGCTTCCGGGCGGATAAAAGATTTTTTTCTGCTTGAACAGCCGATATGCTAAGGCAAGATGTGCCGGCAAAAAGTCCGCCACAGACCCGATGACCACCAGGGGAACCTTTGCCTCCTCCACAGATTTTCCTGCTTCCGGAATCAACAGGTCTAATGTCACCACCACTTTCGGCTGGGTATCTTTGATGCAGTAAACCATTTCTTCGGATTTGTAAATCGGATTGAGCGGAACAGCAATTCCGCCCGCACGCAGCACTCCGAGGAAACTTACAGGAAAATGGGGAAGATTAGGCAGGATGAGCATCACGCGTTCGCCCGGCTCAAGCCCATGCTGAACCAGCCAGCGGGCAAAAGCACCAGAATATCGGTCCAGTTCTGCATTGGAAACCTGAAAACCCTGCCAGAGAAGCGCTGGTGATTCAGGATTTTTTCGCATCTGCGCCAGCAGAATTGCGTGCAGTGAAATTTCTGGATATGTCAGCGAGAAAGGTACATAATGGTCGTAATACTCCTGCCAGACGAATTTCGCCGATTTATTCTCCGACAATTTGCATCACCACTTCTCGGTTTCTCGGGCGATTATCAAAATCTGCCAGCACCACCTGCTGCCAGGTCCCGAAAAGAGGCTTGCCATCGCTTATGGGAAAACATAAAGAGGCACCTAAAAAAGAGGCGCGGATGTGGGAAAACCCGTTGCCATCCCCCCAGCGCTGGTCGTGCGCGTATGCCATACCGCTGGGAAAAAGGCGTTCTACCGCAGAAGAGAAATCCTGAATCAACCCCGGCTCGTATTCTATCGTGGTGACTCCTGCCGTTGAACCCGGCACAAATACGCAGGCAATCCCATTTTTCACCCCGGATTCTTCAATCGTCTTTTCGATAAAATCGCTCAAATTCACCAGATGAGAAAAACCTTTCGTCTTCACCTGTGTCCGTCTACTGTACACCATTTCACCCACCTCTAACCTAATTCTACCCTCTGGAGTGCCCCTTTTCTCTTATTCCCGTTCGCAGTTTGCAGTAAGCCACGAAAAATATCACATTGCGCAAGATATGCTACTGCAAAGCCTTACTACGAACCGGAACTGGCGCAGGGTGGTTCTTTGAAAGGCACTGTGCGTATCGCCGACGATGCGGTTTCAGCAAAGACAGGCAGCTCAGTTTCTACATTTGCCTCGCCGAATTTATAGATGAGCAGAGCCAAGATTATCCATTCACCAAATGAGCCAACCTTCACTCCATATAACGGCTGAGCGTAGCTGAAAATCCGAGCGAAGCGGAGAAATTGGGTGAGTGCCAAAAAACACGAACCTTTTATGCTGTGTTATATGAAGCAGTGGTTTCATTATTTCATGCATTAAAGTGTTTTTACCTCTCCGATTTCTCAATACATACCTTGATTCCATCTATTTCTTTCGGGATGATTTGCTTCAAAGATGGGTTTATCTTCTTAACATAAATCACTAAAAAGTATTCATTATCTTTCATTTTTATGGCAGAACCATTTTCTTCTTCTAAATGTAGAAACTCTGAATCGACCTTTTTCTTAATTTGCCAAATGTAAGACCGGTTGTACGCCCAAATTTAATTACTCTGATATTTAAGCGAGGACTCGTGATACCTGTTACATGTCCGATATGAGGAATATCTGGTAGGACATCTCACTATTCTGTGTTTGCGGTGCTCTTTCTTCATCTGCATCTACCGCTTCAATTTATACCACTTATCTTAAAAAATATCAGCCACCTCATTCCCTGCTCCTTTTATCACATTCGTTGAAAGGAGACTTGCGCTTTTTCACCTCAACAGTTACGGGCAACCTATTCGCAACGATGAAGAGCCTGCGCTCAGAGAAATTTCCCAACCGCAACAACATATTTTCCATTTTCGCAGGGTAACCGTTCTTCACTTATCCCAATATTCTATTTTATTTTAGAAAAATTCTACCAGTTAGAATTAGAATTCCCGATGTCCGGGATTTACCGGGGAACGATAAAGGGAAAGAATCTGGGCGAGGGCATAGAAGGCGGCGAATTCGCTGCGCAGTATTCTGGGGCCAAGCGAAACCAATAGAATTCCCTTTCCACACATCTGCTCCACTTCCTGTTTCGTGAACCCTCCTTCGGGACCTACCAGAATACTGAGGGATGGGGGATATTTCAGTTCGCCAATCACGGAGGCGAGCAGGGGTAGATTTTCGCCCTCATATAGAAGAAGGCGAGGGAATTCCGATGAGTGGAGAGCCTCCTCATAGGAATGAAAGATGCGGACGGTGGGATAAACGGCTCTGCAGGCAAGTTCGGCTTCCTCTTTTGCGATTTTCTGCCAGCGCTCCTCCCGCTCAGATATTTTTTGCTCTTCCCATCTGATGAAACTACGATGTGTTGGGGCAAAAATGATGTGGGATACTCCTGCCTGCGTGCACTGCCGAATCACCAGTTCGGACTTCTCAGCGCGCAGAAGGCTCTGGATTACCGTAATGCCCACGCCTGCTTCAGTTTTCAGGGCAACGCTTGCCTCAATCCGCGCCTTCCACTCTCCCTTTCCCTCCTCAATAATCTGGCACACATAGGCAGAGCCGGTATTATCCAGAACGCAAATCCAGTCCCCAGATGCCAATCGCAGAACGTTCCGAATCTGTCGCAATGAGTCTGCTTTAAGGGAAACCCAATCTTGCTGAATCCAGGCAGGCGGGAGAAAAAAACGGGGAAGTTCCCTCGGCGATGGAATTTTCCCGCTTCTGCTTTTTTCCATCGTTCAGCGAAGCTGTTCTACCAGTTTGAGAATGGTATTCCAAACCTCTTGAGGATTATCCGGGCGAAGGTATGAGACAAAGTCACAGGCGTGATAGCCCCAGAACAGAACAGTTTGTATGCCCAATTCCGCCGCAACTTTTACGCCTTCTAACAATTCCATTTCTCTTCCTGCCGGAATCCGAAAAGCCTGAAGCCAGATGTGCGGTGCAACTCCTTCTACCGATTTGCAGGCATTCACAATCTTTTGCGCCTCGGTATGAAACCAGGAAATCGGCTGGCTGTGATGAATCCAGTATGGGCTTGCTCCGAGAGATTTTAATGAAGGAAAAGTGGCATAATAGGGCAGAAATTCTTCAGGACAATTTGGAAGGAGGCAAAGCGCAGACGAAACACCATTCTGCTCCATCTCTTTCCCCATCGCAGTAAGGAAATCCTGGATACTTTCGTGCTGGAATTGCTGAACAAATGCCGGTTGAGCGGTGAATATATCATCGCCATAGCCTTCCTCAAACTTTTCCTGGCAGATGGCGCAATAACAGCCTCTAATTTCATCCGGATAAGGCTGAAGGGTTTTCAGAAAGAAATGCGGCTCATCAAAGAAAATCGCATTCGGTTGCAATTCCATAGCCGCTTCCAACCAGAGGCGGAGTAATTTTCGTGTATGTGGGCGATTCGGGCATAATGCGGGCAAAATCCTACCATCCTTTCCTTTCTGACAGGTTTCCAGATACCGTAATGCCCAGTAGGAAAAAGCCTCCCCGCCAAATATTCCTCCCACTCCCCACGGGTCTATCCAGCTCTCCAGCCCTTCTGACCGGGCAATTTTCACCCCCTCCTGCGCAGTTCCCCGGTAATACCAGTAATCTTCTTCACTAAAAGTCCAGACCACTATGGAAAAACCGCTCTGGGCAATCTCCTTTAAGTCTTTTTGAAACTGCTGAATATGACGGGTGCCGTAGTAACTGACCCCAAAGCGCAATTATTCCACCGTTACGGTCTTTGCCAGGTTCCTCGGCTGGTCCACATTGTATCCGCGAATGACCGCAATGTGATAGGCAAAGAGTTGCAGGGGGAGAATCATCGTCATCGGATACAACAGAGAGGGCAATGACGGAAGAGCTATCCGAACAGCAACATCAGAAATCTCCATTGCGTCGGAAGAAGTGAGGAGAAAGACTTCGCCACGCCGGGCTTGCACCTCCCGAATATTGCCCAGAATTTTTGGGAAAAGCGCATCATTCGGGGCGATGACTACTGTCAGAAGTTCTTCATCTACCAGCGCTATGGGACCATGCTTCATTTCCCCTGCGGCATAGGCTTCCGCATGAATATACGAAATCTCTTTGAGTTTCAATGCCCCTTCCATGGCTGTGGGATAGTGAATCCCCCTGCCCAGATAGAGTGCATTGCGCTTTTTGTTATACCGATATGCCAGTTGCTCTATCTGGTTGGTATAAGGCGGGGAAAGAATCTGCTCCATCATTCTGGGCAGGAGACGAAGATGATGCAGGTATTCTTCATATTTCTTTTCAGATATAGCATTTCGGATTTTCGCCCAATGTAAGGCGAGCAGGAACAAAACAGCAATTTGTGCAGTGTAAGTCTTCGTTGCGGCAACACCAATCTCCAATCCTGCCCGGGTGTATAACACTTCATCCGTTAGGCGCGTCAAACTATTTCCCAAAGTATTCGTTATCCCCAGAACCGGGATATTTTTCTCCTTTGCCATTTTCACGCCTGCAAGAGTATCTGCCGTTTCCCCCGATTGACTAATCGCAATCACCAAGCTGTTTTTGGGAAACACCACGGGTCTGCTCCGATATTCCGAAGCCACTTCCACAAAAGTGGGGATTCCGGGCAACTGTTCCAGAAGATATTTCCCCACCAGGCCGGCATGATAAGAAGTTCCACAGGCGATGATCTGAACCATCTGCACAGGTTGAAGCAGGTTGTCGGAAATATCCTGAAGATTCAATGTTGTCTCGGAAGCACTCACGCGTTCGCGAAGGGTATCGGCAACGCTTCGCGGCTGTTCAAAAATTTCTTTTTCCATAAAATGACGATACCCTCCTTTTTCAGCGGTGATGGGGTCCCAGGGCACATAGAAAGTGGACCGACTAACTGGTTTCCCCTGCTCATTAAAAAGAGAATATTTGCCTTCCTCAATAAGTGCAATCTCCCCTTCATCCAGCGGAAGAGCATTTCGGGTAAATGGCAGAAAAGCTGGGATGTCGGAAGCAATGAAATTCCCATGAGAAGCAGAGCCGACCACGAGAGGACTTCCGCGCCGAAGCCCCACCAGAATTTCTGGATACCGACTGGTAAGTATACCGAAAGCATAAGTGCCTTCCAATCTGCTCGCAGAAATCCGAATGGCTTCCAGCAAGTCTCTTCCGGAGTCCAGAAAGTACTCCACCAGATGAACCATCACTTCCGAATCCGTTTCGGATTGGAAATCAAAACCTTCTGCTTCAAGGAATTTCCGCAGAGAGAGATAGTTCTCAATGATGCCGTTATGAACCAGCGCAACGGTTTTGCCCTTATGCGGATGGGCGTTCACTTCTGAAGGCTCCCCGTGTGTTGCCCAGCGGGTGTGCCCAATTCCTGCCTTGCCGGACAGATGTAAGCCGTTCATCTCCTCTTCCAGTTCGCGGATTTTCCCTTTTCGCCGAATCACTTGCATTTTCCCTTCGCTCATTACAGCAAATCCCACCGAATCGTATCCCCGATATTCCAGACGCTTGAGACCTTCCAGCAAAAAGGGCATCGCTTCCTCTTTTCCACAATAACCAATGATTCCACACATACCAACTTTGATTATATCCCGTTTCGGCTAAAATTTCATTATGCGATAGTAAAAAGTGCTGGAAACGCTGTATGAATTTTCGGCATGGCTGGCTGGAAAAAGAAGGTAACTCAAGATAAGGAAAAAAAGTGCTCGGAGCCGAAAACCGCTACGAAAAAAGGAGTTACTTCTTAGGGAAACCTCTGCAAGCGTTTATGGCTCTACGATTTCTGGAATTCTGGGAGGCTTTATCGTTTTTGGTGATGGTTTCTGTTATCATATCTGCAAGGTGAGGGGGGAAGGCAAATGGTGCGAGTAAAATGGGAAACACGGATTGCCATTGACCCGGAGGTTCATCACGGTGACCCATGCATTAAGGGAACGTGCATTCTTGCGTTTGTCATCATCGGGAGCCTTGCAGACGGGATGAGCCCGCAAGAGATTATCCAGGAGTATCCCCAACTGACCGAAGAGGATGTTTATGCGGTGCTTGCCTATGCCACCAACGCATGAACCACACGCAACGGCTTCCAAATCTGGCTAAATGGCTCGCCCTATGGTGGGTATAATATGTGAGGGCAAGCGATGGAAGCGCTGAATGAAATTATGGCGTGGCTGACAGCACTGGCCCAAAAGTGTGGTGAAATGCTAATGGACGCAAAAAATATCTCCGTGATTTTTCTTTTCATAGTCTTAATCACGCTCAGGACAGCAACAGAACCTCTTCCTCATCCAATACTCCCGAACGACCGCAATCTTCTTCGCTTCAACAATATCAAACTACTCCACAGCCCTCAGGCCAACCCTCTTCACCAATTGAGCAATCCGTTGAACGACAACTTGACCTTTATCATTATGCAGTTCTGTTGCTTTCCGCCATCGTCCTTGGACTCACAATTTTTGTGATTGTGCTCCTTGGTCTGGGTTGGTTTAACTGGTGGCAGTTATTGCGTCTTAGACGGGAAGTTGCTGAAGACTTAAGACATTGGCATGAGGAGGAAATGAAAAAAGCAAAGGACACGGTAAAAACGTGGATGGACGACCTAAAGAAGCAGGAAGATGAGTTCCGTAAGCTGATGGACCACGGCAGGCAGAAATTTCTGGCTCCATGGACGAATTTAGGAAAAGTATGGAAAGCAAGTACGGTGAGATGGAAAAGAAAGTAGAAGAAAGGGAAAGGGAAGTTACCAAAAGGTTGGCTGGCATTTCTGCTGTGGCTCCTCCTGTCCCTGGAAGAGACCCTCTTTTTGACCTCGCTTATAAAGCCCAGGAGGAAGGAATGTATGAACTTGCCAAGTTCTATTATAACAGGGTGATCGAGAGGGACCCCACAAATGCCATAGCCTACAACAACCGGGGAGCCGCCTACGATGACCTTGGAGAATATCAGAAGGCGATAAAAGACTACGACAGAGCCATAGAGTTAGACCCGAATTTAGCCCCAGCCTACTACAACCGCGCCTGTGCTTACTCTTTGAAATTTGGGTCAGAAGGGAAGGAAGATGATAAAAAACAGGCGGTGGCGGATTTGCAGAAGGCGATAGAACTGGACCCGGAATATAAACAGATGGCGAAGACGGATGAAGATTTTAACCCCATCTTGGATGAGCCGGAGTTTCAGGAACTCTTTTAAAAGTCGTCAGCCGTCAGGGGTCAGGGGTAAGAAAGAGACTGTTCCCTGTTCCCTCTTCCCTATTGTAGTGAGGGTTAATTGACTGTGAATCTTTTATATGGTAGGATTACTCTGGATGGGGAGGGCACAAGTATTTCGGGTGTTTCTGAGTCATAGCATTGCTCCTTGGGAACTTGCGCTTCTCAGTGGTATGGCGGATACGGTTGCACATCAAGGGGCTTTGCCTTTTATCCCTGACCGCGACTGGCGGTCACCTGATGATAGGTTGCCTGAGCGTGTCTGCACTCTCATTCGTGAGGCAGATTTTATTATAGCGCTGGCTACGAGACAGGGACGCCATCTCCCCTGGATGAACCAGGAACTTGCGTATGCCAGCACTCTCACGCCAGGAAGAGGAGTCTTTGTCGTAGCCGACCCCGGGTTGGAGATTCCACCCGGGTTTGATGTGGTGTGGTTAAATCGTCAGGACCCCTTCCAAACCCTCTCTTCTGTGGGGCAAAGAATAAGAACCCTCATTCAGGACCATCACGCTCAAGAGCTCCTGAGATGGCTTGTGGTTGGAGCAGTGATACTCCTTTTGCTGAGGGGGAAATGAAACAATGCCGGTGCCCGAGCTTGATATAAAAAAAATATATGATCAAGAAGAAGAGCAAGAAGAATATCGCGTCTGGTGCCAAAAGTTTCCTGCCTCCGAAATCTCTCTGCAGATGATTGATAACATCCTCAACACAATCCGGCAGGTTCCCCGTCATTGGGTTCCCCGGTGGATAAAAGAATGGGCGGAGGAATACCCTAAAAGGGTCATAGATATTGAAGAATGCCGCAAGATAGGGAAAACTTTCCGGTTTCTGATGTCAGAAGCGATTACCCACAATCGTGAAGAGGACCGATAGAGATTGCCTGCATTTTTGGATGCTTCAGTATTTGTGAAATTTTATTTTCCGGAGGCAGGAAGTGAAGAGATAATCCGCCTCATCGATGGCGGGGAAGAGGTCTGGCTCTCGGAACTCACAGGCATTGAGATTGCTGCGGCACTCGCCAAGAAGGTTAGAGAACAGGACCTGAAACAAGAACATTTCCCGGATTTGCTCGGGAAGATTTCCCACGACCTTGCCACCGGAAGATTTGGAATCGTAACGATAGACGATGAAGTGAAAGGAATGGCAAAAAATTTACTGTCTACGTGGGCACTTCAGCATCCATTGCGCACCCTGGATGCTCTTCAGTTAGCCTCGGCATTGAAGATGCGGTCTCAGAAGCCTGAACTGGAATGGGAATTCTATGTTTCTGACCGGACACTTGCAGCTGCCGCCGAGGGTCATGGGCTGGTCACTTGCCGTGTCGGGATACCTTGAACCGCCTTCCGAAAGTCATCAGTCGTAAGTCGTCAGGGATAAGAATGTAAAGAAGTAAACTATTCCTTCCTCCCATTGCCTGAGCTCTAAATCCAAAATTCAAAAGTCGAAATACTAAAGCCCAAATTCTAAACATCAAATTGGTCTGGAATTTGGAAAACTGGGATTTGGAGTTTGTATAGAATTTAGAAAGTGGAATTTAGAATTTTTTCCCGAAAAACTAAAGCCTCATCGCTGTTCCCTGTTCCCTCTTCCCTGCTCCGCACTGGCACCTTATTCAGAACTTTTCATATACACCGTTCGGATAGGAAAGGGAATTTCAATGCCCTCTTGTTTATACCGGTGGTGCAGACGCTTGACGAACTCGTGTTTGAGCAGATACTGGTTCACAAACTCTTTCGCCCGCAAAATGACGGTAAAATTGATGCTGAAGTCGCCGAAGGTGTGATAACGGATGAACGGCTCAAATTCGGGAACTCCGCCCTCTACCTCCTTCATCACTTCTTTTGCCACCTCAATGGTAACCTGTTCCACTTTTTCAAGATCGCTATCGTAACTCACACCAACCGGAATAACGACGGACATCTCACACTCCGGAAGAGAAAAGTTTGTGATGATAGCAGAAGCCAGGCGGGAATTGGGCACCACAATGAGATTGTTCGGAAGCGCCCGTATCGTGGTATTTCTCCAGGAAATATCCGTCACATACCCTTCTTCTCCGGAATTTAGTTTCACATAATCTCCCGGCTTCACCTGCCTGGCGGCAAGGATGTGAAGACCGGAAAACAGATTGGAAAGCGTATCCTGTAATGCCAGTGCCACAGCAAGACCTCCAATGCCCAATGCGCCGAGAATTGGCGTGATGGAAATCCCCAGTGATTGCAAAATCACCAGAATACCTACCACGAATACCACAAGCCGGGTCAGATTTTCAAAAATTGTGGTAGAAGGCAGAATCCCCTCTGCCTTTTTGAGATATACCTTGAGAAAGCCCACCGAAATAATGGCAAAAAACCAGGTCAACGAAAGAAGGACGAGGACCAGCAAAACCTTACGAATAAGTTGGAGCCAATTGGGTGCCAATGGCAGGATGAGCATAGCCACATAGATGCCTGTGAGGGTAAACCAGAACTGCGCCCTCCATCTGAGTGCAGAGGCAAGAGTCTCAACTCCTTCCCACCGGGTCTTTTTCACCAGTTCTCGCAGTTTGATTAAAACGATTTTCTCAAAAACCAGACCGATGAGATATCCTGCAACCACCGATGCCAACGCCCATATTCCTTTGATAAGAATTGGAGTCATTTGCCTTTCACCCCCTGCCTGCTCTTAATTTTATGCCCTTTTGGATAGGTCTATAATGGCGAGGAGGGAGTTAATCGTTCTCCGCCGGGCTTCGTAAGCCAAGCATACTACCGCCTTCTTCTCATCCGGGCTGAAGGAGGAATCGGAGACGACGACGCGTTTTGTGGGGAAGATGTTTTTCTGAAACCATTGCCAATCAGAATGCCCCTTTTGATTAAAATAAGTGAGCCGACGGGCATTCCTTCCATCCTGCTCCGCTATCCACAACTCTGTTTTCACATCCTTCGCCCAGTTGAGTCCATACACATTACGAAATTTCACATTGAGTTCGGCGCCGGACATCCAGAGAATTTTCGTTCCGTCAGGAGAATAATGGGCGTGCTCATCCCAGTCTTTATAGGTATTCGTCAAATTCTTCAATTCGCCTGTCAGGAGGTCATACGCATAAATATCCAGTTCATTCACCGATTGCCCCTGCTGAAGGTTTGCGGTGAACAATACTTTTCGGTCATCAGGTGACCAGTCGTGGGATTCATAGAAACTTTTCTGCGCTCCGGGCTGGAATTGCTGGATATTGCGGAGCGCGGGCTTTCCGTCTTGCAAAACGAAATCCGCAATAAACAACGCCCATTCGCCCCATTCGTAGCCTTTTCTTATATCATATTTTCCCACCGGACCTGCCCAGAAGAGTCGTTTTCCGTCTCGGGAAAACTGCGGGTGAATTGCCCCACGCGGCTTCCGGTAATCCGTCGTATAATCCGTCAGTTTCCAGAATTGCTTTCCATCCGGGGTCATTGCCCATAGGTTCGTATTCAAGCCCACACCCGGAGTGGCGAGTTCTTCTGCTTTTTTGGTCCGCACATCTTCGTTCGCCGCGGTAAAAACTATGTAATTCCCCGACGGATGCCAGGTAACGCTACCCGAGTGCTTTTGGGGAGCACCTGGGTAACAGGTCAAACATTGCGCTTCCGAGCCATCCGGGCGAATCTTCCAGATATCCATATACCAGTCCTTTGGATTCCGCTTCGTGTAGGCAATCCACTCGCCATCCCGCATCCAATCCACATCTGCTACCCACTCGTCTATCAGCGTAATCCCCATTTCCGGATAAGCCTCTGGCAAATTGACTTGTCGTCCGAACCTGCCGCTGAGGCTCAAAATCCCTATACCCAGCAGGATATAGAACACGCTGAACACTCCCGTTCTCATCATTTTCTACCTCCATCCCAAAATCTCCTATTTATGCGTTTATAAATATTTCAGATTTTTTAGCATTCTTTTCACTTCTGGAGCCTGGTCTTCGCGAACCATCAGAACCACCGGAACGACCCACGATTCCGCCCGTTGGGAGTGTTCACCCTGAAAAAAGTAAGTCACACCTTCCGCACCTAAAAGAGATTTCAGCATTGCGATATCTCCTGGATTATTAACTTTGAGCACCTGGACGAAAGTCACCTCTTCCGGCTGAGGCTCAGGGGGGGTTCGGAAACTAAAGGAACTTCGCAATCCGCACACTCCGTAAAACCCTCTCTATATTCCGCTCTACATTTCGGACAAAACATCTTCCGACCTCAAGGCCTCTGTTACTTCTTTTTGAAAATTTTCCGTATCCAAAACGAAGGCTTGGATGGGCTTTGCGTTCACGATGCACCCTTCAAAATCGCCCCGCTTCTTCACTTCTTCCGGCTCTTCCGTCTTACTTATCCAGCGGACGGGGATATCGGGCACCACCTCCTTGATCACCTCTTCCGCCTTCTTCAGGAAAACATAGGAAAAGGGGCAAAACGAAGGACCATAGATGATGACGGCTTTCTCTTTATCTTCTTCCTGCGGAATGTATTCAGCCGCTTTCTCAGGTGTTGGCTGATAAATAAATCCTTCCTCCAGGGGATAGAATAAAAAGTCGGGGTCTTCGCCTACTGGCTTGAAGCCCATATCGCTGAAGAAAAGGCGTGCGGGATACTGGCTCTGCCTTTCGCCAGGGAAAGTTCTCGTCACCAGGGCAGATGCAGGCTGACCATCAAACCAGACCTGCGGCTTTTTCATTTCCTTCATCAGGTGGGTGAGGAGTTTTCGGGCAATTCCCTTTCGCCAGTGCTTTTCTTCAGGAACATAAATGCAATCAATGAAGACGACTTTCTCCTCGGGAATTGGGTGATAGTGAATATGCCCCACAGGGGAAGTGCCTATAAAGGCGAATTTGGCAAATTTTCCCCTTTTTTGAAGCACCTCTTCCGCCCATTTTCTCTTCTCCTCCACGCCTTTGATGAACGCCGGATTTTCTCTCCAATCAGGAAAAATGCAGAACCAGGCCAATTCCTCCACATTTTCCCTTCTCACTTCTTCTACCCGAATCTCCTCCATCTTCCATTGCCTCCCTGTTCTTTATTATAAGAGCCGATGGCGTTCACTGAGGTTTTTCTACTTGTGAGCGTTGGCTCCTACACCGTTTCTGTCGAGTGTAACTCAACATCATTTTCTGGAGAATATGAGATGATTTCGGACGAGGAATCTTCCATCAAAGAGGATGGGAATGCCTTCGCCATTAAGAATGGCTTCTTCCGGCTCGCCTTGTGCTTTTACCGCATGGATATGAAGATGGGGTTCGCTGGTATTCCCGGAATTGCCCACTTTTCCAAGCAACTGACCCTCTTTTACGGAATCTCCTTTCTGAACTTTTAGACTGCCCTGCATCATATGTGCCATAACCACCCGGACCCCCAGACAATCTATCACCACATGATTTCCTGCAGGATTCCGGATGTCAGTATTTGGGGGAATATTATCTGGCAAGCCATCAACAGCCTCACTTATAGTGCCTTCACAGGGGCTGTATATAAACTTTCCATAAATGGCATATCGCTTTGGGCTCTTGGGGTAAAGCCCTAATGCTCGGGTACCCAGTGCGTTGAGTTTCACGATGTCCAGCGCATATCTCTGGGCTTTGCTGGCATGGTGCTGGTTGATGATGCGGGTGTTTCCTCCTTGTCCTACATAATAAACCCCGCTTCTCAATGGAAAGGAGAGGTGAACAGGTTTCCCTTGAAAAGAGGAACCTTTTACCGTATTCCAGATAATATAGGCAAAGAGAGCGAAAGCAAGAAAGCCTCCAGCGAAACCCAGCCACTCCTTCCAGTTCTTTTGAATATAAAAAGGCAATGTTTTCACTCTCAGATAAGAAGCAATGCCAGCAGAGAAGAACAGGATAACCGTGAGCCATCTGAAGAAGTAACTGAGCCAGTCCAGTTTCGTTGGATGCTTTCCCTTCCAGACCATACGGATGAACAGAAGAGGGATGAGGAGGTGGGAGAGGAAGAGAGAAAAGATGATTATCCAAGTCATAGATTCTGGAGGGAAATGGTCATTTTCGGGAGCTGTTCTTTCTTGTCGCTCTTTTCCGCAGATGTGTGCGCATCCAAAAAGCGATGGAACAGCCGAGGAAGGAAAAAAGCGTGTCGCTCCAGAGGTCAGAGAAAGACGGGTCCCACATCCAGCCTTCTCCCACATATTCGTGCAAGACATTCCAGACCATCAGCCAGGTAAATGTTTCGGAAGCACTGACCCGAAAAATGAAGGGGATGAAGACACCGGCGCTCAAAAAGAAAACGATGTGGAAAAGATTCACGAAGACATAAGACCCATCCGAAAGCCATAGGTCCAGGATGTTTGAATAAGTCCGGTCGGGCGGGGGCATTTTCCAGAAAAGGGAGAAATGCTGAAAGTTGCAGACAATCCGCCCCACTCCGAACTCGGGGCAATCCCGCAGAACAGGATAGCGAGTTTTTTCCACCAGATTTTCCGGACCTGCCAGAAACCAATAGAGTAATTCCAGTGCGAGCAAAAAAGGCAAAAGTAGCCATAATTTCCGTCTACTTCGTGTCAAGAAAAAAATCCCACCTTTGGACAGGCTTCAGAGGCAAAACCCCCTGCAAAAAGATTTATTGGAGAAGGATGTATGCAGGAGTGAAGGAGGAGGAAAGATAATTTCCTTGCCGGTCCAGAGCACGGATGACGATGATGTAGTTTCCATCCGCAAGAGGCAGAGAAAAAGAAGTCCCCGCAGTTTTGGGCAGGCGAACGGTCTTATCCTTTTCAAATTCGCAGGAGTAACTCTGGCGGGTTGGGCGCGGGAGATAGACATAATATGGATAAATCGTCAGGCTACCCAAGGGGTCAACAATTTTACAAAAAAGGATCTCATACACTTCTGTGTTGGGAAAAGGAGACCATTGCAGAATGGAATATTTTTTCCCCACTTCAAGTGGCTGAACCTGAATGGCTTTCCCGACCCGAATGGTTCCCAGCGAGACTTCAGGATTTTCTTGTGTGATGTGAATCTCCGGGGGAAAATCTACTATCGCAGTGTTTTCTGGCTCTGCAATTACTTCCAATGGGATGTTGAGCAAAAGGCGATAGGTTTTGTAGGGCAGAGAAGAAAAGACAAAAGAGCCGTCCGAATTCAAGGGGAAATGGGTGACAGATGAGAAAAAGCGGTCTTCTCCCTTACGCGGGTCTTTCCACCTCGGAGCGAGGGAAACCCAGACATGACGGATGTCCGCCCATGGTGTCAGAACGCCGGGTAGAAATTCTATCTTTCCAGCAACTTTGCCCGGACGCTCAACGGAAAAGGCATCTTGCTGAATGATGGCAAGAGTCTTCTGATGTATCTCCAGCAACCGGTTCAAGTCGGGTTCAGGAAATAGGGCGATTTGGCGCTGAACGCGTTTCTGAAGATTTTCCTCCGCCTCTTGGGCTATCGGCAATTGATAGTAATAGGCAAATTCTATGGCGCGGAATTGCCAGTTCAATCTGCTCTCTTTCAAGTCCATAAATGCCCGAAAAAGCCTCTCGGCGTCCTTTTGTGATAAGAACGGGTCACTTTTGCTAAAAGTATGCACGACCAATGCCCAGATAAGAGGAGTTTCATAAGGTTGACGCTCTACCTTTCGGATGAAATAATCCCGAAATTCCGGATATTGCAGGTGGAAACGCTTCATCTGGATAAAGTTTGGCACAGGCGTAATGATACTGAGTCTGCGTCGTGATGGCTGGGGCTCCGGAAATCTTTCCAGCATTTCTGGATAGTAAGACCGGGACATTTTCCAATAAGGCTGAAGCCAGAGTTCGGTGTCTGAAAGCATCAGATGGAGGCGAGCAACATCCCGCTGAGGTGGTGCGAAAGTCTCCTTTTTCTGCGGTATCTGATGAATCCAGAGCGCTGCAGGCAGACTGAACAATGCTACAAGAACAAGATTGGATACTACTGCTTTCGCTAAATGTCCGGGAGTCTTCGCTCTGAGCAGGGCAGGATATACCCACCAGAGCAGAGCAATTCCCAGCCCGATGCCGAGAAACGGTAGTAGTCGCAAAAAGTAATCGCTGAATTCCGCAACAATAAGGATTGCGCTTCAACCGAAGAATGCGAAACCGACCAGCATGACAACGGTTCCCATAAGCACAAAAAACAACCCCTGAAGCCAGTGACCGAAAATAGCCCTCAGGGAAAGTCTTTTCTTCTCCAGCCACAGCAAGACCAGTTCGGAAATGAGCAGAACGGGAACGACGACGAACATCATCCCATAAACAATACGCTGAAGAGCCTGTTGCTCAAATGGCAAGAGGTAAAAGGGTTGCACAAAGACACCCCGAGCCCACTGCACCGAGGTCACCACAAAAAGGAGCAACGCAATGAGGAGTAACTGAATGAGGCGAAAGAATTTGCCCCAGAACCGACCTTCTTTGAACCATACCCAATAGAGCCCAATTCCCCAGGCAAAAAATATCAGAACTGAGGGCAAAATGAACAGAAAAGGTTTTCGGAACAGGCGAAAGAGAAAAGCGAGCAGATAATGCCCTGCATTGAGATGCTCCGCTCGGAAGAAAAGGGAATCGTCATGGAAGAAAGAGTGAACCGATGCCCACAGCAGAAACAGCCAGAGCCCTAAAACAATTCCATAAAATATCATTTTCCTCATTCCCTATTCCCCTCCAAATTCATTGTAACAAACCGGCAGGTTATTGAGCCTTGCGGCAGTGAACGGTATGAAGCCCTGTGCGAAGTATCATCGCTGAGCCTCCACGATTTTTTGCCCTATTTCGGGCTCTACATGGACAATAACCTCAACGACTTCCGGGATAGCTGAGCGGATGGCGTTTTCCACTTTATGGGCAAGCAGGTGGGCTTCTGCTGTGGGCATTTTCGGGTCTACGGATATGTGCAAATCCACATATATTTCACTTTCTTTCCCCCGGCTGCGAATCTGATAAGTGCTCTGGACTCCGGGAATGGATTCCGCCACCTTTTGTACCGCTTCCATCGGCAAAACCTGAGTATCAATGAGCACCATACCGGAACGCATCAAAATGAAATATGCCGCACGCCCAATGAACACAATCACTCCCAGCGCAACGATAAAGTCCAGCCAGACAACCCCGATTCGGATTCCGACCAGAGTGGCAAGGACGGAAAGAGAAATTCCCACATCGGTGGCAGTATGGCTGGAATCGGCGATTAAAACCTCACTTTTCAGTTGCAACCCCGCCCACCGCTCGTATGAAAACACCACGATGTTCACCACAATGGTCGCCACAAAAACCCAGAGACTGTAATCGGGAACTTGAGGAGGAATGTGTTTTAGCCATTTGCCTATCGTTCCCTGAAGCATCTCAAAGGCAATGGCAACCATCACACCTCCGATGAGCATTGCCGCCAAAGTCTCAATCTTACTGTGGCCATAAGGATGCTCCTTATCCCGGGGCTTAAAAGCCAGATGAATGCCCACCAGCCCGACGATATTATTACTTGCGTCGGCGAAAGAGTGCCATCCATCCGCAGTGAGACTGGCAGACCCTGTCAGCCAGCCCATCGAAACCTTCGCCACAGACACCGCAAGATTTCCGAAAAACACCCACCACAACACCTTTCGAACCCTGATGTGCTTGGATACCAACCGGTTGTTGCTCACATTTCTTCAGGCAGGGGAGATTCCCTTCCGGGAAATTTTCTCATTCAGACTTCATAGAAGCAAGGGCTTCCGGCAAGTTAGGAACGAAATCAGCCCCGGCAGGGACTGTGATACTGGAACCCAGAAAATCTGCTCCAATGGGTTCATATCGCCCTCCGAGGCATTGGGCGAGGAATGCTTCAGCGACGGCGTAAAATGACAAACTGTTTTCCGGGCGGGCGAAGCCATGACCTTCATCAGGATAGAGCACATAAGTCACCGGAATGTTTTTCGCCTGCATCGCATGTACAATCTGCTCGGATTCTGCCTGCTTCACCCGGGGGTCATTCGCACCATGCCCCACTAACAGTGGCTTCTGTATGCGCTCCACATGAGTCAGCGGGGAGCGTGAAAGAAGAAATGCCCTGCCTTCCTCAGTCGTATGGTCGCCAACTCGCGCGATGACTAAATCCATCAGAGGCTTCCAGTATGGGGGAACGGCGTTCATAAAGGTCACCAGGTTGGAAGGACCTACGATGTCCACACCACAGGCGAAGGTTTCCGGCGTGAAGGTCATTCCCACGAGCGTTGCATATCCGCCGTAACTTCCTCCCATAATCGCGATAAGGGATGGCTCGGCGATGCCCTCTTTCATTGCCCAGTTCACCGCATCTATCAGGTCATCGTGCATTTTCCCGCCCCACTCTCTGTTGCTGGCATTGATAAACTTCTTGCCCAGGCCGGTGGAGCCGCGGAAGTTCACGCTCAGAACTGCATAACCCCGATTTGCTAACCACTGATGCCAAGCGTTATACCCCCAGTTGTCTCGGTACCAAGGACCACCATGAACAGCCAGCACCATTGGGAGTGGTTTTTCAGGCTTCCCATCTCCATCCGGGTCGCTCCATACTGGCAGGGTATAGTAACTCACCAGATTCCAGCCATCCTTTGATTTGATGACCACCGGGTGCATCTTCGCCAGTGGAAGTTTTTCCAATGCACTGCGATTGGTGAACAGGAAATGCGCCTTCTTTTCTTTCCGGTCATACCGGTAATAGCGCACCGGTCCATTGTCCATAATATAAGCCAGAACCCACCATTGGTCATTCAGCGTCCGATCAATGACCTCCAGGTCCCCGTCTGCCACCGTTCGCAAATAGGCGATGTCTTCTGTAATTTCCGGGTCAAGAATCTTCCAGTTTTTTCGTTCATAGGTGAAGGCAACTGCCTGAATATTCTTCTCTGTAGGGTGTGCCATATAGTCGCTCATGTCCGCCTTTGGGTCTTCCGCAATGACTTTATACTCCCCGGTGTTGAGGTCAAGAGATGCCATTACCCCAGTATCCCGACCCCGACTGTCCATCAGATAAAGAACCTGGTTTGTCTTATCAAATCCGGCAGGCCAGGTAGTCAAAGTATCCTCCTGCGAAATTTCCATAAAAGATTCCCATTTCCCTTCTTCGGTGGGTTTGAGAATGGAATTACCGCCATCGGGCGTGATGCGCATCGCAAAGCGAACCTTGTAATCATCATCGGCGACAAAGTCGAAGAAGCCCTCGTTTTCCTGCAGAAGATGCTTCTCGCCGGTGAGGATGTTCACACGATAAATGTCGTGAAATTGCGGGTTCCGGTCGTTGAGTGAAATGAGGATTTCTTCCGGATATTTGTGGGAAACTTGTAGAATGCGTGCCTGAACGCCTTCTATCGGGGTCAGGTCGGTAACTTCTTCTGTCTCCACATCCACGCGATATACCCGCCAGTTCTCATCCCCATTTTTATCCTGCAGATAGAAGATGTGCTGATTCGTATACGACCAGAAGTAGATGCGGATGCCCCGAAGCCTGTCGTGAGTTACCGGCTTTGCAGAAGAAGGGTCATCCGCAGGGCCCACCCAGACATTGAGCACCCCTTCCTCCGGAGCAAGAAACGACAACTTTGACCCATCCGGGCTCAGCCTGGGCGATGCCTTATCTGGATTGCCAAATATCACCTTTCTGGGAATCAACGGCACTTCCTCTTCTTTTCCTGCCTTGACCGCAAAAATGGCTAAAAGCCCCGTCAACCACAAAACTACTGCATACCTTCTTCCCCCCATTTTTACCACCCCCTTGAGTTTTCTCCCTGCTTCATTTCCCCAGCCCACTGTGGGCATTATATCATATAAAGTCCAAAAACCCTGTTCTCCCTTTTGATGCTTTGGAAGGATTTTCGCAAAAATTTCAAGAAAGTCAGCTATTACTCCGCCCGCTTTGCTCGCCTTTACTTATCTGAAACCTGACCATATCACCCATCCACCAACTCTCATCCCCGTATAATGAAGAATGGTGGAGACAAAGGAACGCAAACGAGGGAAAAGCGAAAATGGCAGAGCCACTGTTGAGGGCAAAATAGCCAAAAGAGGAGGGGGAAGAGAATGAAAAAGGATTGGTGGAAAATGGGGCTTTTTGTATCCTCCCTGTTTTTCATGCAGGTTAAAAAGGAGAATCGGGTGCATATTGATACGGATTATGGGAAAATCGTTGTGGAACTTTATCCTGATAAGGCGCCTAAAACGGTGGAAAATTTTCTCTGGCTTGTTCGTCGGCAATTTTATACCGGATTAACTTTCCATCGCATCGTGCCAGGTTTTGTGATTCAAGGCGGGGACAATCGGGGTGATGGCACAGGCGGTCCGGGCTATACCCTCCCGGCAGAAATCCATCCGGATTTGAAGCACGAAGAAGGTGTGGTGGCGATGGCGCGCCTGCCAGATGAAATCAATCCGGAGAGACGCTCCAGCGGAAGTCAATTTTACATCACCGTCGCCCCGGCTCATCGGCTGGATGGCAAATATACCATCTTCGGAAAAGTGGTGGAAGGGTTGAATGTGGCGAAAAATATTGTCGCCCTGCCCAGAGGACCTCGGGATAAACCTTTGAAAGATGTGGTGATGACAAAGGTGTACATTGAAGGGGAAGAACGGTGGATAAAGTCGCCTCAGCGATGCGGACCCTTCACACGCTCCTTCTTCTTCAAAGCCGAAACGGTAGAGTGGTGGCTCCTGAAAGATGGGAAGAATTATTTTCTGCTTTCCACGGGTCCCGCCCTTGACCAGGAAATTCCAGTGAAGAAGATGTCCGCGATTCACTTTGACCTGTACTGCGAACCGGTGAGAGAGAAGGGGAAAAATGAGCCGGTAGTGGTGGAATATACCGGCGGAGCCCACTGCTGCTGGACCTACCGCGTCTACACGGAACAGGAGGGGAAAGTCCTGGAAACCTTGCTTGATGTGGGCAATGGCTATGAGCCTCGCTTTGAAGACCTGAATGGCGATGGAATAAAAGAGATTCTTGCATCGGATGACCGATTGGATTACTTTGATGACTTGAGCCACGCCGTTTCCCCTTTCCTTCCTATGGTGCTCTGTTATTCGGTAGGAAAATTTCAGGATTGTTCGGCTCAATTTCCTCAAGTCACGCGAGATTGGTTGAACCAAGAACTCAAAAAGGCTCAAAAGGAAACCGAAAAATGGAATTCAGAAATGCGGAAAGGGAGAGCGCTGGGGATATTTGCCGCTTCCGTTCGGATGGGCGAAAAGGAAAAAGGCTATCAGCGGATAGGAAAGTTTTGCAGTGCAGAATGTCTGGACTGGTTGAAAAAATATGAAGTGGAAATCATAGAAATTGCTACCACCCCACGCCCTCTGTATACCGAAAATAAAAAAGAGCAAAAACCCCGCTATCCTCTCCCCGCCAAAGACTGAAGCAGGAACACAGCCACCACCTGTGATGGGGACAGATAGAGGATGATATTATGAATGTGGTGAGCAAGAAGTAGAAACATAAATCGATTCCGAAGAAAAAGAGAGAAATTTTTGCAAAAGAACCCCACAAGGTTGCAGGAAGGAAACAATCGCAGATAAATCGCCGGGGAAATTGCACCGGGTGCGGAGTAAGAAAAATGCCTCGTAGAAGAACGAGAAGCCAGAGCCCATTACCTTTTGGGGCGGAAAACGAGCGGATAAATTCGGAACGAAAACCGATAGAGGTCTCCGGCAGAACCTTCACGCTTGAATACCTCCTGAAATTACTGGAAGAAAACCCTGACCACGGGTTTCAAAACAATCCACGCATCCAGAATGCTTTTCAGGTCCTTTGCGAATTATATAAAAAAGAACTGTCAAAGGTTTCAAATTATAATGAGACAGAACTGGAAGATGAATTTATCAAACCGATATTGAGCCGAGCCCTTGGATTTAACATAAAGTGGATGACCAGGCGTAAAAATATAACCATCGCTGGGGCATCAATCCAGCCGGACCTTGTGCTGTTCCCTTCTGAAGCGGATTACAATGAGGCTCTTCAGTTTCGCGATTCGGAGCCTGAAACATACTTCAGAAAGGCTCTCTGCATAGTTGAAAGCGAACTCTGGGGCAAGAATCCTTTTCAGAGACCCCAAGAGACGCGAAGAGGCTCCCGAAGAGATTCGGGAAGGCAAACATCCGAGAAGCCGTATAACCAGATTCTCCGTTATCTTCATACCTCAGGGATTCCCTGGGGAATTCTCACCAACGGTGCGCAATGGGTTCTTGTCCCGAAGGACCAGCCAGATCGCTCCCCCACTTATATTCTCTTTAACCTTTTGCATATCCTTGAAAATCCGGCTAACGAAGAATCCCTTAAAGCATTTAGCCTTTTCGTATTCCTTCTTGAGAAGGAGGCATTTGCAGGCAGGCAAGAAAGAGGGTCTCGCCTTGACCAGATCCGCGCGCAAAACCTCCAGAGGCAGGCTCAAGTGGAAGCAGGGTTGCACGCAAGAGTTTATCCCGCTCTCCTCGCTTTTTCTCAAGGATTGCACGATTATCTGCACTCTAACGGGCATTCCTTAGCGCCAGAAGATGGTAAAAACATTTACTCTGCTTCCCTATACCTTCTTTACCGGCTCCTCTTCATTTTTTACGCGGAATCACGGGGACTTCTAAGGATTGGCGATCAGCGATTTAGCCTAATGAAAATCAGAGAGAATTGCCGGGAAGTGCCTGTGGAGTGGACACCCCGAGGAAACAGAATATCTATGAGGTTCGCCGAGCCGAGGAACAGTTTCAAGAAAAACACGTACTGCTTTCACGGCAAGTTGGCGCAACTTTTTAGGTTTATTGACGAGGGAGATCAAGACTTGGAACTCCCGGGCTATAATGGAGACCTGTTCAAGCAAAAGAACTGGCCTGAAGGTCCCGATAACCTGCAGATTTCGGACTACCATATCGGAATCGCTCTCCATTTTCTGGGTTATCGCCACGAGCAAGGACAACTGCTCACAGTGGATTACCACAACCTTGGCGTTCGACAGTTAGGAGCAATCTACGAGCACCTTCTCATTTTTTCTGAGCCGAAAGTTGCCACATCCGATACTTCGGTAGAGTGGCATTATCCCGAGCCGGAAGAGAACGGTAGGACCCGAAGAAAGGCTGTTACCATTGCCATTCCCGCAGGGTCGGTTTATTTTGAGCCGGAACCCAGCAGGCGAAAGGGAACGGGCACCTATTATACGCCAGAATACATCGTCCGCTACATCGTTGAGAATACATTGGGGCCGCTAATGGACGAGCGCGAGAAGGAATTCAAAGCAGTTATAGATAAAATAGCCCAGAAAAACCGCGAGGCGAACTCTACCAGAAGCCCACGGAGACTTCAGGAAATTAAGCAGGAAGAAATTCCACGCCTTGAGAACGAAGCGCTGGATACACTTCTGAGGGTAAGAGTCTGCGACCCGGCGATGGGCAGTGGCCACTTTCTCGTGGACGCCTGCGACTTTATCACGCGACAGATCTTAGAAATCTTGGAAAAATATTCGGATAGCCCCGTAGAGAATAAGATTAACGAACTGAGAAACGAACTATTGAATCATGCAAATGCAAAAGGCTACCAACTCAAGCCAGAGCATTTGACAACCGAACGCCTCATCCAGCGCCTCGTCTTAAAGCGATGCATCTACGGCGTGGATTTGAACCCGCTGGCGGTTGAACTGGCAAAGTTATCCCTGTGGCTCCACTGCTTCACCGAGGGCGCTCCCCTCTCTTTCTTGGACCACCACCTCAAGTGTGGGAATTCCCTTATCGGCGCAAGATATGAAGAGATTCAAGAAGGGCTATGGCAGGTCGGTCTTTTCAACCAGATTCCAGCGTATTTTCCCCGCATAACGGGGATGCTGAAAGTGATTAGTGAACTAACCGACGTTACTATGGAGGAAGTGGGCGAGAGCGTTAGGAAATATAAAGAATCGGAGGACCTGATGAAGCCAGCCCGCAGGCTTTTTGATGCCTGGACTGCTGAATATTTCGGGCACCGGGGAATTCAAGAATCACTGAAAGGCGCAAAGGAAATCCCCAAAGACTGGGACAAGGTTGATGGGAATGCGCTCCCAGACTGGTTTTGCGAAGGATTGAGGGAAGCCCGAAACAGACGATTTTTCCACTGGGAGTTGGAGTTCCCCGAAGCCTTCTTCGACGCACACGGGTTCAAGCCGAAGGAGGAGCGGGGGTTTGATGCGGTGATTGGGAATCCACCGTATGGCATTGTGTTCGATGAAGATGAAAAGGCATTTTGGGAGTGGCGGTTTCCGTCATTCGTTCGTAACAACGACCTCTATGTGGCTTTTATGGAATTTGCTGTTCTGATGTGTTCGGTCAACCGTTCGGCCTCTATGATTGTGCCCAACACATTTATCTTCGGTCCATACTTTACTGCCTTAAGGCGTTTCCTGCGAGAACACGCTTATGTCGTATCAGTCGTGGATTTTGGAACGACACAAATCTTCGACGACCCGAACGTATTCAACGCTATCTTTATGCTCCAAAGACAAGACCTCAAGACAGGCTCAATAGAGAGAAAGGCAAGTTTCTATCAGGCGACTCAGCAGAGCGGTAGAGTGCAGGTGCTGAGTCACACAGAAATTGATGTGGATTCCTTAAAGGATGAGCGATGGAAGATAGAACACCCCGTTGTCCTTAAGATGTGTGCAGTCGGGGATTTAACAATGGATGAGGTCGCACTTGTTAAGGATGTTGGGTTTAACTACTGGACGATAGGCAGAGGAAAGAAGCGAGGCGGCTCTATAGGCAGCCGCGTGCTATATGAAGGAGAACGCCAGCATCCGGGTGACATTCCGTATCTTAAAGGCAGCGACTTTGACCGCTACGAGCCTGTCGGATCAAATGAGCATTGGCTACGTTACAGCTGGGAAAGTCTAATTGACTCCGACGTTGACATCTTCAGGTTCTCGCCGCAGTTTCTTCGTGTCCCAAAGAAGATAGTCTATCGACAAACTTCAGACAAACTCATTGGTTCGATAGATACGAGTGGCTTACTCGTTGATAAAACAGTCCATGTAGTGCTGCTACGAGAGGGTTGGCAACGCTTCTCGTATGAATACCTACTTGCCATTTTCAATTCCACGTTAGCGAACTTTGCCTATTTAGATTTTGCACAAGAAGAAGGCAGGACGTTTGCTCAGGTTAAAACTTTTAACGTCAAAAGACTTCCCATCCGCCGCATCACCTTCACCACACCCTCTGACGAACGGGCGCGGCTGGTGGAGGAGGGGAAGCGGCTGTATAATGAGATGGTAGAGAAGATGACGAGGAGGTGAGACCGATGAGCCACACGAGCCTCGAACTGAAGCCGCCGCCGCAGTTTGCCACGGATGCGGACGGCAAGCCGACGGCGGTGACGCTGGGCACAATTGCTTACATCAAGTTGCTGGTGCGGGCGAATGTGACGGACCCTGCGCTCTGGCCGCCGAGGATGGAGAAAGGCGCAGCATGGTTGGCGCGGGTGCGGCAAATCGAAGTGGACTGCATTGCCCAGCACGGCGAGTTCGACTGGGAGAAACTGCCCGAGGCGGTGCAGAACGAATACGATAGCCTGTGTCTGTCGCTGGACGAACTGCAGGACATAGGAGAATGGGTAACATGGGAGGATTATAAGGTTCGGCGGGAGGAGAATGGGGCATGAACTATGAGGTAAAGTTATCGCCTCGCGCCCAGCGTGAACTTAACAGCTTTTGGGGCGACACCGATTTGCGCTTGAAATCTGCTGTTGATAAGTTAGCAAACAATCCGCGCCCGCCGGGCTGTCGCAAAATGGCTGGACGCGCCAACGAATGGCGCATCCCTGCGGGCGTATATCGCATTGTTTACACGATTGACGATTCGGCACTGCAAGTGCTGATACGTCGAGTCGGTCACCGCCGCGATGTCTATGATTCTTAGGTGGGCGATGATGTTACTCTCTTACCCCGACTTCCTCAACTCCGACTTGGGGCGCTGGTTGGACGAGAGGCTGAACGCCGACCAAACAGATGTCGTCCATGACCTCCTCGCTTTCCTCGCTGAGCAGATGATTGGAATGAACAAGCAAAAGCAGGAAGAGGTCAAAGGGTTTCTCACTTGGCTGGAGCGGCATATTGGTGCGAGAGTGGATGACCTTAGCAACAAAACCAAACTTCGCGCCTACCACGAACACGACTTTAACACCCTGATTGGCGTTTTGCGACAAAACCGTGGAAAACTTCAAAATTCTCTCGACCGCCCACTCGAAGAAGAAATTGAGCGCGAGTTCAACAGAGGTATGGCTACACTCACTCCGCTCAAACAAAGAATCACTGCCACCGACCGCCTGATTGACCTCATCGTCTATCGCCTTTATGGTCTAAATGAGGATGAGGTCACCATAGTTGAAGGTAGCACCTCACAACCCTTGGGGAGGTGAAAACTATGTCTCTTGCATTTTTTGAAGGATGGCTTAAGGCCTTTTATCATCAGTATCGTGGCAAATGGCGTAGTGTTCATTTTCATCGCTTGGTTACTAAAAAACAAGTTCAAAGAAAGTGTTAGCCGTCTCGTTAGAGCCTGCATAAATAACCTCGAAACAACTAAGGAGCCCTATAAACAGACACACCCTGATGTTTACAAGCAGCTATATCACCTTCAAGGACAGATGGAAGCCGTTGATAAAAGTATAAAAAGTTTAAGATTCCTATTGAGTGAAAAAGGAGGTAGATAGAAATGTGGTGGATTATAGGGTTAGCAGGACTGGCTCTGCTGGCAAAAATTATTCAAGATTGGGGATGGGAAAGAGGATGGACTAAAGGCGAAATAGGAGAACTCCCTAAATCCCCGGGAGTTTATATTCTTCATTATCCCAATCTCAAGGAGAGAATATATATTGGTGAAACTAATGATCTTCGTTGGCGACTTTATGAACACCGTAAAAAGCTATGGAGAACATTTGATTGGTATCAAACGAGAAGTAAATTAGAAGGCAAGTGCCTCGAGCGGCGATTAAAAGGGGAAGTTAGAGAGTGAGCCAGTGGACCCGGCAAATCCTTCAGGAAAATCTGAAATTCTGGAGTGCGGTGGTTCATCACCGTTTTGGACTGGCGGTATTTCACCACTGTGGTTGGGCAATGAAGCCCAGTTGCTTGAGATGTTCCAGCAGGTCAGGATGAAGATTCACCCAATATTCTTCGGGTAGTGGCACTTTTTTCTCTCGCGGACCAGCTTGAAGGTGGAGGTGAACCGGGATAGAGCCGGGAAACTGCTGGAGAAGGTCCTTGAGTGCGTCAAGACGGGAAAGAGCGGTTTCAGAGATGAAAATGGTGAGGGGTTTTATGGTGGTGCTCTCGTCCTGATGTTGCTGATGAGGACGCAGAGGGTGAACTTTATCAACCAGAAGCATTGCACGCCCTTCTTCTTCCTCCTCTGTATACTGGTGGGATAATCTGCCCTGCAGAATAAGGACTTTTTCTGTCATCCAGTTCACTGGGGGCTCTTCAATCAGCCGTGGAGGGATTTGAAAACTCAGCATTCCGGTCAAATCTTCAATCACACCGCGAGCGAAGCGAAAGCCTTTTTTGCTGGAGCGAATCTGGAATTGAGAAACGAAACCTGCTGTAGTGATGTGACTGCCATCTTCCATTTTTCGCACCTGCTGAATTTGTGGAATAGACAATTGCTGAGCGACTAAGGTGAAAGGTTCAAATGGATGCCCCGAAATGTAGAAGCCCAGCACCTTTTTTTCTTCTTCCAGCAGAGCAAAACTTTCTGCTTCAGAAATTTCACCTGTGGCGATGGGTTTTGCCTGCTCTTTTTCTTCCGATGCAAAAGAGAACAGGGGTAAAGCGCCAGCCTTTTCCTTCATCGTATGCGCCTGATTGAGCAGGTTTTCCAGTTGATGGATAAGCACCAGGCGATTCTTCTGAAGAGAATCCATCGCTCCAGATTTCACCAGATTTTCTATTATCCCCTTATTGATGAGGTGTAAATCTACCCGGCTGAGAAAATCTTGAAATGACCGAAACATCCCGCCAGAGGAGCGAACGGAGACGATATGCTGGCAATGCTGAAAACCCACTTTTTTCACACACATCAACCCCATTCTGATACCGTCGCCTTCCACATCAAAATACGGTCCGGAATGCTGGATGTCTACGGGGTAAAATGGAATGTTTTTCAGCCGGAGTTCGTGCAGGTACATTGCAGTTTTTTCCTCATTGCCAATCACACTATTCAACAGTTCAGTGAAGAATTCCAGCGGGTAATGGGCTTTGAGGTAAGCCAGTTGATATGCCAGAAAGGCATAGGAAACCGAATGGGATTTATTGAAAGCATACCGGGCAAATTCCAGAAGCGTGGAGAAGATTTGTCTTGCGATAGCGGGAGGAACGCCTTTATTTTCCGCCCCGGTTAAGAAAGCAGCAGACAACCGTTCCATCCGCTCGGTTTCCTTACTGCCCATTGCTTTGCGAAGTTCATCCGCTTCCACCGGAGTAAAATCGGCAAGAGCCATCGCAATCTGCATAACTTGCTCCTGATACAAAACCACGCCGTAAGTGTCGGAAAGAATGGAGCGGAGGAGCGGATGCAGATAGGTAATGGGTTCCTTCTTCTTCTTGCGGTTGATGAACTGCTGTGCGGTTCCGCTGATCAGGGGTCCTGGTCGGTTCATCGCATTGATGGCGGTTAATTCCTCAAGGTTGTTCGGAGCCACTTCCCGACAAAGCCTTCTTGCCTGGTCGCTTTCAAATTGAAAAATTCCGGTCGTATCACCCTTTTGAAAAATTCGGTAAGTTTTTCGGTCGTCCAGAGGGAATTCATCCGGGTTGAGGTCCTTGCCGAGGGATTTTGAAAGCCTATGAATTATGCGGTCGCGCATGGTCAGATTGCGCAAGCCGAGGAAATCCATTTTGACCAGGCCGAGGTCTTTCAAGTCATCCATAGCGAACTGTGTGACGACGATATTATTTTTTCCGAAGCGCAGGGGGATTTGTTCGGAAAGTGCGCGTGCGCCAATCACCACCCCTCCTGCGTGCACGGAAGCATTCCGAACGATGCCTTCCACCTGCTGGGCGCGGAGCAGTAAGTCCTGCACCGAGGGGTTGGTCTGATACAATCGTGCCAATTCCGGCTCCTGACGAAGCGCTTCAGCAATGCCCGAGCCAAAAGGAATATTTTTTGCCACCTGGTCGGCAAGCGCCAGCGGCAGATTCATCACACGAGCAACATCGCGCACTGCGGCTCTGGAAAGCATTTTGCCAAAGGTGATAATCTGCGCTACATTCTCCTGCCGGTATTTTGTGCGCACATACTGGATAATTTCTTCCCTTCTTTCCCCGCAGAAGTCCACATCAATATCAGGCAACTCTTTCCGAGAAGGATTTAAGAACCGCTCAAATAGCAGGCAATATTTCACCGGGTCCACACGGGTGATATCCAGGCAATACGCCACCAAACTACCTGCGGAAGAACCTCTGCCAGGTCCAACAGGAATACCCTGCTCCCTCGCACACCGGATAATGTCCCAGACCACAAGAAAATAAGGGATAAACCCCAGTTCTTTAATAATTTTCATTTCATACTCCAGCCGGTGCCAATATTCTTCCTTGGGATTCTTCACTTTTTTCAACAATCCCGACCTGCATAATTCTTCAAAAAACTCCTCTTCGGAAGCATATCCTTCCGGTATAGGAAAAGCAGGGAATTGGGGGGTAGAAACGGGCAAATGCAGATAATCCTCACACATTTCGGCAATTCGGACGGTATTATTCACAGCCTCAGGGATTTCGGAAAACAGCGCTTCCATTTCTTCCGGCGACTTCAAATAATATTCCGCATTTTCAAATTTCAGTCTTTTGGGGTCAGAAAGCGTGGTATTCGTCTGAATACAAATCACAATATCCTGCAGGGGAGCATCAGTTTTTCGCAAATAGTGTACATCGTTAGTGGCACAGACCGGCAGAGAATGTTTTTTTGCCAGCGCCACTAATCCAGCATTGAGAGTTTTTTCCAGCGGTCGATGATGCTGTTGAATCTCCACATATAGCCGGGAAGGGAAAATGTCGCGCAGTTGCTGGAGCACTTTCTCTGCCAGAGATACCTCCTGGCTCAAAATTGCTTGGCTGACAATACTCTGCTCGCACCCGGTGAGCAAAATCAAGCCATCCGACCATCGGGCGAGCGTATCCCAATCCACGCGAGGTTTACGGTAAAATCCCCGCAAATGCGCATCCGTTACCATCTGAATCAGATGATGAAAGCCGCGTTCATTCTGTGCCAGAAGGGTGAAATGATACAGGGTCTCCGAAGTATCGGCACGGGAAGGAATGAAGTAAATCTCACAACCGACAATCGGATGAATGCCAGCCTCTCTGGCGGATTTGATGAAGGGAATCACACCGTACAAAGCCCCGTGGTCGGTGATTGCCAGCGCCTTCATCCCTCTCCTTGACGCTTCTCGCATCAATTCCGGTATGTGAATAATTCCGTCTAACAGGCTGTATTCGGTATGCAGATGCAAGTGGACAAAGGGCATTTTCCCTTAAATGTCCAGGTCTCTTGCCAGAGCGGCGTGCTCCTGCAAATATTTCCTCCGCGGTTCCACTTCTCTGCCCATTAAAATGGTGAGGAGTTTTTCCGCTTCTTGAGCATCGCGGATGGTGACCTGAACCAGCCGTCGGGTTTCCGGATTCATTGCAGTTTCCCACAGGTCTTTTTCTTCCATCTCGCCCAAGCCCTTGAACCGGGTAATAATGCTGGAACCTCCCCATTCCTGGAAAACTTTTTGCTTCTCTTCCTCGGTGAGCACATAGCGGGATTTGGTGCCTTTTTTGATGCGATATAACGGAGGAAGGGCGATGTATAGATGCCCATTTTGAATCAATTGCGGAGCATATTTATAGAAAAAAGTCAGAAGCAGAGTACGCAGATGGGCACCATCCACATCCGCATCGGTCAGAAGGATAATTTTGTGGTACCGCAGACGAGCGGGGTCATATCCCGACTCATTCATCGTGATGCCCAGTGAGGTGGCGAGCGCCTTGATCTCATTGCTGAGGAAAATTTTTTCCGGGGAGGCTTTTTCCACATTCAGAATTTTGCCTTTCAGTGGAAGAATAGCCTGAAAATGGGCGTTGCGGGCTTTTTTGGAATTGCCCGCCGCCGATTGACCTTCGACGATGAAAATTTCCGTCTCGGTGGGGTTTTTGGAGATACAGTCTACCAATTTACCCGGGAGCAAAGTGGCGAAGGACTGTTTTCTTGCGGCTTCAGCAGCTTTTCTTGCGGCGATGCGCGCACGTGCAGCGGCAATCACTTGTTGAAGAATCGCCCTCGCCGCTCCCGGATTCTCTTCAAGAAATTGTGTGAAGCGCGCGCCGAAGACCTGCTGAGACAGCCCCTTTATATAGGAATTCCCCAGTTTCGTTTTGGTCTGCCCTTCAAATTGCGGGTCTGGCAGATTGACTGAAAGCACAGCGATCGCTCCTTCTCGAACATCCTCCCCGGTAATCTGCAATTCTTTATCCCGGGAAGAGCCTGCACTTTTTTCATAGTTTTTGATGCAATTTGTCCAGGCGGCGCGCAAGCCTTCGAGGTGCGTTCCCCCTTCAATGGTCCGGATGTTGTTGGCAAAAGTGATCACCTGCTCTTCGGTAGAACGCACATAAACCAGTGCCCCTTGAAAACGCACATCTTCTGCATCCTGTTGAAAGAAAAACGCCGGCTCAAACAGCAGTTCCTTCCCTTTTGCCAAGGCAAGGACATACTCTATTAACCCGCCTTCAAAGTGAAAGTTTTCGTAAATATTTTCATGGGGGATGGAGAGGGAAATGGTCACATTCGGATTCAGATAAGCCAGTTCCTCCAATCTTTCCCGAACAATGGAATAATCCCATTGTAACACCTCAAAAATCTCCTGGTCTGGTTGAAAGGCAATTTTAGTTCCGCGGCGGTCGGTGGGACCCAATTCTTGAAGCGCTGAAACCGGATGCCCGCGCTCGTATCGTTGAAAATAAGTGCGTCCATCTCTCCAGATTGTGGCTTCCAGCCAGCTGGAAAGAGCGTTCACCACGGAAACTCCCACGCCGTGCAGGCCTCCAGAAATCCGATATACTTTCCGGTCAAATTTTCCCCCCGCGTGAAGCATAGTGAGCACCACTTCCAGGGCAGATTTCCCTGTTTCTTCGTGCTGGTCAACCGGTATGCCTCTTCCATTGTCGGTGATTTCAGCAGAGCCATTCGGGTGAAGGACCACATCAATGCGGTCACAGGCTTGCGACATTGCTTCGTCAATGCTATTATCCAGAACTTCAAAAAGCAGGTGATGAAAGCCTCGCACTGCAACATCGCCAATATACATCGCCGGGCGCAGTCGGACCGCTTCAATGCCGTCCAGCACCCGGATATCTTTCGCTGTGTACTCCTCTTCGGGCATTTTGCCTATCCCTCCCCTCGGATGAATTCCAGGAGTTTTTTCTCCATACCGAAGACTTCCTCCTCCCTCGGCGCCTCCAGATAAAGGCGCAATACCGGTTCTGTGGTCGCCGGGCGTATCAGAAAGTTCCTCCCGCCTTCAAAAGAGTAACCAATTCCTTGTGCATCCCATACTTCTTTGATGTTCCAGCCCAGAAAATCCAGAATTGGATATGTACGAAACCGCCGCATAATTTGATTTCTTTCTGCTTCGGGCAGAAGTAAATCTATTCGTTTCCTCGCCACTTTACCAAACCGTTCTTGAATGTGCCGAATTCGCCCGGATAGTGGCTCTTCGGAAAATGCGAGGGTTTCCAGAAGAATCAGCATACTGCGATAAGCATCCGATACCCAGAGATGATGAGCATCCACCAGCATCACCGGCTCATCCACCCCATATCGTAAACCGTTTTGCTTCATTCTCTTCGTTAGATGCACAGCGCCGGGTGCACTTCTCGCTGTTTCCACTCCTTGGGCTAAAGCAAATTGCTGAATTAACTGGCTGGTGCCTGCCGTGCGAACTATTCCCCCTTTCTGCCCTTTCTGTTCAAATAGGTGGGACAGCAGAAGGAGCAAAACGGAATGTGAAGGAGCCACCTCTGCATTTTCCAAAACCACACCGATGCGATTTCTTGCTCCGGCAAGCGCTATTCCGCACGAAGAATGCATCTTTCGCACCTGTTCCTTCAATTCCCGCAAATTGCCTTCGGAAACATCCGGACCGGCACCGCCGAATAATACATCCCGATTCGGATGCAGTAGCGCAACGGACATATTCAGAGCTTCCCCTAACCGTTCAAGAAGAGCACCATCTCCACCCCAAAAAGAATCTACCACGATATGCATCCTCTTTTGGGCGAAACTTTCCTTATCCCATCCCTGCAATAATTGTTCCAGATACCTTTCCTGGATGGATATGCTTTCCACAGGATGCCGGGATGGAGTTGAAGGCGCCGAATTGGGCAATTCGGATAATGAACTCAAGTCCATCGGAAATCCTCCTCGTGCAAAAAATCTCACTCCGTGAAAATCCCCGGGCAGATGGCTTCCAGTGAGCAGAATTCCCAGAGGCAGGTTCAATATGCGTGTGGCAAACGACACTTCAGGGGAAGAGGAGAAATGAGAAAGCACGAAAACGGGGCGATGAGGGCGAACAGCTTCTATTACTGCTTCTGCCGCCTGCTCAGACAAAAAACGGGTATCGTAACCGACCACTACACCGCCATCTTCCGGAATTTGCAGGGAGACAGCACGGCAGAGGCTTGCCAGTGCATCCAGCGTAAATTCCCTTCCTATCAATCCCCAGAACCCTTCGTTAGTGCGCTTCAATCGTGTATTCATCCCACCGTAAATTCCAGCCTTTTTGCCCCACGAAGCGCAGGATGAACTTTATGAATGCGTCTCAAAATCTCCGCTTCTTGCCCTTTTAATTCTACAAGAAATAGCGGTGAAGCCACCCGAACGAAGACCGCTCCCTGCCGAAATCGCTCCAGTTGAACCATTTTCTGTAGCCCCTGCCCCACGATTTCTGTCCAATTCGCCCTGAGAAGCCCCTCGTAGTAAAGGTCGGCATACCCCATTTCCTTTAGCATTCTCCTCAGGATTTCCCCTATCGCCTGCATCGCCAGCCATTTCTATTTTATCGCAAATCCTCGTCTTTTTTCGCCTTTGCTCAATGCAAAGAGAGTCGTTTTGTTCCGAAGGGCTTAAAAGATTCCGTAAGTTTGCGAATCGTCTGCGGCAAGACCACAAGAATGCCGGGGAGGAAATTGCCCGGCTTGAATGAACCAGAGGAAATTTGCAGTTTCCGATAATCTTGCCGGCAGGCGATTATTCAAGGATAGGCTGGCGGATTCTCTCAATAAGGATATGCTTTTCTCTACATCGTGTAGGGCAAAAAACAGGGCAACGCAGTTCATTGCTTTTATTCTGTTTTCTATAAACTGGAAATGTTGCACCAGTTCAAACGCCTTTTCATCTCCGATATAAGCCATAAATTCGAGAATCCAACGATACCAGGGTCCGGCATCTGGCTGGGGCATTGAGGCGGCGACCCTTAAAAGCCTTGATGCCTCTCCGGGATCGAACCGCGCCAGGGCATAAGCGATTTGTGCAAGGTCGTATCCCGCATAATCCATTGTTTCAGAGCAGATAATTGATTCCACATCTTCCGGAATGGGAATTAATGTGTAAAAATCCTGTAGGGCATATTTCAGGAGGAAATAGGCATAATCTGGCGATTGCTCCGCAATGATGGATGCAATGGTTGTGCGGGTTCTTAAGCGGATCATCGGGTCAGAGATTTTTCTGGCTATGTCTTCTGCGGTATAGGGGTCAGCACTTGCAATAATCATTGCGGTGTTCTGGAGGCTTAAATTCCGCACCAGAACTTCCTGCTCAGATTCCGCCATTTCTAATGCTCGTTGCAAGTATACCTCCGCTTTTTTGGGCTCTATTCGCTTCCAGCCATTGTGAATTTCAGCCAGAAGTTGAACCCGGTCGTAAGGGTCGGAGAGTTTTTCCAGAAGCGATTCCGCCAGTTCTGGGGCTTGTCTGGCTCCTTTCTGGGCTAAACTTAAGAAATAAAGGACATATTCGCCCGGGTCCTGAATTTCTTTAAGAATTTCCATAGATTTTATTGGGGCAAACGCTGAATAGCCCCAAGCGAGGTGGATGTTCACAGAAGGCTTATCCGGCCACAACATTTTCGCCTTGATGGACTTTGCTCTTTCCAGCAATTCTCGGCTTTTTTCCGGATGAGTTTTTGCAAAATGGCGAGCCACAGTAACCAGAGTGCTGAACTGGAATTCTGGTTCGCGAATTTGCTCTATCGCCTTGAGGGCTTGGATGGGCTCGTAAGGGGCAAGTTCCCTGGCAATTTCCTTCAGCCATCTCTGTGTTTCGCAAAAACGCCAGTTTTTCTTCGTCAATTTTATTGCCAGAGGCAAGTCCATATAGGAAAGTGAGAGAATTGCCATTTCTCGGGGGTAGCATATCGTCCACTTTATCGGTATGTTGAATAAAACTGATAACCAATCTTTAATGGTGGGAGAGGCATATTTTCGCAGAAGAGGTATCAGGTCTGGTTCTTTTATATTCCGCCAGTGGAAAAGGACCATACTTCTCTCTTCCGGGGTGCTGGTCATTTGTATAGCTTCTTTGAGCCATTGCAGGGCCTGTTGTCGCGGGTTTGATTCTTTCTCTGCAATGCCTGCTCTGGAAAAAAGAATTGCCCCCGCCAAAATGCCCAGAATAATTCTGGAACTTTTCATACCATGGCTATTGTATCGCAAATTTCACTGAATTCGTTAGAGCCAGCCGAAGCGGATGAGCGTTTTATTTGCTCTCCAGGTGAACAGAGCAGCCAGTCCAATCAAAGCCAGCGTCAGTGACAGCGGGTAGACACCGTAAACCTGCAGACCCAGAATGATACTGGTCAGCACAAGGAACAAGCAGGTCGTGGCGAGTTTCTTCCTCAGCATGCGGTGGGGCTTAAGTTGAGCCATCAAGTTTTCTTCAGCGGGTTGTTGCACTGAAACGGTCTGCAGTATTGCCTCAATCCTTGGCTGAAGCCGAAAGTGAACGAACGAAAGTAAGCCCATAAGAATGAAAAGAAGCAGGGTTTTTAACAGGACTATCGGATTTTGCCATAGCCCGGAGATTCCGAGAGGACCATAAACCAGTAAGAGGATGCCTGTGGTCAGCGCAGTAAACTGGAAGACGAAACACCGAATGGCGGAGTGCCCAATAATGTTCTCCATATACCGGTCGGTCGCATAGTTGAAGGCAGACCCCATCCGCGCGCGCTCATTGACCACGATGAGGTTAAACAGCGGGACAGACATAAAAACGAAGGTAATCACATGCAGGACTCTCAAAATGTTTTCCATCTCTATCCACGCACCTCGCCCACCGGTTGTATTTCCTTACTTATATTATACACAGAGGGAAGAATCCCGTAACTCCATTCTTATGGTCCATCCCGCATAATCGGAATAAAAAGCCTTCTTTGCATTTCAAGTCAGGGTTTCAGGCTCAGCCAGCGGGCAAGCTGGAATAAGAAGATAGTGATAGCCAGCAGTAACAGCAGAGAACGGATGATTTCAGAAATTTTCATGGCGGGAATCTTCCTCCCATACGGGAAACTGTGATGACGCCTGCGTAATAGTCTTCCACGCCCTTTCGCAGATTGATGAACAGGGTTTTCTTATTTTTCAATACCCGCCGGCGAATGGAGCGAAAGGAGGTATCTTCTTTAAGAAAATCCTCTTCCACGCAGACCGAATAAATCCGATGAGGCATCAAAGGCTCTTTTCCCACCGCAATCTTCGGATTTTCGCCCGGCTCCACTACCACATTGCTCCACACCAGATATTCGCCCCTTCCGCTCATCAGACTTCGCAAGGAGGTTTCCAGAACATTTCGTAATTCAAAGCCGACCAGTGAAATGGAAACAAAGGACAAATCCGGGCGAATCACCTCCTTCATTTTTTGCTCTCCCAGGCTGTATGGGCTGACATTTGGGGGGAGGAGAAAGATTCTCTGCGGTGAATACAGCGTAACTTCCGTTTTACAGAGGTGTTGAAGGATATCCGATACTGACTCTTCAAAAGTAGAGAATCGCGGGGCGAGAAAAAGCGAAACAGTTATGAGAAAAAAGAATGGGTGAATTACTCTCACGAATCCTGATTGGGGGCGTTTTTGAGATAAATCAGATAAGCCCGGATGAAGTCTTCAAGGTTTCCATCCAGAATTTCTTCCACTTTAGCGGTTTCATACCGGGTGCGCAAATCTTTGATCAGTTTATACGGGTGAAGGACATAGGAACGGATTTGATGCCCCCAGCCCATATCCACACGCTCGCCTTTCACTGAGCGTTCTTCCTCCTGCTTTTTCTGCTCTTGAAGTTCGTGCAATCTTGCCAGCAAAAGTTTCATCGCCATCTGCCTGTTTTGATACTGAGAACGCTCTGTCTGGCATTCTACCACAATTCTGGTAGGAATATGGGTGATGCGGACAGCAGATTCAGTTTTATTCACATATTGACCGCCTGGTCCGCCGGCGCGAAATGTATCTACTTTCAATTCCTTTGGGTCTACTTTGACCTCTTCTTCAGGGATTTCCGGCAGGACTTCCACCAGGGCAAAAGAGGTATGCCTGCGCTTGTTGGCATCAAAAGGAGAAATCCGAACGAGGCGATGCACCCCGTGCTCCGATTTTAATAGCCCGTAAGCATATCTGCCGGAAATAAAAAGGGTTATGTTTCGGGTTCCTGCTTCTTCTCCCGGGGTGCGATGAACCGCTTCATAGGAAAACCCGTGGGCATCCAGCCATCGGGCATACATTCTCAAAAGCATATCCACCCAATCCTGCGCCTCTGTGCCACCTGCTCCTGCGTGTATGGAAAGAATGGCAGAGCGTTCATCATATTTGCCATCCAGCAACTCACGCAGTTCCATCTGCTGAAGGGAAGATTTCAACTGCTGTAATGTCTCCAGCAGATTGCGAATTTCTGATTCTTCTTGTTCTTCCACGACCAATTGGGTGAGTGCCTGAGTGTCCTGCACCTGCCGTTCCAGTTCCTGCCAATCTTTCAACCTTTGCCGCAGAGAGCCGATTTTTTTCTGAACCTGCCGAAGTTGCTCTCCATCCCGCCAGAGTTCTTCTGATTCCTGAAGCGCCTCCAGCCCACGCAATTCCCCCTCAATTTTCTCCGGCTGGACAATCGGCTTCAGGTGGTGAAAATACTCCCCCACCTCTGCCATTTTTTTCACCGCTTCATCAAATCCCGTCTGTTTCTTCATCGCCCTTCCATTATTATTTTATCGTTTGGTCCTTTTCGCCAAAAAATACTTTTGCAGGTGATTGAAGCACTCCCTGATGGTTTTCTCCCGTGAGCCAAATACGGAACGAAGTTGATAACCATCCCTCTTCCAGTAGACCACAATCACCGGACCCCAGAATCGCTTTCCCTTCTCTACCTGATAAACAGCCTGACAGGGGATATAAAAGGGATATTCTTGCAGAAGATGCTTGAAGCCAATATATTCGCGATAGAGATAAATTGTGCCTCTTCCGCGCGCTTCCATCTTATCCAGGCAATATCGCTGGGCGGGTCCTATGACGAAATAAGTACCGTAATAAGTTGATCCCGGGCAAGAATGGAGTTCCGTTCCAGGGTCAGCAGGCGTCATCATGATGTCTTTAGCAAATAGTTTTTCCTGCACCCTCCTCCACCTCACAGTATCCCATAGTTCCTTCAGCCGAAAGAAAAGATAGAGAAAGGCAACAATTAAAGCCACATAAATCCATTTCATCTGCATCCCTCCCTTTTTCAGGGTAGAGAGAACCTGGCGAGATGAGAAACTTCGGTGCAGGTACAGGTAGGCAGACGGGAAATCCGGGGCAGGGCATACTCCAGAATGCTCCACAAAGTCGCCTTCCGCGAACTCATTATCGCTTCTACTTCCTGTGCCGAGAGTACCTGGGCAATCATCCCTGCCGCCCAGTTTGTGACCACACACAGGCCTGCATAGCACATTCCCAATTCCCGAGCCAGGACGACTTCGGGCACACCGGTCATTCCCACTACATCCCCGCCAATGGAACGGAAAAATTGTATTTCTACTGGGGTTTCGTATCGAGGTCCTTCCGTGCACACATAAATGCCTCCCGCGTGATAGCGCGCTCCAACCGCTTCTAAAGCCAGTAATAAAATCCCCCGAATTTCAGCGCAATATGGGTCGCTCACATCTAAGTGCAGAACTTGCCCCTCACCGGAGAAAGAAGTAAGCCGCTGACGGGTAAAATCCAGAAATTGAGCAATTAAGACAAAATCGCCAGGCTGCATCTCTTCCCTCATTGAACCTACCGCAGAAATTGCCATAATTCTTCTCACTTTCAAAAGGTGAAGCCCATAAATGTTTGCCCGATAATTGATGAGATGAGGCGGGTATTGATGGCTCTTCCCATGCCTGGGTAAAAAAAAGGCTTCCTTTTCCCCTTGAACCGCTCGCGTGGCTTCCATTACTCCATAAGGAGTTTCCACCGAGATTTCTTCCTTTTCCCACTCTGGCAAAAACTCATAAAAGCCACTGCCCCCGATAATACCCACCTTCACCTTGTCTTCCTCTGCCATCTCTACTTCCCCGCTTACTTTTATTGTATCATTTTTTGCTTGAGGTAAGCGAGGATTTTCCGGTCGGCGGAAGGGAAGGCAAATTGGGAAAGTTCGGAAGGCAAAACCCAGCGATAATCGGCAACTCCCAGCGGATGAACTGAGCGGGAGAGGATTTCTGCTTCGTATACTTTGAGCAAAATGCAAAAATGGGTGTAGCGATGGGGAATCTGCAGAAGAAAGTGCCCCACCTTTACATCTACCTGTAATTCCTCACGAAGTTCGCGGATGAGGGCTTGTTCCGGAGTTTCTCCTTCTTCCACTTTTCCTCCGGGAAATTCCCACAATCCTCCGAGAAGCCCTTCTTCTTTTCTTTTCGTGATGAGAATTTTGCCTTCGTTTTGAATTACACCTGCAACGACGGTGTAAAACGGAATCGCCTTCTTCTTTTTTCTTTTTGGATAACTGCCTGGCGCCCCGGTTTGGTATGCGGAGCAGAAAGAAAACACCGGGCAGATTGTGCATTTCGGCTTTCTCGGCAGGCATATCGTTTCTCCAAGCTCCAGAACAGCCTGATTCCAATCACCGGGGCAGGATTGAGGCAAAAGACTTTCCGCAATTTGCCTTATCGCTTTATGGAATCGGAGGGATGGATAAACCAAAGGAACGGCGAACCATCGGGAAATTACTCGCATCGCATTCGCATCCTGAATAGCATACGGATGGTTAAAGGCAACGGAAAATACCATCGCCCCAATATTTTCTCCAACTCCGGGAAGAGAAAAGAAAAATCGGGGATTGCGGGCAATTTTTCGCTGGAAAAAAGATGTGAAATCCCATTTTGTTTGAGGCTTTCTTGCTGTGGAATTCTGATATAAATCCCACAACTGCCTTGCAGATTTGTGCAAATTTCTCGCTCGGGCGTAATAGCCCATTCCCTCCCATACCTTCAGCACATTGTCCAGACTCGCCTGTGATAGGTGCAAGATGGTGGGGAAGCGCTTGATGAATTCCGGAAAATATCGTTTTACTGTGTCCACCCGAGTTTGCTGGAGCATCACCTCAGAAACCCAGATGAGATAAGGGTCTTTTGTCCCATGCCAGGGCAAATTTCGCTGATTTTTTCTATACCAGGCAAGTAAATGTCTCCGAAGGCTCTGGATTTTTTTTCTCTTCCCCGCCTTCACTCGGGATATTTCAACTCCCCATTGATGAAAACGAACTGCAATCGGGGAAATTCAGAGGGAACTTTATCCAGAACAATCAGGTCAGCTTTTTTGCCCCGTTCAATCGTTCCGAGGAAAGATTCGGCGAAAGCAGCAAAGGCGCCTCCGAAAGTATAAGCCCATACCGCTTGATGCTCCCGGATTTTCTGTCTCTGATGGGGCGGAAAGACAGCGCTTCGGATGCCGAAAAGCGGGGAAAAGGGCATCATATCGGAGCCAAAAGCCATCGGGCATTCCAGCAGAGCGATTTCCAGAAGCGGATTCATTCTCCCGGCACGGGGCAATCCCAGGCGTTTTTGATATAAGCCCCCTATACCGCCCCATTTTCCCGTAAAATTCGGTTGCATAGATGCAATTCCGCCCAGTCGCTTTAGCCGTTCTATATGTTCAGTAGAGCACATTTCAAAATGCTCAATTCTTGGGCGGAGGGAATTCAGCGCTGTTTTAGCGTGAATGTGCTCCAGAGTTTTCAGCGTTTGCTCTATTGCTTCATCTCCTATGGCGTGAATGGCAGGCTGGAAACCCGCCTGAACCACCTTCTCCACGCCTGCCTGCAGTTCTTCAGGGGATAACACCCACTCCCCCCTTCCTGAAGCATCCGCATAAGCTTCTTTCAATTTCGCCGTTCTTGCTCCGAGACTGCCATCGGCAAAAAATTTCACCCCGCGCACCCACAACCATTCCGGAATTTCCGGCAATTTCTCCTTTTTTCCCTCCCATTCTTCATATAGCGGGAGAAAATACACTCGTAAAGGCAATTTCCCTTCTTCCGCCAGTTCGTGATAAATTTCAAAATCGGTGAGGTGGGCAATCTCATGTATTCCTGTGATGCCCATCTGCACAGCAAAATTTGCCGCGGAGAGGATATCTTTTTTCCTCTGCTGTTTTGCGGGAAGCAATTTCTGCCGCACTTCATCCAGAAGGGCTTCTTTTACCCATCCCTTGGGGAATTGCTCTGCTGGCATATTGAGCAACCGCAGAGCATAGGTGTTCAGCACGCCCATATGACCGCAAATTCTGATAGCGCAGACGGGATGGTCTGGTATTGCGTTATCCAGTTCTTCCCGCGTCCAATACCTCTGCTCCTGCCAGTGGGATTCGTCCCAGCGGACGCCAATAACCCAATCTCCGGGAGTGCGATTTTTCACTGCGGATTTTAGCATTTCCAGTGCTTGGTTCACCGAATGCGTATCTTCAAGATTCACCTGTCTTTGCCCAGTTCCCCAGGAAGCCAGATGTGCGTGAGCATCAATGAAACCTGGAAATACATATCCTCCCGCCGCATCGTAGATTTTGGTTTCCGGCGTCAACTGGCTTTTGAGTTCCAGATAATTCCCTATCTGCTCAATCACATCGGAAAATACCAGGCAATCAGCGGGAAGTTCTTTCCCCTGCAGCGCTGCCGGAGTATAAACCTTCGCATCCACCAGAGCCTTTTTACCCATCCACATAGATTATAGTCGGCGGTCAACGGGAATTGGGGTTGGGCAAAAACCTCTGGTAATTGATCGCATTAATAAGTAAAATAAAAAAGGAGAAGGGGGAAACGGGAAATGGGCAGAAAAAGTAAGGCAGAATTGCGGCAGATGAATCTGAATCAGGAGGAGGTGCCGAGGCAGTGGTACAATATCTTGCCGGATTTGCCGGAGATGTTACCTAAGCCAAAAGACCCTGAGGAGGGAGAATCCCGGATAGCATTATTGCCCAAGCTTCTTCCGGAGGAATGTCTGAAGCAGGAGTTTACGGAAAGCAGCTGGGTGGATATTCCCGAAGAGTTGGTGCAGTTGTATTTTCAAGCGGGAAGGCCCAGGCAATTATTTCGGGCGCGGAATCTGGAACGGTATCTGGATACTCCTGCGAGAATTTATTATAAAGCAGAGTTTTATAGCCCCACCGGGAGTCATAAAGTTAATACTGCGCTGGCTCAGTGCTATTATGCGAAAAAAGAAGGATGTAAACGAGTGGTGACAGAAACTGGGGCGGGGCAATGGGGCTCAGCGCTGGCTTATGCCGCTTCCCTGCTCGGCTTGGAGTGTACGATTTACTGGGTGCGGGCGGTTTATAACTGGAAACTTGAGCGAAGAACATTGATGCGACTTTACGGCGCCGAGGTTTTTCCCTCCCCCTCTCCCAATACCGGGAGTGGAAAAGCCATTTATGAGCAGAATCCCGAGCATCCCGGCTCCCTTGCCATCGCTATTTCCGAAGGGATGGAAGATGCGCTCACCCATCCAGGGTCCAAATATTGTCTCGGTTCTGTATTAAATCATGTGTTGATGCACCAGACAATTATTGGATTGGAAACGAAGAAGCAAATAGAGAAGTGGGATGATTATCCGGATATAATGATTTCCTGCCTCGGAGGAGGTTCCAATTTCGGCGGGTTTGTGCTCCCATTCGTTCGGGATGTGCTGAAAGAAGGGAAAAGGGTCCGATTTATTGCGGCGCAGAGTTCGGGTGCGCCGAATTTGCAGGGTCAGTATCGGTATGATTTTGCTGACCATTCCGGATTGACGCCATTGCTCAAAATGTTTACGCTGGGTCATCAGGCGGAGATGCCACCAATTAGAGCGGATGGATTGCGCTATCACGGCGCCGCTCCGATAATCAGTCTTCTGCGTCATCTGGGCTACATTGATACGGTTGCTTATCCGGTGGACGAGAAATATGTGTTCCAGCAGGCGAAAATCTTTGTCCAGTGCGAAGGATTTCTCCCTGCGCCGGAATCGTCATACGGCATCGCTTGTGCCATTGAGGAAGCATTAAAAGCCAAAGAAGCAAAAGAATCGGTCTGTATTCTCGTTAACATTTCAGGCCATGGTTTTTTAGACCTGGAGGCATATAGAAACTTACTGGAACTTTGACCAAATCTGATGTAAGGGAAATTTTTTGGGGTTAGTGGAAAAAATGGGCCAAGCCAGGAGAAGAAGAGGTCTGAGGGGATGAGAGTGGATTCAAAAAGGCGGGATAAAATATGAGATAGAAGGGATTCATGGCTTTGATGGTTTTTAGTGTTCCGGCGATATGGGGTAGTCAAAGGGGCTGGGCGTTTAATTCTCCTTCTGATGAGCCG